>Ga0209477_1000764_pt1 | contig 20104 bp, 19 predicted proteins | sample KloWWTupernatant_FD_187180 | JGI IMG/M metagenome (GOLD analysis project Ga0209477, IMG submission 187180) | Active sludge microbial communities from Klosterneuburg, Austria, studying microevolution and ecology of nitrifiers - Klosterneuburg... | ecosystem: Engineered > WWTP > Aerobic digester >... | reverse complement strand
ACGATCGCGATGCTGCTGCCGATCACCTACAAGATGACCGACCCGACCACGGCGCTGATCATGCTGGCGGGGATCTACTACGGCGCGCAATACGGGGGGTCGACGACCGCGATCCTGGTGAACCTGCCGGGCGAGATCTCGTCGGTGGTGACGACGCTCGACGGCTACCAGATGGCGCGCAACGGGCGCCCCGGGCCGGCGCTGGCGATCGCGGCGATCGGCTCGTTCTTCGCGGGCACGGTGGCGACGTTGCTGATCGCCGGTTTCGCGCCACCGCTGGCGGAGGTGGCGTTCAAGTTCGGGCCGGCCGAGTACTTCTCGCTGATGGTGCTGGGCCTGATCGCGGCGGTGGTGCTGGCGCACGGCTCGATCCTCAAGGCGCTGGCGATGGTGGTGCTCGGGCTGCTGACCGGCATGGTCGGCACCGACGTCAACTCGGGGGTGGCGCGTTTCTCGTTCGACATCCCCGAACTGACCGACGGGATCGAACTCGCGGCGGTGGCGATGGGCATCTTCGGCTTCGGCGAGATCATCGCCAACCTGGAGATGCGCGAGAACCGCGAGGTGTTCACGAAGAAGGTCGGTCGCCTGCTGCCGAGCATGGCCGAATTCAAGGCGTCGATCGCGCCGATCCTGCGCGGCACGGCGCTGGGTTCGTTCCTCGGCATCCTGCCCGGCGGCGGCGCGGTGCTGTCGTCGTTCACCTCGTACGCGATCGAGAAGAAGATCTCGAAGACCCCGGAGCGCTTCGGCAAGGGCGCGATCGAGGGCGTCGCCGGCCCCGAAGCGGCCAACAACGCCGGCTCGCAGACCTCGTTCATCCCGATGCTCACGCTGGGGATCCCGACCAACGCAGTGATGGCGCTGATGGTCGCCGGGATGATGATCCACAACATCCAGCCCGGCCCGCAGGTGATGACCAGCAACCCGGAGCTGTTCTGGGGACTGATCGCGTCGATGTGGGTCGGCAACCTGATCCTGGTGATCCTGAACCTGCCGCTGATCGGGCTGTGGATCCGGCTGCTGACCGTGCCCTACCGCATCCTGTACCCGGCGATCCTGCTGTTCTGCTGCGTCGGCGCCTACTCGATCAACAACAACGTCTTCGACGTGTTCGTGACGATCCCGTTCGCGATCCTCGGCTACGCGTTCCGCAAGCTCGACTGCGAGCCGGCGCCGCTGCTGCTGGGCCTCGTGCTGGGCAAGCTGATGGAGGAGTACCTTCGGCGCGCAATGACGATCTCGCGCGGCGACTGGTCGGTATTCGTCACCCGTCCGCTGTCGGCCACGCTGCTGGCCATCGCCGCGGTGCTGCTGGTGATCGTCTTCATGCCGGCGATCGCGAAGAAGCGCGACGAAGCGTTCGCCGAGGAAGAGACCTGAGCGAGACGAGGTCGGTCGTGGTCCCTTCACCGACGGTGCTGGCTTTCGACGTCTTCGGGACGGTCGTCGACTGGTACGGATCGATCGAGCGCGAAGTCGACGCGCTGGGCCTCGGCGTCGACGCCGGCGCTTTCGCGCTGGCCTGGCGCGCCGGCTACCGGCCAGCGATGGCACGCGTGCGCAGCGGTGAACTCGGCTGGACGAAGATCGACGCGCTGCACCGGATGATCCTCGACGACGTCGTCGAGCAATTCGGCATCGGCGACCGGCTCGACACGGCGGCACGGCGCGCGCTGAACCTCGCATGGCACCGTCTCGATCCCTGGCCCGACGCGGTCGAGGGACTGAGCCGGCTCAAGCGCCGCTACATGCTGTGCACGCTGTCGAACGGCAACCTCGGACTGCTCGCCGACATGGCCAAGCGAGCCGGCCTGCCCTGGGACCTGATCCTGTCGGCGGAGGTGTTCCGGCACTACAAGCCCGACCGCGAAGCCTACCTCGGCGTGTGCGAGGTGTTCGACCTCGAGCCGGCGCAGATGATGCTGGTCGCCGCGCACCACGACGACCTGGAAGCGGCGCGCGCCTGCGGCTGCCGCACTGCGTACGTCGAGCGGCCGCGCGAGTTCGGGCCGACGATCGCGCAGGACGTTTCGCCGCGCCCCGGCAACGAGTTGCACGCGTCCGACCTGCGCGACCTGGCACGGCAACTGGGTTGCTGACGCGATGATCGCTCCGTTCGACTGGTCGGCGCACTACCCGAGCGCGCGTGCGCCGGTGTTCGCGCGCAACGTCGTCGCGACCTCGCAGCCGCTGGCCGCGCAGGCCGGCCTGCGCATGATGCTCCGGGGCGGCAACGCGGTCGACGCCGCGATCGCGGCGGCCGCAGCGCTCGCCATCGTCGAACCGGTGTCCTGCGGACTGGGCAGCGACGCCTTCGCGATCGTCTGGGATGGCAAGACGCTGCACGGGCTGAACGCGTCGGGTCCCGCGCCGGCGGCTTGGGACCCGGCCTATTTCCGCCGCAGGCATGGGGGCGCGGTGCCGATGCGCGGCTGGGACAGCGTCACGGTCCCCGGCGCGATCGGCGGATGGGTCGCGTTGCACGCGAGACTCGGCAAGCTGCCGTTCGCCGAACTGATCGAACCCGCCATCGAACTGGCCGAGCGCGGCTTTGGCGTGACGCCGATCGTGCACCGCAAGTGGACCGCACAGGCGCCGCTGCTGAAGGAGATCCCCGGTTTCGCGCAGGCGTTCCTGCCCAGGGGCCGCGTCCCCGCGATCGGCGAGCGATTCGTGTTTGCCGACGCCGGCGCCACGCTGCGACGCATTGCCGCGACGCACGGTCGCGACTTCTACGAAGGCGAGACCGCCGCGGCAATCGTCGCGCACGCTCGCGCGCACGGCGGCGCCATGACGCTCGACGACCTGCGCGGCTTCGCGCCCCGCTGGTGCGGCACCGTCTCGAAGGACTACCGCGGCTACACGCTGCACGAGATCCCGCCGAACGGCCAGGGCATCGCCGCGCTGATGGCGCTCGGCATGCTGTCGCACTTCGACCTCGCGTCGCTCGCGCCCGATTCCGCCGAGTCGCGGCACCTGCAGATCGAGGCGATGAAGGCGGCGTTCGCCGACGTCCATCGGTGGGTGGGCGATCCCCAGGCGATGACCGCCGTGACCGCGTCGCAACTGCTCGACGACGCCTATCTCGCACAGCGCGCCGCGCGCATCCGCCGCGGCCGTGCCGGCGCATTTGGGCACGGCCTGCCGCCGGCCGGCGGAACGATCTACCTGAGCGCCGCCGACGAGCGCGGCACCATGGTGTCCTTCATCCAGTCGAACTACATGGGCTTCGGCTCGGGCGTGGTCGTGCCCGGGATCGGCGTGTCGCTGCAGAACCGCGGGCACGGCTTCGTGGTCGAGGACGGGCACCCGAACTGCGTGGCGCCCGGCAAGCTGCCGTTCCACACGATCATCCCCGCGTTCCTGACGAAGGACGGACGGCCGCAGATGAGCTTCGGCGTGATGGGCGGCAACATGCAGCCGCAGGGCCACGTGCAGACGCTGGTGCGCATGCTCGATCATCGGCAGCATCCGCAGGCCGCCTGCGACGCGCCGCGATGGAAGGTCGGTCGCGAACTGTCCGTCGACGTCGAGGCGACGATGGAGCCCGGAGTCGTCGAAGAGTTGAGGCGGCGCGGCCACCGGATCGAGGGGCTCGCCGATCCGTACATGGATTTCGGCGCGGGCCAGTTCGTCTGGCGGCTGGACGCCTGCGCCGACGACACCGGTACCGTCGGCGCCGACTACGTCGCAGCGAGCGACAGTCGCCGCGACGGCGCCGCGGTCGGCTTCTGAGCAATCCGGGCGAAGCATCCCGACCCGATTTCCATTATCGTCACGTCTGCCGCGAGCCGGGACCTCGCTCGCGGCGCCCGCGATGCCGCGTCGGCGAGCAACGACGCCGGCATCCCCTGATCGAGGAATCCGCAGATGACGAACAAGCACTACGAGCCGGTCGCGCCGCACAAGGTGGCCTTCCTCGGCCTCGGCGTGATGGGCTACCCGATGGCCGGTCACCTGAGGCGCGCCGGCCACGCGGTCACCGCGTACAACCGCACCGCGTCGAAAGCCGACCAGTGGGCCGGAGAATTCGCATCCGGGGGCTCCGGCGGCGCCACGGCGGCCACGCCGCGGCAGGCCGCGCACGACGCCGACATCGTGTTCGCGTGCGTCGGCAACGACGACGACCTGCGCTCGGTCGTGCTCGGCGAGCACGGCGCATTCGCGGGCATGAAGCCCGGCGCCGCGTTCGTCGACCACACCACCGCGTCGGCCTCGGTCGCGCGAGAACTGCACGAGGCGGCGAAGCATCGCGGCCTGCACTTCGTCGACGCGCCGGTGTCGGGCGGCCAGGCGGGCGCGGTCAACGGCCTTCTGACCGTGATGTGCGGCGGCGAGCAGGCGGTGTTCGACCGCATCCGGCCGGTCGCGATGGCCTTCTCGCGCGCCTGCACGCTGGTCGGCGGCCCCGGCGCGGGCCAGCTCGCCAAGATGGTCAACCAGATCTGCATCGGCGGACTGGTGCAGGGGCTCTCCGAGGGCATCGCCTTCGGCCTCGCCGCGGGCCTCGACATGAAGCTGGTGCTCGAGGTCATCGGCAAGGGTGCCGCGCAGTCCTGGCAAATGGACAACCGCGGCAGCACGATGGTCGACGACAAGTTCGACTTCGGTTTCGCGGTCGACTGGATGCGCAAGGACCTCGGCCTGTGCCTCGACGAAGCGAAGCGCAACGGCGCGCCGTTGCCGGTGACCGCGCTGGTCGATCAGTTCTACGGCGACGTGCAGCGCATGGGCGGCGGTCGCTGGGACACGTCGAGCCTGATCCGGCGACTGCGCAGGGCGCCCTGAGCGGGCCGCCCGCCTCCGATGCGGCCTCCCCGGACGATTGACGACCACTGACCCAAGCAAGGATCTTCGATGGCCTACCAGACGACTGCCTCCGGGCTGCAGTACGACGACGTCACGCCGGGCAACGGCGACGAAGCGCGCGCCGGCCAGCACGTCCGCGTGCACTACACCGGCTGGCTCTACGAGAACGGCCAGTCCGGCCGCAAGTTCGATTCGAGCAAGGACCGCGGCGAGCCGTTCTCGTTCCCGCTGGGAGCGGGCCACGTGATCCGCGGCTGGGACGAAGGCGTGGCCGGGATGAAGGTCGGAGGCACGCGCCGCCTGGTGATCCCGCCGCAGCTGGGCTACGGCGCACGCGGCGCCGGCGGGGTGATTCCGCCGAACGCGACGCTTCTGTTCGAGGTGGAACTGCTGGGCCATGATTGATTCCCCGCCCGGCTCGCCGCGCCTTGCCGCCACGAGCAACTTCATTCGCGCGGCCATCGACGAGGACCTGCGCCTCGAGAAGTACATCGACCGCAGGTGGAGCGGCGAACCCGGCACGGCCGAGCGGCACCGGGACGCCCTGCCGGACCCGGCCGCGATCCGCACCCGCTTCCCGCCCGAGCCGAACGGCTACCTGCACGTCGGCCACGCCAAGTCGATCTGCCTGAATTTCGGGCTGGCGCGCGACTACGGCGGGCGCTGCCACCTGCGCTTCGACGACACCAATCCCGAGAAGGAAGAACAGGAGTACGTCGACTCGATCGTCGACGCCGTGCGCTGGCTCGGCTTCGAGTGGCGCGACGAGCAGGAAGACAACCTGTACTACGCCAGCGACTACTTCGACCACTTCTACCGGATGGCCGAGTGGCTGGTCGAAGCCGGCCACGCGTACGTCGACTCGCAGAGCGCCGACGAGATGCGCGAGACGCGCGGCACGCTCACCGAGCCGGGGCGCGACTCGCCCCACCGCACGCGCAGCGCGCAGGAGAACCTCCGGCTGCTGCGCGAGATGCGCGACGGACGCCACGCCGAGGGTGCGCACGTGCTGCGCGCAAAGATCGACATGCGCTCGCCGAACATGAACCTGCGCGACCCGGTGCTCTACCGCATCCGCTTCGCGACGCACCATCGTACCGGCGACAAGTGGTGCGTCTACCCGATGTACGACTACGCGCACCCGATAGAGGACGCGCTCGAGAACATCACGCACTCGATCTGCACGCTCGAGTTCGAGGACCACCGCCCGCTGTACGACTGGCTGCTCGAGCGGCTCGCCGACGGCGGGTTCTTCACGCGCCCGCTGCCGCAGCAGATCGAGTTCGCGCGGCTGAACCTGACCTACACGGTCACCAGCAAGCGAAAGCTGCAGCAGCTGGTGCAGCTCGGACTGGTCGACGGCTGGGACGATCCGCGCATGCCGACGATCGTCGGGCTGCGCCGGCGCGGCTACACGCCCGAGGCGATCCAGCTGTTTGCCGAGCGCACCGGGGTCTCGAAGGCCAATTCGTGGATCGACATGAGCGTGCTCGAGCAGTCGCTGCGCGACGACCTCGAAGGCAAGGCGTCGCGCGCGATCGCGGTGCTCGACCCGCTGAAGCTGGTGATCACGAACTGGCCCGCCGACCGCATCGAACCCTGCGACGCGCCGGTTCATCCGCAGCGCCCCGAGCTCGGACGGCGCAGTTTCCCGTTCGGACGCGAGCTGTGGATCGAGCGCGAGGATTTCACCGAGCAGCCGCCGAAAGGATTCTTCCGTCTGTTTCCGGGCAATCGCGTGAGGCTGCGCTATGGCTACGTGGTCGAGTGCACCGGCTGCGAAAAGGACGCCGACGGCCGCGTCGTTGCCGTGCACGCCGCGGTCTTCCACGACTCGAAATCGGGAACACCGGGATCCGATGCCTACAAGGTCAAGGGCAACCTGCACTGGGTCGCAGCGCAGGCCGCGGTCGACGCAGAAGTGCGCCTGTACGACCGCCTGTTCGGCCAGCCGCATCCCGACGCCGGCGGGCGCGACTATCGGGAGGCGCTCAACGACGGTTCGAAGCGGGTGGTTCGCGCCAGGCTCGAGCCGACGCTGGCTGGCGCGCCCCCCGAGGCGCGCTACCAGTTCGAGCGGCACGGCTACTTCGTCGCCGACCGCGTCGATTCGAAGCCGGGCGCCCCGGTGTTCAACCGGATCGTGACGCTGAAGGACTCGTGGGGCGGCGGGCGCTGAGCCTTCAACGGCCCAGCACCGCGTCCCCGACGAACGGATTGCCCGCTCGCTCGTCGCCGAAGGTCGACATCGGCCCGTGACCGGGCACGAAGGCGACGTCGTCGCCCAGCGGCCACAGCTTGCCGGTGATCGACGCGATCAGCGTCGCGTGGTCGCCGCGCGGGAAGTCGGTGCGTCCGATGGATCCCTGGAACAGCACGTCGCCGACGATGGCCAGCCGGCTCGGCGCGTGGAAGAAGATCACGTGGCCGGGCGTGTGCCCCGGGCAATGGCGCACTTCGAGAGTCTGCTCGCCGAACGACACGGTGTCGCCGTCTTCGAGCCAGCGATCGGGCTCGAACGCGTCGAGGTGCGGAAATCCGAACATCTTTCCCTGGCTCGGCAGTTGCTCGATCCAGAAACGGTCCTCGCGCTGCGGCCCTTCGATCGGCACCCGATGGCGGCGCGCGAACTGTCCCGCCTGTCCGCAGTGGTCGATGTGGCCGTGCGTCAGCAACACCTTCTCGAGCGCCGCCCCCTCGCTGCGCAGCGCCGCGTCGACGCGGTCGAGATCGCCGCCTGGATCGATCGCGGCCGCCTTGAGGGTGCGTTCGCAGACCAGCACCGAGCAGTTCTGCATGAAGGGGGTGACGGGAACGATGAGCAGCTTCATCCGCGCATTATCGCTCGGCCGGCCCGGTCTTCCTGGCACTCCAGGCGCGACTCGTCAGCACGTCGAGCGGGATGACCCGCAATGCCGCCTCGTGCGTCGCTTCGAGGACCACTGGCGGCGCGACGCCGGCCTCCCAGGCTTCCAGCCAGCGCGCGGCACACAGGCACCAGCGGTCGCCGGCCCTCAAGCCGGGGAAGCGCCATTGCGGCTGCGGCGTGACCAGGTCGTTGCCGTGCGCCGTCGAGAAGGCGAGGAACTCGTCGGTGACGCGTGCGCACACCGTGTGCTGGCCCACGTCGTCGGGCCCCGTTTCGCAGCAGCCGGTTCGCTCGAAGCCGGTCAGCGGATCGAACGAGCAGGCCTGCAGCGGCCCTCCCAGCACGTTCCTCGGATGTTCCTTGTCGTCCATGGCTGCGCAATTTCCCCGGCCTGCTGTGGATCGTCCGTCTCTTATACCATCGCGGACAAAACCCTTTCGACTACCGATGCAGAAGCCGTTTCCTCCGTACCCGCCGATCGTCGAACTGCTCGACGAGTTCCAGCGCGGCACGCGTACGCCGCGCGACGTCGTCGAGGCCTGCTTCGCGGCGATCGACGCGCGCGACGGCGCGGTCAACGCGCTGCCCACGCGCGTCGATCGCGATCAGGTGCTGGCGCACGCGGATCGCATCGCGCGGCAGATCACGCGGGCCGAACCGGTCGGCCCGCTGGCCGGCCTGCCGTACAGCGCGAAGGACATGCATCGAACCGCCGGCGTGCGCACCACGTTCGGTTCGCCGATCTTCGCGGATCACGTTCCCGCGGACGACGACCCGGTCGTCGGCCGGCTGCTCGGCGCCGACGCGATCCTGATCGCCAAGTCGAACACGCCCGAGTTCGCCGCGGGCGCACAGACCTTCAACCCGGTGCTCGGCAAGACGCGCAACCCGTTCGACCTGTCGCGAACCGTGGGCGGATCGTCGGGCGGCGGCGCGGCCGCGCTCGCCTGCGGCATGACGATCGTCGCCGACGGTTCCGACCTCGGCGCGAGCCTGCGCAATCCGGCGAGCTTCTGCGGCGTGGTCGGGTTGCGGCCGTCCTCGCGCGCCGATCCGGCCTTGCGCGGCGGCGCCAACGCGTTCGGCACGCTGAACCAGATCGGTGCGATGGCGACGCGCGTCGCCGACCTGCGCTGCGTCGATCGGGCGATTCGCGCCCCCGCGGCACGCCGGCCGCTGGCCGACTGGCTGGCGAGCCTGCGGGCCGAATCGGCGGCGCGCCGCGAACGCGACACCGGCACGTTGAAACTCGCGTGGTCGATCGACTGCGGCGGCGCGATGCCGGTGTCGTCGCCGGTTCGCGACGCCATCGGGCGTGCGATCGACGCCCTGCGCGGCCACGATGTCGAGCTGATGGAAGCCTGGCCCGATTTCAGCGGCGCGGACGACTGCTTCCAGGTGCTGCGCGCCGAGTACTTCGTCGAGAACCTCGGCGGCCTGTACCGCGAGCATCGCGCGCAGATGAAAGATACGGTCGCCTGGAACGTCGAGCAGGGCCTGTCGCTGGGCGCCGAGCGGATCGCGGCGGCGGCGCGCTTGCGCTCGCGGATCTTCGAGCGCGTGGCGGCGTTCGTCGAGGGCTTCGACGCCTGGCTGCTTCCGACGACGCAACTGCTGCCGTTCCCGCACGACATCGCGTACCCGACGCAGATCGACGGCAAGCCGCTCGCCACCTACATCGACTGGGTCGCGAGCTGCTACTGGATCACGGTCAGCGGCCATCCCGCACTGACGCTGCCGGCCGGATTTGCGCGCGAGGCTCCCGGCGATCGGCCGCTGCCGGTCGGCCTGCAACTGGTCGGCCACTTCGGCCGCGACGATGTGCTGCTCGACGTCGGCGAGCGCATCGAGGCCATGCTTGCGCCGGTCAATGCCCCGCGGCCCGCGCTGATGGCCTAGGCGCTACAGGATCGCCGGCCGGTTCGGCAACTCGTCGGTGTCGCCGTCGACGCGCGGGAACGCGTCGATCAGCAACTGGTCGATGCGCTCGATGGCGGCCATCGTCCCCGCGCGGAAGTCTCCTGCACGATAAGCGGCGGCCAGGGCGTCGCAGACCTCGCGCCAGCGCGCCGGCGCAATCGCCGCCGCGGCCGCGCGGTCGGCGACGATCTCGACGGCGTGGTCGGCCCACAGCACGTAGAGCAGGACGCCGTTGTTGGCCGCCGTGTCCCAGACGCCGAGCGCTCCGAACACTTCCAGCGCTCGCTCGCGCGGCGTGCGCCCGCGCCAGACCTGCCCGATCGGCAGCGAAGACTCGATCGCGACCCGCACTTCCGCCGCATGCGCGCGCTCGCTGCTCGTGATCGCCGCTTCGATGCGTGCGAGCAAATCGTCGTCGAACACGCGCCGCACCGAGCGCGAATCGCTGAACAGGTGAGCCCAGCTGCGCGCGAGCTTGCCGGCCATCACCAGCCTCCCGACGCGCCGCCGCCGCCGAAGCCGCCGCCGCCCCCCCGGAAGCCACCGCTCCCGCCGAAGCCCCCCCCGCCACCGAAGCCGCCGCCGCCGAAACCACCCGGGAATCCGCCCGGCCCCGAGCGCCAGGTATGGCGGCCGACGCGGCTCATCGAACCCGAAGACATCGACAGCAGCATCAGGAACAGCAAGACCGCACCGGCGCCGGCGAGCAGCAGCGGCGCGCCGAGCGCCCAGGCCGCCGTGCCGCCGAACGCGCTGCCCAGCGTCGAACCGAACACGCGGCCGAACAGCTGGCGGATGACCATGGCGACCACGAACACGCCGAGCACGTAGGCGAGCCAGTCGCCGGATTCCCCATCGCGTTGCGCGCCCGGCCCGGACCAGGCTGGCGGCAGCGATTCGCCCTCGATCAGCCGCGCCAGGTCGGACACCGCGGCTTGCAGGCCGCCGGAGAAGTCGCCCTGCCGGAATCGCGGCGCGATCGTCTCGGCGATGATGCGCCGCGCATAGGCGTCGGGAATCGCCCCCTCGAGCCCGTAGCCGACCTCGATGCGCACCTTGCGATCGTCCCTGGCGACCAGCAGCAGCACGCCGTCGTCGACGCGCTTGCCGTCGACTTCGCGACGGCCGAGCTTCCAGGCCTCGACGACCCGGATGCCGTATTGCTCGATCGCTTCGGGCTGCGTGGTCGCGACCATCAGGATCGCCAGCTGCGCGCCCTTGCGTCGCTCGAGCGCCTCGAGCTCGGCTTCCAGCGCCTGCTTCTGCGGCGCGGCCAGCGTGCCGGTCAGGTCGACGACCCGGTCGGTGAGCGGTGGCACCGGCTGCAGCGTCTGCGCGGCGCCAGCCAGCGCCACGCCGAGCCACAGCAGCAGCCCGGCAGCCGCGCGCAGCGAGGTGGTCACTTCGGTGCGGTCGCCGGCCGATCGAAGTTCACCGCCGGCGGCTTCGCGATAGCCGCCTCGTTCTCGACCGTGAACTGCGGCTTGGTCGAGTAGCCGAACACCATCGCGGTCAGGTTCACCGGGAACTGCCGAACCAGCACGTTGAACTGCTGGACCGTGTCGATGTAGCGCTTGCGCGCCACCGCGATGCGGTTCTCGGTGCCTTCGAGCTGCGCCTGCAGGTCGCGGAAGTTCGCGTCCGACTTCAGCTGCGGATAGTTCTCGGCGACGACCAGCAGCCGCGACAACGCGCTGCCCATGCTGGCCTGCGCCTGTTCGAACTGCTTCAGCGACTCGGGATTCGTCGGATCGACCTTGATCTGGCCGACACGCGAACGCGCCTCGGTGACCGCCGTCAGGACCTCGCGCTCCTGGTCCGCGAAACCCTTCACCGTATTGACCAGGTTCGGGATCAGGTCGGCGCGCCGCTGGTACTGGTTGACCACCTCGGACCATGACGACTTGGTGGCCTCGTCGAGCGACTGGATCTGGTTGTAGCCGCAGCCCGACAGGCCCAGCGACAGCGCAACGGCGCCCAGGACCGCGATGATTCGACGCATGGCATGACCTCCGCAACGGTGGACCACCGAGTCTACCCGAGCTCCGTCGCCGACGTGCAGCCGCAGTCGTGCAGACGCAGTTTCGCGCCGGCCGCGCGCTACGGCCCGTCGCGCAGTTGCGCGAACTGCCGCCGGAACTTCGCCACCTTCGGCGCGACCACCGCCGCGCAGTAGCCCTGGTGCGGATTGCGCTCGAAGTACCGCTGGTGGTAAGGCTCGGCCGGATACCAGTCGCCGAGCGCGACGACCTGCGTGACGATCGGCGCATCGAAGACGGCGTCGCGCTCGAGCTGCGCGATCGTCTGCTGCGCTTCGCGCTGCTGGCCCTCGTCGACGAAGAAGATCGCCGAGCGGTACTGCGACCCCACGTCGTGCCCCTGGCGGTCGACGGTGGTCGGGTCGTGGATGCCGAAGAAGACCCCCAGCAGGTCACGGTAGGCAACGCGGTCCGCGTCGAACTCGATGCGCACCGCCTCGGCGTGGCCGGTTCGACCCCCGCAGACCTCCTCGTAGCGCGGATCGCGCAGCGTGCCGCCGCAGTATCCCGATTCGACCGACAGCACGCCCTTCACTTCGAGGAACACCGCTTCCAGGCACCAGAAGCACCCGCCCGCCAGCACCGCCGCCTGCCTGTTCATGCCCGAGCTCCCTGACCGACGCTACCCGCGCGCCAGCATGTCGATGAACGCGCGCCGGTACTCGAGCGCCGCGACTCGTCGATGCGTCGTTCGATCAGGTCGTCCAGTGCGGCGAACATTCCGGGAGTTTACGTCGGGTGCAGCCCCGGCCCCCTCCAACCCCGTTGCCCGGCGGGGATGCCCGGCACGTTCAGTGCCCGCGTTCGGCCACCAGCTGCGCCTTGCGCGCCGCCTCCTCCTTCGCGCGCTGCACGGTCGTGTGCAACTGCGCCGCGCCGGTGTGGTACTGCACCGGCCAGCCGATGCCGCGAAAGTCGTACCCGGCCGCCGCGTGCAGCGTGAAGTACGGATCGGCGAGGTGCGGCCGCGCCAGCGCGACCAGGTCGGCGCGACCCGAGATCAGCAGCGTGTTGATCTGGTCGGCGGTCGTGATTGCCCCCACGGCCATCGTCGCGATGCCGGCCTCGAGCCGGACCTGCTCGGAGAAGGTCGCCTGGTACATCCGGCCGTAGACCGGCTTCGCAGCCGGGTCGGTCTGCCCCGTCGAGACGTCGATCAGGTCGCAGCCTGCCGACTTCATCGCGCGGGCGACTTCGACCGTGTCTGCGCCGGTCGTGCCGCCCGGGATCCAGTCGGTGGCCGACACGCGCACGCTCATCGGCCTGGCGCGCGGCCAGACCGCCCGCACCGCCTCGAATACCTCGAGCGGGAACCGCATCCGGTTGGCGAGCGAGCCGCCATAGGCGTCCTTGCGCAGGTTGGTGATCGGCGACAGGAAGCTCGCCAGCAGGTAGCCGTGTGCCATGTGCAGTTCGAGCATGTCGAAGCCGGCACGATCGGCGAGGATCGCCGAGCGGCAGAACTGCTCGATCACGAGGTCCATGTCCTCGCGGCTCATCTCGCGCGGCACCTGGTTGACGCCGTCGCGATACGGCAGCGGCGACGGCGACATCAGCGGCCAGTTGCGGTCGCCGCTCGACTCGTCGATCGGCCAGTCGGCCTGCGCCCAGCCGACCTGCGTCGAACCCTTTCGACCGGCGTGGCCGATCTGCATGCAGATCTTCGACGGCGTGTTCGCGTGGACGAACGCGACGATGCGCGCGAAGGCCTGCGCCTGCTCGTCGTTCCACAACCCGGTGCATCCCGGCGTGATCCGCCCCTCGGGCGACACGCAGGTCATCTCGACGAAGACCAGGCCGGCGCCGCCCAGCGCGCGCGAGCCGTAGTGGACCAGGTGCCAGTCGTTGGGCATCCCGTCGACCGCCGAGTACTGCGCCATCGGCGACACCACGACGCGGTTGGGAACCCACATCTCGCGCAGGCGGAACGGCGCGAACATCGGCGGCGCGTCGAGCCACGCCGGCCGGCCCGCGGTGGCGATGCCGAGCTTCTTCGCCTGGTCGCGGTTCCACCATTCGGTCGCCTCCTTGACGACCTCGGCATCGCGAAGGCGAAGGTTCTCGTAGGTGATCTGCTTGCTGCGCGTGAGCAGCGACACGTGGAACTGTGTCGGCGCCATGTGCCAGAAGCGACGCACGTTCTCGAACCAGACCAGCGACACGTTGGCCGAGTGCTGGATCCGGCCGACCTCGTCGCGACGCGCCTTCTCGTAGGCGGCCAGCGCCGCGTCGACCTGGGCGGCGCGCGCGGCGCCCCCGCTGCCCACGTGCTCGACCATCGCCTTGTTCAGCGCGATCGCGTCCTCGAGCGCCAGCTTGGTGCCCGAGCCGATCGTGAAGTGCGCCGTGTGCGCGGCGTCGCCCATCAGCACGAACGGCGTGTCGCCGTCGCGGTAACGCCAGGTTCGGCAGGTGATCGTCGGGAACTGCCGCCAGAACGAACGGTTGGTGAGCACGCGCGCGCCGTTCAGGTCGTCGGCGAAGATCTTCTCGACCAGGCGCGCGGTGGCCGCCTCGTCCTGGATGCCGAGCCCCGACGCCAGGAAGGCGTCGTTGGTCGTCTCGATGACGATCGTGCTCTCGCCTGGCGTGTACTGGTAGGCGTGCATGTTCCAGATGCCGCCGACGCCCTCGCGGAAGCTGTAGTAGAAGCCCGGCAGATCCATGTTCGCGCCGAGCCAGACGAAGCGGTTGCTGCGAAGGTCGACGCTCGGCTCGAAGTGCTCCTTCCAGCCCTCGCGGACCACGCTGTTGATGCCGTCGGCGGCAACCACCAGGTCGGCGCCGCGATGCGTGTGCACCCCGGCGTCCTCGGTCTCGTAGCGCACGTCGATACCCAGCGCGTCGGCGCGCCGCTGAAGGATCTGCAGCAGCGTCAGCCGGCGGATCCCGGAGAAGCCATGTCCCGAAGACTTCAGCACCTGGCCCTTGTACTGGACGTAGATGTCGTCCCAATAGGCGAAGTTGGCCGCGATCTCGCGGTGCGTGGGCTCGTCGGCGTCGTGCAGGTTGCCCAGCGTCTCGTCGGACAGCACGATCCCGAAGCCGAAAGTGTCGTCGGGCCGGTTGCGCTCGACGACCTGGATCGTCGCCGCCGGAAACGATTTCTTCAGAAGAATCGCCGAGTACAGTCCTGCGGCCCCGCCGCCGATCACGTCGATGCGCATGTCGCCTTCCCGTCGGTTGCATCCGCCGCCACTTGCCGCGGAATTACTTTAAGTCTAAAGTAATTCCCTTGCCGTCGTACAGGGGTTTCGCAAACTTGATCCACGACATCAGTCCCCCGATCCATGCCGGCACGCCGGTCTGGCCGGGCGACACACCTTTCGCGATCGAGCGCATCTGGTCGATGGACGGCGGATCGCCGGTCAACGTGTCGCGGCTGACGCTTTCGACGCACACCGGCGCGCACGCCGACGCGCCGCTGCACTACGACGCCGCCGGCGCCGACAGCGCCACGCGCTCGCTCGAGCCCTACCTGGGCCCGTGCCGGGTGATCGACCTGTCGGCGGCGCCCGTGCACGCCGCGATCTCGCCCGGCGACATCGCCGCGGCGCTCGACGAGCCCAGCGCGGGGCCGTGCCCGCCACGCGTGCTGCTGCGCACCTGGCCGCGCGCTCCGCTCGAACGCTGGGTCAGCGACTTCCGCGCGGTCGAATCGGCGACGATCGACCTGCTCGCGGCGCGCGGCGTGGTGCTGATCGGCGTGGATACGCCGTCGCTCGATCCCGAGACGTCGAAGACCATGGACGCCCACCTGCGCGTGCGCGCGCACGACATGGCGATCCTCGAGGGGCTCGTCCTCGACCGGGTCGCGCCCGGCGACTACGAACTGATCGCGCTGCCGCTGCCGATCGCCGGCGCCGACGCGAGCCCGGTGCGCGCCGTGCTGCGGCCGCTTCGACGGTCATGAGCGCCCTGCCCGCATCACGCGCGCAGTGCGAGGCGCTCGACGCTGCCGATCCGCTCGCGCCGCTGCGCGCGTCGTTCGCGCTGCCCGAAGGCGTCATCTACCTCGACGGGAACTCGCTCGGCGCGTTGCCCGCGACAACACCATCGCGAATTGCCGACGCGGTCGAGCGGCAGTGGGGGCGAGAGCTCATCCGCAGCTGGAACACCGCCGGCTGGGTCGACCTGCCGCAGCGCGTCGGCGCGAAGATCGCTTCGGTGGTCGGCGCCTGGCCCGACGAGGTCGTCGCCGCCGACGCGACGTCGGTCAACCTGTTCAAGCTGCTGTCGGCCGCACTGCGCATGCGTCCCGATCGGCGCGTGATCCTGTCCGAGACCGGCAACTTCCCGACCGACCTTTACATCGCTCAGGGGCTGATCGAGCAGCTCGGCGGGCGTCACGCGTTGCGGCTGGTCGAACGTGGCGCGCTGCCGGCAGCGATCGACGACTCGGTCGCGGTCGCGATGCTCACGCAGGTCGACTACCGAACCGGCTCGCGGCTCGACATGGACGCGATCACCGCTGCCGCGCACCGGGCAGGCGCACTGATGCTGTGGGACCTCGCGCACTCTGCCGGCGCCTTCCCGGTCGACCTGAACGCCGCGCAGGCCGACTTCGCGGTCGGCTGCGGCTACAAGTACCTGAACGGCGGCCCTGGCGCACCCGCCTTCCTGTTCGTCGCGCGACGGCACCTGGCCGCCTTCTCGCAGCCGCTGTCGGGCTGGATGGGTCACGCGGAGCCGTTCGCGTTCGAGGCCGGCTATCGGCCGGCTGCCGGCGTTGCGCGCTACCTGTGCGGCACGCCGCCGGTGCTGTCGATGGTGGCGCTCGACGCCGGCCTCGACGCGCTGCTCGCCGCCGAAGCGCACGGCGGCCTGCCGGCGCTGTGGCGCAAGTCGATGCAGCTGACCGCGCTGTTCGCAGCGCGCGCCGGCGTGCTGTGCGCGCGCCACGGACTGCGCTGCGTGACGCCGATGGACGGCGACCGCCGCGGCAGCCAGGTGAGCTTCACGCTGCCCGATGGCGACCAGGGCTACGCCGTCGTGCAGGCGCTGATCGAGCGCGGCGTGATCGGCGACTTCCGGGCCCCGGACATCCTGCGCTTCGGCTTCGCGCCGCTGTACCTGCGCTTCGTCGACGCGTGGGACGCCGCCGATCACCTGTCGGCGGTGCTCGACTCGGGCGAGTGGAATCGACCGGTCTTCCTCGCGCGCGGCGCGGTGACCTGACGCGGCGAGCGATCGCCGACCTGCACGGAGTCCCGATGAGCGACGATCGATTCGAAGGCGCGAAACTCGACTATCGCGACACGATGACCTATGGCGACTACCTGTGCCTCGACGCGGTGCTCGACGCACAGCGACCGCGCTCGGGCGACCACAACGAGATGCTGTTCATCGTGCAGCACCAGACCAGCGAGTTGTGGATGAAGCTCGCGCTGCACGAACTGCGTGCGGCGCGGGCCAGGCTCCGCGCAGACGAGCTGTCGCCGGCGTTCAAGATGCTGGCGCGCGTCTCGCGCATCATGGAGCAGCTCGTGCATGCCTGGGACGTGCTGGCGACGCTGACGCCGTCGGAGTACACCGCGATGCGCCCTCACCTCGGCTCGTCGTCGGGCTTCCAGTCCTACCAGTACCGGCAGATCGAATTCATGCTGGGCAACAAGAACCCGGTGATGCTGCGCCCGCATGCGCATCGGCCGGACCTGCACGCCGCGGTCGCGCAGGCGCTGGCCGAGCCGTCGCTGTACGACGAGGCGATCCGGCTGCTGGCGCGGCGCGGCTTCGGGATCGACGCGGCCGACGTCGAGCGTGACTGGTCGCAGCCGCGCGCCTACTCGGACGGCGTCGAGGCCGCGTGGCTGGCCGTCTATCGCGAGCCCGAGCGCCACTGGGGGCTGTACGAACTGGCCGAAGAGCTGATCGACCTCGAGGACGCGTTCCGTCAATGGCGCTTCCGGCACGTGACGACGGTCGAGCGCATCATCGGCTTCAAGCCCGGCACTGGCGGCACCGCCGGTGTCGCCTACCTTCGCAAGATGCTCGACGTGGTGCTGTTCCCCGAGTTGTGGAAGGTTCGCACCGAACTCTGATTGGAGAAGACCCATGCACAGGACGATCCTCCAGCCGAAAGGCTGGGCAGCGCCGCGCGGCTACGCGAACGGCATCGCGGCGCGTGGCACGGTGGTGTCGATCGCCGGCCAGATCGGCTGGAACGAACGCTGCGAGTTCGTGACCGACGACTTCGTCGGGCAGGCCCGCCAGGCGCTGGCGAACGTGCGCGCCGTGCTCGCCGAAGCGGGCGCAGGCCCCGAGCACATCGTGCGAATGACCTGGTACGTCACCGATCGCCGCGAGTACCTCGGCGCCGGCAAGCCGCTCGGCGCCGCGTACCGCGAGTTCATGACCGATGCCGAGGGCACCGTGCACTATCCGGCGATGACCGCGGTACAGGTCGTGGCGCTGATGGAGGAACGCGCGAAGCTCGAGATCGAGGCGACCGCGGTCGTGCCGATCGCCATGTGAGCGGCACGCCCGTTCGCGCGTTGCGCGTCAGCGCTGGCCGTCGTGGACGGACACCTTGTCCTTGGCAAGCCCGCCGAGGCGCGAATGCACTCGCCCGCCGGTCGCCATGACCAGGCCGTAGAGGATCTCGCGCGGACGCGGCGCGTCCTGCAGCCCGATTTCCATGGCGTTGTAGTGGCTTCTCACGTAGCACGCGTGGATGTGGTGCAACGGCACCATCAGCCGGTAACCGGTGGCCGCCACCGCTTTGGCGGCAGGCACGAGCGCCTTCGGCTCGCCGAGCACCGCGCGCATCGCCCAGCCGCCGGCCTCGTGCCAGGCGGCGCCGTGCTCGAGTTCGCCGTCGACGCCGACGATCGCTGCCTTGCCGTAGGCCTCGACCTTGTCGCGTCCGAGGGCGTCGGCGAGCTCTTGAGCCAGATCATGGCCGAGGGTGCGCAACTCGGCCATAAAGGGCATCAGATCGGGTTCGTAGCGGCCCGCATAGGGGTTGCGTATCACGGCGACCGCCGAACCCATCCGAAGCGGCGGGTTCGCGGGCGGACCGCCCTCGTGAAACACGGTCTCGATATTCAGCGCACGCTTGCGGATTTCGATCAGCGACATCGATGCCTCGTCGTGGTCCGGGGCCGGCGACGACGGGTGGATCCCGCGGCTGCCGTCCCGAGGCCGGCAATGGTACCGCGTACGAGTGGCCGGTTTGTGCCGCGAGAGGTGCCAAGCTACGATGACCCCCGACCCGCGAAGCGCCGGATGCAGGATTGACAGGAGAGATCGATGAAGGCTTCGTTCAAATGGGATGACCCGCTGCTGCTCGATGCGCAACTCAGCGAAGACGAGCGCATGGTCCGCGAGGCCGCCATGGCCTATTGCCAGGACATGCTGGCGCCTCGCGTGCTCGAGGCCTTCCGCAACGAGAAGACCGACCCGGCGATCTTCCGCGAGATGGGCGAACTCGGCCTGCTGGGTCCGACGATCCCGACCGAGTACGGTGGCCCCGGCCTGAATTACGTCGCGTACGGCCTGATCGCCCGCGAGGTCGAGCGCGTCGACTCGGGCTACCGTTCGATGATGAGCGTGCAGAGCTCGCTGGTGATGGTGCCCATCTACGAGTTCGGCAGCGAGGCGCAGAAGCGCAAGTACCTGCCGAAGCTCGCCACCGGCGAGTGGATCGGCTGCTTCGGGCTCACCGAGCCGAACCACGGCTCGGATCCGGGTTCGATGGAGACGCGCGCGAAGCGCGTCGACGGCGGCTACCAGCTGACCGGCAGCAAGATGTGGATCTCGAACTCGCCGATCGCCGACGTGTTCATCGTCTGGGCCAAGTGCGTCGGCGGCGACCACGACGGGCGCATCAAGGGGTTCATCCTCGAGAAGGGGATGAAGGGACTGTCCGCGCCGGCGATCCACGGCAAGGTGGGGCTGCGCGCGTCGATCACCGGCGAGATCGTGATGGACCAGGTGCCGGTGTCCGACGAGCAGCTGATGCCCGGCGTCGAGGGCCTGAAGGGCCCGTTCACCTGCCTGAACAGCGCGCGCTACGGCATCGCCTGGGGCGCGCTCGGCGCGGCCGAGGACTGCTGGCACCGCGCGCGCCAGTACGTCCTCGACCGCAAGCAGTTCGGCCGGCCGCTCGCGGCCAACCAGCTGATCCAGAAGAAGCTCGCCGACATGCAGACCGAGATCACGCTCGGCCTGCAGGGCTGCCTGCGGCTCGGGCGCATGAAGGACGAGGGCACCGCCGCGGTCGAGATCACGTCGATCATGAAGCGCAACTCGTGCGGCAAGTCGCTCGACATCGCGCGGATGGCGCGCGACATGATGGGCGGCAACGGCATCTCCGACGAGTTCGGCGTCGCGCGCCATCTGGTCAACCTGGAAGTGGTCAACACGTATGAAGGCACGCACGACATCCACGCGCTGATTCTGGGGCGGGCACAGACCGGTATCGCCGCCTTCTCGAACTGACGCCATGGCCGCCGCCCTGCAG
>Ga0209477_1000763_pt1 | contig 20113 bp, 20 predicted proteins | sample KloWWTupernatant_FD_187180 | JGI IMG/M metagenome (GOLD analysis project Ga0209477, IMG submission 187180) | Active sludge microbial communities from Klosterneuburg, Austria, studying microevolution and ecology of nitrifiers - Klosterneuburg... | ecosystem: Engineered > WWTP > Aerobic digester >... | reverse complement strand
GGCAGCCAGTTGACCCGCACGAGGTAGATGTCGGGATCCTCGCCCAGCGGCACGACTTGCGCCGGGCGCGCGGACTTGGCCTCGGTCGCGGCGACCTTGACGTCGACCAGCGTGGCGACTTCCAGGGCGATGCGCACGTTGGCCTCGCCGGCGGCCGGATAGCGCTGCTCGATCACCTCGGTGCGATCGGCGTAGAGCTCGAAGCGCCTGTGGATCGGCACCCCGGATTCGTCGTAGCAGGTGTAGGCCAGGGCCGAGTCGTCCGGCGCCCACCAGTAGCCGGTGTAGCGGTTCATCTCCTCCTGGGCCACGAACTCGGCCACGCCGCAGGCGACGGTGCCGCCGCCCTTGATCGTGACCGCCATGGTGCGACCGGTCGCGAGCTCGATCACCCACAGGTTCTGCTCGCGCACGAAGGACACGTAGCCGCCGCGCGGCGAGACCTTGGGATCGGTGACGAAGCCCTCGCCGTGCGTGAGCTGGCGCACGGCCTCGCTGCCGGACTTGCGCAGGTCGTACAGGTACAACTCGCCATTGAGCGGAAACAGGAGCTGCTTGCCGTCGGGCGAGAACTGGTAGCCCACGATGCCCGACAGCGCCGCGATGCGCTGGCGCTCGCGCCGCGCCTTCTCCTCGTCGGAGAGCTGCTCGGGGCCGGGCGCGAGCAGCGCTGAATCCACCAGCAGCCGGGTCTGGCCACTGGCGACGTGGTACTCCCACAGATCGAGCCGGTTCTGGTCGTCGGCCTTGCCGCGCAGGAAGGTCACGCGCGCGCCATCGGGCGCGACCGCGAGCTTGAGCGGCCGCGGGCCGGTCAGCGCCGGGTCCTGGAACAGTCTTTCCAGCGGCAGTTGTTCGGCGTGGAGCATGGTCGGCACGAGGAGCAGCAGGGGGAGCAGCAGGCGCATGCGGGGATTCCTGGTTCAGCCGGTGGCCGTGATGCCTTCGGCGCTCATGACGCGTTGCGTGGCGGGACGCGCGGCGACGCTGGCCGCATGCGTGCCGTAGCGCGGCCAGCGCGCCATGTCGAGGCCGAGGCGATAGCCCCAGCGATGGAACACGAAGAGATAGGGATCGACCACGCTGTAGCGCCGCCCCAGCGCCCAGGGACTGTCACCGACCAGGGTCTCGATCTCGTCGTAGTGCTCCTGGACCTTGGCCTTGCCCTTGGCCGAGATCGCGGCGTGCTGGGCTTCATCGTCGGAATAACGCGCGGGCCGGAACACCTGGGCGAAGCTGATGTGCACCGTGCTGGCGAGCCAGCTCATCAGGGACAGGCCCTTGGCCTCCTGCGCCGGATCGTCCGGCATCAGCGCCGCATCGGGATGGGTGCGATCGAGGTAGGCCAGGATCGCCGGACATTCGGTCAGGATGAAGCTGCCGACTTTCAGCGTCGGCACGCGCGCGTGCGGGTTGATCGCGAGGTACTCCGGCTTGAGCTGGTCGCCGCGCCGCACGTTGACCTCGACCGCGTCGTAGGGCTTGCCGATCTCCTCGAGCGCGAGGTGCGGCCCGAGCGAGCAGGCGCCGGGCGAGTAGTACAGCGTGGGCATTGGCGTCTCCGTGGGGTCAGGGGCGAAGCTTAGCCGACCCGGTCGTACCCGAGACAGGCGAGAATTGTCTCTGACACCGTTATGCGGAAACCGTCATGCGCCGAAAGCTCAGGCGCCTTGGTCGTCCACGAAACCCGCCTCGCGCTGGTGTCGAATCGCGAGGATAAGGACGACGTCGTGGGCGCGCTCGAAGCTGTAGAGCGCGACATAGCCGCTGTGGCCACGCGAGATCACCAACTCTCGCAGTTCGCCCTCTGCCGGCCGCCCGATCAGGGGATGCTCGGCGAGTATCGACACCGCGCCGGCGACCAGTTCGACCGTGGCAGCTGCGCTGGGAGCGTCGGTGGCCAGCAGGAAGTAAAGGAGCCGATCGAGGTCGGCGAAGGCACGCTCGGAATAGATCAGCCGCGCCAAGACCTGGCCTTCGGTGGGGTCGCCTTGCCCAACGCAACGCGCCGGCGCAGGTAAGCGTGGACTTCGTCGGCGTCGAGTCCCTTGCCGGTCCGCAGCGCCGAGCGGCGCGCAGTCTTGGCCGCCGCGACGAAGACTTCGCGACGCTCGGCGGCATCGGCTGCCGCGCTGATGGCCTCGACCATGAATGCATGGGGCGTCGTTCCGCGGCGCTGCGCAAGCGCCGCGGTGCGTCGCTTCAAGGCTTCCGGCAGCTTGAGTGACGTGGTCGACATGTGCGTTGCCCAAGGATGACGTGGTCGAGTGTCACCATGGTAACACCGTCCGGCCGCCTTGGACGGGAAAGTCCGGAGCGGAGCGGCGTGGCCGCAGCGACTGAGCTACTGCGCCGGCAAGCCCAGGTCGAGCTCGAACACCCGGCCGGTCGCGCCCACCGCCGAGGCGGCGACGGTGGTGCCGCTGATGGCGAGGAAGCGGCCGTTGAGCGCGACGCCGGGCAGCCCGTGCGTGGGCTCGGGCGATTGGGGGCCGAAGCGCCAGCTGTTCTCGCCCGCCGTGTAGATCTCGACTTCCGGCACCAGGCGCACCGGCGAGCCCAGGAACTCGCCGCCCGTGATCACGATGTACGGCCCGACTGCGGCGGCGCCGAAGCCTCCGCGGCGGCGATTGAGCGGCGGGCCGGCGCGCCAACGCTCGCTGACCGGATCGTAGATCGCGATGGTGGGCGTTTCCGGCGTGCGTCCGGAGATCATCCAGATCTCGTCCTGGAAAGCGACGACCTGCGAGTGGTCGCGCGGCGTCGCGTTGGCGGCATCGATGCGCCGCACGCGGTTCTGCGCCGGATCGAATTCCTGCAGCGTGCCGTCCATGTCCCCGATGTAGGCGCGCCCGTGCAGCACGGCGGCGTGGCTGCCGTACATGAACTGCAGCGCCGGCACCGGTTCCCAGCGATTGCCGGCCACGTCGTAGCGGAATCCGGACGTGAGCTGGTCGCCCGGCCCGTTGGCCTGGCCGCCGATCATGTAGATCGAGCCGGGGAAGGCGAAGGTCGTGAGATGGTCGCGTCCGGCGGGCAGGTTCGGCAGGCGGGTCCAGCTGTTGGCTGCACGGTCGTAGCGCTTGAAGCCGTTGAGGTCGCCGAATCCACCCATCACGTAGACCTTGCCGTCGAGCACCGCGGCACCGTGCTCGGACTGTGGCGTGTCGGGCATGCGCGCGCGTTCGGTCCACACGGGATTGGCGGGCGGCGCGGGCGTGCCGTCGAGGCAGGGCGCACCGGCCAGCGTGGTCAGGCGCGCGGCCTGGCGCGTGCCGCTGCCGTAGCCGTCGATCGTGGAGGCGTAGCTGACCTGGGCCGCGCCGCAGCTGCCGAATTCGAACTCCAGCAGGCCCCAGGGTTGCTGGGTGACGTCGGCGGCGACGAAGGCATCGCCGAAGTTCGTGCCGCGCGTGATCGCGTTGGCTTCGATGCGCAGGCGGTTGCCGTCGCGCGTGGCGGCGCCGACCGTCCAGGCCTGGCGGCCCTGCGGGTCGAAGGTGAACCAGTACACCAGCGTGCGCCCGTCGGGCAGCTCCTCGACCAGCCAGCCCTCGCCCGCGCGTGCTGGCACGTACCAGGCGCCGCTGCGCGAGCGCAGCCCCGACAGGGCGCGCGCGCCGCTGGCGGTGAGCTCGCGCGCGCCGCCGCACTCGAGTTCGTCGAGCGTGGTCAGGCGCGAGTACTGGCGCGTGCCGCTGCCGAAGGCGGCGGGCCCGGTGTAGCGCAGGATGGCGCGCCCGCAATCCGCGAACTCGAGCTCGAGCGTGCCCCAGGGCTGCAGCACCACGTCGTCCGGATCGAAGTCCGCGCCGAAGCGGGTGCCCTGCGGTCGGTATACGGCGGCGAAGCGCAGTGTGTTGCCGACCACGCTGCCTTCCTGCGCCACCAGCCAGGCCTGCTCGCCCGCCTCCCCGTCCGGCGGATAGGTGAACCAGAACGCGATCGCACGGCCATCGGGCAGGTACTGCACGATGATGCCCTCGCCGCTGCGCGTGGCGTCGAACCAGGAACCACTCACCACCGGGCCGGGCCAGAACCCGGCCGGGGTCGCCGCCTTGATGGCCACGCGCGCGCCGTGCGGGTGCTGGTCGCAGGCCAGCGCGGTGCCGAACGCGAGGGATGCGGCCGCAGCGGCCAGGAGCAGTCGATTGGCGAGGGTGTGCAGGATCACTGCGGCGGTTCCGGGTCCGAGACCCGGAGGATCATACGAACGGTGTCGTAGGTCAACTGCGGACGCCCAGCGAATGGCGCCCCTGTAGGAGCGGCTTCAGCCGCGACAAGGCGACGCTACGTAGTGCCGCCTTGTCGCGGCTGAAGCCGCTCCTACAGGGGATGCGGGCGTTGGTCGCGTTGCTCAGGTGAGGTAACCGCCGTCGACGGGGAAACTGCCGCCGGTGATGTACGAGGCCGCCGGCGTGCACAGGAAGGCAATCATCGTGGCGATCTCTCCCGGCTGCGCCACCCGGCCCAGCGGCACCTGCTTGAGCAGGCCCTTGAGGATCTGCTCGTTGCTGGTGAGCGCGCTGGCGAACTTGGTCTCGGTGATGCCGGGCAGCACCGCGTTGACGCGGATGCCGTTGGGCCCGAGTTCCTTGGCGAAGGCCTCGGTCATCGACACGATCGCGGCCTTGGTCATCGAATACACGCCCTGCCACCAGCCGCTGCGCCGCGCATTGACGCTGGCGATATTGACGATCGCGCCGCCGCCACGCTCGCGCATGAGCCTGGCGGCCTTCCAGGTCGCGTAGTAGTAGCCGCGGATGTTGACCGCGATGGTCTTGTCGAAGGCGTCGAGGCCCATGTCCAGCATCGGGCCGAAATAGGGGTTGGTGGCCGCGTTGTTGACCAGGATGTCGACCCCGAAGCCGCGGTCGGCGAGCTTCTGGTAGAGATTGTCGATGCTGGCGCTGTCGCCGATGTGGGTCGCGAGCGCGGTGGCCACGCCGCCGGCGCCGCGGATCTTCTCCACCACCGCCTCGCAGGCCTCCTGCCGGCGGCTGGTCACCACCACGTGGGCGCCGAAGTCGGCCAGCAGCAACGCGGTGGCCTCGCCGATGCCGCGCGAGGCGCCGGTGACGATGGCGGTTTTGCCGGTGAGGTCGAAGAGTTGGGTGTCCACGGTCGGTTCCTGGCAAATGTGTGGATTGTGGGCGGCGCTCGACTTGCACGGGCGGCTTTGGCCGCGAGTGAGGCCTATCGCGCGCAGAGCGCGCTCCTACAGGGCCGGCTCTGTAGGAGCGCGCTCTGCGCGCGATAGGCCTGGTCGCGGCTGAAGCCGCTCCTACAGGGACGCTAGCAGGCCCCGCGGCGCGCCCGCGAAACTCGGAAGCCTCTATGATTCGCCGATGATAGAGCCCGGAGCCCGCCCATGTCGCAACCCCGAGTCCTGATCACCGGCGCCGGTTCCGGCCTCGGCCGCGCGCTGGCCTTGCGCTACGCGCGCGACGGCTACGCCGTGGCCTGCGCCGACATCGTGCCCGAGCGCGCGCAGGAAACGCTGGCGCTGCTGCCGGGTGCGGGCCACCACGCGCTCAGGGTCGACGTCGGCGACGATGCCTCGGTCGACGCCCTGCGCGCCTCGCTCGAGCATGTCTGGGACTCGATCGACGTGGTGGTCAACAACGCCGGCGTGGCCTCGGGCGGCAGCATCCTCGAAGCCGACATGGCCGAGTGGCAGTGGATGCTCAACATCAACCTGCTGGGCGTGGTGCGCGGCTGCCGCGCCTTCGTGCCGTGGCTGGTGCGGCAGAAGCGCGGCCGCGTGATCAATATCGCGTCCTTCGCGGCGCTTGCCGGCGCGCCCAACATCATGAGCTACGGCGTGGCCAAGGCCGGCGTCTACAGCCTGTCCGACCAGTTGCGCGCCGAACTCTATGCCAAGGGCGTCGAGGTCTCGGTCGTGTGTCCCTCGTTCTTCAAGACCAACCTGTGCGAGAACTTCCGCAGCAGCGACGGCGGCAAGATGAAGCACGTCGCCACCAAGCTGATGGAGCAGGCGACCGTGTCGGCCACCGACATCGCCAACGCCATCGTCGACCAGTCGAATGCCGGAACGTTCCTGATCCTGCCCACGGCGGTCGAGCGCACCGGCTGGCGCCTCAAGCGCTGGTTTCCCAAGCTCTATTTCCGGCGCCTGCTCAAGATGTCCAATATCCACGTCAAGCCCGCGCGCGGCTGAGCCATGGGCGAATTCCTGATCTACGGTGCCAACGGCTACACCGGCAAGCTGGCCTTGCAGGAGGCGCTGCGGCGCGGCCTGCGGCCGATCGTGGCCGGGCGCAACCGCGAGGCGCTGGCCGCGCTGGCGGCGCCGCACGGATTGCCGGTGCGCGCATTCGACCTCGCCGACGCGGGCACCGTGGCCTCGGCGCTCAACGGCGTGGCGCTGGTGCTGCATTGCGCGGGCCCCTTCTCGGCCACCTGCGCGCCGATGCTCGAGGGCTGCCTCGCGGTCGGCGCGCATTACCTCGACATCACCGGCGAGGTCGACGTGTTCGCGCACTGCCATGCGCAGGACGCCCGCGCGAAGGCCAAGGGCATCGTGGTGTTGCCGGGCTCCGGCTTCGACGTGGTGCCCACCGATTGCGTGGCGGCGATGCTCAAGCGCGAATTGTCCGACGCGACCGAACTGGTGCTGGCCTTCGAGGCCACCGGCGGCCCCAGTCCCGGCACCGCCAAGACCAGCGTCGAGGGCCTCGGCCAGGGCGGCCGCGTGCGCCGCGACGGCGAGCTGGTACGCGTGCCGCTGGCGTACAAGTCGCGCAGCTTCGACCGCGACGGCCAGCCGCGCACGGCGATGACGATTCCCTGGGGCGACGTGTACACGGCCTGGGTATCGACCGGCATCCCGAACATCGAGACCTACATGGCGGTGCCGCCGGCGACCATCGCCAACGTGCGGCGCATGAACTGGTTCCGCCCGCTGCTGGGCCTGAGCCTGGTGCAGGGTTTCATGAAGCGCCGGGTCGAAGCCGGCGTGCGCGGGCCCGACGAATCGCGCCGCGGCAAGACCGGCTGCCGGGTCTGGGGCGAGGCGCGCAACGCCGCCGGGCGCGAGGCGCGCTGCGAGATCGACACGCCCAACGGCTACGACCTCACCGTGTCCGCGGCGCTGGGAATCGTCGAGCACTTGCTCGCCCGGCGACCGGCCGGTGGCTACTACACGCCCTCGATGCTGATGGGCGCCGACTACGTGCTGGGCCTGCCCGGCGTACGCAAGGTGGAGCACTGAACCATGGACCACGCGCAACGCAGCATGCTGGTGTTCGGCACCTACCTCAACCTGGTCGGGATCGGCCTGCTGGTCGCGCCCGAGCTGCTGCTGGCGCCGCTGGGCTTCGCCCCGGCGACCGATTTCTGGGTCCGCGTGATCGGCGTGCCGGTGCTGATCCTGGGCACCTACTACGTGCGCGCCGCGCGCGCCGACAACCGGGAGTTCATGCGCTGGACCATCACCGGCCGGCTGGTGCCGCTGCCCGCCTTCGGCGCGCTGGTGGCCTATGGACTCGCGCCGGCCGCGCTGATGCTGTTCGCGTTCATCGATGCCGCCGGCGCGGCGTGGACGGCGTGGGCGCTGCGCGCAGAGCCAGCAGGCGCGGCCTGAGTCCCCTCCCGCTGATCGCTGCAGGAAACCGCGATGTCCTCGATGCACGCCACGCGCAAGGGTGACCGCACCCTGGTCGGCTCGGGCTCGCCGTGGGAGCCGGTGGTGGCCTATTCGCGCGCGCTGCGCGTGGGCGATCGCGTCCTGGTCGCCGGCACCACGGCAGTGGATGCCACCGGCGAGGTCGTCGGCGAAGGCGATATCGGCGCGCAGGCGCGCTACATTTTCGACAAGATCGGCATCGCGCTGGCCGCCGCGGGCTCGTGCCTTGCCGACGTGGTGCGCACGCGCATCTACGTCACCGACATGTCGCGCTGGGAGGCGGTGGGACTCGCGCACGGCGAGGTGTTCAAGGACGTGCGGCCGGTGAGCACGCTGGTCGAGGTCTCGAAGCTGATCGACCCGCGGCTGCTGGTGGAGATCGAGGCCGAAGCCGTGGTGCCGTCCCGTCCCCTGTAGGAGCGCATCTCATGCGCGACCGCGGACCAGGGGTTGCGGCGATGCATGGTTCCGCGGTCGCGCATGAGATGCGCTCCTACGGCGGGTTCGCGATTCGCGAATCCAGGCGGCGACTGCAGGTAGAATCGCCGGCCCCCTGCCACGCCTCCGCCGAACCATGTCCGATCCGAACCCGCAGCCCGCGCACCTGCAGCCCATCCCCGCGCTGATCTTCCACTCGCGCTGGCTGCAACTGCCGCTGTACCTGGGGCTGATCGTCGCCCAGGGCGTGTACGTGGTGCAGTTCCTCAGCGAGCTCTGGGTCCTGCTCACGCAGACCGCGGCCTCGTGGACGGCGACGATGGACCACACGATCGACGGTGCGCACGCGGCCGCGGGCGCGCACGACGCCAAGACCGCGATCATGCTCAGCGTGCTGGGCCTGATCGACGTGGTGATGATCTCCAACCTGCTGGTGATGGTGATCGTCGGCGGCTACGAGACCTTCGTCAGCCGCCTGCGCCTGCAGGGTCATCCGGACCAGCCGGAGTGGCTTTCGCACGTCAACGCCGCGGTGCTCAAGGTCAAGCTCGCCACCGCGATCATCGGCATCAGCTCGGTGCACCTGCTCGCCACTTTCATCGAGGCGCGATCGCTCAGCGAGAAGACGATGCTGTGGCAGACCATCATCCACCTCGCCTTCGTCGCCTCGGCGGTGGCCATCGCCTTCATCGACCGCATCATGAGCCCGGGCGACAAGAAGACCCACCACGCCTAGCGCGCCGCCGGTTTCGTGCGATGGCCTGTAGGAGCGCATCTCATGCGCGACCGCAGGGCCACGCGTCGCGGCAAGGCGTGGTCTTGCGGTCGCGCATGAGATGCGCTCCTACAGGCCGCGGTCGCCGGCCATGATGGCATTGCGCAGCGCGACCGCAGATGGCGCGTCGTCGTAGCGCAGCGTGCCGTCCTCGCGCACGCTGATCCCGAGCGCCTGCCACGCCGCGGCGACATCGGGAAACGCGCTGTCGTCGGCGTAGTCGCGGTACAGGCGCTCCAGCGTGTCGCCGCCGACCTCGCGATCGAGTGCGGCGAGGAACTGCCGGGGCGAGCGCCGCACGTCGCGTGCGCGGCAGCACGCCAGGTAGCGCGAAAGGGCCAGGTTCAGCGACGCGGGCGATCCGCTCCGCGTGCGCAGGGCGATATCGCCCAGCATCATCAGCGCGGTGCCGCTCCAGTAGAGCCGCATCGTGTGGCGCCCGGGGCCCGCGCGCGAGGTGTCGCGCAAGCTCAGGTCCGCGGGGTCGGCGATCCCGCGCCCGATCCCGGCGGCGATCTGGCGCCAGGCCTGGTCGGCGCTGATGCGTCCGGCACGCGCGCGCAGCACGTTCTGGTACCAGGTCGCGAGGCCCTCGGCGATCCAGCGGCCCTCGTCGCCCAGGTAGGGATGGGCGAGGTGCACCAGTTCGTGGGTCAGGGTCCAGCTGCCGCGGAGCTCGGGCAGCGTGGCGCGCGGATCGACGTACAGCATGAGCCCGGTGCCGCCGCCGCGCAGGCTCTGGCCGAAGGGCGCCGCTTCGCGCGCGCCCTGCACCGGCACCACCAGCAGCTGCGGCCGTGCATCGAGCAGCGGCGCGAAGGCCGCGAGCGCGTCGCCCGCGGCCTCGCGCACGTGGCGTGTGATCGTCTGCTGCTGGGTCGGCGCCAGCTCGCCGGTCAGGGCCAGGCGCAACCCGCCGCTGCCGACCGCGAGGTCGCGCGCGACGAAAGGCCCCAGCGCGACCATGCCGGGCCAGCTCGGGTCCGAAGCGTCGAGGCGGAAGTGGCGGTGGGGGGCGCGGTCGAGCGGCTCCCATGGCACCGACAGCATCGCTCCCGCCGGCAGCTCGACCCGCACTTCGGTGTCGGTCTCCCCGGAGAGTCCCAGCGGACGCCACAGCCAGGCGCGCGTGGGCAGCAGCAAGTCCGCACCATCGCGCGATCGCGGCGCACGGGCCGCGCCTGCAGCAACGCCGCGCAGATCGATCCGCAGGCGCAGGCACTCGCCCGCGATCCAGTCGCGCGCGCGCAGCACGTTGTCCTCGCGCGCCAGCGGGCGATCCGGATCGCGCCTCGCATCGAGAAGTTGCCGCGCGGCGTCGCGCTCGGGCAGCACGAAGCGCAGGGCGGACTGCGGCTCGCGCAGGCAGACCCGCGCCACCAGTTCGCCCGGATCCGACGCGAAGTCCAGCTGGTACTCGACCGCGGCCGCCGCGACCACGCCAGGCACCGGCAATCCGCACAAGGCGCCGGCGAGCAAACGCAGCGTCAATGATCGTCGCATCGCGCGACCGTAGCAGAGCTGCCCGTCGGCGATCCGTCATCGAAGCGACGTGCCCGCCCCTGCAGGAGCGGCTTCAGCCGCGATCGGCGGCGCCGCTACGTAGCGCCGCCTGGTCGCGGCTGAAGCCGCTCCTGCAGAGGCGGGCAGGTCGCCCTGGGTGCTCGCCTGCTGCAGGCGCCGCGGCTAGCGCTTCCGGCTTGCGGGCGGGCGGCAGTAGATCGCGTGCAGGGCCTCGATGATGCGTTCGGCCGGGCCCGGCGCCAGTGCGTAGTAGATCGACTGCGCTTCGCGCCGCGTGGTCACGAGGCCATCCGCGCGCAGGATCGCGAGATGCTGCGAGAGCGCGGACTGGCTCAGGGCCACGCGTGCATTGAGCTCGCCCACGGAGAGCTCGCCGGCGACCAGCAGGCACAGGATCATCAGGCGGCTGTCGTTGGCCAGCGCCTTGAGCAGGCGCGCGGCGTCGTGCGCGTGCGCACGCATCGACTCGGCGGTGTCGGGCGCCGGGCGGCGTTTCACGGGGGCGACGGCAGGCATGGGCGCGCAGGCCTAGCGCATGACGACCGCGCCACCACCCTCGCGCCACGCGCCGATGCCCCCGGCGAGCGAGACCACGCGGGTGAAGCCCATCTGGCCGAGGCTGTCGGCAGCCAGCGCGGCGCGGCCGCCGCTGCGGCAGTAGAGCACCAGCGGGCGGTCGCGCGCGGCCAGGGCCGGGTCGGTCACGTTCTCGAGCTCGGCGCTGGCCTGGATCTCGAACTCGAGCACGCCGCGCGGGATGTTGATCGCGCCCTCGATGTGGCCGGTCGCGTACTCGGCCGGCTCCCGCACGTCGACCAGGACCGCACCCTGGCCGCGCCAGGCCGGCAGTTCGGGCGCGGCGATCTCGCGGATGCGCGCGCGCGCGGCCTGGACCAGTTGGGCGGCATTGGTGGACATGGCGTGCTCCGGCTTGCAATTGAGGTATTGCTAATATAAGCTACTTCTAATGCACGTGCAAGCGGACCCCGCCTTGACCGCGATCAGGGTGCCGGAATGCCGGTGGCGCATGCTCGCGGCAACCACGAACCAGCGGAGGAATTCGACATGGCCAGCATCGTGATCCTGGGCGCGGGCCTCGGCGGCATGAGCGCCGCCTATGAGTTCCGCGAGGCCCTCGGCGAAGCGCATCCGGTCACCGTGATCGGCGACGGCGAGCGCTTCGCCTTCACGCCCTCGAACCCGTGGATCGCCGCGGGCTGGCGCAAGCCGGCCGAAACCACCTTGCCCGCGGGCGAGTACCTTGCCAAGCGCGGCATCCGCTTCATCGGCAGCCCGGCGCAGGCGATCGACCCGGTCGCGCGCGCCGTGACCACCGCCACCGGCGAGCGCGTGGCCTACGACTACCTCGTCATCTGCACCGGACCGCGACTGGCCTTCGAGGAGATCCCGGGCCTCGGTCCCGAGGGTCACACGCAATCAGTCTGCACGGTGGACCACGCGCAGCGCGCGTGGCAGCGCTACGAGGACTTCCTCAAGGACCCGGGCCCGATCGTGATCGGCGCGGTCCAGGGCGCGAGCTGCTTCGGCCCGATGTACGAGTTCGCCTTCATCCTCGACGCCGACCTGCGCAAGCGCAAGCTGCGCGACCGCGTGCCGATGACGCTGGTGACCAGCGAGCCCTACATCGGCCACATGGGCCTCGGCGGCGTGGGCGACTCCAAGGGACTGATGGAATCGGAGCTGCGCCAGCGCCACATCCGCTGGGTCACCAACGCCAAGGTGCTCGAGGCGGGCCCGGATTCGCTGCGCGTGGCCGAGCACGACGAGCAGGGCCAGCCGCGCAAGGAGCATGCGCTGCCGTTCCGCTACGCCATGCTGCTGCCGGCCTTCCAGGGCGTGGCCGCGGTGGCCGCGGTGGAGGGCCTGTGCAATCCGCGCGGCTTCGTCCTGGTCGACAAGCACCAGCGCAGTCCGAAGTTCGACCGGATCTTCGCCGCCGGCGTGTGCGTCGCGATCCCGCCGGTGGAAGCGACGCCGGTGCCGACCGGCGCGCCCAAGACCGGCTTCATGATCGAATCGATGGTGACCACGATCGTGCAGAACGTGAAGGCCGAGCTGGCGGGCAAGCCCGCGACCGTGGAAGGGACCTGGAACGCGGTGTGCCTGGCCGACATGGGCGACACCGGCGCGGCCTTCGTCGCGCTGCCGCAGTTCCCGCCGCGCAACGTCACCTGGACCCGGGTCGGCAAGTGGGTCCACGTGGCCAAGATCGCGTTCGAGAAATACTTCCTGCACAAGATGCGCAGCGGCGTTTCCGAGCCGATCTACGAGAAGTACGTCATGAAGGCGCTCGGCATCGAGCGCGTGAAGCCCGGTACCGGCGCCCACTGAGGCGCCCGGCTGCCGGTTCCCCGCAACAACCAAGGAGTCGCACATGAATGTCGATCGTCTGGTCATGGCCTTCGCCGGCACGATGGTGCTGGTGGGCCTCCTGCTGGCCCACTACGTGTCGCCGTGGTGGCTGCTGCTGCCCGCCTTCGTCGGGCTCAACCTGCTGCAGGCCTCGTTCACCGGGTTCTGCCCGCTGGCGATCATCGCCCGTCGCGCCGGCATGAAGCCGGGTTGCGCCTTCAACTGAGGGCCCGGCGATGAGTCGCGCGCTGCTCCTCGTGCTCGCCGCCACGCTGGCGCTCGGCGCCTGCGGCGGCGATGCACCCGCCGGCAAGGCGGCGCCGGCCGCGGCGCCGCCGCTCGAGACCCTCGTGGTCGCGCGCGAGAGCGCGCGTCGCGAGCGGGTCTGGGACGGCGTCATCGAGGCCGTGAACCAGGCCACGCTGTCGGCGCAGACCGGCGGGCGCGTGCTGGAGCTGCCCTTCGACGTCGACGACTACGTGCCGGCCGGCGCGGTGGTGGCGCGCTTCACCGACGTCGAGCAGCAGTCGGCGCAGCGCCGCGCCCAAGCCGCGCTGGCCGCGGCCGAGTCGACCGCGCGCGAGGCCGAGGCCGACTATGAGCGCATCCGCGAGATCCACGCCCGCAAGTTGGTCGCCAAAGCCCAGCTCGACCAGGCCACTGCGCGCCGCGACGGCGCGCGGGCGGCGCTGGATTCGGCCCGCGCGGCGCTGCGCGAATCGGCCGAGCAGGTCGACTACACCGTGATCCGCGCGCCCTACTCCGGCATCGTGGTCAAGCGCCACGTGCAGGTCGGCGAGACCGTGCGTCCCGGGCAGGCACTGATCTCGGGCATCTCGCTCGGCGAGCTGCGGGTCGAGGTGCAGGTGCCGCAGTCCGACGTGGCCGCGATCCGCGAACACCGCCAGGCGGCCGTGATCCTCGACGCGGCCAGCGGCGAGCGCCTCGAGGCGAAGGAAGTCGTGGTCTATCCGAACGCCGACCCGCAGACGCACAGCTTCCGCGTGCGCCTGGAGCTGCCGGCGCAGGAAACCGGCCTGCATCCCGGGATGACGGTCAAGGTCGCGTTCACCGTGGGTGAGGCGCAGCGGCTGCTGGTGCCGGCCGCGGCGCTGCTCCAGCGCAGCGAAGTGACGGCGGTGTATGTGCTCGATGCGCAGGGACCGACCCTGCGCCAGGTCCGCATCGGCCACCGCTACGGCGACCGGGTCGAAGTGCTGGCCGGCCTCGACGACGGCGAGCGCATCGCGCTCGATCCGGTCGCCACCGGCGAGTGGCTGGCGAAATCGCGGCGCGGGGCCGGCGGCCATGGCTGAGGGCCAGCGCCTCGGCATCTCGGGCCGGCTCGCGCGCGCGTTCCAGGCTTCGCCGCTGACGCCGATCCTGGCCCTGGTGGGCCTGCTGCTGGGCATCGCCGCGGCGCTGGTGACGCCGCGCGAGGAAGAGCCGCAGATCGACGTCACCATGGCCAACGTGTTCGTGCCGTTTCCCGGCGCGAGCGTGGCCGAGGTCGAGAACCTGGTGGCTTACCCGCTCGAGCAGCTCCTGACCGAGATCGAGGGCGTCAAGCACGTGTACTCGGTGAGCCGGCCGGGCATGGCGGTGTTCACCGTCGAGTTCGAGGTCGGGGTGCCGCGGCGCGACGCGATCGTGCGCGTGTACAACCTCGTGTACTCGAACCAGGACTGGGTGCCGCCCGGGGTCGGCATCGGCCAGGCGCTGGTGCGGCCGATGGGCATCGACGACGTGCCGGTGATGAGCCTGACGCTGTGGACCGAGGATCCGGCGCGTGGCGCCACCGACCTCGCCCAGGTCGCGCGCGCGCTTGAGACCGAACTCAAGCGCGTGCCGGGCACGCGCGACGTGTACACCATCGGCGCGCCCGAGCGCGCGGTGATGGTCGAACTTGACGCCGCCGCGCTGGCCGCGCACGGGCTCACGGTCGCCGACCTCTCCGCCGCGCTCAAGGCCGCCAACGTGGCCGCGCACGCCGGCGAGCGCGTGGTCGCGGACCAGGCCGTGCCGGTCACCGCCGGCCTGCTGCTGGCCGACCGCGAAGAAGTCGCCAACCTCGTGATCGGGCTCAACGCGGGCCAGCCGGTGTTCCTCGCCGACGTCGCCCGGGTGCGCGGCGGCGCCGACCAGCCCGCGAGCTACGCCTGGTTCGGCGCGCCGCCGGGCCGCGCCGGGCCCGCCGCAGGCCTTGCGCCCGCCGTGACCATCGCGGTGGCGAAGAAGCCGGGCGCCAACGCCGCCGACATCACCCGCGCGATCGAGGCGCGGGTCGAATCGCTGCGCGGGCTGCTGATTCCCGCCGGGGTCGAGGTCACGATCACGCGCGACTACGGCCGCACCGCCGACGACAAGGCCGGCAAGCTGATCCAGAAGCTCCTGATGGCCACGCTCTCGGTCGTGGTGCTGGTGCTGCTCGCGCTCGGCTGGCGCGAAGCCGTGGTGGTCGGCACCGCGGTGGTGATCACGCTGGCGCTGACCCTGTTCGCCTCGTGGGCGATGGGCTTCACCCTCAACCGGGTGTCGCTGTTCGCGCTGATCTTCTCCATCGGCATCCTGGTCGACGATGCGATCGTGGTGGTGGAGAACATCCACCGCCATCGCGCGCGCCACGGCGGCACGCTGCTGGCGGCGATCCCGCCGGCGGTGGACGAGGTCGGCGGGCCGACCATCCTCGCGACCTTCACCGTGATCGCGGCGCTGCTGCCGATGGCCTTCGTCAGCGGCCTGATGGGGCCGTACATGCGCCCGATCCCGATCAACGCCAGCGCCGGCATGCTGCTCTCGCTGGCGGTGGCGCTGGTGATCACGCCGTGGCTGGCGCTGCACCTGCTCAGGCGTGGCCATGGCGAGGCCGGGGCGGACGGCGCTACGCACGAAGCCACGGGCGGCAGGCTGGCGCGCCTGTTCGAGCGTGGCCTGCGCCCGTTCCTGGCCGGTCCGGCGGCGCCGCGGCGGCGGCGCCTGCTGTTCGCCGCCGTGGTCGGCCTGGTGCTGGCCGCGGTGTCGATGGTGGCGTTGCAGTGGGTGGTGCTCAAGATGCTGCCCTTCGACAACAAGTCGGAATTCCAGGTCGTGGTCGACATGCCCGAAGGCGCGAGCCTGGAGCGCACCAACGCGCTGCTGGTCGAGCTGGCGCGGGCGCTCGACGACGTGGCCGAAGTGCGCGACTACCAGGGCTACGCCGGCACCTCGGCGCCGGTGAACTTCAACGGCCTGGTGCGGCAGTATTACCTGCGCGAAGGCGCGGTCGTGGGCGACGTGCAGGTCAACCTGGTCGACAAGCACGACCGCGCGCGCGCCAGCCACGCGATCGCGCGCGAGGTGCGGCCGCGCCTGGCGGCGATCGGCGCGCGCCATGGCGCCTCGGTGAAGGTGGTCGAGGTGCCGCCGGGGCCGCCGGTGCTGGCGCCGCTGGTGGCCGAAGTCTACGGTCCCGATCCGCAGCGCGCCCGCGCGGTCGCGCAGGCGCTGCGCGAGCGCTTCGCCGCCACCGCGGGCGTGGTCGACGTCGACAGCAGCGTCGAGGCCGACGCCCGCCGCGACGTGCTGGTGGTCGACCGCGAACGCGCGGCGCGCCTGGGCGTGAGCCAGGCCGCCGTCGTCGAGGCGCTTGCCACGGCGCTCGGCGGCAACGATGCGACCTGGCTGCACGACGGCACGGCCAAGGTGCCGGTGCCGGTGCGCCTGCGCCTGCCGGCCGCGGAGCAGGCCAGCGTGGATGCGCTGCTGTCGCTGCGCGTGCGCGGCACCGGCGGCCAGCTGGTGGCGCTGTCGGAGCTGGTCGAGGTGCGCGCGGCCGAACGCGAGCAGGCCGCCTACCACAAGGACCTCCTGCCCTATGCCTGGGTCAGCGGCGACGAGGCCGGCGCGCTCGACAGCCCGCTGTATGCGATGTTCGACCTGGTGGGCCAGGTCGGCGACAACCCGTTGGCGGAACGCGAGGTAGGCCAGCATTTCTTCGCCCAGCCGGAATCCACCGCCGGCTATTCGCTCAAGTGGGACGGCGAATGGCAGATCACCTTCGAGACCTTCCGCGACATGGGCATCGCCTACGCGGTGGGCCTGGTGCTGATCTACCTGCTGGTGGTGGCGCAGTTCAAGAGCTACATGGTGCCGCTGATCATCATGGCGCCGATCCCGCTGACCGTGATCGGGGTGATGCCCGGCCACGCGCTGCTGGGCGCGCAGTTCACCGCCACCTCGATGATCGGCATGATCGCGCTGGCCGGCATCATCGTGCGCAACTCGATCCTGCTGGTGGATTTCATCGACAGCGCCCGCGCCGGCGGCCGCGACCTCGCCGACGCCGTGATCGAGGCCTGCGCCGTGCGCGCGACGCCGATCGCGCTGACCGCCGTCGCCGCCATGCTCGGGGCCTTCTTCATCCTCGACGATCCGATCTTCAATGGACTCGCGGTGTCGCTGATCTTCGGCATCCTGGTCTCGACCGTGCTCACCCTGGTGGTGATCCCGCTGCTCTACTACGCCTGGCTGGCGCGCGGCACGAAGGCCGGTGCCGGCACGGCCCCGGAGTCCGTCGCATGAACCTCCTTGCATGCCTCCGCCGCGCCCTGCTCGCGACCGGCCTCGCCCTCGCGGCAACGCTGGCCGGCGCGCAGTCGCCGGTTGCCGCCGGGTCCGGACCCGCGGAGGCCGAGCTCGCGCGCGCGCAGGCCGCGGTCTCCGATCTCGGCCAGTCGCTGCGCGCGGCACTGAAGGCCCGGCTCGAACAGGGCGGCGCGGTCGACGCGGTGGACTTCTGCCACGAGCAGGCCCCGGCGATCGCCGCCGCGGTTTCGGCCCGGCATGGCGTCCGGGTCGGTCGCACCGCGCTGCGCCATCGCAGCCCCGGCAATGCGCCCAACGACTGGCAACTGGCCGTGCTGCAGGACTTCGCGGTGCAAGTCGCGGCCGGCGCGCCGGCGGCGACACTTCGCGCGAGCCTGCGTACCGGACTACCCGACGGCGTCGCGCTGCGCTACGCGCAGGGCATTCCCACCGAGCCGGTGTGCCTCGCCTGCCACGGCGCCGCCATTGCCGCGCCGGTCGCTGCCGCGATCGCCGCACGCTATCCGCATGACACGGCGACCGGCTTCGCCGAGGGCGAGCTGCGCGGTATGTTCTGGGCCGAACTGGACGCCACCGCGCCGCCCTGATCCGCGGTCGCTGCGTGGCCGCGCGATTGGCCGCACAATCGGCGCAGTCCACGACCGCAGGCGCCGCGCCATTGGGCGAGCACCGCATCGCGCTCTACACCGAGGGTGACGCGCTCTACGCGGCGATGCTGGCCGCGATCGCCGCCGCGCGCGCCAGCGTGCGCCTGGAGAGCTACATCTACGCCAGCGACGAGGTCGGGCGTCGCTTCGCCGACGCGCTGGTCGAGCGCGCGCGCGCCGGCTGCCACGTGACCCTGCGCTTCGACGCCTTCGGCTCGCTGGGCGCGGTCGATGCCGCCACCGAGGCCGCGCTGCGAGAGGCCGGCGTGCGCGTGCAGCGCAGCCGGCGCTGGAACTGGCGCCGGCCGTTCAAGGTCCACCGGCGCAACCACCGCAAGCTGCTGGTGGTCGACGACCGGGTCGCCTTCCTCGGCGGCTACAACATCCACCGCGAATGCTCGCGCGCGGTGTACGGCGAGGCGCGCTGGCGCGACACCCACGCGCGCATGGAGGGACCCGTGGCCTTCGACGCCGGCATCGCCTTCGAGCTGTACGAGCGCAGCCACTGGTCCGTCACCCGGCGCGACGAGGTGTGGCTGCTGCCCAACCGCGGCCTGCGCGGACGCTGGTTGTTGCACCGCGTGCTGCGCCGGCGCTTCCGCGCCGCGCAGCAGCGGATCTGGCTCACCACGCCCTATTTCGTGCCCGACCAGAGCACGCAGAACCAGCTGGTGCGGGCCGCGCGGCGCGGTGTCGACGTGCGCGTGCTGGTGCCCGGCCGCAGCGACGTGCCCCTGGCCCAGTGGGCGACACGCGCCGCCTACACGCCGCTGCTGGCGGCGGGCGTGAAGCTGTACGAGTACCGCCCGCGCGTGCTGCACGCCAAGACCATCGTCATCGACGCCGATTGGGCCACCGTCGGCACCGCCAACGTCGACTATCGCAGTCTCTTCATCAACGACGAGCTCAATGCCGTGTTCGGCCCCGGGCCGGTGGTCGACGAGCTGGCGCGCCACTTCGAAGCCGACTGCGCGGAGTCGGCGCAAGTCCGGATCAAGCCGTGGCGGCGGCGCCCCTGGACCATGCTGCTGGCCGAGTCGATCGGCTGGTTCGTCCGTCGCTGGCTCTAGAACCGGCCCTGAAAGCCAAGTCTGAAAACCGGGGTCAGAGTGCAATTTCGGGTGGCCAGCTGAATTCGGCCACCCGAAATTGCACTCTGACCCCGGTTTTCCTCAGAGGCGGTCGAGGGGGATGCGCAGGTAGCGGTGGCCGTCCGCGTCGGGCTCGGGCAGGCGGCCGGCGCGGATGTTGACCTGCAGCGCAGGGAGCAGCAGCTGCGGCACCGGCAGGGTAGCGTCGCGGGCTGTGCGCAGGGCGACGTAGGCGGCTTCGTCCTTGCCGGCGAGGTGCGCGTTGCGTTCGCGCTGTGCCGCGATCGAGGACTCGGACTGCGGCTCGCGGCCGGGCGGCGGGTAGTCGTGGGCGAGGAACAGGCGCGTCGTAGGCGGCAGCTCGAGGATGCGGCCGATCGAGCGCCACAGCAGCACGGCGTCGCCACCGGGGAAGTCGCAGCGCGCGGTTCCCACGTCGGGGGCGAACAGGGTGTCGCCGACGAAGGCCGCATCGCCGATCACGTAGGTCAGGCTGTCGCTGGTATGGCCGGGCGTGGCGAGCACGCGTGCCTGGATGCCGCCGATGGCGAAGGTGTCGCCGTCATCCCACAGGCGATCGAACTGCGAGCCGTCGACCGGGAAGTCCGCGCCCAGGCCGTAGAAATCGCGGAAGTGCGACTGCACCGCGGTGATGCCGCGGCCGATCGCCACCTTGGCGCCGGTCTCGGCCTTGAGGTACTGCGCCGCCGAGAGATGGTCGGCATGCGCGTGGGTCTCGAGGATCCACGCCACCTCGAGCTTCTTCTCGTGCACGTGGGCCAGGATCGCGTCGGCCAGCAACGTGCCGGTGCGCGCCGCCTTCGGCTCGAAGTCCAGCGCCGGATCCACGATCGCCGCTGCCCGCGAGCCGGGATCGGCGACCACGCACGACCAGGTGCTGGTCGGGGCATGGAAGAACGGGGTGACCAACGGCGCGCTGGCGTGGCTCATGGCGCCATCCTACGCCAAGCCCACGCTGTCCCGGTCGCAAACCTGGAAAAGAAAAGCGGGGTCAGGTCTTGTTCTGTGCACG
>Ga0209477_1000761_pt1 | contig 20126 bp, 22 predicted proteins | sample KloWWTupernatant_FD_187180 | JGI IMG/M metagenome (GOLD analysis project Ga0209477, IMG submission 187180) | Active sludge microbial communities from Klosterneuburg, Austria, studying microevolution and ecology of nitrifiers - Klosterneuburg... | ecosystem: Engineered > WWTP > Aerobic digester >... | reverse complement strand
GCGCGAGTTTCCGCGCGAAGATCCCCAGCTGGTAGTCGTGGCTGCGGTAGCCGGAAATGGCCTCCAGCAGGATGCCCTCGCGCAGCGCATGTTCGCGCAGGCGCAGCCAGTGGCGCGCGGCGTCGATGCGCAGCCACAGCGGGCGTCGGTAGCGGTCGAAGCCGGCGAACGCCAGCCAATCGGGTTCCGCGACCAGGTCCAGGCCGGTGCGCGCGGCGTAGTCCGCCTCGTCGATGCCGAGCGCGTCCAGCCGCTCGTGCAGGCGGTGCAGCGGCAGTTCGCCGACATGCTCCACCCCGTGGCGCGCATGCGGTGATGTCGATTCCAGTGCGTCCAGGGCATCGTCCAGGCCGCGTTCGCGGCGCAGGTTCGGCACCAGTGGCAACAGGCCTTCCGGCAGGTCCGCGGCCAGGTAGGCGCTGTCGCGCTTGCGGCGCAGCACGCGATCGGCGCGGGACAGCGCGCGCGCATCGTGGTTGCTGCGCGCGTGCAGCAGCGCGGCCGGCCAGAGTTCGATCTCCGGGGTGTTGCGCAGCGCGATCTTCAGCGGAACCGGTGGCAGGTGGGGCATCCGCGCAGGATACCCGGGTGCGCCGGTCAGCGTCCGCGCAGGGCGTCCAGCAACGCCTGCGGGCGCTCCAGGCTGAGCAGGAGCTGCTGCTTGCCATCGCGCATTGGCAGCCACAGCACCCGGCGGGTGTCGGTCACCAGGCAGAACGCCTTGCCGAGCTTTGCGCGCAGCCGGAAGTGCCCGGCCTGGTAGCCGGGCAGGGACATGCCGAGGGTCTTGATCGCCGGCCGCAGCTCGCTGTGTTCGGCGAGGTCGACGATGCGTGCGCGCTCGAGCTCGATCGCGCCGATCGCTACCGCCTGCGAGAACAGGCCGGCCACCACCCGCAGGTGGTCGCCATCCAGCGCGACCCGCCGGCGCCTCAGGCCGACAGCACTGACCAGCGAGACGGCGACGATCACCAGCAGCGCAAGGCCGAGACCCGGCCGCGCGCCCGGATCCGGCAGGTCCTGGCTGGCGAACAGCGCCACCACCACGACCGCGGGGAGCACCAGCAGCATGGCCATCAGCCACACCGCATGTGCCGATACCGGGGTCACCGCGAACTCGCGCGAACCGTGGGTCTTCATCGCTCAGCGCGCCTTGATCCAGCTGGCGACGTCGTCGATCAGTGCCTGATCGACATGGCCCGGCGTGCTGTATTCGGCCAGGTTGCCTTCGCCTTCGCCGGCGATGCCGAGGTGGTTGAGCTTTTCGTACAACTTGAACGCGACCTTGTCGTTGGCATGGAATGCGCCGCGCCAGCGGCCCCAGTCGGCGTCCACCACCTGGATGTCGCGCGCGCCCTGCAGCACCAGCATCGGCAACGCCACCGACTTCGCCTCGGCGACGGCATCCACCGCGTCGATGCTGCGCCAGTAGCCGGCCGGCTGGCCCATCACGGTCCTGGTGGCGGGGTCGGTGGCCGGGTCGCGGGTCACGCGCACCTGTTCGACCAGTTGCGCGATGGCGTCGCGCTCGGCGTCGCTGGTCTTGCCGTCGTCAAGCACCGCAAGCCGGCGGTTCTGCTCGATCACGATGTCCAGCAGCGAGCGTGCCGGCGCCGCCATCAGCACCAGCCCGGCGACGTGCCCGGACACCGCGGCAATCCGCGGCGCCAGCATCCCGCCCTGGCTGTGGCCAAGCACGAACACGCGCGCGGGATCGATGCCTTCGGCCTTGCGCAGCGCATCCACCGCCAGCACGGCGTCATTGGTGGTTTCGTCGTCGACGCCGAACGTGGCGTTGGCGAAGTCCTGCGGTCGCGCCTTGCTGCGCTTGTCAAAGCGCAGGACCGCGATGCCGTGCGCGGCCAGCCCGCGGGCGATGTCGAGGAACGGCTTGTTGGGGCCCACGGTTTCGTCGCGGTCGTGCGCGCCGGAGCCGTGCACCAGCACCACCGCGGCGAACGGGCCGTCACCCTTGGGCATCGCCAACGTGCCGGGCAGGGCGCGTTCGCCCTCGCCGACGCTGAAGTCGCGTTCGACGAACGCAGCATCCTCGGCCACTGCCGCGGCCGGCGCGACCGGTGCCTGCGCGGGCTGGATCAGGAAGCCCGCGATCCTGCCCTGCGCGTCGATCGCCAGCTTCGCCACCAGCGTCGCCTTGCTGTACTGCAGGGTCTGTTCCACCCAGGTGGTGCCATCCCGGACCAGGCTGGTGGCGATGCCGCGCCCCTGCGCAGGACCCGCCTGCGCGGGCAGCGTTTCCCACACCCCCTTCAGCTTGTCCGCCGGCACTGCCGCGGCCATCTCCGGACTGAACATCGCCTCGGCATCCGCATAGCGGCCTGCATCGAGGTGGTCGAGCAGGCGGGTCGCGATCGCGGCGCCATCGACGGGCGTGGCGTCCTGCGCCGCGGCGCGCCCCGGCAGCAACAGGCCCAGCCCGAGCATCAGCAGCAGCATCGACGCCAGCAGCAGGCGCATCGCGATGCGGTGCGCACGGTGGTTGCCGTGGCGGCGTTCAAGCAGGTGGATCATGTGCAGCACGTCAGAGCTCCTTCTTCAGATACAGCAGCGCGTTGATCCCGTTGTGCACCACCGAGACCAGCTCCCAGCCCTGCTGGCCGTGCGGCGCCAGCGTCTCTTCGATCTGCTTCGGCTTGATGCCCAGCCATTGCGGCTTGACCTCGACCACCTTGTACGCCCAGCGCTTGCTCATTTTGCTTCCCCGTCCTGCTTGTTGGCGGCCGCCTTCGGCAGCCGGCCGGCCTTCCGCAACGATTCGCGCAGCACGTACTCGATCTGCGCGTTGAGGCTGCGGAGCTCATCGTCGGCCCAGCGCTGCGCCGCCGCCAGGACGTCGGCATTGATGCGCAGCGGATAGGCCTTCTTCTCGCTCACGACCGGTGCCGGCTCAGTACAGGGTGCCGGCGTTGACGATCGGCTGGGTGCCGCGCTCGCCGCACAGCACCACCAGCAGGTTGCCGACCATCTGCGCCTTGCGCTCTTCGTCCAGGTCCACCACGCCGTTCTTCTCGAGCTCGGCCAGCGCCATCTGCACCATCCCCACCGCGCCGGCGACGATCCGCGTGCGCGCGGCGATGATCGCGTTGGCCTGCTGGCGCTGCAGCATCGCCTGGGCGATTTCCGGCGCATAGGCAAGGTGGCTGATGCGGGCGTTGAGCACCTGCACGCCGGCATCGGCCAGGCGCTCCGACAGCTCCCCTTCGAGGTGCTCGGAGATCTCGCTGGCGTGGCTGCGCAGCGCGACCTGGCCCTCTTCGTGCTGGTCGTACGGATAGCTGGTGGCCATCGTGCGCAAGGCGGATTCGGATTGGATGTGGACGAAGCTCTCGTAGTCGTCGACGTTGTAGACGGCCTCGGCCGAATCCACGACCTGCCACACGATCACCGCGGCGATCTCGATCGGGCTGCCGTCCAGTTCGTTGACCTTGAGCTTGCCGCTCTCGAAGTTGCGCACGCGCTGGCTGACCTTCTTCTTGCTGAAGAACGGGTTGTTCCAGCGCAGGCCGTTTTCCTTGACCGTGCCGACGTACTTGCCGAACAGGCTGATCACCGCCGACTGGTTGGGCTCGACCATGTACAGGCCGAACAGGCAGAACAGCGAGGCGAAGGCCAGCAGCAGGCCCGCGGCCAACTGGGCGACGGAGCCGCCCTGCAGGCCACCGGTGATGGCGATCCAGGCACCGGCCGCGATCGCCGCCAGCAAGGCCAGCAGCATCGGGATGCCGGGAAGGGAACTGATCGGGGTCTCTTTCATGGTGGCTCTCGCAACGGCCCGGGATGGGCGAACGAGATATTGATATCAAAATGATATCTATCTGCCAAGCACGATCCGACGAACGGTTGGGCCGGGTCAGCGATCCGGGCTCAGGAAGAAGATCGGTGCCGGGCGGAATTCGCCGCTGGCGTACAGGCCGGCGCCGCCCTTGCTCCAGGCCAGCGCCTCGGCCTGCGGGATCAGCGGCACGTCGTGCGCTTCCGGCACCCGCGCCACCGCTTCGCCCCAGTCCTCGCCGGCTTCGCGGCGGTAGAACAGCACGCTGCCATAGGTGAGTACGGCCAGGGTGCGGCCATCGGGGGAGAGATCGGCGGCGGTGACCTGCGGCGACAGTTTCGCCAGCTTGGGATCGCTGCGCTGCAGCGCCTCATCGGCCTCCGGCACCCCTGCAAGGCGGCCGATCCGGCGTGCCTCGCGCCACTGGCCGCGCGGGTCGGCCAGCGGCAGGGTGAACAGTTCCGGCGGCTTGCGCTTCTTCGAGACCAGCAGCACCTTGCCGGCCGCGGCGTCCACCGCCACCGCCTCGCAATCGCGCGGGCCATCGGCCCAGCGCGCGCGGATCGACCATGCCGGCCGCAGGGAGCCGTTTTCGAGTGTCCGCGGCTCCTCGAAGACATGCAGCACGATGTCCCGGCGCTGGCCGCCGTTGTCGCCGGTGTCGGCCACCAGCAGGTACTGCCTGCCATCGAGTTCGAAGCTGGCGAGGTCTTCCCAGTCGGTGTTGCGGGCGCCCTCGACCCGATAACGGGCGAGGATCCGGCCGCGGCGCGTGAGTGCGTGCAGGCGCGCCCGGTTGCCGCTGTCCTCGATCGCCCACAACACGTCGTCGTGGGTGCGCGATGCCGCCATCCCGCTGACTTCGTCCAGGTCGCCGCTGGTGATCAGCCCCGCCAACCGCGCGAACGGCAGCGGCGGCGGCGCGCACGCGGTCGCGCACAGGAGCAGCGCGGCCAGGGCGGACAGCCGCTGTCGGGGGTGGATCGGCATCCGCGGAGGATGGCATGGACCCGCGCCGCGGCACAGCCCCGGCGGTCGCCTCCGCTAGAATCGCAGCTCCCAACGCGTCCGGAACCCGCATGACAACGATCGGCACGCCGCTCTCGCCGCACGCGCTGCGCGTGCTCCTGCTCGGCTCCGGCGAGCTTGGCAAGGAAGTGGCGCTGGAGCTGCAGCGCTTCGGCGTCGAGGTGATCGCCGCCGACCGCTACGCCAATGCGCCGGCGATGCAGGTCGCGCATCGCAGCCACGTGCTCGACATGCTGGATGGCGACGCGATCCGCGCGCTGGTGGAACTCGAACGGCCGCACCTGGTCGTGCCGGAGATCGAGGCGATCAGCACCCAGACCCTGGTCGAACTGGAAGCCGGGCAGGGGCAGCGCGCCGATCCGATCAGGATCATCCCCACCGCGCGCGCCGCGCGCCTGACCATGGACCGCGAGGGCATCCGCCGGCTGGCCGCGGAGACACTGGGCCTGCCGACTTCGCCGTACCGCTTCGTCGATACCTTCGGGGACTACCGCGCCGCGGTCGCCGCGCTGGGCCTGCCGTGCGTGGTCAAGCCGGTGATGTCTTCCTCCGGCCACGGCCAGTCGCTGGTCCGCGCCGAGGCCGACATCGACGCCGCGTGGGACTGCGCGCAGACCGGTGGCCGCGCCGGCGCCGGGCGGGTGATCGTGGAGGGCTTCATCGACTTCGATTACGAGATCACCCTGCTGACCGTGCGCCACGCCGGCGGCACCAGCTTCTGCGAGCCGATCGGCCACCTGCAGCAGGACGGCGACTACCGCGAAAGCTGGCAGCCGCAGCCGATGTCGGCACTGGCGTTGCGGCGTTCGCAGGACATCGCGCGCGCGATCACCGACGACCTCGGCGGATCCGGGGTGTTCGGCGTCGAGCTGTTCGTCAAGGGCGACGAGGTCTGGTTCAGCGAGGTCTCGCCGCGCCCGCACGACACCGGCCTGGTCACCCTGGCCTCGCAGGACCTCAGCCAGTTCGCGCTGCATGCACGCGCGATCCTCGGCCTGCCGATCCCGGTGATCCGCCAGCTGGGCGCGTCCGCTTCATGCGCGGTGCTGGCGCACGGTCACGGCGTGCCGGTCTTCGACAACATCGATGCCGCGCTGGCGCAGCCGGACACCCAGTTGCGCCTGTTCGGCAAGCCGCGGGTGGCCGGGCACCGGCGGGTCGCGGTGACGCTGGCGCGCGCCGCCGATACCGATGCGGCACGCGCCGTCGCCCGCGATGCGGCGGCGGCGTTGACGCTGGAGTTGCGGCGGGAATGAGAGACTTGCCGGCATGAACGAATCCCCGGGTTTCGCCGTGTTCTTCTTCCCGCAGGCGCTGGATGCGCTGGGCGAGGCGATCAAGCCTTACCTGCAGGACGGCCCCGCCGGATTGCACGTGCCGTGCCGCGAGGTCGACACCGGCGGTGCCTTCATCGAGATGACCCTCGAAGGTCGCACCGCGGACGGCCGCGAGGTCGCGCTGGAGTTGATGGTGCCGGGCAACATGGTGCGGATGATCGTGTCCGCGCGCAGCGACGGCGATTTCGGCTTCTATGACCGCAGCAAGCCGGCGCGCGCCCTGCTGGAACCCGGTTTGGCGCAGGCGGCGGCGGGAAATCCGGCGGTGGTTGCCGCCAATGAAGGCGGGACGGTCGCCTGATCAGGCCTGCAGCCGCGCCCAGCCGCGCCCGTTGAAGCCTTCCAGCGGCTGGAAGCGGCGCTTGTAGTCCATCTTGGCGTGGCCGGCGATCCAGTAGCCCAGGTACAGGTACTGGCGGCCATCGCGGGCGGCCCATTCCAGTTGCTTCAGCACCGCCAAGGTGCCGAGCCCGCGCCCGCCGTGGTCCGGGTCGTAGAACGTGTACACCGCGGACAGCGCGCCTGCGGCCAGGTCGGTCACCGCCAACGCCAGCAGGCGGTGGGTGGCGTGCTCGCGCAGTTCCAGGAAGCGCCCGTCGTTCCAGCTGCCGACCAGGAACTGGTCGAATTCGCTGGCGCCGTGATCGTCCATGCCGCCACCGGGGTGGCGTGCCACCAGGTAGCGGCGATAGAGGGCGAGGTGTTCGTCGGTGCGCTGCGGCGCGACGATCCGTGCATCGATGTCCGCGTTGCGCCGCAGGCAGCGGCGCTGGCTGCGGTCGGGGGTGAAGCTCGCCACCGGCACCCGCACCGCCACGCAGGCCTGGCAGCCGGGGCAGCTCGGCCGGTAGACGATGTCGCCGGAGCGGCGGAAGCCCCACTCCAGCGCAAGTGGATAGATCTGCGGCAGGCGCGGGTCGCGTGGGTCCAGCACCAGGTCGCGCGCTTCGCGTCCGGCCCAGTAGCCGCATGCGTGCGCGCCGGTGCGGAACATGCGCACGTTGTCGGCGTCGGTGCCCATCCATCGAGCATACCGCCGCCATCGTTCAGGTGCGCGCCGGTTTGGCTGTCAACCGCCTGCGCGGCCCGGCGTTTTCCATGTCAATCCCGGCAGCTGCCGGTCCACCCGAGGAATCGACATGAAGCACTTCAAGCTCCTGGCCATCGCGGTTGCGGCGGCACTGGCATCCGCCGCCGCGTTCGCGCAGACAGCCACCAATGCGCCGGCCGCCGGCGGCCAGCATGCCCAGCTTGACGCCAACAAGGACGGGCTGATCGACCGCGCCGAAGCCGCCAAGGCGCCGCGGCTGGCGGCGCAGTTCGACCAGCTCGACAAGAACAAGGACGGCAAGCTCGACGCCGGCGAGCGCCCGCAGATGGCTGGCAAGCGCCACCAGGGCGGCAAGCAGGGCGGGCATGGCCGGATGATCGCCGCGGACACCGACAAGGACGGCCGCATCAGCCGCGCCGAAGCGGATGCCGCGAACGCGAAGGCCAGCGAGCGCTTCGAGCAGATGGACGTCAACAAGGACGGCTACCTCGACCGCAGCGACCGCGAGGCGCGCAGCGCGCAGCGCCGCGCCGAATGCTTCGGCAAGGCCGACGCCGACAAGAACGGCCAGCTCAGCCGCGCCGAGTTCGACCGGATGGGCGAAGCCTGCGGACCGATGCGCGATGGCATCGGCAAGCGGCAGCCGCGCAACAACCCGAACCCGGGTCCGTTCCCGCCCAGGCAGTAGTCGCGCACCCCGCCCGATGGCAGCGGCCCGCGGCGATGCGGGCCGTCTTCCTGCCTCAGCGTTCGCGCAGCACGCGCCAGCGTTCGCCTTCGCGCTCCACCTCGAGCAGCTGCGCGTCGTCCAGGTCCAGCATCAGGTGGACCGAGCCGCTGCCTGAGCCGTCGGTCATGTAGTCGTGGACGTCGATGTCCCAGGCGCCTTCGCCCGGGCATCGCGAGGCAACGAACACGGCGGTACCTGCCACCGGCTGCAGCGCCTGCATGAACTGCGGCGATGGATCCTTGCCATCGATCGCGATGCACGCCTGCTCCGGTGCGCGCGCCGCGAGCTTCTCCTCGATGAGCAGCTTGGCCAGTGCCGAGGGTACGTCGACGCGGTAGCTGTCGAGGTCCTCGGTCGATTGCGGGACGATGGTGGGCATCGGGTTCTCCACCGGCGGCGCTGCGGCGGCGACCGTGGCCGGCGCGTCCGGCTTGCGCGTCGTCAAGACCATCAGGCCGATCACCACCAGGATCGCCGCCAGCAGGCCGAGCTTGATCCGCATCGCGCGGCTGCGCTTGCCCGCCGCCTGCGCGTCCTTGTCGCGCTCCAGCACGCTCAGCGGCACGTAGCTGCTCTCGCCTGCGCGCGAGCTGTCGAGCAGGCCGGCCTCGCGCAGCAGTTGCCGGCCGCGCGGCTGGTCTTCGGCGTGGATGATCCAGACCGCCGGCTGCGGGCCGGCGTCCTCGCTCTCGCGATAGCTGAAGCTGCTGCGGCGGCTGCCGCGGTAGGAGCGCGCTTCGGAGACCTTGACCTGGATACCGGCGTCCTGCAGCAATGCAGCAACGGCTTCGACGTTCTCCAGGCGCGGGCTGGTGAAGACTTTCCTCATCTCAACCCTTCGGGTGCAGCGGGGTGTCGGCCTTCGCCGCCGGCACCACCCGGATCAGGCCTTCCTGCGCGGTGCTGGCGACCAGCCGGCCGTCGCGGTCGAACACCTGCCCGCGCGCCAGTCCGCGCGCCCCCTGCGCGCTGGGGCTGTCGATCGAATACAGCAACCAGTCGTCGGCGCGGAACGCGCGGTGGAACCACAGCGCGTGGTCCAGCGAGGCCATCAGCACGTTCGGCTGGTAATAGCTGATGCCGTGCGGGAAGGTGGTCGTGCCGAGCAGGTGGAAGTCGCTGGCGTAGGCGAGCAGGGCGCGGTGCAGTTCCGGCGCGTCGCCGACCGCTTCGGACAGGCGGAACCACACCTGCTGGTAAGGCGGGCGCTTGGGGGGATTCAGCTCGTCGCGCGGATAGACGTGGCGGAACTCGAACGGGCCGCGCCGGGCCAGCCAGCGCTGCACCTTGCCCGGCAGTTTCGCCAGTTGCTCGGGTGGCAGTGCCGGTGCTTCGACCAGGTCTTCGGGCATCGGTACTTCGGGCATCGACAACTGGTGCTCGGCGCCGTCTTCATGCTGCTGGAATGAGGCGGCCAGGAAGAAGATCGGCTGGCCGTGCTGGATCGCGGTGACCCGGCGCACCGAGAAGCTGCCGCCATCGCGGGTGCGGTCGACGCTGTAGACGATCGGCGCCTCGATGTCGCCGGCGCGCAGGAAATAGCCGTGCAGCGAGTGCGCGTCGCGCTGCGCGCCGGTCGAATCCATGGTCGCCTGCGCGGCCGAGAGCGCCTGGCCCAGCACCTGGCCGCCGAACACGTACTTGGTGCCGATGTCGCGGCTCTGGCCGCGGAACAGGTTGTCTTCGAGCCGCTCCAGCGAGAGCAGTTCGATCAGTTCGGAGGCGAGGGAATTCATGGGCGAATTATAGGCGGGAGGCTGCTCGCATGACCGCGCCTGCCGCCGGGCGTCCTGGAAGCATCAACTCAGCCGCAGCAAGGGCACGGCGTCGAGAATCTGCTGCCATGGGAACTGCGTTCCGGGATCGCGCTTGCGGCGCACCTTCAGCGCCGGGTCGTCGCTGGCCTCGACTTCGTCCAGGTCCAGGTCTTCGTGCCCGGCGATCGAGGTGATCGACGGGATGCGCGCGCGCAAATCGCCCAGCAATGCGATCAGGGCTTCGACCTGGGCGCCGGTGTAGGCCTCGTCCATCGCCTGCTGGCGGGAATCCAGCCAGTGCGGGTAGCGGCCGCTGTTGACCAGTTCGATGCCGATGCTGCGCGGGTTGTAGCCGCGCGTGTGGTGGGCGATGCGGTCGGGATCGACGTACTCGTGGATGCTGCCGTCGCGGTCGATGTAGTAGTGCCCGCTGTTGCCGGTGCCGCTTTCGTACAGCACGCGCTCGCCGTAGCGGCGCGCCATGGCGAGGTCCGGCAGCTCGGTGCAGTGGATCACCACCAGGTCGATTGCGGCCAGGTCGCGCGCCGCCAGGGCTTCGGCATAGGGCAGCGGATTGCGCTGGATCGGAGGCCGGGGCATGCCGCGATGCTAGCATTCGCGCATGCGCCAGCCTCCCCAAGATTCCGAACTCGGCCGCCTGTTCGGGCAGTTCCCGCGCGCCGGTCGCGTGCAGTGGATCGGCCTGCGACCGGCCCGCGACGTGCCCATGCAGCCGGTCGACGTGGTCCTTGCCGAAGCCGGCCGCGGACTGGCCGGCGACCGCTACGCCGGCGGCAGCGGCAAGCGCGGGGTCACCCTGCTGCAAGCCGAGCACCTGCCGGCGATCGCGTCGCTTTCGGGGCATGCCGACCTCGCGCCGGCCACGCTGCGCCGCAACCTGCTGGTGTCCGGCATCCCGCTGGCAGCGCTGCAGGGCCGTCGTTTCCGGATCGGCGAGGTGCTGCTGGAAGGCACCGGCGAGTGCGATCCGTGCGCGCGCATGGAGGCCGCGTTGGGCGCGGGCGGCTACAACGCGATGCGCGGCATGGGCGGCCTGTGCGCGCGGATCATCGAAGGCGGCGTGATCCGCACCGGCGACGCTGTGGTGGTCGAATGAAGGGCCATTGCATCCTCTCGCACGGCTTCGAGAGCGGGCCGGACGCGACCAAGGTCACGGCGCTCGCGGACGCTGCCGAACGCCTGGGCTGGACCCACGAACGCCCGGATTACACCGATCTCGACGCCAAGCGCGAGGTCAGCAAGTTCGGCGACGTGCTGGCGCGGCTGCAGCGACTGCATCAGCGCGCGCACGACGCGTCGGGCCGTGGCCCGGTCGTGCTCGCGGGTTCCAGCCTGGGCGCCTGGATTTCAGCGCGGGTCTCGCTTGAGGTGCCGGTGCGCGGCCTGTTCCTGATGGCGCCGCCCATCCACATGGGCCCGGCGCCCACGCTGGATGCCGCCGCGGTGCCGATTTCGATCATCCACGGCTGGCACGATGAACTGATTCCCGCCGCGCAAGTGGTGGACTGGGCCGCGCCGCGCAGTGCGCGCCTGCTGCTGGTCGACGATTCGCACCGGCTCTCAGGCCACGTGCAGGCCAGTGCAGAGGCCTTCGCCGCCTTGCTGGCGGATCTCGCCGCATGAAGTTCTTCGCAAGTTGCGGCAAGGGCCTGGAATACCTGCTGGCCGACGAACTGCTCGCGCTCGGCTGCACCCGCGCAACCGCGGCGATCGCCGGCGCGAATGCCGAAGGCGAATTGCCGGACGCGCAGCGCGCGGTGCTGTGGTCGCGGCTGGCCAGCCGCGTGCTGTGGCCGATCGCCGAGTTCGAGTGCGCCGACGAGCATGCGCTGTACGCCGGCGCGGCGGCCATCGACTGGACCCGGCACCTCGATCCGTCGCACACCATCGCCGTCGACGCGCACGTGTCCGGCGATGCGATCACGCATGCGCGTTACGCGGCGCAACGGGTCAAGGACGCGGTGGTCGACACCCTGCGCGCGCAGACCGGATCGCGCCCGGACGTGGACGTCGAGAACCCCGACGTCCGGCTCAACCTCGTGGTCCGCAAGGGCCAGGCCACGCTGTCGATCGACCTCGGCGGCGGTTCGCTGCACCGGCGTGGCTGGCGGCGCGCGCAGGGCGAGGCGCCGCTGAAGGAGAACCTGGCCGCGGCGGTGCTGCTGCGCGGCGGCTGGCCGCAGGCCTATGCCGCCGGCGGTGACCTGCTGGATCCGATGTGCGGCAGCGGCACCCTGCTGATCGAGGGCGCGCTGATCGCCGCCGACGTGGCGCCGGGCCTGCTGCGGCTGGGCGACAACCTGCCGACGCGGTGGGCCGGGTTCGACATCGGCGCATGGAAGGCCTTGCACATCGATGCGATCGAACGCGAGGCGCGCGGGCGTGCCTCGTTGCGCCCCTGTTTCACCGGCTGCGACCTCGACCCGCATGCGATCCGCGCCGCGCGCGAGAACGCACGGGCCGCGGGCGTGGACGATGCGATTGCATTCGCCGTGCGCGATGTCGCGGACCTGCCGGTGCAGGACAACCCGCGCGGCGTGGTCGCCTGCAACCCGCCCTACGACGCCCGGCTTGCTGCGGATCCGGCGCTGTATCGCGCGCTGGGCGATGCGCTGAAGCGGGCAACCCCGGCCTGGTCCGCCAGCCTGCTGTGCGGGGATTTCGAACTGGCCCGCGCCACCGGCCTGCGCGCGCAGAAGCGTTACCAGCTGTTCAACGGACCGATCGAGTGCAGCCTCATCACCTGCGATCCGATCGCGCTGCCGGCACGCGAGGGCGAGGGCAAGCGCGAACTGGGCGAAGGCGCGCAAATGGTCGCCAACCGCCTGCGCAAGAACCTGAAGGCGCTGCGCCCGTGGCGCGAGCGCGAAGGCGTGGCCTGCTTCCGCGCCTACGACGCCGACATTCCCGAATACGCCTGCGCGGTGGACGTGTACACCACCACCGGCGATGAGACCTGGCTGCACGTGCAGGAATACGCGGCGCCCGCGGACATTCCCGAAGCCACCACCCGCAAGCGCCTCAACGAGCTGCTGGCGGCGGTGCGCGAGGTGTTCGCGGTGCCGAAGCAGCGGGTGGCGGTGAAGACCCGCAGCACCGGCAAGGGCGGCAGCAAGTACGGCAACCTCGACCATCGCGGCGAATTCCTCACGGTGGAGGAGGGCGCGGCGAAACTGCAGGTCAACCTGTTCGATTACCTCGACACCGGCCTGTTCCTCGACCATCGCCCGCTGCGCGCGCGGATGGCGCTGGAGGCGCGCGGCAAGCGCTTCCTCAACCTGTTCTGCTACACCGGCGTGGCCAGCGTGCAGGCGGCGGTGCAGGGTGCCGCGCAGACCACCAGCGTCGACCTCTCCGCGACCTACCTGGAATGGCTGGCCGACAACCTGCGCGGCAACGGCGTCGGCGGCACCCGCCACCGCATCGCCCAGGCCGATGCGCTGAAGTGGCTGGAGGCCGACACCGGCGAGTACGACGTGGTGTTCTGCGACCCGCCGACCTTCTCCAACTCCAAGCGCGCCGACGACTTCGACGTGCAGCGCGACCACGTGCGCCTGCTGCGCGCCGCGCTGGCGCGGCTGGCCCCGGGCGGCGTGCTGTACTTCTCCAACAATTTCCGCCGCTTCAGGCTGGACGAGGCCGCGCTGGCCGGGTTCGCGCAGGTCGAGGACATCAGCGCGTCGACCATCCCGCCGGATTACGCGCGCAACCCGCGGATCCACCGCGCATGGCGGATCACCCCGCGCTGAGGGCGCGGCCTAGCCGGCCAGGCTGCGCTCGCGGCGGTGCATCAGCAGCCCGGCGATCGCCACCCCGGCCGCCACCACGGTGACGATCAGGGTCGCCAGCGCGTTGATCTCCGGGGTCACCCCCAGCTTGACCTTGGAATAGATCAGCATCGGCAGGGTGCTGGCGCCGGGACCCGAGGTGAAGCTGGCGATCACCAGGTCGTCCAGCGACAGGGTGAACGCCAGCAGCCAGCCGGCCAGCAACGCCGGCGCCACCAGCGGCAGGGTGATCAGGAAGAACACCCGCCACGGGCGCGCGCCGAGGTCCATCGCCGCTTCCTCCAGGCTGTCGTCGAGCGATGTCATCCGCGAGCGCACCACCACCGTCACGTAGCAGGCGGTCAGGGTGACGTGGGCGATCATGATCGTGCCCATGCCGCGCTCCGGCCAGCCCAGCGCATGCTGCAGGGTGACGAACAGCAGCAGCGAGGACAGCCCGAGCATCACGTCGGGCATCACCATCGGCGCCGAATTCATCAGGCTCAGCAGGCCGCGCCCCGGGAACCTGCCGAAGCGCGACAGCGCCAGCCCGCTGGCGGTGCCGAGCACGGTGGCAAGGGTCGCGCTCAGCGCGGCGATGGCCAGGCTGCGGCCCAGCGCCTGCATGATCTGCTCGTTGGCGAACAGCGCGGCGTACCACCTGGTCGAGAAGCCGCCCCACACCGTGGCCATCCGCGATGCGCTGAACGAATACACCGCGAGCGACAGGATCGGCACGTACAGGAAGGCGTAGCCCGCCGCCATCACCGCCCACAGGCTCCAGTTGCGCCGGTTCACGCGTGCGCCTCGCGGCGTTCGCGGCGGTTCTCGACGTATTCGAAGACCAGGGTCGGGATCACGATCAGCAGCAGCATCGCCACCGCCACCGCCGCCGCCAGTGGCCAGTCGCGGTTGGTGAAGAACTCGGTCCACAGCACGCGGCCGATGGTCAGCGCATCCGGGCCGCCGAGGATGTCGGGAATCACGAATTCGCCGACCGCGGGGATGAACACCAGCAGCGCGCCGGCCATGATCCCGGGCATCGACAGCGGCAGGGTCACCCGCAGGAAACCCTGCCAGGGCCGCGCACCGAGGTCCGCGGCCGCCTCCAGCAGGCGGAAGTCGAGCCGCATCAGGGTCGCGGTGAGCGGCAGCACCATGAACGGCAGGTAGTTGTAGACGATGCCGATGTACACCGCGAGGTCGGTATGCAGGATCGCCGCGCCCGGCTCCAGCAGGCCGATCGCCGCCAGCGTGGTCGAGAGCATGCCATTGGCCTTGAGCATGCCGATCATCGCGTAGGTGCGCAGCAGCGAGCTGGTCCAGAACGGCAGGATCACCAGCACCAGCAGGAACATCCGCCACAGCGGCCGCGCGCGCGCGATGCCGTAGGCGATCGGGTAACCGAGCAGCAGGCAGCACAACGTGGAAACACCCGCGAACAGCAGCGACTTCAGGTACGCGGCCACGTACAGCGGGTCCTGCAGCAGCAGCGCGTAGCTGCCGGCATGCAGCCTGAGGCTGGCGGCGCCATCGGCGCTGCGCTCGATCATCGCGGAGTAGGGCGGCGACTGCCCGAACACCGCCTCGGCGAAGCTGATCTTCAGCACGATCAGGAACGGCACCGCGAAGAACAGCAGCAGCCACAGCATCGGCAGCATGGTCACCAGGAACCGCCCGCGGCGGGTGCGGAACTCGGTGCCAACCGCGCGGAACCAGCCGAACAGGTTGTGGACGAATTCCGCCCAGAACGACCAGATGCCATTGCCTGGACGTGCCGCGCTCATGCGGTGAGCACCACCGCGGCGGTCGCCGGCCAGGTCAGCCAGAGGGTGTCGCCCCAGTCGTAGTGCGGTTCCGAGCTGCGCTCGACATGGGTTTCCTGTACCCGCACCTCGGCGCCGGACGCGGTTTCCACGTGGTAGATCGAGACGTCGCCGAGGTAGGCGATGTCGCGCACCTTGCCGGCGGCCACGTTGTCCGCGCGCGGCGGCGCGGCCTCGTGCACGTCGACCTTCTCCGGCCGCACCGCCACGCTGACCGCGGTGCCTTCCGGCAGCGGGTCCGGGTGCCGGGCCTGCAGCACACCGCCTTCCAGCGCATCGCAGGCGATCCGCACGATGCCGGCGGCGGCGTCGTGGCCGAGCACGCGCCCTTCGAACAGGTTGATGCCGCCGATGAATTCGGCGACGAAGCGGGTCGACGGATATTCGTACAGCGCGGCCGGGGTGGACACCTGCACGATTCGGCCGGCGTCCATCACCGCGATCCGGCTGGACATGGTCATTGCTTCTTCCTGGTCGTGGGTGACCATCACGAAGGTGGTGCCCACGCGCTCCTGGATGTTGACCAGCTCGAACTGGGTGCGTTCGCGCAGGCGCTTGTCCAGCGCGCCCAGCGGCTCGTCCAGCAGCAACAGCTTGGGCTGCTTGGCCAGCGCGCGTGCCAGCGCCACCCGCTGGCGCTGGCCGCCGGAGAGCTGGTCCGGCTTGCGGTTGCCCAGCTGCGGCATCTGCACCAGCTCCAGCATCTGCTGCACGCGGTCGCGGATCGCGCCCGCGGGCATGCCGTCCTGCTTCAGGCCGAACCCGATGTTCTGCGCCACGCTCATGTGCGGGAACAGCGCATAGCTCTGGAACATCATGTTGACCGGGCGCCGGTACGGCGGCAGCGCGGTGACGTCGACGCCGTCGATCAGCACGCGCCCGCTGTCGGGCGCCTCGAACCCGGCGAGGATCCGCAACAGCGTGCTCTTGCCGGAACCGGAGCCGCCGAGCAGGGCGAAGAATTCGCCGCGATAGACGTCGAGGCTGATGTCATCGCAGGCGTGGACCTTGCCGAAGGTCTTGGTGACGCCCTCGATCCGCACGTATGGCCGCGCCGCCGGATCCTTCCAGGGTTCGGTTGCGGGTGCCAGCCGCGCCGGTTGCGCCATCGCTCAGCGACCGCTCTTGATCGCGGTCCAGGCGCGCACGCGCTGGCGCTGCACCGCTTCCGGCAGCGACTTCGGGTCGACCAGCCGGGCCTGGACCTCGGCCGCCGGGTAGATGCCGGGGTTGCCGGCGATCCCGGGATCGACCAGCGCGCGGGCGTCGCTGTTCGGGTTGGCGTAGCCCACCGCATCGGTGATCGCGGCGGTCACCGCCGGTTGCAGCAGGTAGTCGATGAAGGCCAGCGCGTTGCCCGGGTGCCTGGCGTCCTTCGGGATCGCGATCACGTCCACCCAGCGCAGCGCGCCTTCCTTCGGGATCACGTAGCGGATGTCGGGCGCCGGCTTGCCGGCGGCCTCGGCGGCTTCGCTGGCGGCATCGGCGGCGGCGAGGATGTCGCCGGAGTAGCCCATCACCACGCAGGCGTCGCCGTTGGCCAGCGCGTCCTTGTACTCGGCGTTGTTGAAGGTGCGGATGTGCGGGCGGATCGCCGCGTACACCTGCTTGACCGTCTCGATCTCGTCGGCGGCGCCAGCGTTCGGATCCTTGCCCTTCCAGATCAGCGCGGCGCCGAACGCCTCCTGGTCGTCGTCCAGCACGCTGATCCCGCACTTCGCCAGCCTGGCCGCGTTGGCCGGGTCGAACAGCAGGTTCCAGGAGTCGATCGGCGCGCCGTCGCCGAGCGCGGCCTTCACCTTGTCGACGTTGATCCCGAGCCCGGTGGTACCCCACATGTACGGCACCACGTGCGCATTGGCGGGGTCGACGTCCTGCAGGCCCTGCATGATCGCCGGGTCGAGGTGCGACAGGTTCGGCAGCCTGGCCTTGTCCAGCGCCAGGTACAGGCCGCCCTTCACCTGCCGCTGCGCGAACGGGCGCGCCGACGGGAACACCACGTCGTAGCCGCTGCTGCCGGCGGTCAGCTTGGTTTCCAGCGTCTCGTTCTCGGAATAGACGTCGTAGTTGACCTTGATCCCGGTCGCCTTCTCGAAGTTGGCGATGGTGTCTTCGGCCACGTAGTCGGACCAGTTGTAGACGTTCAGCACCTTTTCTTCAGGTGCCTGCGCGGCAGTGCCCGCGGTGGCGGGTTCGGCGGCGGGCTTGCCGCCGCAGGCGGCGAGCAGGGCGATGGCGCAGGCGAGCGGGGCGAGGCGCAGGGTCACGGCGGGCTCCAGGCTGGGGTCGAGCGGCAATGGTACGCCGGCGGCCGGCCGCGCAGCCGGGGCGGCGGGGTTGTATCGTACGCGCCGAATCCCCGCTTCCCGGAGTCCCGCATGCGCCTGCTTCCGTCCCTGCTCGCCCTGGCCCTGGCCAGCCTGCTGCCGACCACCGTGCTCGCCCAGCAGGCGCCGGCGGATGCCGAGCCGGCGGAAACATGGGACGTCGCCGGCAGCGTCGTCGCCACCAGCGATTACGTCTGGCGCGGGGTGTCCCAGACCCAGGGCAACCCGGCCCTGCAGCTGGACGTCAGCGTGACCCACGCCAGCGGCTTCTACGCCGGCGCGTGGGCCTCGAACGTGGACTTCACCGCCGCCGGCGAGGACGACGACGGCATCGACATCGAACTCGATCCCTACATCGGCTGGTCCGGTGCGCTTGGCGAAAACGCGGAGCTCGACGTGTCCCTGACCTACGTGTCCTATCCGGGCCACCTCGACGGTTACGACTACGCGTACACCGAGCTGGAGGGCGTGCTGACCTTCGCCGACCACTTCCATGTCGGCCTTGCGTATTCGCCGGACATCTTCAACCTCGGCGGGCATGGCATCTACGGCAATGCCGGGGTCGAGCTGCCGTTGGGCGAAAGCGGGTTCGACCTCAAGGCGCAGGTCGGGCACTACGACCTCAACGATGCGGTCGGCGACAGCTACAACGACTTCCAGGTCGGTCTTGGCCGCAGCTTCGGGCCGCTGCGCGCCGACCTGCTGTACACCGACACCTCCAGCTACGGCGAGGCATTGAGCGAAGGCCTGGACGACGCCAGCCAGGCCGATGGGCGGGTCTCGCTGCAAGTCACCTGGGAGTTCTGAGGTACCGCGCAAGCAGCGAGGCCCGGCATTCGCCGGGCCCCGTGCGTGCCATCACGCGTGGGTCGGGGGCGTCAGTCCCTGCCCAGCCACTTGTAGACCACGCCGCCGAGCAGGCCGCCGACGATCGGCGCGACCCAGAACAGCCACAGCTGCGACAGCGGGGTGCCACCGACCATCAGCGCCACGCCGGTGGAACGCGCCGGGTTCACCGAGGTATTGGTGACCGGGATGCTGATCAGGTGGATCAGGGTCAGGCCGAGGCCGATCGCGATCGGCGCGAAACCGGGCGCGGCGTTCTTGTGGGTTGCGCCGAGGATCACGACCAGGAACATCGCGGTCAGCACCACCTCGCATAGCAACGCCGCCAGCATGCTGTAGCCGCCCGGCGAGAACGCATCGAAGCCATTGGTGGCGAATGCGCCGGCGGCGTTGGCGTCGATCGCGAAGCCGGCGCGGCCACTGGCGACCTGGAACAGGATCCACGCGGCGAAGATCGCGCCGATGGTCTGCGCCAGGATGTAGGGCAGCAGGTCCTTGGCCTGGAAGCGGCCGCCGGCCCACAGCCCGAAGCTCACCGCCGGATTGAAATGCCCGCCCGAGACGTGCCCCAGCGCATACGCGCCGGTCAGCACGGTCAGCCCGAACGCCAGCGAGACCCCGAGCAGCCCGATCCCGAGCGGGTTGCCGTCACCCCCGAAGTTCGCCGCCAGCACCGCGCTGCCGCAACCACCCAGCACCAGCCAGAACGTGCCGATGAACTCGGCACCCAGTCGTTTGATCATCACCTGTTCCCCATGCGAAACCGCGCGCGGCATGCGCGCGCCGATACGTTAATGCAACCGCAGCGCGGATTCGTGGGAATTGCGTTAAGCGGCGGCGATCAGCGCCCGCGCATGCGCCCGAACAGGCCACCCGCCGGCTTCTGCGGCGGCGTTTCCGGTTCCGGCGGCGCCTGCCGTGCGCTTTCCGCATAGCCGGTCGCCAGGTTGGCGTTGACGAAGTCGGCCACTTCCTCCTGCGCCACGCCGCTGGCCTCGGCGACCTCGGCGATCGTCGCCGGCCCCTTCATCATCGCGGTGGCGATCCGGAAGTGCTTGGGATATTCGCGTTCGGTCTGTGGCCACTTGGTCAGGCGGAACTTGCCGTCCGGATCGTTGCCGGGCAGCAGCGCGCCATGCCCCGCGAGCAACGCCCCCAGCCATTGCAGGCGCGCCAGCGGTTGCGCCGCGCCGATCGCGGCGGCTTCGCTCTCCCACGCAGCGGCCTCCGGGGTGGCGAAATCCTCGCGCAGCAGGGTGCCTTCGAAATACGCGGCCAGCGGCTTGAGCGTGGCCGGGCCGTGCCAGACCCCGCTGCGTGGATCGATCAGCAGCACCGGGCCGGCGCCACGTTGCAGGCGCACCCTGCGCTCCAGTCCACTCGCCTCCAGCCACATTGCAAGCGGGCGATCGGGTGGCAACTCGCGGGTCGCTGCCGGCGCGGCTTCGGGGGCCGGTTCCGGTGCGGCCGCCGCCGGTGCTTCCGCAGGCGCCGGCGCCAGGACCACGGACGCTGCCGGCGCATCCTCGACGTGGTCGACGCGGACGGCGTGCGCCGGCGGCAGGTGGTCGCTCGGTGCGGGCGCCGGCGTGGACGCGGCGGGTGGCGCCGCAGGCGCGGGGGTGGCCGCGAGATCCCGGGC
>Ga0209477_1000759_pt1 | contig 20130 bp, 15 predicted proteins | sample KloWWTupernatant_FD_187180 | JGI IMG/M metagenome (GOLD analysis project Ga0209477, IMG submission 187180) | Active sludge microbial communities from Klosterneuburg, Austria, studying microevolution and ecology of nitrifiers - Klosterneuburg... | ecosystem: Engineered > WWTP > Aerobic digester >... | reverse complement strand
TGCGCTAGACCTATGAACGAACGTGCACGAGAAGGGTGCGAGCTTGAACGAGCGCTACGAGGACATGTACCAAGCGGCTTCCCGCTACTACATTCAGGGTGAAACCATGGAGAGCATCGCCCATCAGTTGAAGCTCTCCAGGTCGTCTATCTCCCGGCTGCTGAAGGACGCGAGGGAGACCGGCTTGGTGCGGATCAGCCTTGCCGACCACAGCGGCTCGCAGTCACCGATGGCCGCTAGCCTGAGCCGCCTGTTCGACGTCCGCGTGCACATGGTCTCGGTTCGTGAGAGTGCCAACGAGAACCTCCGCTTCGATCAGGTGGCGCGCCTGGCCGGCCGGCTGTTGACCGAGGCGGTGGACGACCACATGTACATCGGCGTCGCGTGGGGGGTGACCCTCTCGCACGTGGTGAAGCACCTGGGCCGGCGTCCGTTGGTTGGGGCTACGGTCGTGCAGATCAACGGCGGGGCCAACCAGCGCAGTTCTGGCATCCCTTACATCGGCGAAATCCTGCAGTCGATCGGCGACGCGTTCGACGCCCGGGTGGTGCTGTTCCCCGTCCCTGCGTTCTTCGACTACGCGGCAACCAAGCAGGCGATGTGGCAGGAGCGCTCGGTCCAGAACGTGATGCGGCTGCATGAACGGCTGGACGTCGCGATCTTCGGCGTCGGCTGCCTAGAGGGACGCGTGCCGTCCCACGTCTACTCCGCCGGCTACATGGACGCCACCGACATGCGCCAACTCGCCGCGGACGGCGTGGTCGGGGACGTCTGCACGGTGTTGCTGCGCGAGGACGGCACCTTCGCCGACATCGCCTACAACGAGCGCGCCACGGGCCTCACCCCGGCCGAGCTCCAGCGAGTACCCCGGCGCATCTGCGTGGTCGCAGACCCGTCCCGCGCACCCGCGGTGGTCGGTGCCCTGCGCGCCGGCGTAGCCACCGACCTGGTGCTGGACGAGGGCACCGCCCGAGCGATCCTGGACCGCGTACGCGCTTGAACATTCGGGGACGGTTCCTTTTCGTTCAGGTTATCCACAGGCCCGTGGCGGCTGAGTTGCCCCATCGAGAGCCACCGCTTCTCACCGATTGCCACCGTTTGCGCCATACGCCTGCGCGCCGGCACAGGCCCTCGACTGCTACGTAGGCGCTCGGCAGGGGAGGCTGGCCCTCGATGAGGGGACGAAGAGGAGCCCTAATCTGGTCCCCAGGTCGGTGCAGCGGATCGCGGGGCTGAGCCGATTTCGAGGGAGCGTGCCGAAATCATCCGATCGGACGATCCGAGCTGACCCTGGGGAGGACGTCACCTCGCCAGGGCGCAGCCAGACTTCCAGGGTGAGTACATCTGCCCCAGCACTGCCCGACCAGATCGCGGCCACCACCGACCTCGTCAAGACGTACGGCAGCGGCGACGCCATCGTCCGCGCCCTCGACGGGGTGAGTGTCAGCTTCGCCAGGGGATCGTTCACCGCGATCATGGGTCCTTCGGGCTCGGGTAAGTCGACGCTGATGCACTGTCTGGCCGGGCTCGACCGGCCCACGTCCGGGGAGGTCTCGCTGGCCGGGCGGGAGCTCTCGAACCTCTCCGACCGCGAGCTCACCACCGTCCGCCGTGATCACGTGGGTTTCGTCTTCCAGGCGTTCAACCTGCTGCCCACACTCACCGCAAGGCAGAACATCGTCCTGCCACTCGAACTCGGCGGACGCCGTCCGGACCCGGCCGCGCTGTCGAAAGTGGTCGACTCGCTCGGGCTTCTCGACCGGCTGAGCCACCTGCCGTCCCAGCTCTCCGGTGGCCAACAGCAGCGCGTCGCGATCGCCAGAGCGCTGATCACCCGGCCTTCGGTGGTCTTCGCCGACGAGCCGACCGGCGCGCTCGACTCGCGCGCCGGCCATGCACTGCTCGACTATCTGCGCGCGGCCAGCACCGCCGGCCAGACCATCGTGATGGTCACCCATGACCCGAACGCCGCCGCCTACGCCGATCGCACGGTGCTGCTCAGCGACGGACGGATCGTCGACGACCTCGCCAGCCCGAGCGCGGACGGCGTGCTCGCTGCGATGAAGCGGCTGGGCCAGTAGATGCTGCGCCAAGCCCTGGCCGAGGTACGGCTGCACCCCGGACGGTTCGTCTCGACGATCCTCGCGGTCGCCATCAGCGTCGCCTTCCTGGCCGGCTCGTCGGTTCTCGTCGCCACCGAGGGACGCGCCGAGGCCCTAACCACGAATCTCGGCATCTCCCGAGCCGACCTGGTCGTGCAGAGCGAGGATGCGATCGACCTGCGCGGTTTCGCCGCCGACACTCCGGGGCTGGCGGACGCCGCGCCGGTACTGCAGCTCACCGAACCCCTGCGCGGCGCGGGCGAGTCGGTGCTCGTCGCGCTCTACCTCGTGCCCGCCGAGACCCTGCGTTGGGCCGAACTCAAGACCGGACGCTGGCCCGCGTCCGCCAACGAGATCACCCTCAGCGCCGGTGGCGCGCAGGCCCTGGGGGTCGAGTCGGGCGGCACTGTGAACGCCGCCAGGGACGAGGTGTTGACCGTCGTGGGCATCACCGACGAGCCGAGTTCGGCCTTCGTCCGCACCGGTTACGCCGCCGCCCCGCGTTTCGTGAACGCCGGGCTCGTGACCGACGAGGTTCCCGGATTATGGGCGTTGCGGGCCGATCCGGACGCCGACCTGGCCGCACTGGCCGAGACGGTGCGCGAGCACCTGGCGGCGTCCGGGAACACCGCGGAGGTGAAGCTCGCCGCCGGCGTCCGCGCGGAGGCGCTGGCCGAGAGCACGCGCGGGGTCGAGGTCTTCAAGTACCTGCTCTGGGCGTTCGCGGTGGTCGCGCTGGTCGTCGGCATGATCACGGTCGCGAACACGTTCGCGATCACCCTTGCCCAGCGTCGCCGCCAGATCGGGTTGCTGCGTGCGGTCGGCGCCAGCGGCGCGCAGGTGCGGCGCCGGTTCCTGGCCGAGGCGATGATCCTTGGCGTGGTCGGCTCCGCGCTCGGTGTCGGCGCGGGGACCGGTCTGGCCGCGCTCGCCGCCGCCTACACTGGTTCGCTCTTCTGGGGCCTCGAACTGCCAACTGCCGAGCTGTGGCTGGCCTTCGGGGCCGGGGTCACGTCCACCACTGCGGCGGCGTGGCTGCCTATCCTGCGAGGCACGCGGGTGCGTCCACTGGAGGCCCTGCAGCCGGTGCTCACCGGCGAAGAGCAGCGGCGCGCGTCCATTGTGCGGGGGTTGCTCTGCGGGCTGCTGCTGGTCGCCGGCGCCGGTCTCGTCGCAATGGCGTTGAGCGGACGCGAGAACGCCTTCCTCGAAGCCCTCGCGGCCGGTGCGCTGATTGCGCTTGGTGTGCTGTTCGGGGCGCCGCTGTTCGTGCCCGGACTGCTGCGGGGGACGGGGGTGGTGGTCGGCCGGTTCGGTCCGGTCGCGTCGCTGGCTGCGAAGAACTCCGAGCGGAACCCGCGCCGGGCCACCGCGACGGCGACTGCACTGATGCTGGCGGTGGGTCTGATCGTCACTCTGCAGGTCGGCACGGCGAGCACGCGCGACACCATGCTGACCGAGATCGCCCGGTCGAACCCGGTGGACATCTCGGTGGAGTGGCGGGATCCGGACGGCAACCTGGCGTCCGTGCCACGGGCCGAGCAGACGCGCTTGGCGATGGCGGACGGGGTCTCGCGCTCGCTGCTGCTGACCGCGACCACCGCGTTGATCTCGGACGCCGAATCGGCCCAGGAGGTCACCCTGCTGGGCTATGACCCAGTGATCCCGCTGGTGACCGACGTCGTGCAGAGCGTGGCCGCGGACGAGGTTCTCGTCGCGTCCACACAGGCGAGCTATTTCGCCGATGAGATGACCGTCAAGGGCTCGCAGGGGGAGCGCAAGCTGCGGGTGGTTTCGTCCGAGCTGGTGGACTATCGCACCGCAATCGTCAGCGCTGAGACTCTGCGCGAGCTCGGAAAGCCAGTTTCACAAGCGGTGATGTGGCTCTCGGTGCCCGACCGCGGGTCGGCGGTGGACGCACTGCTACAGGTGCAGGAGATCGCCGGGGAGTCGGCGGAGGTGGGTGGCTCGGTGGCCATCTCGGCGCAACTCGAGCAGGTGCTCGACCTGCTGCTGGCCATCACCACCGCGCTGCTGGGAGTCGCCGTGCTGATCGCACTGATCGGCGTGAGCAACACCCTCGGGCTGTCGGTGCTGGAGCGCACTCGGGAGTCGGCACTGCTGCGGGCGTTGGGGCTGCAAGCGCGGTCGTTGCGCGTGATGCTCACGATCGAGGCGTTGCAGGTGACTCTGGTCGGGGTGCTGGTCGGTCTTGGGGCCGGCGTCTTCTTCGGCTGGCTGGGCACCTCGGCGCTCGCCCGGACGATGCGGGTCGACCAGGTGCGCTTCGCGGTGAACCTGCCCCAGACCCTCGGCATGCTCGCACTCGCAGTGCTCGCTGCCGCGCTCGCGTCCGTCCTGCCCGGACGCCGGGCCGCCAAGGCGGCCCCGACCGAGGCTCTGGCCGATATCTGAGCCGTGGTCAGGCGTGCGCGCACGGCTCAGTTGCGCTCGAACGGCAGACTGAGGATACGAGGCGTCCGCTTCGATGCAGACTTCGGCAGGAGGCAATGGTGGAGATCGTCATCGGCTTGGTGCTGGTCGGGCTGGCGATAGCGGGCGTGGTCCGCGCCCGCAAAGAGAGCCGCGACGAGGTGTTCGCCGGCCTCACTCCCGGTCTGTTGCCCGCCCCCGGCCAGCCGGTCGAGCGCCGAATGCTCGGACGCGGGGAGGAGCCCCCGATCGCGGTGCGCTTCGAGCCGCCGGTCGGACTGCGGCCGGCCCCGGCAGGGGTGATCATCGACTCCAGCATCGACGCGGTAGAGCTTTCGGCCACCCTGATCGACCTGGCGATTCGCGGCTGGCTGGTGCTCAAGCCGATCCTGCCGAGCGGCGCGACGCCGGGTGCGACGAAGCCCACAGGCTGGGAGTTGCACCAGGTCGGGCAAGCGCCTGCCGAGCTGCTCACGGCCACCGAGCAGGCGGTGCTCGCCGCGGCGTTCGCGCATGGCCCGGTCTCCACCGTGGCTGAGCTACGGGCGGGTCATGGCTTGCGCGAGGCAGCGCAACGGCTTGGCGAGGAGACCGCGGCGCGAGGGTGGTTCCGGCCGCCGTCCGCGGGCTGGCTGCGCTCGGCGGGCTGGCTGGCGGCTGCGCTCGGCCTGGCGACCTGGCTCAGCGGCTTCGCGGTGGTCGGGTTGGGCGCGATCGCGGCTGGTGGCGTCGCGGTGCTTGGCGCGTCCCGCCTCGGGCAACCGGTCACCGCGGAGGGTTACGCCGCACGCACCCAGGCCCTGGGCTTCCGCCAGTACCTCGCGACCGCTGAGGCCGACCAGCTGCGCTTCGAAGTCGGCGTGGACGTCTTCGGCCGCTACCTTCCCTACGCCATGGTTTTCGGCGTGGTCGACCACTGGCGGACGGTCTTCGCGGACGCGCTCCGCGCCGACCTGGACGCCGGCGCCGAGTTCGCCGGCTTCGGCTGGCTCGCCCTCGACAATGCGCTGACCGGGCTGATCCTGGTCGATCTGCTCACCGCCGACGCCGGCCTGTTCGACAATCTCGGCGAGGGCTTCGGCGGCGAGCTGGGCACAGACGCGTCCGGCCTGTCGGACGGGACGGACGCGTCGGACGGCGACTTCGGTGGCGACGCCGGAGACGGCTCCGGCGGGGACTTCGGTGGTGGTGGTGACGGCGGCGGCTGGGGCGGTTTCGACGGCGGTGGCTTCGACGGGGGCGGCTTCGACTGACGGTGGGGTCGTCAGGGCTTCGACAAGCTCAGCCAGCGTTCCCTGAGCCTGCCGAAGCAAGCTCAGCCAGCGTTCCCTGAGCCTGTCGAAACAAGCTCAACTAACGTTCCCTGAGCCGCCGAACGTTCCCTGAGCCTGTCGAAGGGCCTTCGCAGCTGCGGCTCGTCGAGTCTGGCGAACGTTCCCTGAGCCTGTCGAAGGGCCTTCCCAGCTGCGGCTGGTCGAGCCTGTCGAGACCACGCCCGCTCCTGGATCAAGGCCAAATAGCGGCCGGTAGGGGCGGTCAGCTGGAGAAGAACAGCCCCGACAACCCGCCGCGGCGGTACTTCTGATTGCCATGGGCGCCCCAGGCCGGGCCGTAGTTCTGCTGCGGGGGCGGTTGCTGGGCGAACCGCGCTTCCAGCTGGGTGAGATGTTCGAGTTCGCCGAAGTCAAGGAAGACGCCGCGACACCCGGCGCACTGCTCAAGATGGATACCGTTGCGTTCGTAGGTTCGCATGGGGCCGCCGCACTTCGGACAGGTCATGGCCGCGGCTGCAGGCTGGCCCGTGTACGGCTCGTAACGGGGAGGATCAGTCGGTTGGGTCATGCGACCCAGTCTGCATGCGGCGACAAGCGGCAAGTAGTGGCTCCACTGTGAGCTCGCTGTGCGGCAACCGCAGCGCCTGGACGGCAGCGACCAGCACGGCCGCTCGGGCGGGCAGATCGAGCGCCGGCCACGGGTCTCCGTCCGCTGGGACGGCCGGGCCGCCGGACTCGCGGTAGGCGGCCAGGAATGTCGTCCAGGCTTCGTCGTCGAGCAGTCCGGCGGCCCAGAAACCGGCCGGTCTGGCCAGGTCCCAGGCGGGATCGCCGACGCCGAAGTCGTCCACGTCGAGCAGTTTCCAGCTGCGCCGCAAGGGCGTGTGCCCGAGCTGGCCGAGGTGGAAGTCGCCGTGGGCGAGCGTGCTCTGGGCAGGCTGCTCAAGTCGATCGGCGAGTTCCCTGCCAAGGTCGGCCAGCCAGGTCAGGTCGGAGCGTCCGCGCAGGTAGGACACTGCCCGGGCGAGCCGCGAGTGCCCACCGAGTCGCGGCGGATCGTCGCGCACCGGCATGCGATGCAGCCGGGCGAGCAGCCGTCCGACGTCGACCCAGGGCGGACGGTCGATGGTGCTGAGCACGGTGACCCGAGGCCAGATGGTGGCGAGCCGGTCGCCAGGTGCGGGGATCGGGTGGTGGCGCAGCGGCTGGATCCAGAGCCGGTCCATGTCCGGGCCGCCGATGCAATGCAGCCGCCGCGCGAGGCGTCCGGCGTCCGTCCCGGTGCCGTGGAGTTTCACGATCACGCCAGCGCAGATATAGACCTGCGAGTGCTCTGGGGCGATCGGACGGGTGGGCAGTCCCTTGGTGAGCAGCGGGAACACCGGCGTGGCCTTGGTCACCCGAGGGTCCTGGGACGACGCCAGTTCGCGCACCCAGTCGGTCAATGCCGGGGTCAGGTCGGTGCTGGTAGGCATCCATACCCTCCCGGATCATGTTGGCGTGACCTGCATTGAGGCCAGCGGCTGCGCTGCTGAGAGCCAGGCAAGCCGTCCCAGGATATGCGAGGGCCACCCTTCATCGCCGAGCCCCCTCTTTCACCGCCGACGGGCCCCATCGAGGGCCACCCTTCTCGCCGAGCGCCTTGCTTCACCCGCCGCCGCCTCCTTGTCGAGGGCTCTGGTTCCCTATTGGGTGCCATCGTTTGCGTCAAGGGCCTGTACGCCGGTACAGGCTGATGGCCGCGACAGTGGCCCTCGGCCTGGAGAGGAGGTCCTCGATGATGAGAGTGAGGGCAACTGAATCTGGGGCAACCGCGATGTGGCCGCAACTGCGGGGCTCAGGCGGCCTCGGCGACCTCGTCCGCCCCGGGACGCCGAGCTTCGAGCCGGCGCACCTCGGGGGAGGCCAGCGCGAACACGGTGGTGCCGATGGCGATCACGCCCGAGCCGATCAGAGCGGCGTGCGCGCCGAACAACAGGGTCGCCGGACCGGCGAGCACCAGACCCAGCGGTCCCAGCATCAGCGAACCGAGAGCGTCGTAGGACGCCACCCGGGAGAGCGACTCGGGCGGCACCTCGTCCTGCATGGTGGTCATCCAGAGGACGCCGAAGAGGTCGAAGCCGATCCCCATCACGAAGGCCGCGGCGATCACCGTCCACAGCGGGAACGCGTAACCGAGCAGCACCGCCGGGACTCCGGCACTGAGAGTGAGCAGGGTCGCCACCAGGATGGGACGCCGTGGCTTCCAGACCATGGCGATCGCGACGCCGACGACCGCGCCCAGGGCCTCGCCGGCGAGGATCGCCGTCCAGGCTGCGGCGCCGCCGAGTTCGGTCTCGGCGACCACCGGTCCGAGGACACCGTGAGCGGCCTGCAGCACCATGATCATCACCGACCATTGCACGACGACCACCCAGAGCCACTGCCGGGAGGAGAACTCGCCCCAACCGTCGATGAGCTGGCGGATCGGATGGTCGTCCTCGCCGGCAAGGGTGCCGGTGACCTTCGGAAGCCCGAGGATCAGGATTCCCGCGACAAGGTACATGGCCGCGGCGACGATCATCGCCCAGCCGCCGCCCAGCCAGACCACGACCGCACCGCCGGCGACCAGCCCGGCTAGGCGGGCCGAGGAGGCGCCCATCGCCAGCCAGGCGTTGCCCTGCTGGCGCAGTTGCTCGGGGACGAGGTCGGGGATGATCCCGTTCAGGGCAGGGTAGATGAGTGATCCGGCGATGCCGGCGAGCGCAGCCGAGACGCTGAGCAGCCAGATCGGCGCGTAGCCGGTGAGCATCATGAGCCCGATCGCACCCCATGCGAGGGCGGCTATCCATTCGCCGGTGAGGAGGACCACCGAGCGCGGGTAGCGGTCGGCGATCACGCCCCCGACAAGCATGAACAGGACCATAGGCAGCATCTGGGCAGCGAGCACGATCGAGAGCGAGCCGGCGTCACCGCCGGGAAGCCGAAGGACGCCGAAGGCGAGCGCGACGGGTGAGAAGGCCATGCCGAGCATGGAGATGGTGCGGGCAGCCAGCAGCACCATGAAGGGCTGGTTCGCGACGAGTTCGCGGGTCTGGCTGGCAGGCATGGTAAGGATCTCTCTGGTCCCGGGGAAGCCTTGAATGGTCTCACTGAGCCTCGGTCGATGCAATTCGCCCGAAGATCGGGTTACCAGCGGCCTGCCGCCCAGCATGCTGGCTGTCTCGCCCGAAGTTCGGGTTATCGGGTCTTGATCTGGCTCGATATGCCCCGGTTCGGGCGAAAGGCGCTCGGCAGGTCTCGGCAAGCGCGCCATAGGCCGAATATCGGGCGATTGACCGGATCGTGAGGGAGGATTGAACCATGTTGATCGTCCATGTCGTCGTGCGAGTGATCCCAGAGGGGGTCGACGAGTTCATCGGGGTCACCAAGGCCAACGCGGAAGCGTCCCGGCGCGAGCCCGGGATCGCCCGTTTCGACGTCGTGCAGAGCCTCGAAGACCCCACGTCCTTCGTCCTCGTCGAGGCCTATCGAACCGATCAGGCCGCTGTGGACCACAAGGAAACGGCCCACTACGCGGCGTGGCGGGACGCGGTCGCGCCGCTGATGGCCGAGCCGCGCACTGCCCTCAAGTACCGCGACGTCGACTACCCCGCCTGACTAACCCCAGGTCGTTCAGGGCTCGAGGAGGGATTGGCCGACGTACTGGCCGTCAGCCACTCCGGGCGGGATGAGGAAGACGGACGAAGAGGTGGTCTTCAGGTACTCGACGAACATGTCGTCGCGGGCCATGTTGGTGTGCACTTTCGCGAACCGTTCGGGCGACTTCAGGAAGGCGATGAAGAACAGACCGGCGTTCAGGCGTCCGACCTCATCGTTGCCGTCCACGTAGTTGTAGCCGCGCCGCAGCATTGCGATGCCGCCGTTGTTCTCGGGGTTGGTCCGGGCGACGTGGGAACGTGGGTCGATCAGAGGCTCGCCGTCAGGCCCGGACGCGGCGAAGTCCGGGGCGGTGAACTCCTCGCCGCCCGAGAGGGGGGCGCCGGTGGCCTTGTCGCGACCGAGGACGCGGTTCTGCTCCTCGAGGCGGACGCCGTCCCAGACCTCGATGGTCATGGCGACGCGACGGGCGATCATGTAGGAGCCGCCCAGAGACCAGGCCGGACCCTCAGTGATCCAGACGTTGTCGCGCAGGCGCTCGGGCTCCTCGGCCTTGAGGTTGTTGGTGCCGTCCTTCTGGCCGAACAGGTTGCGGGGGGTGGTCTGCGCGGTCGAGGTGGACGAAGTGCGTCCGAACCCCAACTGGGACCACCTGAGTTCGGTGCGCCCGAAGCCGATGCGGGTGAGGTTGCGGATGGCGTGCACGGCGACCTGGGGATCGTTCGCGCAGGCCTGGATGCAAAGATCGCCGCCCGATCGCGAGGGCTCGATGAAATCTCCCGCCATCTTGGGGAGTGTCGTGAAGTCAGGGGGCATTACGCCGGCCAGGCCGAAGCGGTCGCGTCCTTCGTCGGTGGTGAACAGCGACCGACCGAAGCCGAAGGTGATTGTCAGCCCGTTCGGGCCGAGCCCGGACGCCTCGCCGGTGTCGTCCGGAGGCAGGTACGGACCGCCTTCGAAGGCGCCCTTCGCGCTGACGCCCAGGCCCATCGCCATGCGGCTGGCAGCGTAGGTCCAGTCCTGGAGGAGTTCGATCAGGTCCTCGCGGGTGGTGTCGTCGCCCAGGTTGTAGGCCGCGAAATGCATCCGGTCCTGGGCGGGCGTGGTGATGCCGCCCTGGTGTTCGCCGAAGAAGGGGTATTCGAGAGAAGCGGAGCCGCCGCCAGGAGAGTTGGCCGCTACGGCCGTGGCGACTCCGGCTCCCGCGGCACCGCCGACGACGAGCCCGAGCCCGCCGCTGAGGGCGAGCAGCCCGCGCCGGGACAGACCCCTCGGGTGTCCCGGCGCGTCGCCGACCGCGTCCGCCGTCGCGGTTGCCGCAGCGGAATCAGCGGACGCGGATTTCTCGGTCACGAGCCCGGTGCCGGCGGCGACGCGATCCGGGCCTGGCTGCTCGGCTTCGGTCATCACTTGATCCCGAGCACCGCGTTCGTCAGCTTGGACAGCGGCTCACGGGTAGCGTCGATCTGGTCGACCAACTCCTTCTGCTGGTCGCGATCGACCTTGTCATAGCTGACGTAGCCGTCCTTCAGGTTGCCGTACTTGTCGAGCAGGGTCTGCAGCTTGTCGAACTCGCTTCCGATCGAGGTGACCAGTTCCTTTCCGGTGTCGCTCTCGCGTTCGGCGATCGGCGCGACCAGGTCGAACGCGATCCGCGCGCCCTGCAGGTTGGCCTGGAAGTCCCACAGGTCGGTGTGCGACCACCAGTCCTCCTCGCCGGTCACCTTGCCGACGGCGATCTCCTCCAGCAGGCCGGACGCGCCGTTGGACACGGTGGCGATGTCGAGCTTCTGGGTCTTGATGAAATCAGCGGCGTGGACGGTGTCGTACAGCTTGGTGACATCGACGACGAGCGCTGCGGCGATCCGCTGGCGATCGTCGGTCGTCGAGGCCTTCCAGCCTTCGCGGGCGGACGAGCCATCCGGCTGCACGGCGTCCTTGGCCGGGGGCCACAGATCCTTCTCGATGCGGTGGAAGCCGAGCCACTCGGTGAAGGTCGGGTCGTCTCCCGCGAGGGCGTCCGCTTCGGCGATGTAGTCGATCTCGCGGTAGTCGATGCGGGGGTCGAGCACGCCGAGGGCTTCGGCGATCGGCTCGATGCGCTCGTAGTTCACGCGGGTGAGCGCGAACAGCGTCTTGGCGGTCTCGTCGTCGCCGGACGCGTAGGCCTCGGCCAACTTGTCCACGTTCGGAGCGAGTTCGGACACCTCGTTCTTCACGAAGTTGACGTAGTCGACCACTGCCGCGTCGAAGAGCTCCTGGTCTTCACCGGAGAGCTCGATCTTCTCACCGGTTACGGTGAATTCGGTCTCGCCGACGTTCACCCCGCGCATGCCCGGCTTGCAGGCGGTGAAGTACTTGCCCGGCTGCAGGGCGACCGAGAGTTCGGCCGAGGCGCCCGGCGCGATGTTCTCCCGCTCGGCGACGATCCGCAGGCCGTCCTCGCCCAGCAGGTAGAACTCCGTGGTCTTGTCCGCGGAATTCAAGATCAGGAAGGTCGCGTTGCCGCTGGTGGTGGTGCTGGCCGACACCTGGCATGCCTCCGCGGTGGAGGTGACGCTGAGCGCGCCGCCGGTGGCCTCGGACGCAGTTCCGGACGGCTCGGTGGCGGCGACCGGGCGGTTCGCGACGCAGCCGGTCAGAAGCAGGGCGGCCGAGCCGCATGCGGCCAGCCAGCGAAGGGCGGTTGATCTCATCTATCGGTCCTCTCGGATGTTCGAGCTCTGGGACGCGGCCGCAACGACGGGTTCCGCGGACAGGTGTGGGGAGGCGACGAGTTCGCGGGGCTGGCCCGCGTCCGATGCCGTTCTGGCTGCGACGACCCCCGCCGGCACGGGAGCCGGGGCGGCGGAGGCAGCGGACGCCCTCGCGGTGAGCCGGGCACGACGGTTACGCCGCACCCTGGAGAGGAAGCGCGGCAGCACGATCGCGAGATAGAGCGCCCACAAGGTGACTTCGAGCCAACTCATCTGCGGGGTGAAGCCGACCGTCCCTTTCAGGAAGGTGGCGAGCACGCCGCTTGGGTCGATGCTCTCGCTCACGTCGAAGGCCCAGCCGAAGGGGAAGGCGGCCAGCCAGAACGGTCCGTCGGTCAGGCCGACGAGCACTTCGCCGGTGCGCAGATCGGTGGGGGTGATCGGATGGCCGGAGAAGGGGCCGGGCAGCACCGCTGCCTCCTGCAGATCGTGGATGCCGTAGGCGAGGATGCCCGCCGCGACGATGATGAGGAAAGTGCCCGTCCAGGCGAAGAAGGTGCCCAGGTTGATCCGCACCATGCCCCGGTAGAGCAGGTAGCCGATAGCGGCGGCGACAAGGATGCCGACCAGCGCGCCCAGCAGGGCCTCGGGTTGGCCGGCCCAGCCCCACAGCATCAGGGTGGTCTCGATGCCTTCGCGTCCGACTGAGATGAAGGCGATCCAGGCGATCGCCCAGCCCGTGCCGAGCGCGAGCGCGTGGTCGGCCTCGCCCTCGAGTTCGGCCTTCAGCCGATGGCCGGTCTTCATCATCCAGAAGACCATCCAGGTGACCATTCCGACGGCGAGCAGGGACATCAATCCGCCGACGATCTCCTGGCCCTGGAAGCTGAGCCCGTAGGCGCCGAAGGTGAGGATCGCGCCGAGCGCCAGCGAGCCGATGATCGCGATCGCGACGCCCCAGCCGATCTTGGGCACGACATCGCCGCGATCGCGCTTGCGCACGTACGCGATCAGGATGCCTACGATCAGGGAAGCCTCAAGGCCTTCGCGAAGCCCGATGAGCAGGGAGGCGAGAAACACCGGCCCCTTCTCTCTTGATTAGGGAAGTATTACCTAACTGGATTAAGCAACGCCGACCTTAGCAAAATCACGGTTGGGGCGCTAACCTTGGCTCAGGTTGCGAACACCGGTGATCCTCCCCGGGAGATCGGGTGTTCCCGCGCTCGATCAGGTGGTTGACCCAAGGCCGCTGCCACGGCCGGGTCACGCGCGGCAGCCGGTGGCGATGCCCCGGCTACCGCACACCTGGACGGGTGAGCGATCCGGCATGCTGGTGCACATGGCCCAGCGATTCACTGAGATCACCGAACGACTGACGCGGTTCATCGAAGCCCAGCAGATGTTCTTCGTGGCCACCGCTGCCCGCGATGGCCGAGTGAACGTCTCGCCCAAGGGCCTGGACAGCCTGCGCATCGCCTCGCCCAACCAAGTCATTTGGGTCAACGGCACAGGCAGTGGCAACGAGACCGCCGCGCACCTGCTGGACAGCCCGCGGATGACCATCATGTTCTGCTCATTCGTCCGCGAGCCGCTCATCCTTCGGCTCTTCGGCACGGCTCGAGCCGTCCATCCCCGGGACGCGGAGTGGGCCGGCCTGATCGGACGCCTCCCGCCCATGCAGGGTGCCCGCAACATCTTCGTCCTCGACATCGACCTGGTGCAGACCTCGTGCGGCTACGGCGTCCCCAAGTTCGACTTCGTCGAACAGCGCGACCTGATGGACACCTGGGCGACGAAGAAGGGCCCGGTCGGTCTGGCCGACTACCAGGAGAAGCACAACCTCGTGAGCCTGGACGGCTTCCCTACCGGCCTGCGCTGAGGCTCGATTCGAGGGAGGACGGTTCGAGGCTGTGGATAAGTTGAACGAAAAGGGGACTGTCCCCTTTTCGTTCAGAACCTTCGGTTGGTCGAGCCTGGCGAGACCTCGCGGGTCGAGGTCAGCGGCGCACGGGGTCGCTGTGGCCGAAGCAGAGCCAGTCGGTGTCGAGTCGGCCGAGTCGGGCCAGGTCGACAAGACCCTGGTCGTCGTCGGTCATCAATAGCGAGGGCATCGGCGCGAGGCCGGACGTAGTGGCAAGGGCCGTGTCGCCACCGAACAGGGTGCGTCCGGCGAGGAAGCTGAAATGGCCGGGCGTGTGGCCAGGGGTGTGGATCGCGGACAGACCTGGCCAGAGTTCGGCATCCCCGTCCAGCAGGTGCAGGTTGCGCGGCAACTCCGGACGTCCGAACCGGACCGTGAGTCGGCGGAACGGAGTGCCGGGCTGGGCCGCTCCAGTGAGCACCGCTGCGTCCGCCGCACCGAGCCAGCAGCGCGCGCCCGTCCGGCGCTGCCACTCCGCTGCGGCTTGGGCATGGTCGACGTCCGCGTGGGTGAGCAGGATGTCGGTGACCTCGTAGGGCGAACGTCCGGCCTTGCGCAGTTCGCGGGCGACCCGGTTGAGCCCCGACGACATCCCAGGATCGATGATGGCGACCCGCTCGCCTGCGTCCAGCCAGTAGCAGTGCGCACCGATCGCGTCGGTCAGCCAATAGGTGTTCGCGGTCAGTTGATGCATGTCGTCCCTGGAGTTGATCGTGGGGGGCTTCGTCAGGCTCAGCCATCGTGGGGGGCTTCGTCAGGCTCAGCCATCGTGGGGCGCTTCGTCAAGCTCAGCCATCGTTGGGGGGCAGCCTAACCAAGGGGCGCCGAGGGGCCGACACCTCGCGGTGCCGGCCCCTCGGCTGAGCACTACTTGATTCGCAGCTTGACGGTCTTCACCACGGCGGTGTTCACCGTGCGCGAGGAACCGATCTTGGTCGTCACGGTGACGGTCTTCTTGCCGAAGCGCTTCAGATCCGACTTTGTGAGGGTGATCTTCTGCACGCCCTTCTCAACGGTGCGCAGGCTCTGGATGTCGACCCGCTTGCCGTTCACGTAGGTGCGCAGCTTGCCGGTGGGCCAGACTCCGTTGCCGATCTCGGCCAGCTTGACCTTGAAGCTGTACGACTTGCCCTTCTTGACCTTCGCCGACGCCTTCGGAGTCAGCGGCTTGGCGTCCGCCTTGCTGATCACGACCGCGCCGTGCACAACGGTGCCGGACGGGTTCGCGGTCAGCACGACGGGACCGTTGTGCAACACGGTGAAGGTGGCCTGCGCGGCGCCCTTGTCCACGGCGACGTTGTCGGCCACAGTCTCGCCGTCGATCGTCACCTTGAGCGTCGTGTTCGCCGGGGAACCGAGGGACGTCAGGTCGAGGTTCGACACCGAGAGGGTGTACTTATCGCCCACCTTCGCGGTCGTCGCCGAGAGGACGCCCACGCCGTGCTTGACGAAGCTCGGTTTCACCGGCGTGTTGGCCTTCAGGTAGGCGATCCACGCCTCGTAGTCGACCAGGCCGGAGTCCTTGGTGTTGGTGCCGGACTTGAAGGTGCTGAAGTTGTCCCCACCGGCCAGCAGGAAGCTGAATGAGCCGACGCGGAACTTGCTCGTCGGATCGACCTGCTTGCCGTTCACCGTGATCCGACCGATGTGGTTGCCCGCCGAGGCGTCCGGGTTGTAGGTGTAGCTGACGTTGCTCGACAGCCCCAGTTGCAGGTACGCACGGCTGGAGCCGGCCGGCTGCCACTGCTCCTCGAGCACCGACCGCAGCTGGGCGCCGGTGATGGTGGTGGTCCACAGGTTGTTCACGAACGGAAGTACCGAGTTGGCCTCGGCGCGAATGATGGTGCCGTCCGCGTCGCCGGCCGAGGTGCCGGCCTTGTAGAGCAGTTCTGCACGCAGGCCGCCGGGGTTGACCACGCCGATCTCGGCGCCGCCGCGCTCCGCGTCCGCCAACGTCTTGAGCAGCGAGTCTGCGACCAGGGTGCCCATCGTGGACTCCTTGGCGCGGTCGTCGCGGGTGCCGCCGGTGTAGACACCGTTGACGTAGCTGCCGGCGCTGTAGGCGGTGGTGATGTCCGCGGTGAGCTTGCCGACGGCCTCAGCACCGACGGTGTCGCCGTAAGCGATGGCGGCCTTGGTGATGTCGTCGACTGTTTTCAACTGCGGGAAGTCGGTGAGCACCTTGGTGGCGGCATCGGTTGTGCGGGTGATGACCTGAGCGGTGTAGCTGTTCACGTTGCCCGAAACAGGATCCACCTTGAGCACCGCCTGAGCGACCTTCTCGCTGTAGGACGCTGCCTGCAGAACCGGACGCGTGCCCGTCGCGCCCGGAATGGCGGCGTCGTAGCTGTAGGACTGGTGGGTGTGGGCGGTGAAGATCACGTCCACGGCTGCGGAGGTCTTGTTCACCATGTCGGCGAACGCCCCGCCGGCGGCCACCTGATCAGCGAGCGTGGTGGGCAGGCTCTTGGCCGCGCCCTCGTGGTACTCGGCCACGAGCACCTGGGCCTCACCGTTGGCGGCATTGCCGTCGGACAGTTGCGCTGCGACTCGGTTCACGGCGGCGACGGGGTCACCGAAGGTCAGCCCCTGGATGCCGATCGAGGAGACCAGCGAAGGGGTTTCCTGGGTGACCACACCGATCACGCCGACGGTGACGCCGCCGACGGTGTAGACGCCGTACTCGGGCAGCACCGGAGTGGTGGTGCCGGTCTTGTAGACGTTGGCGCCGAGGTAGTTCCACTTGGCGTTCGGGGTCGTCTTGCCGATCACTCGATCGGTGAGGTCGGTGAAGCCCTTGTCGAACTCGTGGTTGCCGACGGCGGACGCCTTCACGTCCAGCGCGTTCAGCACGTCGATCGTGGGCTGGTCGGCCTGGGTGGCGGACGCGAACAGCGACGCGCCGATGTTGTCGCCGGCGGAGAGCAGCAGGGTGTTGGCGACGCCGTAGGTTGAGCGCTCCTTCTCGATCGTCCCCGCGAACTGGACGGTGGTGTCCTTGGCGATGCGACCGTGGAAGTCGTTGAAGTTCAGCAGGTTGAGGGTGACCTCAGTGGCTGCCTGCGCGGTCGGTGCGCTGAGCGGCGCGAGCGCCAACCCGGCGCCGATGATGGCCGTCCCGAGCAGCCGGACGGTCCTGGTGTGAGCTGGTAACACCGTTTCTCCTTAGGGTGATGACAAGGGCAGTTACCTGTATTCGGCCAGTCGTCACCCGGGCCGGCTCGGCCGGGGCGACGCTGCGCCGAAGGGGTGCGTCCGCCCGGCTTGGGTGCTGCCGTGCGGACGCGCTGTCGTCCATCATGGTCCCCGGAGTTGTCTCCTGTCGATGATTTGTGTGAACTCCGGATTGCGGGATGCCGCTGAGTAGCGACTCTTTCCAAACGCTCCCTGAGAAGCTACGTGAGCTACGAGCGGAGCGTCTCGAAGGGGGCGTCCGCCACCTGTTTGGCGAAGCAGTCGGTGGCCCTTCGTGACGCCGTCCGTTCGTTCCTCACGGTCGGCTCCTCAGGGACCGTTTGGGGTGGTGGTCGTTCTTCACGCCGGCTCCTCAGGGACCGGTTGGTGGGTGGTGTGCGAGGTGGTGAGAAGACCGCCGAGCGGGGTGCTTCTAGCGGCGGCGGGGAGCCGAACCCAGCGGCGCGATTGGCCGTCCAGTGTCGGTGGGCGCGAGACCGCCTTGACAGGTGGGGCAGTAGAACATGGTCCGCTCGCGGGTGGGCGGTCCGATCATCGCCACGCGGACGGTCTGGCCGCAGCGTCGGCAAGGGAGGCCGGAGCGGCCGTGCACGTAGTTGGTTTCGCCCGGCCGCCGACTGCCGGTGGTCGACTGCACAGCGTGCGGGAGCGCGGCCAGCATCAGTCGACGGACGCGTTGGACGAGCCCCTGTACCTGCGCGGCGGGTAGGTCGGCGGCGTCCGTCCATGGAAGCAGGCGCTCCAGGTAGAGCGACTCACTCGCCCAGAAGGTGCCGATACCGGCGAGGTTGCGCTGATCGAGCAGGGCTGCGCCGATCGTGGTGTCGCTGCCGGTCAGGTTCCGGACGGCACTGTCGAAGTCGAAGTCGGACGAGAGTACGTCCGGGCCGAGGTGACCGATGAGGGTGGGTTCCTCGGCAGTGCGCACCAGATCGAGTTCGCCCAAGCGAAGGCCGAGGGCCGTCCATTCTGCGTTCGTGAGCCGGGCGCGGAGGTTGTCCTGCCAGCGCCGATCCACGTGATCGGGGGACCGATCGTCGGTGTGCGTGATGCGCCACTGGCCCTCCATCCGTAGGTGGGAGTGCAGCGTCCAGCCCGAGTCCAGGCGGATCAGGATGTGCTTGCCATACGCTGCGACCTCCGTGACGGTCATCCCGTCCAGCTTCTTCGTGGCGAGGTCGGGCCAGCGCAGTTCGGCCGAGGTGAGCTCGCGCCCGGCGAGAGCGGCGTGCAGCCGGTCGCACGTGCGGCGGACGGTGTCACCTTCAGGCACGTCAGCGCCTCAGTCGCAGCCCGCTGGGCGTCAACCCGAACCCGGCGGACGCGAGCGCGGCGGCCAACGGCGCCTGGGTGCCCAGCACCGACTCGCCATCCACCTTCGCCACCGTGAGTTTGCCGAGCGCACCTCGATGGACGGCGTCGGCGAGTCCGGCGGCCGCCGGCTCCAGCCGCGCTGGGTCGTCCGACCAGGAGAGCAGGGTGCGTCCGCCCCGCTCGACGTAGAGCACGAGTTCGCCGTCGAGCAGGACGACCAGTGCGCCGGCCTTGCGTCCGGGAAGGTGCCCGCCTTCGGCGCGCGCCGGCCAGGGCAGAGCGGAGCCGTACGCGTTGGCCGGATCGGCTGCGGCCAGCACCAGCGCTGGGCTGGGTGCGCGGCTGTCGTCGAGCGGACGGACGGACGCCCGCAGCCGATCGACCGCGCCGACCGTGCCGAACTGGGCCGCGCCCAGGCCTTCGATGAAGTAGCCGCGTCGGATGCGTCCGGACTCTTCGGCCGCTGCGAGCACCGGGTAGACGCCGGCGAACCCGCCGGTGACCTCTTCGGCGGTGACGCTCCCGCGGGTCACCACGCCGTAGCGCTCGAGCAGCACCTCGGCTGTGCCGACCGCGCGCTCGGTCGCGGTCGCCGTCGGGACCGGGAGGGCCGACCAGCGTCCGGCCACCTGCGGCGCGGACACCCTCGCCGCGAGCAGCGAGCGTGCCGGTAGGCGTCCGTAACGGGCACGGGACGGAGCGGATGGACGGCTGCGATGTGCGGCGCGTCCCTGGCCGAGCACCGCGCGGAGCGGGGCGATGGTGTCGTTGCTCAGATGGCCGGCCCAGACCAGGTCCCAGAGCGCGCGGGTGAGCTCGGGGTCGGGCACTGCCAACAGCTCGGCCAACGTCCGGAAGAAGTAGCCGCCACCGCCCATCGCCTCAAGGACGGAGGCGGCCAGGTCGTCGCCGAGCGCGGACGGTGCGGCGAGCGTGAGCGGAGCCAGGTCGGCCGGCTGGAGTGCCACCCAGCCGTCGGTGCCCGCGAGACTGCCTCGACCCTGCCAGAGCACCTCGCCGCTGCTGGTCAGTTCGTCGAGCATGGACGGGTGGTAGTCGAGTACGCGCGCCGGCAGGATCAGCGATTCCAGTGCACTCGCCGGCACCGCGACCCCGGCAAGTTGCTCGATCGCGCGCAGCACCCCGTCCACGCCGCGAAGCTCGCCCACCCCCTGCCAGGACGGAAGGAAGCGCGCGAAGTCGGTGGCTCCCACCGGCTCCACGGCTTGTCGCAGCGCGGCCAGTGACCGGCGCCGCAGAAGTCGCAGCACCCGAGCGTCGCAGAACTGCAATCCGTCAGCCCCGCCAACGCTCCCCGAGGAGCCGGCGACGAACGAGTGCACCCCCCCAACGGTTGAGGAGCCGGTGAGGATCGAGCCCTTCTCGTCCACGGTCCCTGAGGAGCCGGCGGCTAACGAGCCGCTATCCCCAACGGTCCCTGTGGAGCCGGCGGCTAGCGAGCCGCTATTCCCAACGGTCCCTGTGGAGCCGGCGGCTAACGAGCCGCTATTCCCAACGGTCCCTGTGGAGCCGGCGGCTAACGAGCCGCTATTCCC
>Ga0209477_1000757_pt1 | contig 20141 bp, 17 predicted proteins | sample KloWWTupernatant_FD_187180 | JGI IMG/M metagenome (GOLD analysis project Ga0209477, IMG submission 187180) | Active sludge microbial communities from Klosterneuburg, Austria, studying microevolution and ecology of nitrifiers - Klosterneuburg... | ecosystem: Engineered > WWTP > Aerobic digester >... | reverse complement strand
CGCCGGCTCCACCCTGGTGGAGCAGATCCTGTCCAGCCATCCGCAGGTGGAAGCGACGATGGAGCTGCCGGACATCATCGCCATCACCCGCGACCTGCGGGCCCGATCAAGCCAGCCGGAGACCACGTCCTACCACGACATCGTGGCAGGCATGGACCCGGCCGGGTTCAGGGCGCTGGGCGAGCGCTACCTCGCCGGCACCCGGGTGCAGCGCAAGCTGGGGCGCCCGTTCTTCATCGACAAGATGCCGAACAATTTCGCGCACGTCGGGCTGATCCACCTGATCCTGCCGAACGCGACGATCATCGACGCGCGCCGGCACCCGCTGGCGTGCTGTTTCTCCAACTTCAAGCAGCACTTCGCCCGCGGCCAGGCCTTCAGCTACGACCTGGCCGACATGGGCCGCTACTACGTCGACTACGTGGCGCTGATGGCGCACTTCGACGAGGTGTTGCCGGGCCGGGTCCATCGCGTCATCTACGAGGACATGGTGGCCGACACCGAGGTCCAGGTGCGCGCCTTGCTGGACTTCTGCGGTCTGCCGTTCGACCAGCGCTGCCTGCGCTTCTTCGAGAACGAGCGCGCGGTGCGCACCGCCAGTTCGGAGCAGGTGCGGCGGCCGATCTACCGCGAAGGACTGGACCAGTGGCGGCATTTCGAGCCATGGCTGGATCCACTGAAGCAGGCGCTTGGCCCGGTGCTCGACCACTACCCGGCGGTACCGCCGGCGGGGGAGTTGCCGGTTTGAGGTGAAAATTGCGTAAAGTTGGCGTGAATCCTTGGGAGGGGACCCCGCAATGCAGACTCGCACCCGTACGACCCGCCGTTCCGCCATGCGCCGCCTGCCGCTGGCAGCCGCGGTTGCGCTGGTGTTTTCCTCGCCGCTGGCATGGGCGCAGTCCGCCGATGCGCCGGCGAGCCCGCAGGACAAGGAGGCGCGCACCCTGGATGCAATCACGGTGACCGCGCAGAAGCGCGTCGAGAACCTGCAGAAGGTGCCTATCAGCCTGCAGGTGCTGGGCAATACCCAGCTCGAACAGCAGAACGTCGCCGATTTCGACGACTACGCGAAGATGATCCCCAGCCTGTCGTACGGCACCGCCGGTGGCGGCGTGTTCTCCGGCCCGGGCTTCGTGCAGGTGTACATGCGCGGCGTGGCCAGCGGTGGCGATGGCAACCACTCCGGCTCGCAGCCCAGCGTGGGCATGTACCTGGACGAGCAGCCGATCACCACCATCCAGGGCGCGCTCGACATCCACATGTACGACATCGAGCGCGTCGAGGCGCTGGCCGGCCCGCAGGGCACCCTGTACGGCGCCAGCTCGCAGGCCGGCACGGTCCGCCTGATCACCCGCAAGCCGGATCCGTCCGGATTCTCGGCCGGCTACAGCGTCGAGGCCAACAGCATCAGTGACGGCGGCCTCGGCCACGTGCTGGAGGGCTTCGTCAACATCCCGGTCAACGACCACGCCGCGGTGCGCCTGGTCGGCTGGCAGAAGCACGATGCCGGCTACGTCGACAACCTCAGCGGCACCCGCACCTATCCCACCTCGGGCATCGTCGACACCAACCCGGACCGCGCCGAGAAGGACTACAACAGCGCCGACACCGCCGGCATCCGTGCCTCCGCGCGCTTCGACATCAACGACAACTGGACCATCACCCCGCAGCTGATCGCGCAGAAGCAGCAGGCCTACGGAAGCGCCGGCGTCGACCCGAACGCCGGCAACCCGGCGATGGGCTACGACCCCGGGGTAACCGACCTGGCTGTCAAGCATTTCTATCCGGAAACCTCGGACGACCGCTGGTACCAGGCGGCGCTGACGGTGGAGGGCAAGGTCGGCAACTTCGACCTGACCTACGTGTTCTCGCACATGAAGCGCGACGTCGATTCCGAATCCGACTACAGCGATTACGGCTTCTGGTACGACACCCTGGCCGGCTACGGCGCGTATTTCTACGACGACAACGGAGTCCTGATCAATCCGGCGCAGTACATCCAGGCGACTGATGGCTACCAGAAGACCAGCCATGAGCTGCGCATCGCATCGCCGCGCGAGAACCGAGTCCGTTTTGCGGCAGGTCTGTTCTGGCAGCAGCAGCAGCACGACATCCACCAACGTTACCGGGTCGATGGTCTGGCTTCGGACCTGTCGGTCAGTGGCTACGAGGATACGATTTGGTTGACTGAACAGGAACGCGAGGATCGCGACAAGGCAGTGTTCGGTGAGGTCAGTTTCGACGTCTCCGACAAGCTGGAGCTGACTGCCGGCGGGCGCTGGTTCCGCGCCGAAAATGCGCTGAAGGGATATTTCGGTTTTGCCAATGGATACTCCTCGCAATCCAGCCTGGACCCGGAGGATCGTTATGGCGAAGCGGGTTGCCTGGCGCAATTCGGAGCGACTTGGACGCCGTTCAATGGGGCGCCGTGCAAGGTGTTCGACAAGGGCGTTAGCGAGGACGGTTGGCTTGGTCGGCTCAATGCGACCTACCAGGTTAGCGATAGCAAGATGCTGTATGCGACGTGGTCGGAGGGTTACCGACCCGGCGGCATCAACCGCCGCGGCACGTTGCCGCCTTATACCTCCGACTTCCTGACAAATTACGAGTTTGGCTGGAAGACCAGTTGGGCTGACAACACCCTGACCTTCAACGGCGCGCTGTTCCGCGAGGACTGGAAGGACTTCCAGTTCTCCTACCTTGGCCAGAACGGGTTGACCGAGATCCGCAACGCCAACGAGGCGCAGATCGACGGCCTGGAGATCGACCTCAGCTGGGCGGCCACCTACAACCTGCAGATCACCGGCGGCTTCGCCTGGTACGACGCCAAGCTGACCAAGAACTACTGTGGCTGGATCAAGCCGAATGGTGAGCCGGAAACCGTGTGCCCGGCGGGCACGCTGGATCCGAATGGCAACGTGGTCAGCGGCCCGCAGGCGGCATCCGGCACCCGACTGCCGGTCACGCCGGAGTTCAAGGGCGCGTTGAACGCGCGTTACAGCTTCGACTTCAAGGGCGGCGAGGCCTACTGGCAGGCGTCGCTGGCGCATGCCGGCGAACGCCGGGTCGACATGCGCGAGGCGGAAACCGCGTTGCTGGGGTACCTCGGTGCCTACACGATGACCGACCTGTCCGCCGGATGGCGCCGCAACAACTGGTCGATCGACGTGTTCGTCAAGAACGTGTTCGACGAACGCGCCGAGATGACCCGCTTCGCCCAGTGCGCGGCGCTGACCTGCGGCAACCAGCCCTACACCGTCGTCGCCCAGCCGCGCACCATCGGCATCCGCTTCAGCCAGGAGTTCTGAAGCGGGCTGGCAAGCTGCGATGCAACGAAAAAGGCGGCCACTGGCCGCCTTTTTCGTGGGGAGGACCGGTTACTTCGCCGGCGGCGAGCGCACCGGCAATGCCACGTTGCACAGGTCGATGTGGCCGGCGGGGACGGTGTAGAAATCGTCCACCCGGTTGCGGCGGGCTTCGGTCGCGTCGATGAAGGCCTGGCTGTCGGTGCGCAGCAGCTGCAGTGGCGTGCGTTCTGCCGCCGGAACCTCGCTGGCCAACCGGATCGCCTTGATTGGCGCGCGCTGTTCGGGCTTCTGGTAGAAGCCCATCGGCTCCGGGCCGCGCGGGATCGTGCTCAGCAGGTCCATGCCCTTGACCACCCGGCCGACCACGCTGAGCTGGTGGTCCAGCGCGCGCGGGGCCTGGCCGATGACGACGTAGAGTTCGGCACCGATGCTGCTGTCCGGCGCGTTGTTGCGGCCGGCGCCGAGCACGCCGTAGCAATGGGTGATCCAGGCCTTGCCGGCCTTGGGGTCGCGCGCGGCGGGCATGCCGTCGATGAAGCCGACCTGCGGCGCCCAGCCGTCGATGTCGGGCAGCTTGTCGAAGCGTGCGCCCTCGGTGCTGCGGGTGAATTCGGCCGGCAGGCGGGTGCGGGTGCCGGTGGGGTAGGGCTTGGCCTTGCCGGCTTCCTCGCCCTCGGCATCGCCGAACTGGACCACGAAATTGTCCTGCGAGCGGTAGATGGTGAGCCCGTCCCAGAAGCCGCCTTTGGCCATGGTCTTGATGTTGGCCACGTGCTCGGGCGCGAAGCCCGGGGCGAGCTCGATGATGACGCGGCCTGCGGGCAGCTCCATGTACAGGGTGTTGGCCGGGTCGAGGTCGCGCCAGGCACTGGCCGGGGCGGCATCGATGATCTCTTTCGCCGACTTGCGCTTCGGTGGCTGCTGCGCGTCCTGGGCAAGGGCAGGGGCGGCAACGGCGAGGGCAAGGGCAACCGCAAGCAATCCACGACGCATCTGGTCGACTCCTGAGCGAAAACCGAAGCATAGCGCCCCCGTGCAGCAGGCCCGGATGAGTTTGGGGGCGACCGGATCCAGCGTGAGAGGTACCGGCATCGGGCGCATGACTACTGGCATATTCACTATATCGAAATCAACAGTAGTATCGACTCCAGATTAGTGGAGCCTGCCAATGGACGAGTCGCTGCTACGCAAATTCCACAAGGAGCTGAGCGCCGGAACCGTGTCCCTGGCCTTGCTGGCGGTGGTCGCCGCCGGCAGCGAGGCAATGTACGGCTACCAGATCGCCAAGCGCTTGGAGCAGCTCGGCGACGGCGTGCTGGCCGGCAAGCAGAGCGCGCTGTACCCGGTGCTGCGCAACCTGGAGGGCGCCGGCTTGCTGGAAAGCTTCGTGGAACCCTCGATGAGCGGCCCGCCGCGCCGCTACTACCGCGTCACCCAGGCCGGGCGCGAAGCGCTCACCGACTGGAGCGCCGCCTGGCGTGCCACCCGCGATTCCCTCGATGCCGTGCTCAAGGAAGCCAGCGCATGAACGCCGACCTGCCGACCACCATCCCCGCCTACCTGGACCGCCTGCGGCGCGCGCTGGAGGGCTGCGACCCGGCGCTGGCGCAGGACGCGCTGTACGACGCCGAGGACTACCTGCGCTCGGAACTGGCCGCGCACCCGGGCAAGACCGAAGCCGAGGTGATCGCCGCGGTCGCCGGCAGCTACGGTGCGCCGGACGAAGTGGCGGACATCTACCGCGACACCGAGGTGAAGGTGCAGACCGCGCTGCGCGCGCCGCTGCCGGCGCCGCGCGAGTCGCTGCTCGGCCGCTTCTTCGGCGTGCTGGTGGATCCGCATACCTACGGTTCGCTGTTCTACATGCTGCTGGCGATGGCCACCGGCACCTTCTACTTCAGCTGGGTGGTCACCGGCGCATCGCTGTCGCTGGGCTTGGCGATCCTGATCATCGGCATCCCGTTCGTGATCCTGTTCATCGGCGCGACGCGCATCCTGGCGCTGGTGGAAGGGCGCATCGTCGAGGTGATGCTGGGCGAACGGATGCCGCGCAGGCCGCTGTACAGCGACAAGGGCCTGCCGGTGCTGCAGCGGATCGGCGCGATGTTCACCGACCCGCGCACCTGGGGCACGATGCTGTACTTCCTGGCGATGCTGCCGCTGGGCATCACCTACTTCACCGTGGTGGTGGTGGCGCTCAGCCTCGGTGCGGCGATGATCGCGCTGCCGTTCGGCCACTGGTTCGGCTTCGGCGAGTACATCCGCATGGATGGCTTCAGCCTGTTCGACCCGAATTCGCCCTGGCTGTGGCCGCTGTCGATCCTGGCCGGCGTGCTGCTGCTGTTCGCCACCCTGCACCTGGCCCGCTTCATCGGCCGCATGCACGGCAAGCTGGCGAAGGCGATGCTGGTCAGCAGCCGCGCCTACTGAGGCGGCGCCGGCAGCCACGAAAGGGGACGCCCGCTTCTGCGGGGTGCGTGGGAAATTCGAGCGGCGAATCCGCGAGTCCACGAACGCCAGCCGGTCTGCAAGCCGGCTGGCCGGTTACGTCAGCGCGTCGACTTCTTGGCGAGGCGTTGCGGCTTCGCCAGTGTCGCCTTCGTCGCCACCGACGCCCTGGCCGCGGGCTTGCGTGCAGGCATCGCTCCTGACGTCGCCGCAACCACAGGCGGGTTCGAGCCGGCATGCGCGGCGATGAATGCCTTCACCTGCGGATACACCTGGGTGCGCCAGCGGCGGCCGCTGAAGATGCCGTAGTGGCCGGCACCCTCGGCGGTCAGGTGCTTCTGGTCTTCCGCGGCGATCCCGGTGCACAGCTTGTGCGCGGCGCGGGTCTGGCCCGCGCCGGAAATGTCATCCAGCTCGCCTTCGATGGTGAACAGCGCGCAGTCGCGGATCTTCGAGGGATCCACGCGCTCGCCGGCCACGTCCCACAGCCCGCGGGGCAACAGGAATTCCTGGAACACCTTCTGGATGGTGTCCAGGTAGTAGCGCGCAGGCATGTCCAGCACGGCGTTGTATTCGTCGTAGAACTTGCGGTGCGACTGCGCGTCCTCCAGGTCGCCGCGCAGCAGGTCCTGGTAGAAGTCCCAATGCGACGTCGCATGCCGTTCCGGGTTCATCGCCACGAACCCCAGGTGCTGCAGGAAGCCGGGGTACACCTGGCGCCCGCTGCCCGGATAGTTGGCGGGCACCGGGTGGATCACGTTGTTCTCGAACCACGACAACGGTTGGCGGGTCGCGAGGTTGTTGACCGAGGTCGGCGATTCGCGCGGGTCGATCGGTCCACCCATCATGACCATGGACCTGGGCAACGATTCGCCGCGGCCGGCCATCAACGAGATCGCGGCAAGCACCGGCACCGTCGGTTGGCAGACGCTGATCACGTGCAGGTTGTCGGTGCCGATATGGCGGATGAACTCCTCGATGTAGGCGACGTAGTCATCCAGCCCGAACTGGCCCTCCGCGGTCGGCACCATGCGCGCGTCGGTCCAGTCGGTGATGTAGACCTTGTGGTCGGCCAGCAGGGTGCGCACGGTGTCGCGCAGCAGGGTCGCGTGGTGGCCGGACAGCGGCGCCACCACCAGCACGGTGGGGTCGTCCTTCATCCGCGCCAGGCCATCGGCCTGGTCGTGGTAGCGCTTGAAGCGCAGCAGCCGGCAGAACGGCTTTTCCAGCGCCACCCGCTCCACCACCGGGATCGCCAGCCCCTCGACCTCGATCTGGTGGATGCCGAACTCCGGCTTTTCGTAATCCTTGCCCAGCCGGTACATCAGCTCGAACGCCGCCGCGGTGCGCTGCGCACCGGGCACTGCGGTCAGCCAGCTGTCCGCCGCGGAGTACATCTTGGCGCCGGCGTCGGCGAAGTAGGTGTACGGCGCAAGGCCTGCGCGCCAGAGTTCATGCCATTGGTAAAGCAGCATCGGTCGATGTCCGTGCGATTGACTGGCTTATGCCGCGCTGCAGCATAGCCGATCACCGGCGACCGCCCGTGACGGAGGCCTCGAATCCGGAAAAGGGGCCCGTTTTCCCACCTCACCTACAGGGGCAGTTCCAGCGCGGCAGCCTGCGCGACCCGCGCCGGCGACAGCCAGCAGTGCGAGCCCAGCGGGTGCAGGCCGACCGCGCGCAGGCGCTTGCGGTAGAACCCGGCAGGACGCGCGATGAAGCCGTGGTCGTCGCCCACTGCCTCGTCCTCGCGGGCGAAGGCTTCGATGAACGCGACCCCGCCGCACAGGTCGGCCAGCGCCGGCAGGCCGCGATCGAGTTCGCGCGTGGGCAGGTAATGCAGCACGTCGCTGCACACCAGCAGGTCGACCGGCGCGCACGGGCGCAGGAATTCGAAATCACCGAAGCGGGCCAGGTGCAGGTTGCGCGCGCGGCCGTAGCGGCCGGTCGCGTATTCGCTGGCATCGAAGCCGAGGTAACTCGCCCTGGGCCGCAGCTTCAGCAAGGGCGCGCGCCACCCGCCTTCGCCGCAACCGATGTCGAGCACGCTGCGCAGCGGCCGTTCCAGGTGGTATTCGGCGGTGGCGACGGCCAGCGCCACCTTGCGCGCCAGCCGCGCGCTGCCACCGACTTCGCTGCCGCGGTACCAGCGGTCGAAGTAGGCGCGGTCGTAGGTCTTGGTCATCGTGGCATCCTAATGGCTTCGATGCCGACGCGAGCGAGACCATGGCCTACCTGCTGACCAAGACCGCGCACCTGGTGTTCGTGATCGCGTGGATGGCCGGCGTGTTCTACCTGCCGCGGATCCTGGTCAACATCGCCGAGGCCGGCGGGGCGGCGGACGTGCGTGCGCGGCTGCTGCTGATGGGGCGCAGGCTGTACCGCTTCGGGCACGTCATGTTCGCGCTGGCCACGCTGCTGGGGCTGGTGCTGTGGCTTCGGTTCGGCGTCACCGGCGGCTGGCTGCACGCCAAGCTGCTGCTGGTCACGCTGGTGCTGCTGCACTACCTGGCAGCGGGACGCTGGCTGCGCGGCGTCGCCAACGGCCGGCCGCTGCCATCGTCCACCGCCCTGCGCTGGTTCAACGAGATCCCGGTGCTGCTGCTGGCCGCGATCGTCTGGCTGGTGCTGGCGAAGCCGTTCTGATGCGCATGGCGTAGCGCCCGCCTGGGCCGGATGCCGCGCGACCGTCGGTCGGTACATCCTGTACCGATTCGGGTCGCTGGCCATCCCTGGCCTGCCCGCGCCAGCAGCCGGCCCAGGCGGGCGCTACGCGCGATCAGCATCAGCGGCCTTCAGCGCGGCCTGAACTCCGCGATCTGCGGCAACTGCACCGGCACGCCATTTGCGTCGCACAGGTCCTTCGCGCACAGCGCAGTGCGCAGTCGCGGGGTGGCCTGCAGCAGGATGTGGAAGATCGCGTTCTGCTCGATGCTGCCGCGCACCGCTTCGCTGCCCGGGCCGCTGGCCCAGATGCCGACGTCATCGCCCCCGTGGCTTTCGCTGGCCAGCGGCACGGTGGCCTCCTGCATGAAGTCCGGGTGTTCGGTGTCGACCTCGCGCAGGTCCGGGCGCCCTTCCGCGGGCAGGTAGTCGCGGCCGGCGTGGAAGAACCGCTTCGGCCCGGCGGGCTGCGCGCTGCTGGCGCCTGTGTAGCCGGGGCCGTTGGCGTAGCCGAGGGTGGTGTAGGGCAGGCCGGTGGCATCGGCCGCCAGTCCGACTTCGGCGTCCTCTGCGCCGGTGCCGCGCACCTTGCCCAGGATCGGGTTGCCGCGCACCGGGTAACCGGCGAAGGTCATCGTATGCGCATGGTCGGCGGTCACCAGCACCAGGGTGTCGGCGGCCGAGGTCGCCTCCAGCACGGCACGCACCGCGTCGCTCATCGCCACCGTGTCCGCCAGTGCGCGGTAGGCGTTGCCGTAGTGATGGGCATGGTCGATGCGGCCGCCCTCGACCAGCAGCACGTAACCGCCCGGATGGCGCGACAGCCGGGTGATCGCCGCGCGCGTCATCTCCGCCAGCGAGGGCTCGCCGGCGGCGTCCCGCGTGCGGTCGTGCTCGAACTGCATGTGGTCGGGCTCGAACAGCGCGAGCAGCGGCGCGTCGACCGGCGCGTCCTGCAGCTGACGCAGGTTCCACACGTAGGCGCCGCCCGGGTGCCGCTGCTGCCACTCGGCGACCAGGTCGCGTTCGTCCAGGCGCAGGCCGACCTTGTCGTCGTATTCCGGGTCGCGCTGCGATACCGGCATGAAGTTCTGGCGGCCGCCGCCCATCAGCACGTCGAAACCACCGGCGAACGGGGTCTCCACCAGCTGCCGGGCGATGTCAACGCAGCCGGCGGCACGCGCGGCATCGCTGAGCTCGGTGTCGTTTTCCCAGTTGCGCTCGGGCGAATGGGCGAACGTGGCGCCGGGGGTGGCATGGGTGACGCGGGTGCTGGTGACCACGCCGGTGGCCATGCCGCTGGCCGATGCCAGTTCCCACAGGCTGAGCATCGGCGCGGCCAGCGCGCCGGCGCAATCACCGCGCGGGGCGGTCTGGCCGATGCTCAGCACGCCGGCGCGGGTCTTCACCCCGGTGGCGATCGCGCTCATCGTGCCGGCCGAGTCTGGCGTTTGCGAATTGGTGTTGTAGGTCTTGCTGAGCGCGGTGGCCGGGAAGGTCTCCCACGACAGCCGGTTCTCCTCGCCGCTGCCGCCGTTGCGCTGGCCCTCGAACACGCGCGCGGCGGTGACCGTGGCCAGGCTCATGCCATCGCCGAGGAACACGATCAGGTTCTTCGCACGGCCATCCATCGCCCCGCGCGCGGCGGCCTGGGCGGCGCCGTCACGGAACCACCACGCGGCGGTTTCCCCGCCGGGCCGTGCGATCCGCGGGACTTCGACTTGCAGCCCCGTGGCGTGCGCGCCCGCGCGCTGGTGGCCGCCGCTGGCGGCACAACCGCCGGCGACAAGCGTGGTGGCGAAGGCAAGGGCAAAGAAGGTGGGGCGCATGCTGGATTCCGTTGGCGAGCGCGGATTATGCCTGCTGGACGCGTTGGCCGCGCTGGAGTGTTCCGGCACGGCCACTGCCACGCGCCTGCGAGGTCGGGTATGGTCGCGGTTTGCCTGCCCGGCCGACGGGGAAGACGCGCGCATGTTCGACTGGTGGTTCCGCATCAAGTTCTGGAAACGCGTGGTCGCCGGTTTCGTGCTCGGCGCGCTCGCCGGCTGGGCGTTCGGGCCGCAGGCGGAGACCTGGTTCGGCCCGCTCGGCGACCTCTACGTGACACTGATCAAGATGATCGCGGTGCCATTGGTGTTCTTCGCGGTGATCAACGCGGTGGCCTCGCTGGGCGGGCAGAAGTCGATCGCCGCGCTGGCCGGGCGCACCTTCGCCTGGTTCGCGCTGACCGCGGTGCTGGCGGTGGGCGTGGGCCTGGCCTTCGGCTGGATGTTGCAGCCGGGTGCCGGCGTCGGCGTGCTGCAGGTGGCCTCGGACTACACGCCCAAGAGCGTCCCCGGCGTGCTCGACATGCTCCTGAACCTGGTGCCGTCGAACCCGTTCCAGGCCCTGTCAGGGGCGGCCAGCGCGGAAACCGCCGATGGCATGGACGTGCTGGTGCCGCGCAACGGCACCGTGCTGCAGGTGATCTTCTTCGCCGGCCTGGTCGGCTTCGCCATCGTGCGCCTGGGCGGCAGGGTCGCCGGCATCCGCGCGCTGGCCGGCGAGGCCAGCGAGGTCATGATCCAGGTCACCCGCTTCGTGCTTGAGTTCACCCCGCTCGGTACCTTCGGGCTGATCGCGGCGCTGGTCGGCGGCTACGGCTTCGAGCAGCTGAAGCCGCTGTTCAACTTCGTGGTCGCGCTGTACGCGGCCTGCGCCTTCCACATCATCGTGGTCTATGGCGGCCTGCTGCTGGCGCACGGGCTCAACCCGCTGAAGTTCTTCCGTGGCGCGGCGCCGGGCATGCAGGTGGCGTTCGTCGCTTCCAGCAGCTTCGCCGCGCTGCCGGCGTCTTTGCGCAGCGCCACCCACAACCTGGGCGTGGACAAGGACTACGCGGCGTTCGCGGTGCCGCTGGGCGCCACCATCAAGATGGACGGCTGCGGCGCGATCTACCCGGCGCTGGCGGCGGTGTTCATCTCGCAGTACGCCGGGATCGAGCTGTCGGTTTCGCAATACGTGGTGATCGCGCTGGCCTCGGTGCTGGGCAGCTTCGGCACCGCCGGGGTGCCGGGAACGGCGGTGATCATGGCCACGGTGGTGCTGAGCGCCGCCGGCCTGCCGCTGGAGGTGATCGGTTACCTGTATGCCATCGACCGGGTGCTGGACATGATGCGGACGATGACCAATGTCACCGGGCAGATGCTGGTGCCGGTGCTGGTGGCGAAGCAAAGCGGCATGCTCGACCGCGCGGTCTACGACGCGGCACCGACCGATGTCGGACTGGACGAGCGCGGGCAGGCCGGCTAGGCGCGCAATCCTGCCCCGCGCGCGGTGCCCCCGGCTCAGCGCGCGGCCGGCTTCCGCCTGGAGGCCAACCCGGCGCCAGCCAGAGCCACCGGGATCGGCAGCAACAGGCCCGCGATCGACATCCACAGCGGATGCCCGGGCAATTGCACGACCATGCCGACCACCCCGGCCATCACCAGCAGCGCGGGAACCACGGCGGCCACCCGCGGCCGGTTGCCGCGCGCGACCAGGGCGGCGACGAAGCCGCCATCGAATGCACCGGTCAGCCAGGCCACGACCACCAGCAGCATCGCGCCCAGCGGCATCGACTGCATGATCATGGCCATGTCGGCGGGCACCATCGGGTCCAGTCCCGGCGGTGGCGGATAGACCTGGTGGCCGGCGAATTCGACCACCATGATGGTGAAGAAGGCGACCAGCAGCCCGGCCACCGCCCCCAGGATCGTGCGTCCCATGTGCATCCCCTCGTGTGCCCGGCGCAGCATCGCCTGCGGCCGTGGGCGACGCAAGCAACGCCCGGCATGGCGTGCCGCGCCGCAAACGAAAACGCCGCCCGCAGGCGGCGTCGTGTACGCGCGTGCGGGGCTCAGGTGTCGGCGGCGAGCCGGCGTGCCTGCAGGTACTTCTGGCTCCAGTAGCCGCTGGCGAGGCTGGACACGGTGACGTCGCGGCCGGTGCGCGGCGCGTGCACGAACTTGCCTTCGCCGACGTAGATGCCGACATGGTCGACCCGGCCGCGTTTGCCGAAGAACACCAGGTCGCCCTCCACCAGGGCGGCGCGGTCGGTGATCGCGGTGCCTTCGTTGGCCATCGCGCGCGAGACGCGAGGCAGGTCGATGCCGATGGTGCGGAACACGTAGCCGACCAGGCCGCTGCAGTCGAAGCCCGAATCCGGGTTGGTGCCGCCCCAGCGATAGGGCGTGCCGAGCAGGGCGAACGCGCGCTGGAGCACGGTCCTGATGCGGGAAGTGGTGGTGGGCGCGGCCTGCAGGGCGGCGATCTGCTCGGCCAGCGGGGCATTGTCGGGGCTGGCGAGGTCGATGCTGGCAACCGAATCCGCGGGTGCCAGGGTCGCGACCGTGGCCTGCGCGGTGGTGCTGGCCGGGGCCTGTTCGGGATTGCTTGCGATCGCCGGGATGGCGCAGGCGGTCAGCGCCATGGCAAGCAGGAAACGCTGCAGCAGGCGGGGAATTTCCCGACGGGCGGTGCGAGCGATGGAATGGCCGTGGGGCAGTTGTGCTGTCGTCACGCGGTCATCACGATTTGGAACCAGCGGCGACCTTACCCGGCAATGCAGGGTGAAGGGTTCATATTTCGTTAGGCGCACGTAAATGAATGCGCGCTGCGGTCACAAAAGGCGAACTCGCACCCATTCAGGTTCGTGATTGGGCGTTGCCTTGCAAGTCATTGAATCAATTCAGCAACCGGCGCGCACCGCGGTAATGGTCCCGCCACCAATGACCATCCAGCCGGTCCAGGCGGACCGTGCCGCCGCTGCTGGGGGCATGCACGAAGCGGCCTTCGCCCACGTAGATGCCGACATGGCTGACGTTGCCGTCGCTGCCGAAGAACACCAGGTCCCCGCCGGCCAGCCGGTCGGTGGCGATCGGCGCGTGCGGCATCGCAAACAGCTCGCGCGAGGTGCGCGGCAGGCGCAGGTCCAGCATGTCCCGGTAGACGTAGTTCACCAGTCCACTGCAGTCGAACCCACCCTCGGGGGTGTTGCCGCCGTAGCGGTAGGGCGTGCCGACCAGGCTGATCGCGCGCATCAGCACCGCATTGGCCCGGGCCGGATCGGCCGGCGCCACCGCCGGCCACGCCTGCGCCGCCGGTGCGGCGGGACGCAGCGCCTGGCCGCCACCACACGCCGCCAGCAGTGCCATCGATAGCGCCAGCAGCGCGTTGCGCCGATAATGCGCGCCCGGTCGCTGCTGGCAGTCGGCTGGTTCCGTCACCCGCGCAGTGTTGCCGCATCGCATCGAGCCGGCAAGCGCCACCACCCGAGAATCCGCATGAAGATCGAGAAAGACCGCGTCGTCCGCTTCCACTACGCCGTTGCCGAGGCCGGCCAGGAAGCGGTGGAGAATTCGAAGGATGGCGGCCAGCCGCTGGCGATCCTGTTCGGCCACGGCAACATCATCCCGGGCCTGGAAAAGGCGATGGACGGCCGCGAGGCCGGCGACAGCTTCAAGGCCAGCGTGGCGGCCGCGGACGCCTACGGCGAACGCCGCGAGGGCCTGGGCCAACGCATCCCGAAGAAGCATTTCGGCGCGCAGAAGCTGGCGCCGGGCATGCAGGTGGTGCTGCAGACCAATTTCGGCCCGCGCGCGGTCACCATCGAAAAGGTGGGGATGAGCGTGGTCGACGTCGACCTCAACCACCCGATGGCCGGCAAGGACCTGGAGTTCGACATCGAGATCGTCGAAGTGCGCGAGGCCTCCGCGGAAGAGCTGGCGCACGGCCATGTGCATGGCGACGGCGGCCACCACCACTGAGCGAACGCGCCAGCGGCAATCGCCCGGACGGCCCGCACTGCGGGCCGTTCGCGTTTGTGTCGGGGGACGGTGAACCAGGGCTCCAGCCCATGACTTCCGGCGCATGGAGAATTGGTGTTGTAGCGATCTAATACAGTAAACCAAGTGCAGGAATTGACCATGGCCGCCGCCGAAGCGTTGCGCCCGCTCCAGCTCCATGAACGCATCCAGACGCTCGACGTCATCCGCGGATTTGCCCTGCTGGGCATCTTCCTGATGAACGTCGAGTGGTTCAACCGGCCGATCGCCGACCTCGGGGCCGGCGTTCCTGCGGGATTGGCCGGCCCGGACCTGGTCGTCGCGTGGCTGATCCACACTTTCGTCGCCAGCAAGTTCTGGCCGATGTTTTCGCTGCTGTTCGGGATGGGTTTCGCGGTGATGCTGCAGCGTGCGCGGGCCAGCGGCAGCGCGTTCGTGGCGACCTATGCGCGTCGCACCGCGGCGTTGGCGGCGTTCGGCCTTCTGCACGGCGTGCTGCTGTGGCCGGGCGACATCCTGTTCGCCTACGCGGTCACCGCGGCGGCGCTGTTGTTGACCCTGTTCGGCACGCCGAAACACTGGCTGGCGCTGCTGCTGCCGTTCGCGGTGCTGGCCGCGATCCCTGCCACCAGCTCGGCGGGGGTCGCGATCGTGGTGCTGCTGTTCGCCGCACTGGTGGCGCTGTACCTGCGCGACGAACGCAGCTTCCGCGGCTGGCCGCGGATCGCGCTGGTGGTCCTGGCGATGGCGCTGCTGATGCTGGTGGGCGGCGCGGTCACGCTGGCGAAGGTGGGGGCGGACAAGGGGGCACCGCTGGTGGTCGGCGCGCTGCTGCTGGTGGTGGTGGCATGGCTGGCCGGGCGCCATCGCGGTCCTCCGGCGCAACGGGCGCTGCGCGCGGGGGTTGCGATCTTCCTGCTGCCGACCCTGATGATGCTGGCGGGCGGCTTCTACATGATGTTCGGGCCACCGGCACAGGAGGGCGCGCGCGCCGGTGCCGAGCGGCCGGTTGCGGCGACACCGGCGACTGCAGGCAAGCAGCCGCGGGCGGCGGCGCCTTCGCCCGTCGAGGACGCCGGGGCAAAGGCCAGGGCCGCGCAGCGCGCGGAAGTGGCGAAGCGCCTGGCCGAGCGCAAGGCGCAGGCGGCGGAAGAAACCCGGATCATGTCCGGCGGCACCTATGCCGAGGCGGTCCGCTTCCGCGCCGGCGCCTACCTGCGCGACCTCGGCCAGAGCGTCGGGTTGTCGGTCATCGCGCTGGGCTTGTTCCTGCTCGGCGGCTGGTTCATCCAGTCGGGGATGATGGTGCAGCCACAGCGGCACCTGCCGGCATTCCGCAAGCTGGCGGTGACCGGGATGCTGGCGGGCGGGGCGTTGTCGATCGCCGCCAGCCTGGTGTCGCTGCGGCCGCTGGAGCGCGCCGCGGATGCACCGCCGGACGCGCTGTGGCAACTGGCCAATGCGCTGCACATGATGGGCGGGTTGCCGTTGATGCTGGGCTACGTGGCCTGCCTGGTGCTGGCGCTGCAGGCCGCGACCGGCCAGCGCCTGCTGGGCTGGCTGGCACCCGCGGGACGGATGGCGCTGACCAACTACCTGATGCAATCGCTGATTGCCAGCCTGTTCTTCTACGGCTATGGCCTGGGCCACTGGGGCATGCCGCGCGCGCAGCAAGCCGTGTTCGTGGTGGTGGTGTTCGGCCTGCAGGTGTTGCTGAGCCACTGGTGGCTGGCGCGGTTCCGCTACGGCCCGATCGAATGGCTGTGGCGCTGGATGACCTACGGCACGCGGCCGGCCTTGCGATTGGCGGCGCCCGTCGCCGCCTGAGGGTGGAGACGGACCTGCAAACGAGAACGGCCCGCTTGTGCGGGCCGTTCCGTGTTGCGGTGATGCAATCGCTTAGTTGACGTTGATCGCCGACCACGCCGCGGCCACGGCGTTGTACTGCGCCGAGCCGGCGCCATAGAGCGCGGTGGCGGCCTGCAGGGTGGCCACGCGTGCCTGCGGGTAGGTGGTGCTGGAGGTCATGTAGTCGCGGATCGCCCGGTACCAGATCGCCGCCGCCGCCGTGCGGCCGATGCCGGCGAGCGACCCGTTGCCGGTGGCGTTCTTGCTGTCGCTGGGGGCGCAGGTCCTGGTCAGGCTGGTGGTGCCTTCGGCCAGCAGGTAGAAGAAATGGTTGGCCGGGCCCGAGGAGTAGTGCGGGTCCACGCCGCCCAGGCCGCTGGCCGGGTAGCAGTCGTACGAGGCGTTGCCGTCCAGGTTCGGGTCGTACATGTAGCGCAGCGGGCTGGAGGACAGTTCCTCGCCGATCTTGTAGTCGCCCGGATCGTTGGCGTTGTTGGCGTAGAACTCCACCATCGTGCCCATGATGTCCGAGTTGGCCTCGTTCAGGCCGCCGGAATCGTTGGAGTAGGCGAGGTTGGCTTCGGCCTGGTTGACGCCGTGGCTCATCTCGTGGCCGGCCACGTCCAGCGACACCAGCGGCAGGTAGCCGCTGCCGCCATCGCCGTAGTACATGGCGTTGGCGTACCACGCCGCATTGATCCAGTTGGTGCCGACGTGCACGTAGCTCTTCACGCCCTTGCCGTCATTGAAGATGCCGTTGCGCCCGTGCGCGTTCTTGTAGTAATCCCAGGTGGTGGCAACCCCGTAGTGGGCATCAGCCGCGACGGTTTGCCGATTCGAAGCGGCATTGGTACCCCAGACGTTGTCGCTGTCGGTGAACAGCGTGGCGCCACGCGCGGCCGTCGAGTAGCTGCGATTCAGCGCGTCATAGGTGGCACCGCTGCCGCGGGTGGTATCGGTCATGTTGTAGCTGCTGCCCGAACCCGCGGTATTCAGCACGACATCCCCGTAAATCAGGGTCTTGCCGGTGCCGACGGCCGGCGTACCACCACCGGTGCCGCCGCCGCCCGGCTTGGCGGTGTGGACCATGTCCCAGCGGTCCAGGATCTTGCCGGTGGACGCATCCACGAAGTAATGCATCTCGGTCGGGGTCTGGTCGCGCTTGGTGCCGGTGAACACCACTTCGTACGCCAGGCGCGGGCTGGTGTTGCGGGCGAACACCACCTTGCGGGCTTCCTGCACGCCGGTGAAGTCGGTGCCGAACTCGGCGCCGGCGGTGATGGTGGCCTGGTCCGCGCTGATGCGGCCGGACAGTCCCGGGCGGCCGCTGCTGGACAGGGTCATGCTGGTGCCCTTGACCTGTCCGTTGCGCGAATGGACCACGAAGTCGCCGCCGATGACCGGCATGCCGCGGTAGGTGCGGTCGAAGCGTACGTGTTCGGTGCCGTCGGCATCGACATTGACGCTGCGGGCGATGAAGGCATCGCCGTCGGCTGCCTTGGCGATCGCGCCATTTGCGCGCAGGTGGCCGAGCGCGCGCTCGGCGGGGCCGGCGGCGAAGGCGCCGGAGGAAAGCGCGGCAAGGACAGCCGCGGTCAGCAAGCGGGTGGAGGTGCGCATCGGTGTTCGAATCCTTGGCAACGTGGTTTGATGCGCCCTCGGAACAGCGTTGGCGCGGCGGACACTTGGCATACTCGCCACGCCCGGCCGCGTACGCGGCCGGACAGCCCGAAGCTCGACTCCGCAGCGGGGGCTGCTGAGGCGAAGGTGACGGGCGTCACAACGCCAAGTGTCATCTTCCATTCATGTCATGCTGCGACGCACCAAATCGTTGGAGGCCTTGTCTTGACTGAGTTGCAACCATCGCAGGCCACGATTCCTGCTGCACCGCAGCAAGGAATAGGCGATTCCGACTGCATCGTGGTCGGCGCCGGGGTGTCCGGGTTGGCCACTGCGCTTGCGTTGCTTGCCGATGGCCGCGGCGTCCTGGTGGTCGATGCGGGCGAGATTGGCGGCGGTGCCTCGCACGGCAATTGCGGGACGCTGACGCCCAGCCACGCGCCGCCATTGGCGGCACCCGGCACCATTCCCCGCGCGCTGCGCTGGATGCTGACCCCGGACGCGCCGCTGTACGTTCCGCCGCGCTTCGACCCGGCGCTGTGGCGCTGGCTGCTCGGTTTCGCGATGCGCTGCAACCATCGCGACTGGCGCGCGAGCACGCGCGCCAAGTCGGCCCTGCTCAACGACTCGCGCCAGCGCATCGCCGACTGGGTGCGCGACTACGCGCTGCAGTGCGAGTTCGTGGAGAGTGGCGAGGACTACGTGTTCCATGATGCGCGCGCAATGGAGCACGAGCTGCGCGATATCCCCCTGTTGCGCGAATTCGGGATCGAGGCCGAGGTCATCGATGGCCCCGCCTACGAACGCCAGGAACCGGCGCTGAAGCCGGGCGTGGCGGGTGCGATCCGCTTCGCCGGCGATGCCGCGCTGCGGCCGGACCGCTACGTGGCGGAGCTGGCGCGCGCGGTGCGCGAGCGCGGCGGCACCATCATCGAACACTGCGCGTTGCAGTCGCTGGAGGCGGGCACAGATGGCGTGCGTGCGGTCACTGCCCGCGGCGCGGTGCGCGCCCGGGATGCGGTGATCGCGACCGGGGCGTGGTCGCCGACGCTCGCCCGCGCGATCGGCCTGCCGTGGCTGCGCAAGGCGATCCAGCCGGGCAAGGGGTACTCGATGACCTACAGCGCGCCCGCGGTGGTGCCGAAGCGTCCGCTGACGCTGCGCGAGGTCTCGGTGTGCGTCACCGCCTGGGGCAGCGGCTTCCGCCTCGGCAGCACCATGGAATTCTCCGGCTACGACAGCACCCTCAACGAGCGCCGGCTGGGTGCGCTGGAGCGCGGTGCGCGCAAGTACCTGCACCATCCGGTCGGCCCGGCATTGCGCGAGCGCTGGTTCGGCTGGCGGCCGATGAGCCGCGACGACATCCCGCTGATCGGTCGCGCCCCGGGCCATTCGCACCTGTGGCTGGCCACCGGCCACGGCATGATGGGGGTGGGCATGAGCGCCGGCACCGGGCAGTTGCTCGCCGACATGGTCGCGCAGCGCCGCCCGGCGGTGGATCCGTCCGCGTTCGACCCCGCGCGCTTCGCCTGATGGAACCCGTCTACACGTTGCATCGTGGCAGTGCGCCGCTGCTGGTCAGCCTGCCGCACGACGGCAGCGCGATCCCCGATGCACTGGCCGCGCGAATGACGCCCGAGGCCCGGCGCGCGCCGGACACCGACTGGCACGTCTCGCGGCTTTACGCCTTCGCGCGGGAGCTGGGCGCATCGATCCTCGTCCCGCGCCATTCGCGCTACGTGATCGACCTCAACCGCGGCGAGGACGACACCAGCCTGTACCCCGGCCAGAACACCACCGGCCTGGTGCCGCTGGTTCGCTTCAATGGCGAGTCCGTTTACCTGCCCGGCCAGCAGCCCGATGCCGACGAAGTGGCCGCGCGGATCGAAGCCTGGTGGCGGCCATACCACGAGGGGTTGCGCGCCGAACTCGGGCGCATCCGCGCGCTGCACGGCCGCGTGCTGCTGTGGGAAGGCCATTCGATCAAGGGCAGCGGCCTGCCATTCCTGTTCGAAGGCCGACTGCCCGACCTCAACCTGGGCACCGCATCCGGTGCGAGTTGCTCGCCCGCGCTGCAGGCGCGCATCGAGCAGGTCCTGGCCGCACAGGCGGACTACGACTGGATCGCCAACGGGCGCTTCAAGGGCGGCCACATCACCCGCCACTACGGGGATCCCGGCAACGGCGTCGACGCGGTGCAACTGGAGATCAGCCAGCGCTGCTACATGGATGAAGCCAGCTTCGCGTACGACGAGGCGAAGGCGGCGAGGCTGCAGGCATTGCTGGAGCGCCTGCTGCGCGTCGCACTGTAATTGCAGGGCCGCCACCACGCGGCCGCGCGCCCGCGCCGCCTGCTCACACTTCCAGCGTCGCCAGGTCGCCCTTCAATTCCAGCCACGCCTTGCGGTCGCCGGCGCGCTTCTTGGCCAGCAACATGTCCATCAGCGCG
>Ga0209477_1000756_pt1 | contig 20151 bp, 17 predicted proteins | sample KloWWTupernatant_FD_187180 | JGI IMG/M metagenome (GOLD analysis project Ga0209477, IMG submission 187180) | Active sludge microbial communities from Klosterneuburg, Austria, studying microevolution and ecology of nitrifiers - Klosterneuburg... | ecosystem: Engineered > WWTP > Aerobic digester >... | reverse complement strand
GGACATGCGGACGCTGACCTTCGCCGAGCTGTGGTCCGAATCGGAGCGGACCGCGGCGGGGCTCCAGGCCTCGGGTCTGGGAGCCAGAGACGTCGTCACCTGGCAGCTCCCGACCTGGATCGAGTCGCTGATCCTGGTCGCGGCGCTCAGCCGGCTCGACGTCGTGCAGAACCCGGTCCTGCCGATCCTGCGCGACCGGGAGGTCGACTTCATCACCGACCAGGCCGACAGTCGGCTGCTGGTGGTCCCGTCGCGCTGGAAGGGCTTCGACCACGAGGCGATGGCCCTGGCGATCGCCGAACGCCAGGGCCGCGACATGCGGGTCCTCGTCAGCGACCGGGCGCTGCCCCAGGGCGATCCCACCCGTCTGCCGGAACGGGCCGAACCCCTCGACATGGCCGACCAGCCGGTGCGCTGGATCTTCTACACGTCGGGCACGACCGCCGAGCCGAAGGGCGCCCAGCACACCGACGCCTCGATCGCCGCGGTGGCCCGGGGCATGGGTCGACGCCTGGCGGTCATCGAGGACGACCGGGCCGCGCTGGTGTTCCCCTTCACCCACATCGGCGGCGTCACCTGGCTGTTCACCAGCCTGATGTTCGGCAACGCGCTGATCCTGACCGACACCTTCGACCCCGACGGCACCCCCGAGGTCCTGTCGCGCGAGGGCGTCACCCTGGCCGGGGCGGGCACCGTGTTCCACCAGGCGTACCTGGCCTACCAACGCAAGCACCTCCGACCGGTGTTCCCCCACGTGCGGGCCTTCCCCGGGGGTGGCGCGCCCAAACCGCCGTCGTTGGTCGAGGAGCTGCGCGTCCTGTTCGACGCCCCGGTGCTGGCCGGCTACGGGCTGACCGAGGCCCCCATCCTGACCATGGCCGACGTGTCGGACCGCGACGAGGAGCTCGCGGTCACCGAGGGCAAGCCGATGACCGGCGTCGAGCTGCGCATCCACCGCCTCGACGGCTCACCGGCCGCGCCGGGGGAGGAGGGCGAGATCCGCGCCCGGGCTCCGCAGATGATGCGCGGGTACCTCGACCCCCTGCTCGACATCGAGGCCTTCGACGCCGACGGCTTCTTCCGCACCGGCGACCTGGGCCGACTCGACGACCGGGGGAACCTGATCATCACCGGGCGGCTCAAGGACGTGATCATCCGCAAGGGGGAGAACGTCTCGGCCCAGGAGGTCGAGGACCTGCTGATCACCCTGCCGGCGGTGGCCGACGTGGCGGTCATCGGCGTGCCCGACCCCGACGCCGGCGAACGAGTCTGCGCGGTGGTCGCCCTGGCCGATCCTGACGGGACCCTCGATCTGTCCGAGGTGGTCGATCACCTCCGGGCGCAGGGCCTGATGGCCCAGAAGCTCCCCGAGCAGCTCGAGGTCGTGCCCGCGATCCCGCGCAACGCCACCGGCAAGGTGCTCAAGCACGTGCTGCGCGACGAGTTCAAGGGCTGAGACCGGCGTTCCGTCAGCGTTCGTAGCTGTCGTTCCCCGGGCCCCTCGTGTTGTTCGCCGCCACCTCGGTAGCCGCTGCCGTCGCCACGGCCTTCGTCGCGGTGTTCGTGGCCGAGCTACCCGACAAGACCATGTTCGCCACCCTGGTGCTGACCACCCGGTTCCGATACCCGTTCGCGGTCTGGTGCGGGGTGGCCGCGGCGTTCACGGTGCACGTCGCCGTCGCCGCCGCGTTCGGCAAGCTGCTGTCGCGGTTGCCGTCGCGACCCGTCGACGTCGTGGTCGCAGTCCTGTTCGCGGTCGGCGCGGTCCTGCTGTGGCGATCGGCCACCGACGCGGGGACCGACGAACCCGACGACGTCGGCGACGCACACGGCTTCGGGGCGATCGCGGCGCGCAGCTTCGGGCTCATCCTGGTGGCGGAGCTCGGCGACCTGACGCAGCTGACGACCGCCGGCTTGGCGGCTCGTTCGGGCCAGGCCGCGGCGGTGGCTGTCGGTGCGCTGGCCGCGCTGTGGGCGGTCGCGGGCATCGCGGTCACCGTCGGCCGACAGCTGCTGCGCTGGCTGCCCATCGCCACCGTGCGGCGGGTGGCAGCGGTGATCTTCGCCGTCCTCGCCGCGGTCACCGCGGTGCAGGCCGTGAGAGGCTGAACCGATGTCCGCCCCCTCCGAGACCCGTTCCGCCTGGTCGATCCTGCCGTTGGACCCCGACGACGCCCCGACGATGGACGAGGTCCTCGCCTTGAACGAGCACTGGGTCCCCCACGTGGGCTCCATCGGTCGGGATGCCCTGCGGGCCCTGGTCGAAGCGGCGGACCTGGCGGTGGTGGCAGTCCCCTCGGGTTCCGGTGACGGCGGTGCTGTCGATGGCGGTGCTGTCGATGGCGGTGCTGTCGATGGGTTCCTGATCCTGATAGCCCCGGGCGCCGACTACGCCTCACCCAACTACCGGTACTTCCAGGACCGGCTCGACACCGGGACCGCACCCGGCCCGTTCCGATACGTGGACCGCATCGCCGTGTCGCCCCGGGCCCAGGGCCGTGGGCTGGGTCGGGTGCTCTACGACGCCGCCGTCGAGCGGGCGGTCGCGGTCGGGGCGGCGGAGGTGACCTGCGAGGTGAACCTGGAGCCGCCGAACCCCGACTCGCTGGCGTTCCACGATCGGTTGGGTTTCGTCCCGGTCGGGACCCAGTGGACCTACGACGGGACCGTCCAGGTGCAGCTCCTCGCCCGGCGGTGCGGGTGAGGCTGATGCCCGTCGGGTGGGGGAGCGTCCCCGGGTCGCCTACAGCTTGATGAGGATTCGGCGGCGCCACAGCTGATCTGCGATCACCCAGGCCAGCACGATCCACAGAACCGACCAGAGCACCGACGCCACCGCGAGCGGCACGACGTCGGCCATGGCCCTGACCACGGTGAGCCGCACCCGGTCCGGGACGAGGGCGGCCAGAGCGCTGCAGGCGACGTAGACCGCCAGCGGGTTCGCCCCCAGTTCGCGGAGCCACTCGAGCGGACGACGGATCCCCCGTCGATCCACCAGCCAGTACATGGCCAGCGTGATCGCCGCCGATCCGGCCGCTCCGACGAGCGCGTAGCTCGGCGTCCAGAGCCGCTTGTTGATCGGGATCCAGGGGACGAGCACCACTCCGACGGTCAGGGTGCCGACGGTCCACGTCGTCAGGCTGCGCACGATCCGACGGTGGTCGCCGGTCCGGAACCAGCGGCCGACCCACGCCCCGACCAGCACGTTGAACACCGAGACGACCGCGACCGGCAGACCCTCGGCGGTCTCGCGTCCGTACAGGAACCGGTCGACGGCCTGGTCGAGGGTGTGCCCGTCGGCGAATCCCCACGCCAGGCCGAACCCGGCGGCTGCGACCAGGATGGTCGCCCCGACCGCGTACTGGGCGCGCCGGGGCAGCAGCAGGACGAACCACGCCAGTAGAGACGTCACCGCGATGTGCTGCAGGACGCCGGCGAACACGACCTGGTGCTGCTTGAGGGCCGACAGCCCGACGCCGAGGGCGAACAGGATGGCGCAGCGTCGAACCATGGGGACCGCAGCGTCGAAGAACGATCGCTCGTGGCCCGGCTCTCGTGAGGGGAACTGGCGAGTCGACAGCGTGCTCGACACCCCGATGCAGAACAGGAACAGCGGGAAGACCAGATCCGCGACCGAGAACCCGTTCCACTCGGGGTGGCGCAGCCAGCCGGGATGGCCGGGGTTGATGCCCTCGTTGTTCACCGCCAGCATCGCGGCCACCGCGAGCCCCCGCGTGACGTCGAGCGACACCAACCGCGTGGGGTTCGTGCCGGCCCGACGCAGATTCGCTCCGGACGACGGGACTGACGTCGGTGCTGACGACGGCGGGTACGGCGCGGGCACTCGGCCACGGTAGCGACGGGGTCGCGACGCGGTCGGGCCGCGGGTCCCCGGTCCGCGGCGTGGTCACAGCTACCGTGCGCGGTGCTGGGACATCGGAACGATCGTGGCTCCAACGGGGGCGGCGTCAAGCGAAGGAGTCCTTGCGTGGACGACCAGATCGGCAAGAAGCTCGGCGCCGAGTTCATCGGCACCTTCCTGTTGGTGTTCGGCGGCTGCGGATCGGCGATCTTCGCCGCCGCGGCGCTCGGAGCCACCAAGGGCATCCTCGGCATCGGCGGCGCCGAGCTGCCCGCGGCGGGGGTTGTCAACTACGGCATCGGCTACCTGGGCGTCGCCCTGGCCTTCGGCCTCACCGTCGTGTGCGGCGCCTACGGGCTCGGCCACGTGTCCGGCGGTCACTTCAACCCGGCGGTGTCGGTCGGCCTCGCCACCGCCAAGCGGTTCGCCTGGAAGGACGTGCCGGCCTACGTCGTGACCCAGTGCCTCGCGGCGATCGCCGCGGTCGGGGTCCTGTGGGCGATCCAGGCCGGCCGGCCCGGCGGGTTCACCATCCGCCAGGGCTCGTTCGCCTCGAACGCCTACGGCCAGGAGAACGGCCGCATCTTCTTCGACCTGCCCGCCGCGTTCATCGCCGAGCTGGTGCTGACCGCCCTGTTCGTCATCGTGATCCTGGGCGTCACCACCAAGGCGGCATCCAAGGCGCAGGCCGCCCTCGGCATCGGACTGATGCTGACGCTGATCCACCTGATCAGCATCCCGATCACCAACACGAGCGTGAACCCGGCCCGCTCGCTCGGCCCGGCGCTGTTCGAGCGGGGCACGGCGCTCGGCCAGCTGTGGCTGTTCATCGTCGCCCCCGTCGTCGGCGGCGCCCTCGGCGCGGTGGTGTGGAAGCTCGCCACGGGCGGCGACGAGACCCAGACCGGCGAGTCCGAGGCCCAGGGCGTCGAGCTCACCTGACCCCCCCACCCGTTCTGTTCGTTGTTTCACACCCCCAGGGTTGTGAAACAACGAACAGAACGGGGGTTTGGGGGGAGGTGCGCGGGTTCCTCTAGCATCTGACGACCCGTCAGGTCACCGAGAAGGGGAGTCACCCACCATGGGCATGTTGGACGGCAAGGTCGCGATCGTCACCGGAGCGGGGCACGGCATCGGCCGCGGCCACGCGATGGAGCTGGCCAAGCACGGCGCGACCGTCATCGTCAACGACCTCGGCGGATCGGTGACCGGCGAGGGAGCGGGCCGTGACGCGGACCTGACCGTCGACATCATCAAGGCCCGGGGTGGACAGGCGGCGCCCAACTACGCGGACGTGTCCGACCACGACCAGGCCGGCGAGATGATCGCCCAGGCCGTCAACGACTTCGGTCGACTGGACATCCTGGTCAACAACGCCGGCATCGTCCGCGACGGCTCGATCTTCAACATGTCGGTCGACGACTTCGACGCCGTGCTCAAGGTCCACCTGCGCGGCACGTGGATCCCGTGCAAGCACGCGGCACTGCACTGGCGGGCCCTCAACAAGGACACCGGTCAGAAGGTGAACGGCCGGATCATCAACACGGTCTCTGGCGCCGGGCTGACCGGCAACTTCGGCCAGTCGAACTACGCCCCGGCCAAGGCGGCCATCGCCAGCCTCACCCAGACGCTCAGCCTCGAGCTCTACAAGATGGGCGTCACCGTCAACGCGGTCGGTCCGGCCGCTGCGACCCGCATCACCGGCACCATGCCCAACGCCCCGGCGGTCATCGAAGCCGACGAGATCCCCGAGGACGAGTGGAACCGCATGGACCCGGCGGTGTCCTCGCCGCTGGTCGCCTGGCTCGCCTCCGACGAGGCCGATCACGTCACGGGCCAGATCATCCGGGCCGTGGCCGAGAACATCATCCTGATGAAGGGCTGGGCCGACGGCCCGACCATCAACAACAAGGGCCAGCGCTGGGACGCCACCAAGCTGGGCCAGCAGCTCGCCACCGACGTGTTCTTCACCCGGGCGCCGGGCCTGCGCTACTGAACCTGGGAACATAGGGGTCGCAATCGACACATCCTGTCGATTCCACGCCCCAGAACGCCCAGGAGACCAGGATGACCCGCGACATCCTCGATGAGCCGGGCCCGGCACGCTTCGCCGAGTCCTACCCGAGCGTCGGTGCGGCGATCGGCCTGGCCGTGCTGCACCGCTCCACCGGGCTGCGCGGACGCATCGACAAGTTCACCGGCGACATCGTCCAGATCCGCGACCCGGCGGGTCGCGAGCACCGCTTCCGCAACCGACCGGGGGCGTTCGCCGTGGCCGGCGAGACCGTGACCCTGGTGCGACCCGCGCCGACCCCGACGACAGCGAGGGGAACCCTCCGGCGGACCGCCGCCGGTGCGCTCGTGTCGGTCGAGCAGACCGTCCGGGTCGCCCAACCGTCACGGCTGTGGGTGGAGGGCAGCCACGACGCCCGCCTGCTGGAACGGGTGTGGGGCGACGACCTCCGCGAGCTCGGCATCGTGGTCGAACCGATGGGCGGCATCGACGACCTCGTCGCCGCAGTGGCCGAGTTCGACCCGCGACCCGACCGCCGGCTGGCCGTGCTGGTCGACCACCTGGTCCCGGGCTCCAAGGAGACCCGCCTGGCCCAGCAGGTGGAGGGCCCGAACGTGCTGGTGGTCGGGCACCGCTACGTCGACGTGTGGCAGTGCGTGCGGCCCGTCGCGCTGGGGATCGACGCCTGGCCCGAGGTGCCTCGGGGCGAGGAGTGGAAGGCCGGGGTGTGCGCCCGGCTGGGATGGGGTGACCCGCAGGACGGCTGGCGGCGGGTCCTGGCCGCGGTCGCCACCTTCGCCGACCTCGAACCCGACCTGGTCGGAGCCGTGGAGCGCGCCCTCGACGTGCTCGCAGCCGAGAGCTGAGTCGCGCCGTGGCCGACAGACGGACCGTCGAGGACCTGCTGGCCGCGCGCCTGCGCCGGCTCGGCGTCCGACGCACCTACGGGTCGGCCCTCGGCGACCTCGACCACGTGCCGGTCGACGATCCTGACCTGGCGGTGCTGCTGGCCGACGCCGACGGCCGCATCGGACACGTCGACGGCTCGGGTCGGCTCGGCGCGGCCGCCCTGGCCGGGCCGATCCTGCACCTCAGCTCGGCGCCGGGCGGGACCGCGCCGCTGCAGACGATCGGATCGGCCGAGGAGCTCGTCGAGGCCCTCGCCGACCCTCCCGGCCTCAGCGTCCCAGGAACCCTGGCCCTGCACCTCGACCTGGACCTCGGCGAACCGCTCGACGCCGAGCCGGTCCCCGAGTCGGGTGGGGACCGGTCAGTGGTGCTGCTGCTCGACCCGTCGCTCGCGGGCATGCGGATCCTGGTCCTAGCCGGCCCGGGGGTCGTGCGCACCTACTCCCACGTCGGGCTTCGGGATCTGAGCCGCGCCGCCGGCGCCCCGGTGCTGGCCACCTTCGGAGCGATCGGCCTGGAGCGATGGGACAGCCCGTACCACGCCGGTGTCGGCGGTCTGCAGGCCCGCGACCTGCACCTCGGCGGGCTGGACGATGCCGACCTCGTCATCACCACCGGGCTCGACCCGGCGGAGCTGCCGCCCGGGCGGCTGGATCGGCTGGTGGTGCAGGACGTGGCGCCCCGCCAGCTCGGCGCGCTGCTGCGCGACTGGCCGGCGCGGGGCCCCGAACCGCAGGACCGACCGTCGGTGCGCGGGGCACTCAGCCCGGTCCTCGGTCCGCTGTGGGAGGCCGACGGCGCGCCGCTGAGTGGGGCCCGCGCCGCGCTGCACCTGGCGGGCGCCCTGCCCGACGACGGCGTGGTCGTGGCCGATCCCGGACCCGCGGGGTTCTGGGTGGCCCGGGCGACGCCGTCGTCGTTCCCCGGTTCGGTCTGCGTGCCCGCCACGGCGGAGCCGGGGTTCGCGGCCGCCGCGGCGGTCGCCGCTGCGCTCGACGGTCGTCCGTGCCTGGCCGTCACCGACGAGGCGGGTGCCGATCACCCGGTCACCCGGGCCCTTGGCGACCTAGCCGCAGGGCTCGGGGTCCGGTTCGGGATGCAGGTGTGGGGCGCCGTCGGTTCGATGGCCTCGGCCGACGACCACGTCGAGCTCCTCGGTGAGCTGATCGGCCCGGCTGACGGCACCGGGACCACCGGGCCCTCCGCGCCCAGGTTCGCGCCCGTCCCGGTCGACCTCTCGATCCCCGACGAGCTCATCGAACGGGCCGGCGAGGTCGTGGCCTGGGTCGATCGGGCCTGACGCCACCCCGAAACGAGAACGCGTTCCAGAAATCTGGGAGACTGGTCCGGTCGACCCCGCCGGGGCGACCGCACGCCGGGAGCACCGGCCGAGAGGGAGCGAAGTGGTGACAGCGAACGGGACGCTCACCGAGTCCCAGCAGGCGCGCCGCACCCGGATGCTGCAGGCGGCCGAGGAGCTGGCCGTGCAGGGCGGCTGGGACGGTGTGCAGATGCGTGAGGTCGCCCAGCGCGCCGAGGTGGCGCTCGGCACCCTGTACCGCTACTTCCCGTCCAAGGAGCACCTGCTGGTGTCGGTCATGTTGGACGAGGTCGGTCAGCTCGCCGACCGGCTGTCGGTCCGTCCGCCCCGGGGAGATGACCCGGTGGAGCGGGTGAACGACGTGCTCCGGCGCGCCAACCGGGTGCTCAACCGCCAGCCGGACGTCACCGTCGCCATGATCCGCGCCCTGGTCGCCGGCAACCCTGACGTGGCGCCGGTGGTGTCGCAGGTGCGGGCGTCGATGCGGCGCATCATCTCCGACGCGCTGGAGGTCGAGGGAGACGTGGTCGCCATCGATCTGCTGACCGACGTCTGGTTGGCCGCGCTGGTGAGCTGGATCACGGGCGTGGCCACGGCGGACCGGGTGGTGGAGCGCCTCGAGGAGGCGACCGGGGTGCTCCTCGGCTGATCGCCACGGTCGAGTGGCGCGGGTCGCTCCACGGCCGAGCGGTGCGGGTGCGCGACGGCTGTTCTCAGGCGCCCCGTCTCCAGGTCCTGCTGGTTCCCTCCACGCTCAGCGAACCGAGGGGCACCGATCCGCCCAGGTCCATCCCGCCGGGTCGGGAGTCGACGGTCCATGTGTCGTGGTGCTCCGGGACGGTGTCGACCGACACCCGCAGCAGATCGGCCACCGCCCGGTCGACGTCGCCACGGCCGAGGGCCCCGATGGCGTCCCGGGTGGAGCCCAGCGCGGATCCGAGCTGATCGGTCGAGAACGTCGAACGGCTCACCAGGGTCTGCCCCGGGGCCAGGCCCGCAACGCCGGTGCTGCTCACCGTGACGACCACCGGCGCGCCCTCACGGGGACCGCGCCCACCGGCTCCGCCGCCCCGACCGCTCCCACCGCTCCGGTCCTCCAACGGCACGTCGACGCGCAGCGACACCTCGGCGCCGGCCTCGGGTCGTGATCCGGTGGGCAGGAACCGCGACGACAGCGCCGCTCCGAACGACCCGTCGGCGCTGAGCACGGCCCAGGAGCGGTCGTCCTCGGTGGCGGTCCCCACCGAGACGGCGCCGTCGGCCGTCGCAGACCCTCGACCGAGGCGGCCTCCGGGCCCGGCCAACGCGACGAGGGCGGAGCCGTCGACGGAGACCCCGATCAGCGTCTCGGTCCGATCCGGTTCGACCGGTGTGAGGTGGGGCACGTCGACGCCCACGGCGGAACCGACGGCGTTCAGCACCGGGCCGGCGACCGAGAGCGCGGATCCCGCCGGCCCGAGGGCCGACGTGACACCCTGCTCGGCGGCGACGGCGAGCAGCGTGGCGGTCACGTCGTCGCTGTCGACCAGGTACGAGCGGGTCTCGGTGCCCTGGATCCGGGCGTCGCCGGCCACGGCACCGCCGACGTCGACGCGCCGGTCCGACGTGCCCACCGACACCGTGGCGCCGGCCGCGGCGCCGACCCCCACGCCCCGGCGGCGCTCGACGGTGATCAGGGTGCGCTCACCGGTGTCGGCCAGGGTGACGGTCCCCCCGACGAGAGCCGACCACATCCCGACCGAACCCCGCAGCGTCCCGGACCAGGTGGTGCCCCGATCCAGGTCGGAGGGCAGCCCGGTCGCGGCGTGGGTCCCACCGTCGCTCGCCGACACCCGTCGCTGCTCCGCTGCGTGCCGGCGGACAGCGGTGGCCAGCTCGCCGAACCGGTCGGCCCGGCTCCACAGGTCACGGCGGTGGCGGTGCTGCCACTCCCGCCGGAAGCGGTCCGCGTCCCGTCCGTGCCAACCGGAGCGGGCCAGGGCGCCGTCGATGCGCGACGCGGAGCGCCGGAGGGAGTCGGAGGCCCGGCCGAGCTGGCCGGCCAGGTCCTCGAGGGCCGCCACGTCGGCGCCGATCCGTGCCATGGGCCCGACGGTACGGAACGGATCGGTGTGGGTCACCGGGGACCGGTCCCCGTTGACGGCCGGGCCGATCCGTGTCAGGCCGCCGGACCCGACCCCGGATCAGTCGAGTCCGAGCACCCGGGCGGCGTTGTCGCGCAGGAACTTGGGCCACACCTCGTCCTTGAGCGGGACGTCGGGCAGCTCCGACATGATGCGCTCGTAGGTGAGCCCGGCGGGGAAGTAGCCGGCGTACAGGACCTTGTCGGCGCCGCGGGTGTTGGCGTAGTCGATGATCGCCTTGGGGTAGTACCGGGGAGCGAAGGCCGAGGTCGAGTAGTAGAGGTTCGGCCACTTCAACATCAGCTTGACCGCGAGCTCTTCCCACGGCTCGGCGCCGTGGCGCATCACCACCTTGAGCTCGGGGAAGAACCAGCACACCTCGTCGAGGTGCTCGACCTTCTGCGGCTCGAGCGGGATGCGTGGACCGGGCACGCCCGTGTTGACGAAGATCGGGATGTCGAGCTCCACGCAGGTGGCGTAGATCGGGTAGTAGGGCGCGGCGTTGATCGAGGTGCGGCACCCGGCGGGGAACGTGGTCAGCGCCACCAGCCCGAACTCGTCGTGGTAGCGGCGGATACGTCGGATCTCCTCCACCCCGTTCCGGGGGTCGATGTCCAGACAGGGCAGGAACCGGTCGGGGAAGGTGCGCGCGGCGCGGGCGGGATCGTCGCGGGTCGGGTTGCCGACGTTGATCATGGCCCGGGCGATGCCGAATCGGTCCATGTTGTAGAGGGTGACGGCCACCGGATCGGCATCGGCGTCGATCTCGGCGGGGATGTCCTTGAACATGTACTGAGCCGGCATGGTGAACGTGCCGCTCTCCTCGTCGCGGAGGTCCGCGGCCAGGAACTTGTAGATCTCCCGCCGGTCGTGGCTCGGAAGGCCGATCATGGTGTCGATGATCTCGATGTTCTTCGGCATGCCCATGACCCCAGACGCTACCGCCGCCGCCGGAGGCCGCTGATGGTGCGCCCGTCGTGGCGGCGCTTCTGGGACCTGCTCGGCGCCGGCGACGGCGCTCCTGCGGGGCGGACCCACGGTGATCCGCCGTCGGCCAACGGGGCGTCGTCGCTGCACCTGCGCTGGGATCTCGACGACCGTGCCGGGTGCCGCGAGGTGTCGGTGACCCTCGAGGTGTTGCAGCCGCCGACGGTCGACCGGCTGTACTTCTGGGCGCTGCAGGCCGACTTCGCCATGGGCGACGCAGGGCGGCGCCCGGCCGGAGGAGCGCACCTGGGCCTGCAGTGGCACCCGCAGCACCCGGGGTCGACCGCGGTGAACTGGGGCGGGTACCGCCCCGGCGGGGGTGAGCTGTCGGGAACGGTGTCCGCGCTGCCGTCGTCTCTCGGCAACGTCAACACCCGGGACATGCGTTGGCGCCCGGGAGAGCCGTACCGGCTGACCATCTCCCGGGTTGAGCCGATCAGGGCCGAGCCGACGGGGGCGGTCCGCTGGCGGGGCTCGGTCACCGACCGCTCGGGCACCACCACCGTGGTTCGCGACCTGTTCGTCGAGGGGGACCGGATCGTGGGCGTCGTCATGTGGTCCGAGGTGTTCGCCCGCTGCGAGCACCCGTCGGTGGGGGTGCGCTGGTCCGATCCGACCGCGGTGACCGTGGACGGACGTGTCGTCCCGATCCCCCGGGTGTCGGTCAACTACCAGAGCCACTCCGACGGCGGCTGCGCCAACACCGACTCACGGCCCGATGCGGTCGGGGTGGCCCAGTGGACCGCGGTCACCCGCACCGTGGCCCAGGGAACCGTGCTGGCCGTCCCCGGCAGCGGAGCGGCCGCTCCGGTACCGTCCGGACCGTGACGGGGACGAACCGAGGGGAGCAGACATGACCGACGGTGGGCCGGTGGCGCACACCTACAACCTGGCCGACCAGTGGGAGGCCGTCGCCGACCGGGTCGCTGAGCGCGAAGCGGTCGTCGCGGGGGACCGCCGGCTGACCTACGCGCAGCTCGAGGAACGGGCCAACCGACTGGCGAACCACCTGAGTTCGGCCGGCGTCGGGCCCGGCGACTTCGTCGGCTGCTACCTGACCAACGGCACCGAGTACCTCGAGACCATGCTCGCCTGCTTCAAGCTGCGGGCGGCGCCGATCAACGTCAACTATCGCTACGTCGCCGACGAGCTCCGCTACCTGTTCACCGACGCAGGACTGGTGGCGGTCGTGTGCGAGCAGCGCTTCGCCCCCCGGGTGGCCGAGATCGCGGCCGACGTGCCGACCCTGCGCCACACGCTGGTGGTCGCCGATCCGGACGCCGATGCAGATGCCCAGGCGGTCGACCTGTCCACCGTGCCCGACGGCCACGACTACGAGGCGGCGCTCGCCGCCGCATCGGCGGACCGCCCGGTCGTGGCGGACCGGGGTGACGACGACATCTACGTCATCTACACCGGCGGCACCACCGGCATGCCCAAGGGCGTGGTGTGGCGCATGGGCGACGCCTTCTTCGGCTGCATCGGCGGCGGCGACCCCCTGCGCATGAGCGGGCCGGTCTCATCTCCCGCCGAGACCGTCGAACGCATCATCGACTTCGACTTCAACTTCTACGCGCTGGCCCCGATGATGCACGCCGCCGCGCAGTGGGTGTCGATGATGTGGCTCCTGTGCGGGGCCAAGGTGGTGCTGCACCAGGGCCGGTTCGACCCCAGCGTCGTGTGGCGCACCGTCGAGGCCGAGAAGATCAGCTTCCTCACCATCGTCGGCGACGCCATGGCCCGGCCGCTGCTCGACGACTGGGACGCCAACGGGCCCTACGAGGTCGGGTCGCTGTACTCGTTCTCCAACGGCGGCGCCCCGATCAGCCCGGCCGCCCGCTCGCGGGTGCAGGCGATCCTGCCCAACGCCATGTTCACCGACGGCTTCGGGTCCTCCGAGACCGGCATCCAGGGCAGCCAGCGGCTTCAGCCCGGCGAGGACCCGGGCAACGTCATCCGCTACGACAACGTCGCCTCGGGCACCAAGGTGGTCGACATCGACGGCCGCGAGGTCGAACCGGGTTCCGGCGTCGTCGGCCGCATCGCCCACACCGGCTGGATCCCGCTGCGCTACCACAACGCCCCCGAGAAGACCGCCGAGGCGTTCTTCGAGGTCGACGGCCGTCGCTACGTCGTGTCCGGAGACATGGCGACCGTCGAGGCCGACGGGTCGGTCATCCTGCTCGGACGCGGGTCGGTCAGCATCAACACCGGCGGCGAGAAGGTCTACCCCGAAGAGGTCGAAGGCGTCCTCAAGGGTCACCCGGCGGTGTACGACACCGTCGTGGTCGGCGTGCCCCACGAGCGCTGGGGGGAACAGGTCGTGGCGGTCGTGCAGCCCGTCGCGGGTGAGCAGCCCACACTCGACGACATCGAGCCGTTCGCCCGGACCCAGCTCGCCGGCTACAAGGTGCCCCGGCGGATCGTGCTCGTCGACGAGGTGGTCCGGTCCCCGGCCGGCAAGGCCGATTACCGCTGGGCCAAGGCGGTCGCGGCAGACTCGACCCCTTGATCTCCGTCTCCGGACTCTCCAAGGCCCACGGCGGCCGCACCCTCTTCTCCGACGTCTCGTTCCGGTTGGTGCCGGGACGGAGGGTCGCGCTCGTCGGCGGCAACGGCGTGGGCAAGACCACGATCCTGGAGATCGTCGTCGGCCTGCAGCGCTCCGACACCGGTGAGGTGCACATCGTCAAGGGCAGTCGGATCGGCTACCTGCCCCAGGAGCTCACCGAGCAGATCGACGGCACCGTCATCGAGGAGGTGATGCGCGGCGCGGCGCACATCACCGACCTCGAGGACCAGCTCGCCCGCCTGGCCGCGGACGTCGCAGCGACCGGTCCGGGCGGAGCGGACGAGGACGACGACGCGCATCAGCACGCCCTGGCCGCCTACGGCGAGGTGCAGCACCGCTTCGAGACCCTCGGCGGCTACGGCGTCGAAGCCGAGGCCCGCCGGGTGCTCGACGGCCTCGGGTTCACCGGGAGCGACGCGGATCGACCGGTGCAGGACCTCTCGGGTGGGTGGCGGATGCGCGTCGCCCTGGCCCGGCTGATGCTGAGCGCCCCCGACCTGCTGGTGCTCGACGAGCCGACCAACCACCTCGACGTCGAGTCGGTGGCGTGGCTCGAGCAGTACCTGCAGAGCTGGCCGGGAGCGATCCTGTTCGTTAGCCACGACCGCGACTTCCTCGACGCCGTGGCCGAACGGGTCATCGAGGTCGCGCAGGGTCGGGCCACCGAGTACGTCGGTGGCTTCGCCGAGTTCGTCGTGCAGCGCGAGGAGCGCCACCAGGCCGCCCTCGCCGCGGCTGAGCAGCAGCAACGCCAGATCGCACACGTCGAACGCTTCGTCGAGCGCTTCCGCTACAAGGCGACCAAGGCCCGTCAGGTGCAGTCGCGGCTCAAGATGCTCGAGAAGCTCGACCACCTCGAGGCCCCGACCGTCGAGCAGGTCCAGGCCCGCTTCGCCTTCCCCTCCCCGCAGCGCTCGGCCCGGGTGGTGGCCGAGATCGAGGACGCCACGGTCGGCTTCGACGGCGTCCCGGTGCTGAGCCACGTCGACCTGGTGCTCGAACGTGGACAGAAGCTCGCCCTGATCGGACCCAACGGCGCGGGCAAGACCACCCTGCTGCGCCTCCTGCTCGGCCGCCTGGACCCGATGGCCGGTCACGCCCAGCTCGGAGCCAACGTGGACGTGGCCGAGTTCGCCCAGCACCAGGTCGACGCCCTCGACTTCGACCGCACAGTGCTCGAGGAGCTGCGCCGGGCCGTCGGTGACGAGCACGGCCGCAACCTGCGCAGCGTGCTCGCCGCGTTCGGCTTCAAGGGCGACGCCGTCGATCGGACCGTCGCGGATCTGTCCGGAGGTGAGCGGACCCGCCTCGCCCTGGCTCGGATCATGGTCGAACCGGTCAACCTGCTGGTGCTCGACGAACCGACCAACCACCTCGACCTGCCGAGTTGCGACGTGCTCGAGGACGCCCTCGTCGCCTACCCGGGGGCGGTGCTGCTCGTCACCCACGACCGCTACCTGATCCGTTCGGTGGCCGACGCCCTGCTCGAGGTGCGCGACGGGACCGTCGTGTACCACCCGTCGGTCGACGAAGAGGTCCTGGCGCCCCGGGGCATCACCGCGACCGCCGGCCGGGTCGCGCCCGCGGCGGCATCCGAGCCCGGTGGGCCGGCCGGTCGCCGACCGAACAAGGCCGAGCAGCGGCGGGCCAGCGCGGGCCAGCGGAGGGCCCGGGAGAAGTCGACCAAGGCGCTGCGGAGCCGGGCGCGCACCCTCGAGCGCCAGGCGCAGGCCGCCGAGCAGGAGGCGGCCGCGCTGGCCGCGCAGCTGGCCGATCCCGACATCTACGACGACCACGCCCTGGTGCGCGACCTCGCCGACCGCCACGACGACGCGCAGGCCCGGGCCGACGCCCTGATGGCGGAGTGGCTGGCCGCCCAGGAGGAGCTCGACTCCGACGGCTCGTGACCGGCCCGGGCCGCTACGGAGTCAGGTCGACGTCGTGGAGGATGATCCGCGTCGAGCTCTCCCGGGTCGCCCCCGACAGCTTCCAGCCGGTGAGCAGCCGGTCGAGGGCGGCGACGTCCGGGCACGCCAGGTGCAGCAGGTAGTCGTGCGCTCCCGTGACGTGCGACGCGGAACGCACCTCGGGCGTCCGGCGGAGCTCGGCTTCGAACCCGTCGTGGTCGGCGCCGGCCTCCAGTTGCAGCTCGGTGATCGCCCGCAACCCGATCCCCAGCACCGACAGGTCGATGTCGGCGTGGTAGCCGCGGATCACCCCGTGGCGCTCGAGTCGGCGGACCCGGTCCGCGGTGGCGGTGGGCCCCAGCCCGACCCGCTCGCCGAGCTCCCGCCAGCTCGCCCGACCGTCGATCCGCAACTCGGCGAGGATCGCCCGGTCGAGTACATCGATCACCAAGGAATCCATGGTTAGTGAGCCTATCGACCATGGAAGAACCCCGATATCTCGGGCGAATCCGGGCCAAGCTCGGTCCATGACGGGATTCGTGCGCGACGTCGCTCTCGGGGTGGCCACCGGACTGCCGATGCTCGTGGTCGTCGGTCCCATCGCCCTTCTCCTGGTCGACGTCGGCGTCCGTCGAGGTCTGCGGGCCGGATCGCCCGCCGCGCTCGGCGTCGCCCTCGGCGACGTCGTGCTCGCGGTGGTGGTCGCGGTGGCCGGGACCGCCCTCGGGTCCCGGCTGGCACCGGTCGCCGATCAGCTGCGGATCGGTGCGGCGGTGATCGTGGCCGCCATCGCGGTCCACGCGGTGCTCTCGGTGCGGCGGGCCGGCGCATCCGGCCCGGGCGGCTCCGAGCGGCCGGTGCCGGAGAAGGAGCCGTCGTCGGGGCCGGTGCTCGTCCCGGCCGGCGGCGCCGGCGTGTCGAGCAGCGATCACGGCACGGGCCGACTCCTCGGGGGGTTCGCGGCCCTGACCCTGGCCAACCCGCTGACCCTGCTCGTGTACACCGGGGTGGTCGTCGGCGGCGGAGCGGGCGTGGGCACCGCGGGCTGGGTCACCGGCATGGGACTGGCGTCGCTGGCGGTCCACCACGGCTGGATCGGGGTCGGTCACGTCGTCGGCTCGGCCCTTCCGTCCGGCGCGCTGCGGGTCGCGCGCTACGTCGCGGCCGGCCTCCTGCTCGGACTCGCGGTGCACCTGCTCGTCGGCTGAGGACCCCGACGCGGGCGCTACGGTCCGGCTGTGCGTTGGACCGTCCACGGTGAGCGACCGATCTACGAGTCGGAGTGGGTCCGGCTCGTGCTGACCGACGTCGAGGTGCCGGCGGTGCCGGGGCACCCGGCCCGTCGCTTCGAGCACCACGTCGTGCGTTCCCGCGGCCCCGCGGCGGGGGCGGTGGTCCTCGACGACGTCGAGACCGACGACGCCGGGCTGCGGCCCTGCGTGTTGCTGCTGTGGCGGCACCGGTTCATCACCGACACGTGGGGCTGGGAGGTCCCCGGCGGCGGGGTCGACCCCGGCGAGGCCTCGATCGACGCGGCGGCCCGAGAGGTGCTCGAGGAGTCGGGCTGGCGCATCGGAGGTGACGCCGGCACCGTCGAGCACCTGGTCGACTACTTCCCGATGAACGGCCTGGGTGACAACCGCTTCGACCTGTTCCTGGCCCGCGGCGCGGTCCACGAGGGAGATCCGACCGACCCGTCCGAGGCCGAGCGGGTCGAATGGGTCCCGGTCGACCGGCTTCGCAGTGAGATCTCCGCCGGCCGGGTGCAGGACGGGCTGTCGCTCAGCGCGCTCCTGTGGTGCCTGGCCTTCGGACTCCTCTGAGCGGGTCCGCTCAGCTCAGCCCCAGCCGGACGAGCTGGTCGCCCGGAGCGTCGATCTCGCCGAGCGCGGCGCGCAGCAGGTCGACCATGTCGGCCTCGGTCGCAGTGCCGGTCAGGTCGTGGAGCTCGCCCGGGTCGTCGTCGAGGTCGAACAGCAGGCTCGTCTGCGAGTGGCCCTCGGCCGCCGCCCAGTAGGGGACGGGGTCGCCGGGGCCGAAGGGCTGGTGGATGACCGGGACGTCCGAGTCCGGCATCCGCTCGAGCGTCGCCCGACCGTCCGGTCGGGGCAGGCGCAGCTCGGGGAAGGCGTGGATCGGCATGGTCGACCACCGGTTGGACCACATCGACAGCGGCCGGTTCCCCGGATCGGGGGCGCGCAGGTAGCGCCGCCGACCGTCGGTGACGGTCACCCCCTGGCCCCAGATGCCCGTCAGCGCCCACTCCCGTTCGGGTTCGCCCGCCGGGTCGTCGAGCAACGGCACCAGCGACCGGCCGTGGGTCCGGTGCTCGGGCGTCACGCCGAACACGTCGCAGATCGTGGCGTGGATGTCGACGGTGGTGGTCAGCCGGTCGACCACACCGGGGCCCCGTCCGGGCCAGGCGACCATCAGCGGGATGTGCCCGAGCACGGCACGCACCGGGGTCGACGGCTTGCCGAAGATGTCGTGCTCGCCGAGGTAGTGGCCGTGGTCGGTGCAGACGATCACCGCGGTGTCGTCCCACAGGTCCCGCCGGTCGAGCTCGTCGAGCAGCCGTCCGAACTGGTGGTCGATGAAGGAGAGCTTGGCGCCGTAGTTGGCGCGGATGTGGCGGGCGGTGCGCTCGTCGATGACGCCGGAGGCGACGGCGTCGACCGCGTACGGGGGCCAGATGACGCGGGGTCCGTCCCAGTCGGGGTCGTAGCGCGACATCCACGGTTCGGGGACGTCGAAGGGCTCGTGGGGGTCGAACTCGTCGACGAACAGCATGAAGCGCTCAGCGGACGGCGCCTCGTCGGCGAGCCAGCGGGCGGCCTCGGCCATGGTGCGGGCGCCGGGGAAGTCTTCCTCGGAGCGGAACCAGGTCCGGCTCTCGTCGTACGCGTGGGGGATCCAGCCCTCGCGGGCGGGCAGCGCCGGGGTGCCGATCCACGACGGGTCCGCCGCGGTTCGCCACGGGTCGCCCTCGTGGCCGCGGACGTAGCGCCAGGCGCCGAAGTCGGTGTGGTAGTTCTCGCCGCCGGCCTCGAACAGGTGGGGGTGGTCCGACACCAACATGGTGGTCACACCGGCCCGCCGCAGGTCGTAGGTGACGGCGTCCTCCCAGATCTCGACCGAGCCCCACGGGCGCCACAGGAAGTCGAGTGCACCGACGAGGATGTCGTGGCGGGCCGGCATGCACGGCAGCGATCCGGTGTGGTGACGGTCGAAGCGCACCGCCCGGGCCGCGAAGCGGTCGAGGTTCGGCGTGTCGAACTCGGGGGCCTGGGCCAGAACCGGGGCGTAGGCGCCGACCATGTGGCGGTTGAGGCTGTCGAGCAGGACGACGACCACGTTGCGGGGCCCGGCGCCCGCGGAGGGGTCGTCGGGTCGTGTCTCAGCCGACACGAGACCCACCCCCGACAGCGAGCTCCTTGGCCCACGGGTAGTCGGGTTTGCCGGAGGGGGAGCGGACGATCTGGTCGACCACGTGCAGCTCGCGGGGGACCTTGTAGCCGGCCACCAGGGTCCGGGCGTGCCCGGCCAGCTCGTCGAGGGTGACGTCGTGACCGTCGCGCAGCTCCACGATGGCCGCCACCCGCTGTCCCCATCGCTCGTCGGGCACCCCGACCACCAGGCAGTCGTACACCGCGGGGTGGCCCTTGAGGGCGGCCTCGACCTCCTCGGGGAAGATCTTCTCGCCGCCGGAGTTGATCGACACCGAACCCCGGCCGAGCATCACCAGCCGGCCGTCCTCGGTCCAGCGGGCGAAGTCGCCGCCCATCGAGTAGCGCCGTCCGTCGCCGGCGGTCACGAACACCTCGGCGGTCTTGGCCGGGTCGTTGTAGTAGCCGAGCGGGATGTTGCCGGTGCGGCCCAGCCGACCGACCCGGGTGTCACCCGGCGGGACCACCTGCAGGTCGTCGTCGAGCACCGCGACGTCGCGGCCCGGGTTCACCGTCGGGCCGCCGCCGTCGACCGTCGCGCCCTTGGCCGCGTAGGTGACGCCGTTGAATCCGCCCTCGGTGGAGCCGATCGAGTCGGTGATGATCAGGTTCGGGAACCGGTCGAGGAACCGCTCCTTGACCGACTGCGAGAACAGCGCCGCGCTCGACGAGACCGAGATCAGGCTTGACGCGTCCCAGCGGTCCGGCTGGTCCTCGAGCGCCTCGATCATCGGCCGGGCCACCGCGTCGCCGGTGATGATCACCGAGTTGACGCCGTGGGCGTCGACCAGGTCCCACACCCCGGCCGGGTCGAACTTGGACACCAGCACGATGGTCGAGCCGATGAACCACTGGCTCATGGTGGCGATCTGCGCCGCGCCGTGCATCAGCGGCGGGATCACCCCGAAGATCAGCGGGGTCTCCGACGCCGCGGCCTGCTCCGCCTTGGTGAACTCGCTGGCGACCCGCTCGTTGGTCAGGGCGTCGATCCCCTGGCCGAGGGCGAAGTA
>Ga0209477_1000755_pt1 | contig 20163 bp, 16 predicted proteins | sample KloWWTupernatant_FD_187180 | JGI IMG/M metagenome (GOLD analysis project Ga0209477, IMG submission 187180) | Active sludge microbial communities from Klosterneuburg, Austria, studying microevolution and ecology of nitrifiers - Klosterneuburg... | ecosystem: Engineered > WWTP > Aerobic digester >... | reverse complement strand
CGCGGGGTCGCAGCCGTTCGGCCAGCGTCGTCGTCGTCCCTCGCCACTCGTCGACCCTGCTCGCCACCGACCCCCCTGGGACGTCGCACGATGCTATCGGCCGGGCTGCTATCGGGCGGGCTGGTATCGGGCGGGACAGCAGCGGCCGTGCGAGAGTGGGGGCGTGAGCCGCCTGCTGGTCCGTCCCGGAGATCCCCTGTCCGGTGAGGTCGTCATCTCCGGGGCCAAGAACTCGGTGCTCAAGCTGATGGCCGCGACCGTGCTGGCCGAGGGCCGCTACGTGCTGCGCAACGTCCCCGACATCAGCGACGTCACGATCATGGGACGCCTTCTCGAGGCGATGGGCATGTCGGTGCGCCGCCGTGAGGACGCCGCGGTGGAGATCGTCCGGGGTCCCGACGTGGTCGCCGAGGCCCCCTACGAGCTGGTGGAGCAGATGCGGGCATCGACCGCGGTGCTCGGACCGCTGCTGGCCGGGGTCGGACGGGCCAGGGTCGCCCTGCCCGGCGGCGACGACTTCGGATCCCGGCCCGTCGACATGCACCTGGCGTCGCTCGAGGCGCTCGGTGCCACCTTCACGCTGAGCCACGGGATGATCGAGGGCCGCGCCGAGAAGCTGATCGGCGCCGAGGTCGTGCTCGAGTACCCGAGCGTGGGCGCCACCGAGAACCTGCTGATGGCCGGCGCCACCGCCCGCGGCACGACCACGGTGCGCAACGCGGCCCGTGAGCCGGAGATCTCGGATCTGGCCGCGTTCCTCAACCGCATGGGGGCGCGGGTCCTCGGAGCGGGCAGCCCCACGATCGTCATCGAAGGAGTCGACGAGCTGCGAGCCGTCGAGCACACCGTCATCCCCGACCGGGTCGAGGTCGTCACCTTCCTGGCCGCGGTGGCGGTCGCCGGGGGAGAGGTGACCCTGCGCGGTGCCAGAGCGGACCACGTCGACCTGCTGATCGAGAAGATGGGCCGGATGGGCCTGCGGATCTCACCCGAGGCCGACGGGCTGTGGGTGATGTCGTCGGGCCGCCCCCGGCCGATCGACGTGGCGACCCTGCCGTACCCGGGAATCGCCACCGACTACCTGCCCATGCTGGTGGCGGTGATGTGCCTGGCCGACGGGACCAGCTATGCGACCGAGAACGTGTTCGCCGGACGGTTCCGCTATGTCGGCGAGCTGGCCCGCATGGGCGCCGACATCCGCGTCGAGGGACACCACCTGGTGATCGACGGCGTCGAGCGTCTGTCGGGTGCTCCTGTGCGAGCCGTCGACATCCGCGCCGGTGCGGCGATGGCCATCGCCGCGCTCGCGGCGGACGGCGAGACGACGATCCACGATGCGGGACCGATCGACCGCGGCTACGAGAGCTTCGTGGACAAGCTGTCGGGCCTGGGCGCCGACATCACCCGTCAGGACTGAGGGACCGGCCACCGCCCCTGTTGGGGAGGGTGCCGGGCCGCCATCTACTCTGGTCCGGTTCCCCAGCATCGCGAACCCCGGAGCGCCACCCGTGCAGGAGCAGGTCGAGCAGGTCATCGAGATCATCCGTCCCGCCATCCAGGCCGACGGCGGTGACATCAACCTGCTCGACGTCGACGAGAACTCCGGAGTGGTGACCGTCGAGCTGACCGGCGCCTGCGTGAGCTGTCCGGCCTCGACCATCACGATGAAGGCCGGCATCGAGCGCATCATGAAGGACCGCGTGCCGGGCGTGACGGCGGTCGTCCAGCCCGACACCGAGCTCGAGCTCGGCTCGGCCGTGTCGCTCTGAGCGATCGGCACGTCGAGGTGGGAACCCGTTCGTCGTCGGCCCCCGAGCTGCTCGACGCGTCCGTCGGAGGGGACCGGGCCGCGCTGGCGCGGTTGCTGTCGATGGTGGAGCGGGGCGGTGACGGCGCCCGGGCGGTGGCCCGAGCCGCGTTCCCCCGATCGGGTGCCGCCCACACGATCGGCATCACCGGGGCGCCCGGATCCGGCAAGTCGTCTCTGACCAGCGCGCTGTGCCGCGTGGTGCGCGCCTCGGGTGACCGCCTGGCGGTGCTGGCGATCGACCCGTCGTCGCCGTTCTCGGGCGGGGCGATCCTGGGGGACCGGGTCCGCATGGCCGACCACACCCTCGACGAGGGGGTGTTCATCCGCTCGATGGCCACCCGCGGTCACCTCGGAGGGTTGTCGGTGGCCACCCCCGAGGCGGTGCGCGTGCTCGACGCCGTCGGCTTCCCGTGGGTCGTGATCGAGACGGTCGGAGTCGGCCAGGTCGAGGTCGAGGTCGCCGGCGCGGCCGACACGGTCGTCGTCGTGGTGAACCCGGGCTGGGGCGACTCGGTGCAGGCCAACAAGGCCGGTCTGATGGAGATCGCGGACGTGTTCGTGATCAACAAGGCGGATCGTTCCGGGGCGCGTGACACCCGGCGTGACCTCGACAACATGCTGGCTCTGCGCAGCGGCGGCCATCCCCCGGTCATCGTCGAGACGGTGGCCACCCGCGACGAGGGACTGAACGAGCTGTGGGAGGCGATCCGGGATCACCGGCGCCGCAGCACGGACAGCGGCGAGCGGTCCCGGCGTCGGGAGGCCCGGGTCGACGACGAGATGCGGCGGGTGCTGGTCGCCCGCCTGATCGAACGGGCCGGAGCGATGGGTGAGGACCCGCGGTGGGCGTCGGCGCGCCGGGCGGTTCTCGACGGGACCGTCGATCCGTGGGCCGCGACCGACGCACTGATCGACTGAACCACGCTTTCAGCCGTTCAGCAGGTCAACCGGTCAGTCGGGTGCACTCGGCGCAGGTGCCGATCAGGTCGAGCCGGTGGTGCTCGAGGGCGAATCCGCTCGAGACCGACACGTCGCGCAGCACCGAGTGCAGGCTCGACTCCAGCTCGTCGGTGGGGACGAAGTCCTCAACCCGCCCGCAGTGGGTGCACACCAGGTGGTGATGGTGGTGGGTGAGCTCCTCGGCCAGCTCGAAGTGGCTGAACTCGTCGCCGGCCACGATGCGGTGCACGACGCCGGCGTCGATCAGCTCGTTGAGGTTGCGGTACACGCTGCTCTGGGCCAGCGTGCCGGCGCGGGCGAGGATGTCGGGGATGGTGAGGGGGCGGTCCGTTCCGGCCAGGACCTCGACCACCCGTCGACGGGACCGGGTGTAGCGCAGTCCGGCTCCCCTCAGGCGGGGTGCGACGGTCGAGTGGAGCTCGGTGAGGGTGCCCTCGGGGTCGGCCACACGTCGAGACTACCGGCCGCATTGGGAACGGGTGGGAAGGGGAACGGGTGGGAATGTGAACGGTACCTTGAGCCGATGGAGCACCTCCGCCCCACCAACCTGCCATCGGCGATCCGCCTGATCGAGGTCGTCGGTCGGGGCGGCAGCGCCGTGGTGTGGCGGGCCCGGGACCGGCGCTCCGGGCGCGACGTGGCGGTCAAGGTGATCGGGCTGCCCCTGGACGGACCCCTCAGGGAACAGACCCGGGCCCGCTTCGAGAGCGAGCTGCGAGCCCTGGCCCGACTCCGCCACGACCACGTTCTCACGGTGAGCGCGGCGGGGACCGACCGCGACTGCTGCTGGGTCCTGACCCCGTTGGCCGACGGCACGCTCGCCGGCCGCATGGACCGGGCGCCGATCGCGGATCCCGACGAGCTGTGCGAGCTGGCCCTGGCTGTGGGATCCGGACTGGCCGCAGCGCACCGCCTCGACGTCGTCCACGGCGACGTCACCCCGGCCAACGTGCTGTTCTGCGACGGACGTCCGGTCCTGGCCGACTTCGGGATCGCAGTTCTCGACCCTGGCGCCGGGACCGGGCCGGGCTGGCCCGCCACCCCGGGTTGGGCCGCTCCCGAGCGACTCGACGGCGCCGAGCCCACGGCCGCCTCCGACGTGTACGGGTGGGCGGCGACGGTGTGGTCCGCGGCGACCGCTCGGCGCCCGCCGCTCGCCCGGCCGCCGGACCCGACGGTGCTGCCCCGGGGCCTCGACGCGGTGGTGGCCGACGCGTGCGAACCCGACGTCGCCCGGCGGGTCGGGCTGGCCGACGCCCTGCGCCGCCTCGACGCCGAGCGGCGACGACGGGACCGGTACATTCCGGGCCCATGACCGAACCCACCGCCCACCCGGACGCCGTCGAGGCGCCCGGCCCGCTGGTCCGACACGAACGCACCGACGCCGGAGTCGACGTGCTCACCCTCTCCCACGGCAAGGTCAACGCCCTCAGCAGCGCGGTCCTGGCCGAGCTGCGCGACCGCGTCGGCGAGCTCCGATCGGCCGGCGCCCGGGCCGTGGTGGTGACCGGCGGACCCAAGCTGTTCGCCGCCGGCGCCGACATCACCGAGTTCGCCGAGCGCGGAGGCGACGAGCCGTTCGGGGTGGCCGCGCCGGAGCGGGTGGCCGAGATCGGCGCCGGGTTCCTCGACGCGCTCGAGGACCTGGCCGCCCTGCCCTGTCCGACGATCGCCGCGGTCAACGGCGTCGCCCTGGGCGGCGGCTGCGAGCTGGCCCTGGCCTGCGACCTGCGGGTGGCCTCGGACCGGGCCCGGTTCGGCCAACCCGAGATCCTGCTCGGGATCATCCCCGGCGGAGGCGGCACCCAGCGCCTGGCCCGGCTGATCGGCCCGGCCCGCGCCAAGGACATGGTGCTCACCGGCCGGACCGTCGACGCGGCCGAGGCCCGGAACTTCGGCCTGGTCGACCGGGTGGTCGACGGCGACGCCCTGGCCCCGGCGCTGGAGCTGGCCACGGCGTTGGCCCAGGGGCCCGCCGCAGCGCTGGCGCTGGCCAAGCGGGCCGTCGACGGCGGCCTCGACGGGACCCTGCACGACGGGCTGCGGTTGGAGCAGCGCCTGTTCGTCGACTCGTTCGCCACCGGCGACGCGGCGGTCGGCGTGCGTTCCTTCCTGCGCGACGGCCCCGGGAAGGCCCAGTTCCCCTGATCCCCGGCGGTCAGCCGGCCCAGGCAGCGCTGTCGGTCAGCCGGCCCAGGCAGCGCTGTCGGTCAGCCGGCCCAGGCGACGCGCCCCAGCTCCAGGGGGGTGTCGACCAGCCGACTGCGCGGGACCACCCGCACGTTCACGCCCATGCGCCCGGCGCTGAGGATGGGGGCATCCGCGCCGAAGGTGCGGTGGCCGTCGGGAGCGGAGCGCTCCTCGGCCATCGACACGGTGACGGTGTCCTCGAGCTCGCCGGACTGACCGACCTGACCGGCCACCAGCTGCACCTCGACCTCGTCGGGACCGAGCTCGCCCAGGGCGACGGTGGCGGTGACCCGGCGGGTGCCGCCGAGGTCCGCGACCGACTCGTCGACATCGACCGAGTCGACGTGGACCTGGTGCCAGAGGGCGTCCACGCGGGAACGGAACCCGGCCAGCTCCCGCGCCGCGGAGTAGCCGTCGGCGGCCAGCTCGACCGCCCGGGACGCAGCGGGCAGGTACAGCGTCGAGGTGTAGTCCCGCACCATCCGGTGCGCGCTCACGAACGGGGCGAGCGTGCGCAACGACTCCTTCATCACGCGCACCCACCCGGTCGGGGTCGAGCCCGGCCCGGCCGAGTGGTAGATCGGCACGATCTGGTTCTCGAGGATGTCGAACAGGCTGTTGGCCTCGAGCTCGGCCCGGCGGGCGTCGTCGTCGACCGACTCGGCCGACGAGATCGCCCAGCCGTTCGGTCCGTCGCTCTCGCGACCGCCGTCGCGGCCGTCGGAGCCGGCACGGAAGCACTCGGCCCACCAGCCGTCGAGCACCGAGCAGTGCATCGCCCCGTTCATGACCGCCTTCATGCCGCTGGTCCCCGACGCCTCCATCGGCCGCACCGGTGTGTTGAGCCAGATGTCGGCGCCCTGAACCAACGACCGGGCCAGGGCCATGTCGTAGTCCTCGACGAACACGAAGCGGGTCCGCACCCCGACGTCGTGGGAGAACGCGACGATCTGGCGGATCAGCTCCTTGCCGCTGTCGTCCGCGGGATGCGCCTTGCCGGCGAACACGAACTGGATCGGACGGTCCTCGTCGCCGAGAAGGGCGCGGAGGCGGTCGGCCTGGCTGAGCAGCAGAGCGGCGCGCTTGTAGGTCGCGAACCGCCGGGCGAAGCAGATCGTCAGGGCGTCGGGGTCGAGGGCGTCGTCCACCCAGGCCAGCTCCGACGCGGATCGGCCGAGCGATGTGCCCGAGGTTCGGAGCCGCTCCCGGACGTGCTCGACCAGCCGAACCTTCGCCGAGCGGTGCGCCTCCCACAGCACGTCGTCGTCGACGGTGCGGACGTGCTCCCATGCCTCCGGATCCGCCCACTGCCAGTCGATGCCGACCGAGTCGGTGAACAGACCGGCCATCTCCGAGGAGACCCAGGTCGCGCCGTGAACGCCGTTGGTGATGTGGCCGACCGGCGTCTCGGACTCGGGGACGCCCGGCCACAGGTCGTGGAACATCGCCCGGCTGACCTCGCCGTGCAGCGCTGAGACCCCGTTGCGTCGCTCGGCCAGGCGCATGCCCATCACCGCCATGTTGAAGCGGTCCGAGGGGTCGGCCCCCGGACGGTGGCCGAGCGACATCAGCTCGTCCAGGCCGATCCCGCACTCGGCGGCCCACCGGCCGAAGTACTTCTCGATCAGCTCGCGGGGGAACTGGTCGATGCCGGCCGGGACCGGGGTGTGGGTGGTGAACACGGCGCCGGCGCGGACCGCCTCCAACGCCTCGGCGAAGGACAACCCGTTCCGCTGCATCAGCATCCGGATGCGTTCCAGACCCAGGAACCCGGCGTGGCCCTCGTTGGTGTGGAAGACGTGCGCGGGCACACCGAGCGCCTCGAGCGCCCGGACGCCTCCGATGCCGAGCAGGATCTCCTGGCGGAGCCGGTGCTCGACGTCGCCGCCGTAGAGCCGGTCGGTGACCAGCTGGAGGTCCTGGGGGTTCTCGTCGATGTCGGCGTCGAGCAGGTACAGCGGCGTCCGGCCCACCGTGGCCCGCCACACCTGGGCGATCAGCGTCTGCTCGCCCAGCTCCACCGAGATCCGCACGCCGTCGCACAACTCGAGCGCCATGGCGTACGGGTCGAGGTCGGGGAACCGCTCCTGCTGCCAGCCGTCGACGGTGAGCGACTGGCGGAAGTAGCCGTGCCGGTAGAACAGGCCGATGGCGACCAGCGGGACCCCCAGGTCCGACGCCGCCTTGAGGTGGTCGCCGGCCAGGACGCCCAGGCCGCCGGAGTACTGCGGGACGGCCTCGGAGATGCCGAACTCGGGCGAGAAGTAGGCGACGACCCCGCCGTCGAGGTCGGACTCTCCGCCGGTGGCGGGGATCGCGCCCTGGGCGAGCTGCGCCTGGAACCAGCGCGGGAGCGACTCGTAGGCGTCGAGCGCGGCGGTCACCGCCGAGAGCCGCTCGAGGAACGCCGGGTCGGCCGCCAGCTCCTCCAGTCGGGCCGTCGGCGTCTCGGCCAGCACCCGGCGCGGGTCGTGTCCGCCCTCGTCCCAGACCCGCGGATCGATGCCGGCGAACAGCTCCCGGGTGGGACGGTCCCAGGACCACCGCAGGTTCCCGGCCAGGCGGTCGAGCGGCTCGAGCCCCCCGGGCAGTCGGGGGCGGACGGTGAAGGAACGCAGCGCTCTCACACACCGGCAGGGTAGCGCCGGTGCGGGTACTGCCCACCGGGAGGGACCTGAGGACGCTCGGGGGCGGCGGTCCGCTCGCGGGGAGGGCGGTGGCGGACCCCCGGTAGCCTGGGAGACCGCATGTCCCGCCGCCCGCTGTTCGTCGCGCTCGCAATACTCGGTGCCGTCGTCGTGGTCGCCACCGCGACCGGGCCGGTGCGCGCCCAGGGCGTCGACCCGTCCACCACCACGGTGCCCGGATCCGGGTCGTCGACGGCCACGACCGGAACGACCGATCCGTCCGGCCCGGTCGCATACGCCACCGCGGATGGCCGGGTGTGGGTGGGCCAGGGCGACGGCGCCCCGATCGAGGTCGCCCAGGGTGCCGCGGTGGGTCGGGGAGGACAGGCGGCAGTCGCCATCGCTCCCACCGCCGACCTGGTCGCCTTCGTCAGGGCGGACCGCACCTTGGTGACCGTGCCGGTGGAAGGCGGGCCACCCACGGTGCTCGCCTCGGACGCAGCCACCACCTCGCTCGGCCGTGACCCCTCGATCGCGTGGGACGGGACCGGGTCCACCCTGGCCTACCTGGCGGTCGGAACCGCCGACATGGCGGAGCCCCGCCCCAGCGACCCGGCGCCCATGCACGACCCGTCCTGGTTCCGGGTGCCGTTGCCGGTCGGGGTGCTCGGCAACGTCGTGAAGATCGTCCAGCGCGACGGCACCCCGATCTCCCGGCTCGGCGACCCGTCGGTCCGCTCCTACGTCGGGGTGACCGCCTCGCCCGCCGACGGGTTGCTGCTGCTCGACTCGGTCATCCCCGGCACCGACCAGCGCTACACCCTCGTCGGGGCCACCGCCGAGAAGGAGACGCCGACCTACTTCTCGGCCGACGACCCCGCCTTCGCCCCCGACGGTCGTTTCATCGTGGCCGCCGGACCGGCCAAGGGGCGCCGGGAGCTGATCCGCGTCGACGCCCAGACCCTGGACCGGGTCACGCTGGTCCGCGACGACTCGATCTGCAACCCGTCGGTGTCGCCGGACGGGACGCGCATCGTCTACGGCGGCGGGCGCAACTGCTCCCGACTGATGCTGATCTCGTCCAAGGGTGGCCGAGCGATCGACATCACCCCACCCGAGACCCCCGACACCGCCACCTTCGGGGTGTCCGCTCTGGGTTGGACCTCCGAGGGCCGCTGGGTGACCTCGGCGGACTGCCGCAACGACGCCGGGCGGGTCTCCTGCGACGGCCCGGTGCTGTTCCTCAACCCCGACTCGGGCCGTGTCCGCTCCGGGCCGACGGCCACGACGGTCGCGCCGGTGCAGCGTCCGCTGGTGCAGGACGTGTACCTCGACATCGACCTGCGGGGCCCGATCGAGTTCAACCACTCGTTCCTGCTGGACCCGACGGTGCAGGGCGAGGTCACCGGCGACGAGGGTGAGCCGGGTCGGCTCAAGGCCCGGCTGGTCGACGGCGAGACCGTGATGGAGGTCGACCTGATGACCGAGGGCGGGACGTCGGTGTCTGGTCGCATCACGATCACCGACCCGGCATCCGGCGTGGACCGCTCGTTCATGGTGCTCGGCCGTCCGACGGTGCTCGGCGTGCGGGTCCTGTCGATCAGCGGGATCTGGGTGACGACCCAGGACCTGCCGTGGGCGACCGGTCGCTTCGACATGGCGGTCCGGCGCCGGTGACCCCGCCGTTGGGGCGGATCATGTTCCGGGACCTGTCGCCGGTCACCCCCGGCGGGTTCCCCGCCCGCGGCGTCGCCGGCGACCCGGTGCCGGTGGCGGTGACCCTGGTCCGAGACGGCCACGGCCTGCTCGCCGGGCGTGCCCGCTGGCGGCCGATCGGCGCCACGACGTGGGACGTCGCCCCGCTGCAGGACCGCATGGACGGTTCGGGCCGCTGGGTCGGGTGCTTCGCCCCGGCGGCTCCGGGGATGTACGAGTTCGAGGTCCAGGCCTGGTGGGACCGCTTCGCCACGTGGCGGCGCGACCTGCGTGAGCGGGCCGCCGCGGCTCAGGACCTGACCGTGGAGTTCGAGGTCGGCGCCCGCCTGATCGAATCGATGCTCGATCTGGTCGACCCGCCGGCCCGGGACCGCCTGGGCGACGCCGTGTCGGGGCTCCGGTCCGCGTCGTGCTCGGAGCAGGTGCGTCTCGCCGTCGGTCTCGACGACGCGGTCGCCGGGCTGCTCGACGGGGTCCCCGACCCGGTCGAGACCGTCGCGTCGAGCAGGCACCGCCTGCGCGTCGACCGGGAACGGGCGGTGTTCGGCAGCTGGTACGAGCTCTTCCCCCGATCAGAGGGCGGCTTCCTCCCCGGAGCGCGCACGTGGGACCGGCTCGAGGCGGTGGCCGCCGCGGGGTTCGACGTGCTGTACCTGCCGCCGATCCACCCGATCGGGGTGACCCACCGCAAGGGTCCGGACAACTCGCTGGTCGCCGGTCCCGGCGACGTCGGCAGCCCGTGGGCGATCGGCCTCGCCGGGACGGGCGCGCCGGCGGTGGTGGGCGGTGACGCGGTCGGGGCGGGCGGCCACGACTCGCTGCACCCCGAGCTGGGGACACTGGCGGACTTCGACCGCTTCGTCGCCCGGGCCGCCGAGCTCGGTGTCGAGGTGGCGCTCGACGTCGCCTTCCAGTGCAGTCCCGATCACCCGTGGGCCGCCGAGCACCCCGAGTGGTTCACCCGCCTGCCCGACGGCACCATCCGCTACGCCGAGAACCCGCCGAAGAAGTACCAGGACATCTACCCGATCAACTTCTGGCCGGAGCGCGACCAGGACCGCGTCGCGCTGTGGGAGGCGTGCCGCGGCGTGTTCGAGACGTGGGCCGAACGGGGAGTGCGGATCTTCCGGGTCGACAACCCGCACACCAAGCCCCTGGCGTTCTGGGCGTGGGTCATCCCCGAGCTGCTGGAGCGCTGGCCCGACCTGGTGCTGCTGGCCGAGGCGTTCACCCTGCCGTCGATGATGCACGCCCTTGCCGAGGTGGGGTTCCACCAGAGCTACACGTACTTCACGTGGCGGACCTCGACCTGGGACCTGCGCAGCTACGGCGAGGAGCTGGTCGGCGGGCCGGCCGCGGGATGGTTCCGCCCGAACTTCTGGCCCAACACGCCCGACATCCTCTCGGGACCGCTGCGCGACGGGCCGCTGGCGGCGTTCGCGCTCCGGGCGGTGCTCGCCGCCACCCTGTCGCCGAGCTGGGGCGTGTACTCGGGCTTCGAGCTGGGCGAGAACCGGCCGGCATCGGAGGACAACGAGGAGTACCTCCACAGCGAGAAGTACGAGCTGGTCGAACGGGACTGGGATCGGCCCGACTCCCTGATGGGGCTGTTGTCGGCCCTCAACCGGATCCGTCGCGAGCACCCGTCGATGCAGCGGATCGACTCGCTGCGGTTCCTCGACGTCGACGGTGAGGACCTGCTGGCCTACACCCACCACGTCCCGGCGGGGACCGTGGTCGGCGGTCGGGTCCTCGGAGGCGACGACACGGTCATCTGCGTGGTCAACCTGCACCCCACCGAGGCCCGGGAGGGGATCGTCCACCTGGACCCCGCTGCCCTCGGGCTCCCCGCCGGTGCGCCGTACCGGGTGCTCGATGAGCTCGACGGGACCACCTACACGTGGGGCGGGTCCGCCAACTACGTGCGTCTGGACCCCGCCGAGCGCCCGGCCCACGTCCTCGCCGTCGCCCGCCCCTGACCCCGCCCTCCCCGTTCTGTTCGTTGTTTCACAACGCAGGCGTTGTGGAACAACGAACAGAACGGGCAGCGGTGGGAGGCGGGGGCGCCGATACGCTGGAGCGCGCCATGATGCAGCCACCGTCCACCGGTTCCCTCCCCGTCGCCGATCCCGAGTGGTTCCGCCGAGCCGTCTTCTACGAGGTGCACGTCCGGGGCTTCTACGACGCCACCGGCGACGGCAACGGCGACCTGCGGGGCCTCACCGACAAGCTCGACTACCTGGAGTGGCTCGGCATCGACTGCCTGTGGCTGCTGCCGTTCTACTCGTCGCCGCTGCGCGACGGCGGCTACGACATCTCGGACTTCTACCAGGTGCATCCCGACTTCGGCACCACCGAGGACGCCGCCCGGCTGATCGAGGAGGCCCACCGCCGCGGCATCCGCGTGGTGGCCGACATGGTGGTCAACCACACCTCAGACGCCCACCCCTGGTTCCAGGAGTCGCGCCGGGACGCCACCAACCCCAAGGCCGACTGGTACGTGTGGGGCGACGACGACCAGCGCTGGTCCGAGGCCCGCATCATCTTCACCGACACCGAGCCGTCGAACTGGAGTTGGGACCCGGTGCGCGGCCAGTACTACTGGCACCGGTTCTTCCACCACCAGCCCGACCTCAACTACCGCAACCCCGAGGTCCAGCAGGCGATGCTGGACGTGGTGACGCACTGGCTGGGACTCGGCCTCGACGGGTTCCGCCTCGACGCCGTGCCCTACCTGTTCGAGCGCGACGGCACCAACGGCGAGAACCTGCCCGAGACCCACGAGTACCTGCGCCGGCTCCGCAAGGAGGTCGACGCCGCGTTCCCCGGCAAGGTGCTGCTCGCCGAGGCCAACCAGTGGCCCGAGGACGTCGTCGAGTACTTCGGTGACGGCGACGAGTGCCACATGTGCTTCCACTTCCCGCTCATGCCCCGCATGTTCATGAGCCTGCGGCGCGAGGAGTCCACCCCGGTCGCCGAGATCCTGGCCCGCATGCCGCAGATCCCCGACGGCTGCCAGTGGGGCATCTTCCTGCGCAACCACGACGAGCTCACCCTGGAGATGGTGACCGACGAGGAGCGGGACTACATGTACGCCGAGTACGCCAGCGACCCGCGCATGCGGCGCAACGTGGGCATCGCCCGGCGGCTGTTCCCCCTGCTCGAGAACGACCGGCGCCAGGCCGAGCTGCTGCACGCCCTGCTGTTCTCCATGCCCGGCACACCGATCCTCTACTACGGCGATGAGATCGGCATGGGCGACAACATCTACCTGGGCGACCGCGATGGCGTGCGCACGCCCATGCAGTGGAACCCGGACCGCAACGGTGGGTTCTCCACCGCGGACTTCGCCCAGCTGTACCTGCCGCCGCTGATGGACCCGGTGTACGGGTTCCAGGCTCTCAACGTCGAGGGCGAGCGCCGCGACGGGGCGTCGTTCCTGAACTGGCTGCGCCGCATCATCCACGTCCGCCAACAGCACGCGCTGTTCGGCACCGGCGACTTCGAGATCCTCGAGGTGTCGACCCCGTCGGTCTTCGCCTACCTGCGGACCCCGCCCGAGGGCGCGGACCCGTCGGTCCGGCCGGTGCTGTGCGTCAACAACTTCTCGGGCAAGGCCCAGCCCGCCGAGTTGTTCCTGTCGCACCGGGCGGGCAGCGTGCCGGTCGAGTTGATGGGCGGGGTGTCGTTCCCGGCCATCGGTGAGCTGCCGTACTTCGTCACGTTGCCTCCCTACGGTTTCCTCTGGTTCGAGCTCACCGAACCGGCCACCTGACCCCGCGACGAGCGGCCTCCGGGCGGTGGCGGGTTCGAACCGGCCCCTCCCGAGCGGGTAGAAACGAGACATCGACGCTGGTTCATTCTCCGCCGAGCTCGCCCGCCTGCTGCCCCCGTTCCTGGCCGGGCAGCGGTGGTTCGCCGCGGTCGACGACCCCCGGGTCCGGATCCGCCGGGTCGACACCCTCGTCGACGGGTGGCCCAGCCTGCTGTGGGTGCTCGCCGAGGTGCGCGCCGATGGCGGCCGGGGCCGCTCGACGTGGTACCAGCTCCCGCTGGGTGCCGCGTCGGAGTGCCCCGACGAGCTCCCCGACGTCGCCCACGTCGGGCGCCTCGAGACTCCCCGGGGCGACGCGCACCTCTTCGACGCCCTGGCCGACGAGGAGTTGGCCCTGCAGTTCTGCTCGATCGTGGCCCCCGGACTCGACGTCCGGACGGTCAGGGCCCAGGCCGGCGAGCAGTCCAACACGTCGCTGGTGTTCGACGAGCGCTACATCCTCAAGGTGTTCCGGCGGGTCCAGCCCGGCCCCAACCCCGACGTCGAGGTGACCGAGGCGCTCGGCCGGATCGGCTTCGGTGCGGTGCCGGTGCCCGTCGCGGTGTGGCGGCGCAGCAACACCGACTTCGCGGTCACCCGCCGCTACGAGCGCAGCCGAGGCGACGGCGTCGCGCTGGCCACGGCGTCGCTGCGTGAGATGTTCAACCGCCGCCGCCCGCCCCGGGACTGCAAGCTGGACTTCGCCAAGGAGGCCTACCAGCTCGGCCGCGACGTCGCGGCGCTCCACGTGGCGCTGGCCGAGGCGTTCGGATCCGAACCCGCTGACGGCGCCGCCTGGGCCGCCGACATGACCGCGCAGCTGCACCGCGTCGCGTCGGGTCACCTCGAGACGCAGCGGATCGAGGAGGTGTACCGACGGCTGAGCACCGCGGACGACCTCGGGCGCGCGGTGCGCATCCACGGCGACCTGCACCTGGGCCAGGTCCTGCGACTGGCCCGCAGCTGGATGGTGCTCGACTTCGAGGGCGAGCCGGACCGACCGGTCGAGGAGCGGCGCCGTCCGTCGTCACCCCTGCGCGACGTGGCGGGCATGACCCGGTCGTTCCACTACGCGGCGGGCATGGCGCTTCGGGAGATGGAGTCGCCGGACCGGGAGCTGCGGCTGCTCGCGGATGCCTGGGCGGAACGGGCGGTCAACACGTTCCTGTCGGGCTACGCGGATGTCGACGACGTGCACCGACTCCTGCCGCAGGCCCGGGCGTCGCGGGACGCGCTGCTCAGCGTGTTCGAGATGGACAAGGCGGTCTACGAGGTCGCCTACGAGCTGGCCCACCGTCCCGATCTGGTCGACCTGCCGATCCGGGCCGTCGAACGGCTGCTCGACTACGACGGCGATCTGCCGGGCGTGCCCCCCGACGAGTCGGACGATCCCGCGTGAGCGTCGTCCCCGGACCGGACCCGGCGCCGCCGGGTGACGTCGACCTGTACCTGTTCAACGAGGGCCGCCACCGCCGGCTGTGGGAGCTCCTCGGCGCCCGCGCCCTCCCCGGTGGCGGCGCGACGTTCGCGGTGTGGGCGCCCAACGCCGGTCGGGTCCGGGTGGTGGGGGACTGGGAGTTCTGGTCCGACGCCGACGGCGATGCCCTCGACCTGGCGCCGATCGGCTCGAGCGGCATCTGGTGGGGTGTCGAGCCCCGCGCCGGGGTCGGTCACACCTACAAGTTCGAGGTGGCCGGGGCCGACGGCCGGGTGACGCTGCGCGCCGATCCGCTGGCCCGACAGGCCGAGGTGCCGCCCCGCAACGCCTCGGTGATCGCCGCGGATGGAGCGGTGGCCCGCTCGTTGGGCGTGGCATCTCCGTGGAGCGAACCGGCGGACTCGTGGCGTCGGGCCCGGGCGGCGCGCAACGACGGACGTCTGTCGGTCTACGAGGTGCACCTGGGGTCGTGGCGTCGACACCCCGACGGGAGCTCCCACACCGCGCGTCAGCTGGCCGGACCGCTGGCGGACTGGGTGGTCGAGCTGGGCTTCACCCACGTCGAGCTGCTGCCGGTCGCCACCCACCCGTTCGGTGGCTCCTGGGGCTACCAGGTCAGCGGCTACTACGCCCCCGACGCCCGTCTGGGGAGTCCCGACGACCTCCGCCACCTGATCGACACGTGCCACGACCGGGGCCTCGGCGTGATCGTCGACTGGGTGCCGGCGCACTTCCCCCGCGACGAGTTCGCCCTGGCCCGCTTCGACGGCACCGCGCTGTACGAGCATGCGGATCCCCGACGGGGTGAGCACCCCGACTGGGGGACGCTGGTGTTCAACCACGGCCGGCTCGAGGTCCGGAACTTCCTGGTGGCCAACGCCCTCTATTGGCTCGAGGAGTTCCGCGTCGACGGACTACGAGTGGATGCGGTGGCCTCGATGCTCTACCTCGACTACTCGCGGCGAGCCGGCGAGTGGCTGCCCAACGAGCACGGCGGCCGCGAGGACCTCGACGCCTTGGCGTTCGTGCGCGAGCTGACCGACGTGGTCCACGACGAGCACCCCGGGGCGCTGGTCGTGGCCGAGGAGTCCACGTCGTGGCCGGGGGTGACCGCACCGACGGGTTGGGAGGGCCTCGGCTTCGACCGCAAGTGGAACCTGGGGTGGATGCACGACTCGACCGGCTACTTCCGCCACGACCCGGTCCACCGCTCCCATCACCACCACGAGCTCACCTTCCCGATGGTGTACGCCGGTCACGAGCGGTGGATCCTGCCGCTCAGCCACGACGAGGTCGTCCACGGCAAGGGGTCGTTGCTCGCCAAGATGCCCGGCGACGAGTGGCAGCGCTTCGCCAACCTGCGGGCCCTGCTCGCCTGGCAGTGGGTGCACCCCGGTCGCCAGCTGCTGTTCATGGGCGGCGAGCTGGCCCAGGAGCAGGAGTGGTCCCACGACCGTGAGCTCGACTGGTGGCTGCTGCAGCACCCGGCGCACCTGGGCGTGCGCACCCTGGTCGGCGACCTCAACCGGCTCCAGGCGGACACCCCGGCGCTGTGGGCCGGCGACGACGACCTCGACGGCAACTTCTGGTGGCTCGACGCGGACGACCGCGACCAGTCGGTGTTCGCGTTCGGGCGACGGATCCCCGAGGGCCACCCGAGCCGCGACCCCGCAGCAGGCCAGCCGGTACCGGCCGAGGTCGTGGTGGTGGTGGCCAACCTGACCCCGGTGCCGCGCCCCGGGTACCGGTTGGGCGTGCCGTTCGAGGGCGACTGGCGGGTGCTGCTCGACACCGACGCCCGGCGCTACGGCGGCAGCGGCCACGAGCTGGTCCCCGACGGCGGAGCGGTGCTCGCCGCCGATGTCGACACGCCCTGGCAGGGCCAGCCATTCTCGCTGCGCCTGACCCTGCCCCCGCTCGCCGTCGTCGCCCTGTCGATATAGGGGTGCTCAGCGACACACCTTGTCGCTTTCCCGACCTCAGAATCCGGCCGATAGGTTGACCTGGTGACCGACGCGCCCGGACCGCCGACGGCGGAGCCGCCCCGGCTGACCGTCTGCTACCGCCACCCGGACCGGGCCGGTGGGGTGGGCTGCCAGCGTTGCGGTCGGCCGATCTGCGTGCAGTGCATGGTCCCGGCGTCGGTCGGCTACCAGTGCCCGGAGTGCACCCACGCCCGCCCCCAGAAGGTGGTGTCGGGCCGCGCCGCGTTCGGCGGCGGCGGGACCGATGTGGTCGTCGGCAAGGTGCTCGTCGCCCTCAACGTCGTCCTCTACGCGCTGACGGTGGTCGTCGGAGGGTCGACCAGCGCCCGCGGGGCCGTCTACGAGCACCTGGTCACCTTCGGACCGGCGGTCGCGGCGGGGGAGTGGTGGCGCCTGGTCACCGGCGGCTTCATGCACGCCACGCCGCTGCACCTGCTCATGAACATGGTGCTGCTGTGGCTGCTGGCCAAGGAGCTCGAACCGGTGCTCGGCCACCTGAGCTTCGGCCTCCTGTACGCCGTGTCGCTGCTCGGCGGGGCGTTGGGCGTGATGCTGATGTCGCCCAACGACCCGACCCTCGGCGCCTCCGGGGCCGTGTTCGGACTGATGGGTGCCCTGGTGGTCCTGCAGCTGAGGGCCCGTCAGAACCCCTGGCACACCGGGCTGGGCGGACTGGTCCTGATCAATCTGGTCCTCACCTTCGCCATCCCCGGCATCTCCGTCGGCGGTCACGTCGGCGGATTGCTCGCCGGGGCCGCGGCCGGGCTGATCGTCGTGCCGCGGCAGACGCCCACGACCTCCGTCGGCATCCGCCACGCCTTCCTGGCCTTGACCGCCCTCGGCCTGGGCGCGCTGGCCGTGGTCGCGGCCGGAGTCCTGGCCGTGGGCGGGTGGTACTGAGCCCGGGTCGCGTCCCGGGTCGGGCTCAGGGGCGACGGTAGAGCGACACCGTCCCGTCAGACGCCGGGCCGTCGGCACCCCAGCGATCGCACCGCTGCACCAGCTCCAGGCCCGCGGCGACGGCCCACGAGTCGAGCTCGGCTGGGGCGATGACCCGGATCCGCCACGGCCGCAGGCGGACCGGTTCCCCGTCGCGCAACTCGACGTGGTTCCCGAGCACCACACCGGTGTCGGGATCGGCGTCGGTGGCGATGAGGACCACCGCATCGGAGCGGACCTCGCGGGCGCTGAGCCGCGGACCGGCGGCGAGCGGGGCGGGGACGAACGCCTCGACGACCAGGTGTCCGCCGGGACGCAGGCGGGCCGCCGCGCCCGCCACCGCCGCGGCCTGGGCGCCGGGGTCGACGACGTTGCACAGCAGGTTCCCGGCTGCGAGCACCACGTCGAACGGGCCGTCGGGCCATGGGGGACACCCGACCGCACCCTCTCCGTCGGGTCGGGCGACGTCACCCGGGACCGCATGCACGCGACCGTCGGGATCCTTGACGGCGAGGCGATCCAGCATGTCGGGAGACGCGTCCAGACCCGTCACCGACAGGCCGCGCTCAGCCAGCGGCAGCGCCAGGCGACCGGTGCCCACCCCGAGCTCGAGCACCGAACCGCCCGGTCCGGCCAGCGCGGCGACGTGGGCGGCGGTCGCCCCGGTGACCTCGTCCGCGGGGTACCAGGCGTCGTACACGTCCGCGAAGCTCCGCCCGTAGGTGGCGGGATCGAAGCGGTCGTCGGCGGCCGGGTCCACGGGGTGAGTCTGCCAAGCCCGGCACCGGTCCGGGTCCGGGTCGGTGGGACGGTCCGGGTCGGTGGGACGGTCCGGGTCGGCAAGAATGACCCGATGTCGGAGGGGACCGGAGCGGGAGCGAAGTGGGTGGCACCGGACCGCCCGGCGATGCCCTCGAACGGTGCGGGGTCGTCGCCGACGGCGCTGGGACCGTCGGCCGGCGTGGCGGTCGCCCGCGGTGACGCCCGAGCCGAACCCTCGCGGAGCGATGGTCCTCGCGACACCGCCGATGACCCGGCCTCAGGTCTCGACGGCAACCCGCTGCGCCAGCTGGGCGTGATCGGTCCGGGCGCCGTGCTCGACTCGGCGTTCGCCGTGCTGCGCTTCCGCTTCGGTCGACTTCTGGCGCTGACCGCGGTCGTGGTCGTCCCCGCCCAAGCGCTCGACCTGGTGATGGCGCTGCGGTTCGGGACCCGGTCCACCGCCGAGGACCTGCCGCAGCTCCAACTCCTCGACACCGGATCCTCGCTGCCGTTCTGGTCGACCCTCACGGTGCTGGCCGTCCAGGCGATCGGGCTGTTCCTGCTGGGGATGGCGGTCGGGGTCCTCGTCGACGGGTGGCTCGATGGGCGCGACGAGACCTTCGGCACCGTCGTCGGAGCCGTGGCACGCCGGGCATGGGTGGTGCCGGTGGTGGTCCTGGTCGCCGGAACCGCCCGGTTCGCCGCCGCGTGTGCCGGCGGGGTCGGCTTCTTCCTGGTCGACGCCCTGCTGTTCATCGCCGCCCCGGTCGCGGCGGTGGAGCGGAGCGGACCGTGGGCGACGCTCGGCCGCAGCCTCCGCCTGACCCGCAGCGCGTACGGCAACGCACTGGTCATCTGCGTGGGCGGGTTCGTGATCGCGTCGGTGGTCCGGGTGGCGCTCGCCCTGGGTCCCGCGGCGCTGATCTCGATGCTCGGCCTGCCCGAGGGCTGGATGCTGGTCGTCGAGCAGGCCGGGTCGCTCACGCGGCTGATCACGTTGCCGTTGATCGCCTGCATCTCGGCACGGGCGTACATCGATCTGCGCTGTCGGGCCGAGGGCTTCGACCTGCTGCGTCGACAGGAGGCCCGTGCGCTCGTGCCGTGAACCGGTCCCGGCGTCGATCCGGATCCTCGTCGCCGCCCTCGCCACGATCGTCGTGGTGGTGGCCGGGGTGACGTCCGCCGGTGCCCAGGGCTCGGATCCCGATGCCCCGGTCTCTTCCGAGCAGGCCCGCGCCGCGGTTCGCGACGTCATGGCGCGGCCCGAGTTCGACTACTCGCCCTCCACCCTCGAACGGATCTCCGAGTGGATCGGCGAGCAGCTCTCCAAGCTGTTCGCGCCCGCCGAGACCGCGGCCGGGAGGTCCTTCGGCGGCGGCATCGGCACGCTCTTCGGTTGGCTGATCATGCTCGCCGCGGTCGCGGCGCTGGTCGCGGTGGCGGTCTGGGTCATCGCCAAGCGCAGCCGGCGCGAGCGCGGCGAGGACGAGGAGCCCCTCAGCCCGACCGAGGTCGAACACCGGCGCCGCGCCGACGAGTGGCGCTCCGACGCCGAGCGCCTCGAGTCGCAGGGTCGCTGGAAGGAGGCGCTGCGGGCCCGCTACCGGCACCTGGTCCGGGTCCTGGTCGACCGGCACCAGCTCCCCGACGTCCCCGGCCGCACGACCGGCGAGCTGCGCGGCGACTTGGCCGCCACCACCCCGGACGCGGTCGACGAGTTCGACACCTGCTGCCTCCTGTTCGAGCTCGCCTGGTACGCGGACGTCCCGACCGACGCGGAGGGCAACTCCCGCTTCCGAGCGGCCGCCGAGCTGGTCCTCGCCGCTCCGGCCGGCGTGGGCGGGGAGGGATCGTGACGGCATCCGCGAGCGGTGGGCGCAGCGGCGGAGCGATCACCTGGATCGGTGGCGCGGTCCTGGCCG
>Ga0209477_1000753_pt1 | contig 20203 bp, 16 predicted proteins | sample KloWWTupernatant_FD_187180 | JGI IMG/M metagenome (GOLD analysis project Ga0209477, IMG submission 187180) | Active sludge microbial communities from Klosterneuburg, Austria, studying microevolution and ecology of nitrifiers - Klosterneuburg... | ecosystem: Engineered > WWTP > Aerobic digester >... | reverse complement strand
CGTCTCGCCAGAGCCAGGCCGCTGCTCCAGGAGGTGCTGCGATGAACAACCAACATCCGGGCAACGACCCCGACCCCCACTTCGGTGACATCCTCGAACAGCGGCTGGCCACCAACCTCGACGCGATCATGGGCGAGATCAGCGCCCCGCCGCGTAGTCGCTTCGAGCGGGCGCTGCTCGCGTTGCGGGTACCCGAGCCCTCCGCCCGCTTGGTGGCCGCCACTCCCGTGTTGCGGTGGTCGTGGTTCGCCGCCGTCGGCGTCGCGCTGCTGTTCGCTGCGTCGGCCGGCGCCGAACAGTGGCAGCCGGGCGATCAGCTCGCCGTCTTCCTGGCACTGGCGCCGTTGGTGCCGGTAGTGGGCGTTGCGCTCGCGTACGGCCCGTTGGCCGACCGTGCGCACGAGGTGGCCGTCGCGGCACCGCTGTCGGGTGTGCGGTTGCTGCTGCTGCGCACGCTCACCGTGTTGGTGGCGGCATCGGTGATGTCGTTCCTCACCGTGCTCGCGGCACCCACGCACGGCTGGCTGCGCATCGCGTGGCTGCTGCCCGCACTCGCCACCACCAGCACTGCGCTTGCGCTGTCCACGCGCCTCGGAGTGCGATCCGCGGCGATCGCCGTTGCAGTCGGATGGCTCGCCATGGTCATCGTCGTCGCGCAGGTCCGCGACGATGCCACGGCGCCGTTCCACCTCATCGGCCAACTTGCAGCCGTGGTGGTGGCCGTTGCGGCCACCACCGTGCTGCTCGGCGATCGGCGCCGGCTCGACCGCTGGAGCGACGCATGACGGCCCCGTCGATGCACTTGCACCAGGTCGAGCACCGCACGTCGGCACGGTTCACGCTGCGCGTGCCGTCACTCACGATCGGGCCGGGCGTGACCACCGTGCTGGGCCTCAACGGGTGCGGCAAGACCACGCTGCTACGCCTGCTGGCCACGGTGATGGCACCCACCGCCGGCGAGGTCTCCGTCGGCGGCCAGGTGCTCACCGACACGAACCTGTTGGCGGTGCGCCGACGACTGGGCTACTTGCCGCAGGACGACTCGGTGCCGCGCCGGCTGACTGCGTTCGACCACGTCGACCTGGTGGCCGTCATGCGCGAGCTCGGCCCCGGCACCCGCGGCCGCCGGGCCGCGGTGCACCGCGCGCTACGCGAGGTGCAGCTCACCGACCTGACGGGCGAGCGGTGCGGGCGCCTCTCCGGTGGTCAGCGACGACGGGTTGCGCTGGCGGCAGCGCTCGTCGGCGACGCCGAACTGCTGGTGCTCGACGAGCCCGATGCCCATCTCGATCACGAGCAGCGCCAGCGCCTCACCGACTCGTTGCGCGCACGGGCCGGCGGCGCCACGATCGTCGTTGCCACGCACGACGAGCAGTGGGCCAGATCGGTCGCCGACCGCGCCATCCGTCTGGCCGACGGCAACCTCATCGCGACCTGAGCGGCCTGCGCGGCCTGCCACGACGACGCACGCTCACGGCGCGTCGGCGAAGTCGCCGTCGACGATCTCCTGATCCTCCGGGTCGGCGATCGCGACCGCCTTGGCCGCAGCCCAGGCGGCCAGTCCTTCGTCCTCGCGGCCGAGGGCGCGCAGCGCCCGGGCACGCGCCTCGTGCGCGTAGGCGAGGTCGAAGTCGACGAGGCCGAACTGCTGGCACTGGGCGAGGCTCGCGTCGGCGTAGTGCAGCGAGCGCTCCGCGTGCCCCACCAGCAGGTGCACCTTGGCCAGCATGTACAGCGCACGCGCCTCGTTGGCCGGGCCGGTGCCCTTTGCGCGCTGCCAGTGGTAGGCCGAGCTGTAGGCCCTGCGCAGCATCTCCTCGTCATCGCCGGCAGTGCGGTCGGCCGTGCCGATGAGATCCCACAGCGAGTTGTTGCACTCGATGCCTTGGGCGCGGTGCCAGTCGCCGGCGGCGTCGTCGATCACGGCCCCCTGCCCGCTGGTGGCCGGGGGAAGATCCTCGCCGGTCTCCAGCAGGGTCTTGAGACCATCGAGGATCCACACCCAACCGTCCTTCACGTGCGCCCAGGTGAGCGGGCTGCGGGCGAGGTCGCCGTGGATCACGTCGAGCTGCGTGAGCCCGTCGCCGGCAATGGCCAGCGTCCACTCCACTCGCGACGGCGGCTCGGCCTCCATCGCTGCGTCGTACAGCACGTGCCAGGTCTGCACCAACCGGTGCGGCGCCTCGCAGGCCTCGATCATGCCGTCGAGCGCAGGGCTGCCATCACCCATCGACGTGCGGTACGGCTCGCCGGTGACCGGCGGGGCGTCGAACGCGGTGCCGTGGAAGTAGCGACGGGTGAACGCCGGGTCGAGCAAGGCGTTCCACACCTGCTCGATGGGTGCCTTGATGAAGATGCGGTACTGGTGTCGGGTGATGGCCATCGTGATTCCTTGCGTGAACGCCGAGAGAGGAGCGGCTATGCGGTCTGGTGCTCGAGGTCGAACTGCAGGTCGACCATCGCGCGAGTGAACGGTTGTGCGTACTTGCTGATCCAGCGATCGGCCAGCTGCTGGATGGGGACCGGGTTGAGGAAGTGCAACTTGGTGCGCCCCTCGCGCGTGGTGGTGACGAGATTGGCAGCCTCCAGCACGCCGAGGTGCTTCATCACACCGAACCGGGTCATCTCCGGGAACCGCTCGCACAGCGCGCGCACGGTTTGCCCGTCGCGAGTGAACAGCGCGTCGAGCACGGCGCGACGAGTGTCGTCGGCGAGTGCCTTGAACACGATTCCCTGAGTGACGTCAGCCTCCACAAAGGGCACGATACGTGACCAATGAGTCACATGTCAATGCGAACCTTGATCTTGACCGGAATGGTCGGGTATCTCGGTACTGTTGCACGCAGCACCGCCCATCCGCTTTCCAAGGAGCTCCCATGACCGTCCGTCTCGGCGACATCGCCCCCGACTTCACCGCCCCCACCACCCAGGGCGAGATCAGCTTCCACGAGTGGCTCGGCGACTCGTGGGGCGTGCTGTTCAGCCACCCGAAGGACTTCACGCCGGTGTGCACCACCGAGCTCGGTTACGTGGCCAAGATCAAGCCCGAGTTCGACAAGCGCAACGTGAAGGTGATCGGCCTCTCCGTCGACGACGTCGCCAGCCACCTGCGGTGGGAAGGCGACATCGGCGAGACCCAGGGCACCCCGGTCAACTTCCCGATGATCGGCGACCCCGACCACAAGGTCGCCGACCTGTACGACATGATCCACCCCAACGCCAACGACACACTCACGGTTCGTTCGGTGTTCATCGTCGGGCCCGACAAGAAGGTGAAGCTGACGCTCACCTACCCGGCCAGCACCGGGCGCAACTTCGACGAGATCCTGCGCGTCATCGACAGCCTGCAGCTCACTGCCAACTACAAGGTGGCCACGCCGGCCAACTGGGTCGACGGTGGCGACGTGATCATCGGTGCCGCAGTCACCGACGAAGACGCCAAGCAGCTGTTCCCGAATGGCTGGACCACCGTCAAGCCCTACCTCCGCGTCCTCCCCCAACCCAACAAGTAACCCGCTGTACGTAACGGCTGTCGGGCCGCTACCAGGCGGCGTTGACGGCGAGCCGCGTGCCCGTGCCTGGAGGCGCTCAGCGCTTCCAGGGCGGGCGGTTCTCCTTGCGCATCACGAAGCGCAGGCCGCTCCAGATGTCGTCGATCGCGCAGACCTTGTTGTCGACCCAGCCGGTCTTCAACAACGTTGCCCGCAACACGTCTTCGGTGATGTCGGTGGCGACGCCGCTGGTCTTCTTCGGCCATGCCACCCACACACCGCCGGCCGGCTGCGCTGCGTCGGTGAGCTTCGCCCACTCGTCGCGCAGCGCGGCCTTCTCGGTGTAGAAGGCAACGATCACATCGATCGGCGGCATCAGGTTGCGCTGCCAGATGGCTGTGCCGACGTCGCCGAGCGTCTCCTTGAACGACGGCGGCGCATGCAGCACCGTGAACACTGCATCGTCGACGATGCCCAACTTCTTGGGCAGCGGCGTACCCGAGTAGCCCGCGCTCACTTCAACCCGCTGTTGCACATCACTCGGTCGACCTCGATCTCGATCACGACTCGGTCGTCGCGTTCCTTGGGCTGACGGTAGCGCCGCGCGTAGGCGGCCACCGCGCTGGCGACCGAGGCTGCGTCGTCGAGCACCCGCACCGCACCCTCGAGAGTGACCCACCGCGTGCCGTCGATCTGGGTGACCGAGGCTCGGCCGCTGCGGCGCGCGTTCGCAGCCTTCACGGACGGGCCGAACGTGATCACGCGCACGACACCGTCTGCGTAGGTGAAGCCAACCGGCACGGCATGGGGCGAACCATCGGCACGTTGCGTGGCGAGCACAGCCAGGTGCCGCTCGGCGACGAACTCGGCAAGCGCCGGCGACAACCGCATCAGCCGTCGGCTGCGATGGCACGCAGGATGTCGAGGCGCGTCGCTCGCCACGCCGGCACCACCGCAGCAACGACACCCGCCGTGAACGCGAGACCCATGATCCAGACGATGGACGCGACAGGGATGGTGTACTCGGTGAGCCCCTGATCGCGCAGCGAGACGATGATCACGTACCCCAGCACGAGCCCCATCAGCACCCCCACGGCCGCGCCATAGAGCGAAGTGATGACGCTCTCCCACCGCACCGTGGTGCGCACCTGAGCACGTGTCATGCCGACGGCCCGCAGCAGACCGGTCTCGCGGCGGCGCTCGTAGACGGCGAGCAGCAGTGTGATGACGATGCCGAACGTGGCGATCATGATCGACAGCAGCAACAACCCGTAGATGAAGGCCAGGCTGCGGTCGACGATGTCGGCGCGGCTGTCGATGAACTCGCGCTTGTCCTGCAAGGTGCCGATTCCGTACGCCTCGACCACCGTGTCGACCGCAGCACGGAACTGCGAGTCGGAGACACCCGCGGCCCGCGTGAGCGACACGATGCCTGCAGGGGTGACGATGCTGGTGTCGACGAAGGTGTCGCGGTGATACGTGCGCGCTGGGATGAAGTCGCTGCTCTCGTAGATGCCCTGCACCGTCAGCGCCAGGTCGGCGCCGTCGACTCGCAGCACCACCTCGCCGCCGATGCCGACTGCCCGGTCCTTCGCCTCCCCTTCGCTGATCAGGATGCCGGCGGGTGTGAGGTCGCTCATCGTGCCCTGCACGAACACCAGGTTCACCAAACCCTGCGCAGTCGCTGGGTTGACGACCGCCCCGCTCGCGGCCTTGCCCTCCGCGTCGGCGACGCCGAACGCGAAGCCGAGACCGCTGGCAACACCGACCTCGGGCACCTCGTTGAGCTGATCGACGAACTCCTGGCCGAAGCTGACCGACCCGCCGTTGGTGGAGTTGACCACGTAGTCGCCGATGAACGTGCTGCCCACCGTGTCGCGGATCTGCTCCTTGATGGAGGCGGCGAACACTGATGCGCCGGTGACGAGCGCAACACCGATGAGCACCGGTGCTGCCGTGCGTGCCGTGCGCCGCGGATTGCGCTGCACGTTGCCACGAGCCATCGTGCCGGTGACGCCACGAGCGCGCTGCACCGGCGCCCCGATGACACGGGCGATGGGCCGGGCCATCACGGGGCCGAGCAGCAGCACCGCTGCGAACAGGCCGACGACACCGACCGCCAGCAGCACGGCATCGCCACCCATCATCACGTTGACGATGGATCCCACGCCGATGACCGCGCTGATGACGGCCCACACCACACGGCGACGCACCGACCCGACTCGCTCCAGCACTGCGTCGCTCATGGCCGCCACCGGCGGCACGCGGCCGGCGCCGATGGCAGGGCCGAGCGCTGCCAGAAGGCTGGCCAGCGTGCCGGCGAGCAGCGTGACGACGACAGTGCGCGGCTCGATGGCGAGGCCACGCGCCGGAATGACGTAGTCGAAGGCGTCGAGCAGGCGCTTGATGCCTGCGGCGAGCCCGACGCCGCCCAGCAAGCCGACGCCCGAGCCGAAGAGGCCGATCACCAGGGCCTCGATCATCATCGACCACGTGATCTGGCGACGATTGGCGCCCAATGCGCGCAGCAGCGCGTTCTCCCGTTGCCGCTGCGCGGCCGTGATGGAGAACACGTTGTAGATCACGAACATGCCCACACCGAGCGCGATGAACGAGAAGATCGACAGGAAGATGGTGAGGAAGCTGAGGCTCTTCTCGATCTCCGACTGCGTCTGGGCGGTGATCTCCGCGGACGTGAGCGCCTCCGCAACTTCCGGGTCGAGCGTGTCAGCCAGTCGCTGCACGAGCTGATCGGCGGAGACGGAACCGTCGCCCAGCACCAGCACGGCATCGATGAAGCCGGGCTTGGCGATGAACTCCTCGGCGGTCTTGCCGTCGAACAACGCCCAGGTGGCGTTGCCCGGCGAGATGATGTCGTCGTACTCGACGATTCCCACCAACGTGAACACGCGTGAGCCGCTGTCGGCGTTCACCGTCACCTCGTCGCCCAGGGCGAACCCGCCGTCCTGCGCGGTGAGCGTGTCGAGCACGATGTCGTTGCCGCCGTCGGGCAGACGGCCCTCGGCCAGACGCCAGACCGACAGCTCGCCCTCGTTGATCGCGGCGCCGAAGGTGGGCGCGGTGGGCCGCTCGATCGGCGTGCCATCTTTGGCGATGACCACCGCGTCGCCCTGCACTGCCGCCTGCGCATCGGCGACACCGGGCACCGCCCGGATCTCGTCGAGGATCTCGGCAGGGAGCCGATCACGGCGCTCGAGGCCGAACAGGTTCTCGACCGAGTTGCTGCTCTGCACATAGCCGTCGACGCGCTCGTAGACGTCGGCGAACAGCGCATCGAAGGTGCGCTCGATGGTGTCGCGGAAGATGAACGTGCCGGAGAGGAAGGAAGTGCTGGCCACGATGGCGAGCGCCGTGAGCAACAGGCGCGGCCAGCGGGCCACCACACTTCTCATTGCGAGTCGAAACACCCGGTCATCCTCTCCTCATGGACCGGGGGGCGTCCACGCGGGCTCGATAGGCCATCACTCTGTGGCAATCGCTTCCAGCACGTTCAACTTCGCCGCTCGCCGCGCGGGCCAGATGGCCGCCAGGATGCCCGCTGCGATCGCTGCAACGAGGATGAGGATGATGGTGCCGGTGGGCAGCGAGGTGCTCTGCACGCCGAGCGATGTCATCCCCTTGGTGGCGATCACGCCCAGCGGCAGGCCCACCAGCAGGCCGAGCAGGGCACCGAACACCGAGACGATCACCGCTTCCCATCGCACGGCTCGTTTCAGTTGCCGCTGCGTGGCACCGATGGCGCGGATGAGGCCGAACTCGCGAGTGCGTTCGAAGACCGCCAGCGCCAGCGTGTTCATGATGCCGAGCACGGCGATGACCACGGCGAAGAAGAGCAGGCCGTAGATCACGGTGAGCAGCTGGTTGAGCTGATCCTCCTGCGACTTGCGGAACTCGGCCTGGTCCTGCACCTTCACCTGCGGGAAGCGTTCGGCCACCTTCTCGATCGCGGTGCGTGCAGCGTCGATCTCCACGCCTTCTGCGATGCGGGCACCGGCGAACAGGTCGTTCTTCGACGACGGGTTGGCCGCCTCGAACGTGCTCATGTCGACCATCCAGTTGGCCCCGGTGATCGAGCTGTCGGCGAAGATTCCTGTGACGCGCAGCGTCTCGGTGGTGCCGTTCTTCCACGTCACGTCGACGCTGTCGCCGACGCCGAGATCGAGATCCTTCGCAGGGTCCTTGTGGATCAACAGCCCACCATCGGCGAAGCCGTCGTAGCCACCCGCCGTGAGATCGACGTCGATGATGTCTTCGAAGCCGGCGGAGTCGATGGCGGCCAAGCTGCGCTCGCCACCCGCCACCTGCAGGCTGCCGAGGCGAACACCGCTCACACCGCTGAGCTCGGGAAGCGTGGACAGCTCGTCGACGAAGTCGCTGGAGAAGCCCTGGAACGACTCGTCCGTGAAGAAGAAGTCGGCCTTGATCGACGAGCCCAACTGCTCGGACAACGAGTCGGTGAGCGAGGAGGCGATGACGCCCACCGCACTGACCAGCGCGACGCCGATCATCAGCGCCGAGGCAGTGGACGCGGTGCGCCGGGGGGAGCGCGCCGCGTTCTGGCGAGCAAGGTCGCCAGGAATGCCGAACGCCTTGGCCACTGGAGCACCGAGCAAGCGGCTCACCGGTCCGGCGATGCTGGACGCCAGCATCGTGACGCCGAGGAAGACCGAGACGGCGCCGACTGCTGCCAGCAGGATGATGCGCAACGTGCTGCCGGGCTCGCCCAGGATGCCGTATGTGTACAGCGCCGCGCCGATGGCCAGCATGGCTGCGCCGATGAGTCGGCGCCGCCCACCACCGCGCTCGACCGATGCGAGCTCGGGCCGCATCGCCGCCACCGGAGGGATGCGGCTGGCGCGCATTGCAGGCACGATGGTGGCCAGCAACGTGACACCGAAGCCCACCAGCAGCGCAACCACCAGCGTGCGCGGTGCGATCACCGTGGCCGCGTCGGGGAAGCCGGCGCCGCCGGCATTGAAGATGGCGGTGAGCAGCTTCGACACGACGATGCCGCCGAAGAAGCCCAACACCGTCGCCACGCCGGCGATGATCATCGACTCGGTGATCACCATGCGGCGCACCTGCCCGCCGTTGGCACCGACGGCCCGCAGCAGTGCGAGCTCGCGGAGCCGCTGGCTGATGATGATCTGGAACGTGTTGTTGATGAGGAACGCGCTCACGAAGAGCGCAACCATGGCGAAGCCCAGCAGCACCCAGCGGAAGATCGACACGATCTCGCTGATGCTCTGGGACGTCTCCTCGGCCACCTGTCGACCCGTGATCACCTCCGTACCATCGGGAAGAGCAGCCTCGATCGCGGACTTGACCTCGCCACTGTCGGCGCCATCGGCAACGGCCATGTCGATGGTGGTGTAGAGGCCCTCGGAATCGAGCACCGATTGCGCCGTGACGGGGTCGAAGGCGGCCAAGGTGGCGCCGAAGAAGCCGTCGCCGCCGCTCTTCAGGCCCACCGTGCCGACCAGCGTGAACGTCTCGATTCCCTTCGCGCCGACGATCTGCAAGGGATCGCCGACAGCGATGTCGAGCCGTTCGAACGTGGCCTGGTCGATTGCGACCTCACCGGCGCCCGATGGCGCGACGCCCTGTCGCAGTACCGTGCCACCGAGGCCGCCCTCACCCGTCCACGACACGCCCAACGTGGGCCCGCCGGTGGTCTTCAACGGCTCGCCGTCGGAGGTGAGGATGACAGCGGTGCCCTGCAGGTTGGGCTCTACTGCGGCGACGCCGGGGATGGCAGCCAGCGTGTCGGCCAGCGCGGCCGGCACCGGGTCGCCGGAGGCGGCGTCGCCGAACTCGACCGCACCGCGGACGCGGAAGTCGACGCCGGCGTTGAGCTCTTTGAACAAGCCGTCGAACGACTTCTCGAAGCTGTCGGTGAGGATGAACGCACCGGACACGAAGGCGACGCCCACCATGACCGAGAACGCAGTGAGGACGATGCGAGCCTTGCGCGCGAGCAGGCTCCTGAGCGTGAGTTTGAACATGAGGTCACTCGCCGAAGTGCTTCATGCGGTCGAGCACGCGCTCGGCCGTGGGCTCGAGCATCTCGTCGACGACCTTGCCGTCGGCGAGGAAGATGACGCGATCGGCGTAGCTGGCCGCATTGGGGTCGTGAGTGACCATCACGATGGTCTGGCCCAGCTCGCGCACGGCAAGCCGCATGAACGCGAGGATCTCGGCGCCGGTGCGGCTGTCGAGGTTGCCGGTGGGCTCGTCGGCGAAGATGATGGTGGGCTGGCTGGCCATCGCCCGCGCCACGGCCACTCGTTGCTGCTGACCGCCGGAGAGCTCGCTGGGGCGGTGCTTGAGTCGGCCGCGCAGGCCCACCGTGTCGATGACACGGTCGATCCAGACCTGGTCGCCCTTGCTGCCGCCGAGCAGCAACGGGAGCGTGATGTTCTCTTCCGCAGTGAGCGTGGGCACCAGGTTGTACGCCTGGAAGATGAAGCCGACAGCGGTGCGGCGCAGCTCGGTGAGCTGCTTGTCGTTGAGCGTGGCGAGGTAGGTCTCGCCGATGTAGACAGCACCGCTGGTGAGCGCGTCGAGGCCGGCGAGGCAGTGCATGAGCGTGCTCTTCCCCGAGCCGGACGGGCCCATGATGGCCGTGAACTTGCCGGCCTCGAACTGCACGGTGACGCCGTCGAGCGCGCGGACTTCGCTGTCGCCTCCGCCATAGATCTTGGAGGCATCGATGGCTCCGGCGGCTGCCACAAGGGTGTTCGTTTCAGTCATAGGTCTGTTGTATCCCCAGACCGGGCCGATTTCATCCCCTTCGCGGGTGACTTGCGTCAGCCGAAAGGCTGATCAGTTCGGAAGATCCGGTGCCCCGGGCGTGACGATGCCGCTCTCGTACGCCACCACCACCGCCTGCACGCGGTCGCGCAGCTCCAGCTTGGTGAGCACGCGACCGACATGTGTCTTCACCGTTGCCTCGCCCAAGTACAGCTGCGTCGCGATCTCGCCGTTCGACAGGCCCCGCGCCATCAGCCGCAGCACCTCCAGCTCGCGCTCGGTCAGGTCGGCGAGCCCGGGCGCCACACTGGCGGCGTCGACCGAGGGACGTCGCGACACCTCCTCGATGAGCAGGCGGGTGACCGACGGAGCCAGCAGCGCGTCACCACCGGCGATGACGCGCACCGCATTGATCAACTGCTCGGCCGGCGCGTCCTTCAGCATGAACCCGCTGGCACCGGCGCGCAGAGCCGAGTAGACGTAGTCGTCGAGATCGAAAGTGGTGAGGATGAGCACCCGCGAGTCGCCGGCCGAGGCAACGATGCGGCGAGTGGCCTCGATGCCATCCATCACCGGCATGCGCACATCCATCAGCACCACGTGTGGCGAGCAACGCGAAACCACCTCGACGGCCTCACGCCCGTCGCCGGCTTCACCGACGACCGTGATGTCGGCCTCGCTCTCCAGGATCATCCGGAAGCCCGCCCGCACCATCACCTGGTCGTCGACCAGGGCCACACGAATCATCGACTGCCCGCTCTGCAGATGAGCAGTCACGCGACACCGACCGGGAAGATCGCACGCACGCGCCAGCCACCACCGGGCCGCGGGCCGGCGTACAGCTGGCCTTCATACGCGGCGACGCGCTCGCGCATGCCCATCAGCCCGAAGCCGGGCGCACCGTTGTCGCTCGCCGCCGCGCCGCGGCCGTCGTCGGTGACCTCCACGGTGAGCGAGTTCTCGAGGCGAACCATCGACACGTCGACGTGCTGTACCGGCCCTGCGTGCCGGCGAACGTTGGTGAGCGCCTCCTGCACGATGCGAAAGGCGCTCAACTCGACACCCACCGGTAGGTGATCGAGATCGCCTTCGGCGTGCACCGACACCGGCAGGTCGGAGGCCGAGGCGGTGAGACCTTCGATGGCCGACAGCCCCGGTTGCGGCGACAGCGGCGCATCGCCGGAGACATCGCGGAGCACACCGAGGATGCGGCGCATCTCTTGCATCGCGGTGCGGCCGGTCTCCTCGATCGCGGCAAGCGACGCGTCGACCCCCTGCGGATCAGCCAGCAGTTGCCGGCGCGCGGCCGCCGTCTGGATCACCATGAGGCTGACGCTGTGGGCGACCACGTCGTGCAGCTCGCGGGCGATGCGAGTGCGCTCTTCCTGCACGTGCTGGTGAGCCACCAAGTGCCGCTCGCGCTCGGCACGCTCGGCACGCTCGACCAGCTCGGCCGATCGCTCGCGACGGCGGCGCATGTTGTCGCCCAGGACGATGGCGGCGGCGAACATGATGGGCGTGGACACCAGCGCCTGCCAGGGCGCCGAGCCGGTGACGACGCCGGCGATCACGAACGTGACGACCACCAGTAGCAGCGACCCTCCGAGGCGCCACAGCAAGCGGCCGCTGCGGTACGCACCCAGTGTGTACGCGGCGATGAGCACGCCCATCCACCCCGGGCCGGCGGCGTCCATCGCCTCGATCCACATCTGGCACAACGCGACCACCAACAGCACGATGGCCGGCGACCGGCGACGCCAACCGAGGGGCAACGTGGCCCCCACGGAGAGCACCGCGCCCAGCACACTCGAGTCGGCGGTACCCGATTCGCGATAGGTGAGGTGCAGCACCACCGACATGGCGGCCAGGGCTACGGCGAGCAGCCAATCGGCACCGACTGGGTGGTCGCGCAGCCAGCGAATCGGGTGACGAAGGACCATCGCACCCCGACGTAACGCGCCCTGCCGATTCCAGCGTCCGCCCCAGGGTTGATTCGGCCTACGCTCGCAGGGTGATGCAGTGCACCTCGTGCGGTTCCGCCATTCCCGCCGGCGCACGATTCTGCCCATCGTGCGCGCATCCGGTGGCCCTCTCGCAGCCCGAAGAGCGCCGCATCGTCACCATCGTCTTCGCCGACCTGGTCGGCTTCACCACGCTCGCCGAGCGCATGGACCCCGAACAGGTGAAGCGTCTCATCGATGCCTGCTTCGAGCGCTTGGTCGATGTCGTCGTCGAGTTCGGCGGCAAGGTCGACAAGATCCTGGGCGATGGCATGCTGGTGCTGTTCGGTGCGCCCGTCGCGCATGAGGACGACCCCGAGCGCGCAGTGCGCGCCGCGCTGCGCATGCAAGAGACGCTGGCCCACTACGTGGCCACCAGCGAGCTCGCGGGCAGCGCCGACATCCGCATGCGCGTTGGCATCAACACCGGCGAGGTGTTGGTGGGCACACTGGCCGGCACCGACTACACGGCGATGGGCGACGTGGTCAACACAGCATCTCGCCTGCAGGCCGAAGCCCCCGCCGGTGGCGTGCTGGTGGGCGAGGTCACCCACGGCCTCACGTCGCACACGTTCCGCTACGAGCCCGCCGGCACGTTGCAGCCACGCGGCCGCGAGCAAGCACTGCAGGCGTGGCTCGCGCTCGAGCCCACCGCCCCTCCCGGCAACCGCCGCCGCCGGCGCCGCGACCTCGGCATCGTGGGCCGGCGCCCCGAGCTCACCATCGCCGAGGCGGCGTTGGAGCTGGTGCGCCACAGCGGCCGCGGGGTGCTGCTGCACGTCAACGGCGACAACGGCGTGGGCAAGAGCCGCTACGTCGACGAGGTGATCAGCCGGGTTCGCGAGCACGGCGAGGCATCGGTGCTGGAAGGTGCCTGCGTGCCGTACGGCGAGGCCAACGTGTGGTGGCCCATCGCCAGCGCGCTGTCCAACTACCTCGATCTCGACACGGGCATCGACATCGATGCAGCGCGCTCCACCGCCCTGCAGCGGGCGCAGGAGATGTTCCCGTCGATCGACGCGGCGGGCACCGAACGCCTCGTCGACGTGTTCACCCACCTGCTGGGCTACCCCTCGCCCATCGATCGGCTCGATGCTCTCAGCGCGCGCAACGCCATCCACCAGACCGTCGCCATGGTGCTCGAGGCACGGTCGCACCGCGGCCCGATGGTGCTCAGCATCGACGATGTGCACTGGGCCGACCAGGTGCTGCTCGACCTGCTCGAACACCTCGTCACCGCGCTCAGCCGCCACTCGTTCCTGCTCATCACCGCCATGCGACCCGGGCACGACGTGGCGTGGCCGCCACGTTCCGATCGAGGCACCGTGCTCTCGATCACGCTGCAGCCACTCACCCGTCTCGACATCGAGGAGCTCGCCACCGCACTGCTGGGCGACGCGCCACGCGACGAGCAACTGCTGACCGCGCTGTACGACCGCAGTGGTGGCAACCCCCTCTTCCTGCTGGAGCTGGTGGCCCTCACCGAGGCCGGCGGCGGCCATCGCGAGCTGCCCGACTCGCTGCGCACGCTCATCGCCGCGCGGCTCGATCAGCTCACCGCCGAGCAACGCCAGACCCTGGAGAACGCCGCCGTGCTGGGCACCAGCGGCGCCATCGCCGGGCTGGAGAAGTTCGCGAGAGAGCTGGGCCAGGTGTTCCACCCGGAGGTGCTGCACGAGCTCGACGAGCTCGGTCTCATCGAAGTGCACGGTCGCCGGTGGGAGTTCCGCAGCGAGTCGGTTCGCGATGCCGCGTACCAGACCCTCACCAAGGCCGCCCGCGCGCAGCGCCACGCCGGCGTGGCCAAGGCGATGAGCTCGGTCGGCCAGCTCGACGATCGGGCACACCACACGGCAGCGGCAGCAGAGCTGGTGCAAGAGCTGGGCGCCATCGAGGGTGTGCCCACCAACGTGGTCGAGCAGGCAGTCATCCTGCTCTCCGCCGCCGCCGATCGCGCGCTCGACTCCGGCAGCCTGCGCATGGCCGTGCGCCATGCGTCGCGAGCACTCGAGCTGTCGGTCGGCGCCGGAACCGCCGACGCCCAGCTCGCCCACCTGTACACGGTGCGCGCCGGCGCGTACATCGACCAGCGCAACTTCACTGCCGCCGGCGACGACATCGACGCATTGCAGGTGCTGGCCGAGACCCTCTCCGACGTGAGGTTGCAGGCCGAGTCGTTCCGGCTGCGTGGTTCGCTCAGCCAGGTCGCCGGCCGCATCGACGACGCCCGCCGCGAGCTCGGTCAGGCGGTCGACCTGCTCCGCGACACCGACGAACCCGCTCAACTCGCGCACGCGCTGCGCGTGCGCGGGTTCATCGAGATGTTCGGTGGCTCGCTGGTCGATGCCGAGTGGTTCTTCGGTGAAGCCGACGGCCTGTACGCGACCCTCGGCGACGAGCGCGGCCTGGCATACATCGAACAGCACCGCGCCTGGATCGCCTTCCTCTCCGGCGATCTCGCCGCCGCCCGCGAACGGCTCACTCACGCAGCAGAGGCTCACGAGCGGCTGGGCGATCGCAACGGCGTCGGTTGGGCGTTCGGTCTGTTGGCCTTCGTCGAGTTCTTCGAAGGGCACTTCGACCGTGCCGAGGCACTGGCCGGCACCGTGGCTCAAGAAGCCGAGCTACGCGGCGACGTGTGGGCAGCCAGCATGATGAACACGCTGCTCGCCGACCTGCGCCTGTGGCAGGGCAAGCTGGAAGAAGCAGCCGATCTGGCGGAGAAGGCGCGCGTTCGCTTCAAGAAGCTCAACGACAAGTTCGGTCTCATCCAGGCGCTCGCACCCCTCGTGCGCGCGCAGGTGGCCCTCGGCAGGCATGCTGCGGCGCAGCGCAGCGCCGAAGAGCTGCTCACACTGGCCGACACCGCGCACAACGGGCCGGCCCCGCTGATGGCCGTTGCCGGTGCCGCAATGCATCGCGGCAACGCCAACGTGGCCGCGGCCATGGCAGAGCGCGCGCTTGCCGAGATCACCGCCATGGGCGGCCGCCTGTACGAACCGATGCTGGTGCTCGCGCTCTCCTACGCGCAGCTGGGCCGCACCGACGAAGCACTCGCCACCATCGAGTCCGTGCCACCCGAGGGCGACAACCATCCGTTCACCCACGCCGTGGCGGCGCTCGTCTACGCCGCCGTCGGCCAACCCGAGCTGGCCACCGGGCACGCCGACGCCGTCACGCATGCCGACGGTGCCACCTATCTCGACCAGGTCTTCGCGTACGTCGCTGCCGCCGGGGCAGCGGTGCAGATGGGCGACACTGCACAGGCCGAGCTCACGGCGCAGGCCGCGGTTGCACGCGCCATCGGCGTGGGCGATGTGGTCGCCACCGCCTTGGCCACCGCCATGTTCCACGCTGTCAGCGGTGCGACGCACCCGGCGCACGACGAGCGCACCCCATTGGGCGACGGCTGGGTTCGGCTGGTGCGACTGCTCGCCAGCCCCACTCACGAACCATCGGCCTCGTCAGCCGGCGAGTGAGTCGCGGCGCCAGGGAAGATCGGCGAGGTACTGCGCGGCCGCCGGATGCGGATCCATCACCGGCTCATCGGGATGCGGCTTGGCAGCGGCAGCGGGCTGATGGCGCACCTGGCAACCGGGGCAGTGGTAGAGCGTGCGTGCGTGCTCGCCCACTCGGCGGACCTGCACGGTGTCGCCGCAACGCGCACAACGTTGACCGTTGCGACCGTACACCGCCAGACCACCGGGGATCTCGGAGGCGGTGACGCGGTAGACGTGTTGCAGGTTGGACCGCAACATGCGCGACGCGGCGTGGATGACCTGCACACAATCGGCGGGCAGCAGCGAACCCACTGTGGCGAACGGGCTGAGCTCGCACGCCCACAGGATCTCGCTGCGGTACACGTTGCCCACCCCGCAGGCGACGTGCTGGTCGAGCAGCACCTCGGAGATGGGGCACTCCGGCTCCGGGTAGTCGAGAATGCGCCGAGCGCACTCCATCAGCTCATCGTCGGGCGCGGTGCACAGGTCGGGGCCGAGCCGGCCGAAGCCCGGATGACGGAACCGATCGAACTCGCGGTAGGTCTCCACGGTGGGGGCGCTGAAGCACACGGCCACCCAGTCGGGTACCTCGATGACGACACGCATCTGCTCTGTGGGGCGCCGCCACCGCTCGCCTCCGCGGTACAGGTGCCACGACCCGTTCATGCGCAAGTGAGTGTGCAGCACGAGGCCGTCGTCCCACACGATCTCGAGGTGCTTGCCGTGGGTCTCGATGCGCTCGATCACACGACCCAGGGCGGGTCGCGGGCCGTACAGGCGGGGAGCATCGAAGCGCGTGGTTGCACGACCGGTGAGAGCTGTTCGCAAGGCTGCTGCAGCGCGGTGAATCGTGTCGCCTTCAGGCACGGAGCACAGACTACGCGACCACCGTGGCCTGGTCGCGCGATGCTCACCACCGGCTCGACGACCGTACCCCGGACCCGATCGGTAGGGTGCTGCCGTGGACTCCGACGACACCGGCACCCTGCCCGCCAGCGACGACGCACCCGTCGACGAAACCGTCGACGTCGACGTGGCGGCGGGCGAGGAGGTCGCGATCGAGGAGGTCGCGATCGAGCTCGCACCGATCTCGGATCCCATCGGTACCGCCCGGCGGCGGCACGGCCTCGCCGGGGGGATGCTGGCTGCAGGCATGTTCGGCATCGACGTTGCGCTGGGTCGCAAGCCCAAGGAGGAAGCGCCGGTGGTGGTCGCCGCCAGCGATCAGCCGATCGACATCGATACCGACGGCATCGAGATCCCGATCGACGAACGCACCTCGGTGTTCGCGCCGCCGCAACCGCCCACCGACCCGCTGCCCCGCCGTCGCCGCAAGGCGTAGGCGCCTGCCACGGCGCCGGGGCAGGCAGTACGCTGCCCGAGACCTGAGGAGGATCAGACGTGCGAGTGGTTCGTGGAGCGGTCGTCGCCGCGGTCGTCAGTGCGGTCGTCGGTGCCGGGCTGCTGGTGACCACGCCGAGCACGCCGGTCGCGATGGCCGACGCCAGTGAGATCACCGATCCTCGACTGCTGGCGCAAATCGCCGCCGCCGGCGATGCGGGCAGCGGCGAACGTCGCACGCAGTCCGTCGACTCCACCTCGATCGCGGTGGAGGTGCTCACCGCCGACGACACGGCCGTGTCGGCCGCAATCGTCCGCCTCGGTGGTGCCGTCACCGGCAGGATCACCGATGAGCTGGTGCAGGCCAGCGTGCCGTTGTCGCGGCTGAACGAACTGGCCACCACACCAGCTGCGCTCACCGTGCGGGCACCACGCCGGGCCGGCTACACGCCCGGCGGCACACAACGCGCCGAACTGGTGCCCGGCACCGGCATCCCCGGCGCGGAGATCGACATCACCAACGCCGCCGCATGGCACGCTGCGGGGTTCGGTGGCGCCGGCATCAAGGTGGGCATCGTCGACTACTTCGACCTCCGTCTCTGGACCGCCGCCGAGCACGGCCCGCAGCCCAGCCTGGTCAATGGTCATCAGTTCTGCAAGGACACCAGCGGCTTCAGGTTGTGCGCCGGCAACGCCATCGTCGGTGGCAGCGACGGCCAGCACGGGGTGGCCGTCGCCGAGATCGTCAAGGACATGGCACCAGCGGCCGAGCTGTTCATCGCCACCGTCGGCACCGCCTCCGATCTGCAGGATGCCATCACGTGGTTCGCAGCCCAAGGCGTCACCATCGTCACTCGCTCGCTGGGCTCGTCGTACGACGGCCCGGGCGACGGCACCGGCCCGCTGGCATCGGTGGTCGACTACGCAGCAAGCCTCGGCCTGGTGTGGTTCAACTCCGGCGGCAACGACGCGCTCGACGGCTACATGCGGCGCCCGGTGCCCACCAGCCTGCCGGCCAACGGCTACGTCGACTTCGACCGCGGCGCAGGAGTCGACACGTGGCTGCGCCTCGATGCCGGCTACTCGATCTGCGGCGTGCTGTTCGACGGCATCCGGTGGAGCAACGACTGGTACCTGCCGGCCAGCCAGCGAACCGACTACTCGCTCGAGTTCTGGGAGCCGCTCAGCAGCACCAACCAGTTCATCGACAGCTACAACCCCCTCGCGATGAGCGAGGTGACCGGCATCGACCTCGACCGCAACCCCGCCAACGGCATGCAGAACACCTACGACGCCGCGCAGGTGGCCGGCGCCGCGCCGCTGGAAGCAGACGACCTGTGCGTGTACCCGCAGAACATCTTCGGCGACTTCGGCGGCATCGTCTTCATGCGCGTCAAGCGCAATGCGGCGACACCGGTGGGCGCGGCACCCGATCAGCTCGAGATCGCACTGGGCGACGGCCTGCTGGAACTGGGCTACTACGACGTCGCCGGCAGCGCCTCCAAGCCCGTCGTCGACTCGAAGAACCCCAGCCTCGTGGCCGTGGGCGCGGTCGACCCACCGGCCGGCAACGCGATCGGCTACTACTCGTCGCAGGGCCCCACGTTCGACGGTCGCATCAAACCCGACGTGTCGGCACCGGCCGGGTTCAACAGCGTCACCTTCGGCCAGGCGTTCTCCGGCACCTCTGCGGCCGCACCCGTGGCTGCCGGCATCGCCGCGCTGCTGCAGGGCGCCGGCCTGGCGGTGCCCGGTAGGTCGACCGCTGCGCTGGTGAAGCACTTCGTCGCCGACCTCGGCGCCCCCGGCCCCGACAACACCTTCGGCGCCGGCAAGGTGCTGCTGCCGGCGCCCCCGGCCGCGCTCTCGACCGAGCCCGGCAAGTACGTGCCGCTCTCCAGCCCGACGAGAGTCTTCGACTCGCGCGGCACCCCCGCACCCGGGTTGGGTGTCGGCCCCTACGCGCCTGGTGCCGTCATCGATGTCGCGGTGCTGGCGGGGCTGCCGGTCTCGCCCGATGCCGTGTCGGCGGTTGCGGTCAACATCACGTCCACCGGCACGCCGGTCACCGGCTTCGTGCAGGCCTCGCCCTACCTGGCCGCCGCCACCGGCGGCACATCCACGCTCAACATCTCCACCGCCGGCAGCGATCGACCCAACTTCGCCATCGTGCCCGTGGGCCAAGGAGGCCGCATCAGCCTGTACCTCGACGCCGGCGGCAATGCCATCGTCGACGTGCTGGGCTACTTCCAGACCGGCGCACCCTCGGCCACCGACGGGCGGTTCGTCGCGATCGCCCCTGAGCGCTGGATGGACACGCGCGTCACGGGCTTGCTGCCGGCGGGCAGCGTCACCCCGGCGCCGGTCGCACCAGGAGGAACCGCCACTGCTCGCAGGTTGCCGGCCAGCGCAGTACCCGCCACCGGCCTGTCTGCGCTGGTGGTCAACGTCACCGCCGCCGGCGCCGGCGCCGCCGGGTACCTGGTCGCCCTCCCCAGCGGCGGTAACCCTGCCGGCACGCAGCACAGCACGGTCAACTTCACGGCGTCGGCACCTGCCGCCAACACCGCCATCGTGCCCATCGGCCCCGACGGTTCCGTGGCGGTGTACACCACCGCTGGCACGCACATCATCCTCGACGTCGTCGGCTACATCACCGACAGCGCCGCCACCCTGGCCACAACCGGCATGTTCCGGTCGGTCACGCCGTATCGCGCGTACGACTCGCGCCAGCCGTCGGTGGGCGCGTTCGGCCCCGGCCAGGCGCGCACCATCGCGCTCAACACCGTCCCCGGTGTCGCCGGCGACGCCTCGGCCGTGTCGGCCAACCTCACGGTCACCGGCCCCAACGCCATCGGCTTCCTCACCGTCTACCCCCTCGTCGAGCCGGCAACCTCCAACCTCAACTTCGGCCCTGGGCAGACCGTGGCCAACGGCGCGCTCCTCCGGCTCAGCCCCACCGGCACCGTCGTGGCCAAGATGAGCCAGTCGGGACACGTGCTCATCGACGTCAACGGTTTCTTCCTCAGCTGACCTCTCGGCTACAACTGTTCCCTTCACCAACGATCCTCCACGACTGATCTCCACGACTGATCTC
>Ga0209477_1000752_pt1 | contig 20212 bp, 21 predicted proteins | sample KloWWTupernatant_FD_187180 | JGI IMG/M metagenome (GOLD analysis project Ga0209477, IMG submission 187180) | Active sludge microbial communities from Klosterneuburg, Austria, studying microevolution and ecology of nitrifiers - Klosterneuburg... | ecosystem: Engineered > WWTP > Aerobic digester >... | reverse complement strand
TCGCGCTCCAGCTGTTCCATCGCCTCGGCTTCGCGCGTGTCCTCGTGATCCCAGCCCAGCAGATGCAGGGTGCCGTGCACGGTCAGGTGCGCGTAGTGCGCGGACAGCGGTTTGCCTTGTTCCTTGGCCTCGCGCGCCACCACCGGTGCGCACAGCACCAGGTCGCCGAGCAGCGGCAGCTTCACGCCCTTGGGCAATCCCTCCGGCAATTCCGCCGGGAAGCTGAGCACGTTGGTGGCGTAATCCTTGCCGCGATAGTGATGGTTGAGTGCGCGGCCTTCCTTGTTGCCGACGATGCGCACGGCCAGGTCGGCTTCGCGGATGCGTCCGGCCAGTGCCGCTGCCACCCAGCGACGGAAACTCACGGCGGCCGGAATGCCGGCGCGCGGCACTGCGTAACCGACGGCGACATCGAGGCGGATCGGACCCTTGGTCATGCGCGGATGTTACGCCGGTTCATGCCGCGCCGGATTGCGCGCCGTTGGCGTCGCGCGCCTCGTAGGCGTTGACGATCCGCGCCACCAACGGATGGCGGACCACGTCGCGCGATTCGAAGAAGGTGAAGTGCACGCCGTCGACGCCGCGCAGCACCTCCACCGCATCCTTCAGCCCGGACTTCTGGTGTTTCGGCAGGTCGATCTGGGTGAGGTCGCCGGTGATCACCGCGGTGCTGCCGAAGCCGAGCCGGGTCAGGAACATCTTCATCTGCTCGATGCTGGTGTTCTGCGCTTCGTCCAGGATCACGAAGGCGTCGTTGAGGGTGCGCCCGCGCATGTAGGCGAGCGGGGCGATCTCGATGACGTTCTTCTCCAGCAGCCGCGCCACCTTTTCCACCCCGAGCATCTCGTACAGCGCGTCGTACAGGGGGCGCAGGTACGGGTCCACCTTCTGGGTCAGGTCGCCGGGCAGGAAGCCGAGCTTCTCGCCGGCCTCGACCGCCGGGCGCACCAGGATCAGCCGCTGCACGCGCGACTGGTTGAGCGCGTCCACCGCCATCGCCACCGCGAGGAAGGTCTTGCCGGTGCCGGCCGGGCCGATGCCGAAGTTGATGTCGTGGCTGGCGATCGCGTGCAGGTAGTTCTGCTGGTTGGGCCCGCGCCCGCGCACGTTGCCGCGCTTGACCCGCACGGAGATCTCCTGCGGCACGTGGTCCGGGGCTTGCACCGCGGGGATGTCATCGCGGGCGTACGCGCCCAGCCGCAGGTGGATGGCGTGCTCGTCCAGGGTTTCCGACGCGGCGTCCTGGTACAGCTCGCGCAACAGGCGCTCACCACGCGCCACCGCGTCGCCGTCGCGGCCACTGACGCGGAACACGCTGCCGCGGTTGGCGATCTCCACGCCCAGCCGCAGTTCGATCATCCGCAGGTGCGCATCGAACGGGCCGGACAGGTTGGCCAGGCGTTCGAGGTCATCGGGTTCGAGGGTGAAATCGCGTTGGGTCTGCATGCCGGGAAGGGTAGCGCGCCGTCCGGGGGCATGCCATTCGCGGCTTGCCTCTCGCCACGGCTTGCGCCAATGTCCGGGTTCCGCGACGCGAGGGGATCCGGGATGCGCAAGCTTGCATGGGTGGTGTCGGCGATTTTGCTGGCGGCGGCGGGGTCGCCGGCCGCGCAGGACGGCGTGACCCTGGTGACCGCGTCGCGCATCCACACGATGGATACCGCGCGGCCGATGGCAACGGCGATGGCGTACGGCGCCGATGGCCGGATCCTCGCGGTCGGCCAGGCCGATGCCCTGGCGAAGCAGTACCCGCGGGCGCGGCGCGTGGACGTGGGCAACGCGACGGTGGTGCCGGGGCTGATCGATGCGCATGCGCACATCGGCGGGCTGGGGCTGGCGATGCTCAGCGCGGACCTGGTCGGCACCCGCGACAAGGCCGGGATCCTGCAGCGCCTGCGCGTGCACGAGCAGACCCTCAAGCCCGGCGAGTGGCTGGTCGGCGGTGGCTGGGACCAGAACGACTGGCCGCAACAACGCTTCCCGAATGCCGCAGACCTGGATGCCGCGTTCCCCGATCGGCCGGTGTGGCTGTCGCGGGTGGATGGCCATGCGGGTTGGGCGAACAGCGCGGCGATCCGCGCGGTGCGCCGCGACCTGTCCGGCGACTGGCAGCCGGATGGCGGGCGCATCGACCGCGATGCCGCCGGCAAGCCGACCGGCCTGTTCATCGACAACGCGATGTTGCTGGTCGAACAGGCGCGCCCGGCGATGTCGGAGGCGACCGCCGAGCACGCGCTCGAGATCGCGATGCGTGCGGCCGCCGAGCAGGGCCTGACCGGCGTCCACGATGCCGGCATCACCCTGGCCGAGCTGGGCCGCTACCAGCGCCTGGCCGATCGCGGGCGGATGCCGCTGCGGATCAGCGCGATGGCCGACGGCGACAGCGCGGCGCTGGAGTCGCTATGCCGCAACGGGCTGTACCGGCATCCGTCGGGCCGGCTGCAGATGCGCGCGGTGAAGCTGTACGCGGACGGCGCGCTCGGCAGCCGTGGCGCGGCGATGCTGGAGGACTACAGCGACGACCACGGCAACCGTGGCCTGATGGTCATGTCGCCGGCGCAACTGGCGGCGGCCACCGCCAAGGCCAAGCGCTGCGGCGTGCAGGTGGCGACCCACGCGATCGGCGACCGCGGCAACCGCGAGGCGCTGGACGCGTACGCCACGGCGCTGGGCACGGATGCGGCCAGCGACCATCGCTGGCGCATCGAGCACGCGCAGATCCTGTCCGCGCAGGACCTGCCGCGGCTCGCGGGGTTGCGGGTGATCGCCTCGATGCAGCCCACCCACGCCACCAGCGACATGCCGTGGGCGGAGGACCGGGTCGGCGCGCAGCGCATCGCCGGCGCCTACGCCTGGCGGCAACTGCGCGACAGCGGTGCACGGCTCGCGCTGGGGTCGGATTTCCCGGTGGAGCGGGTCGACCCGCGGCTGGGCCTGCAGGCCGCGACCACCCGCGCCGATGGCGAGGGCAAGCCGGTGGGCGGCTGGTTCCCCGGCGAAAAGCTGACCGCGTTCGAGGCGCTGCGCGGGTTCACCCTGGATGCCGCCCACGCCGGCTTCGCCGACGCCGAGGTGGGCAGCCTGGTCGCCGGCAAGCGCGCCGATTTCGTGGTGCTGGCGGCGGATCCGCTGGCATCGCCGGAGGCGCGGCTGAAGGAGATCGCGGTGCTGGCTACCTACGTCGACGGCAAGCCGGTGTTCGAGGCCGCCTCCGGGCGTTGAGCAGGTGGGCGGCGGTCAGCCCGCGGTCGCCCCGCCGGCCAGCCGCCCGCGCAGCGAGTTCGGCAACGCCTCGGTGACCACCACCGGGACGAACTGGCCGATCAGGCGCGGATCGCCCGCGAAGTTCAGCTGGCGCATGTTCTCGGTCTTGCCGGTGAGTTCGTTCGCGTCCCTGCGGGAAACGCCGGTGACCAGCACCTGCTGGATGCTGCCGACCATCGCCCTGGAGAGCGCAAGGCTGTGGCCGTTGATGTGCGCCTGCAGGCGCGCCAGCCGCGCATGCTTGTCGGCATCGGCGACATTGTCCTCGAGGTCCGCGGCCGGGGTCCCTGGGCGGCGCGAGTAGATGAAGCTGAAGCTCTGGTCGAAGCCGACGTCTTCGATCAGCTTCATGGTCTTGTCGAAATCCGCCTCGGACTCGCCCGGGAAGCCGACGATGAAATCCGAGGAAATCGCGATGTCCGGCCGCACCGCGCGCAGCTTGCGGATCTTCTGCTTGAACTCCAGCGCGGTGTAGCCGCGCTTCATCGCGGCCAGGATGCGGTCGCTGCCGGACTGCACCGGCAGGTGCAGGTAGTTGGCCAGCTTCGGTACGTCGCGGTAGGCCTCCACCAGCGCGTCCGAGAACTCCAGCGGGTGCGAGGTGGTGAACCGGATCCGGCCGATGCCCTCGATCTCGGCGATCGCGCGGATCAGCAGGCCGAGGTCCGCGAATTCGCCTTCGCCATACGGCCCGCGATAGGCGTTCACGTTCTGGCCGAGCAGGTTGACCTCGCGCACGCCCTGCGCGGCCAGTTGCGCCACTTCGACCAGCACGTCCTCGAACGGGCGGCTGACTTCCTCGCCGCGGGTGTAGGGGACCACGCAGAAACTGCAGTACTTGCTGCAACCCTCCATGATCGAGACGAACGCGCTCGGACCGTCTGCGCGCGGCTCCGGCAGGCGGTCGAACTTCTCGATTTCGGGGAAGCTGATGTCGACCTGCGGCAGCCCGGAGGCGCGGCGGTCCCGGATCAGTTCCGGAAGCCGGTGCAGGGTCTGCGGGCCGAACACCAGGTCCACGTAGGGCGCGCGCTTGACGATGGCGGCGCCCTCCTGCGAGGCCACGCAGCCGCCGACCCCGATCAGCACCGGACGTCCGTCCTTCTTCAGCGATTTCCAGCGGCCCAGCTGGCTGAACACCTTTTCCTGGGCTTTTTCGCGAATCGAGCAGGTATTGACCAGGATAACGTCGGCTTCTTCGGCGATCGTGGTCAGTTCCATGCCGTCCGCGGCGGCCAGGACGTCGGCCATCTTCGCCGAGTCGTACTCGTTCATCTGGCAGCCGTGGGTCTGGATGTACAGCTTGCCGCGGGCGCCGGTGGCGGGCGCGGCTTCGGTTGTTTCGGCGCTCATGCTCTCTCTCCGGGGCGCGGCGGGTAATCCGGGCCGGTCGTGCAGTCTAGCGGCGATGGCCCATCCACGGGGCGTCCTGCGTTCACAATCAATGACTTGTAATGACCCGGTGAAGAGGGGAGACTGCCGGCGATGAGGGCCGCCGCCGCATTCCTGATGTTGATGTCCGTGCTGGCGATGCCGGCCGCGGCCGGCAACGTGTACCGCTGCGACGCCGGCGACGGCATCACCTCCTATTCCAACAAGCGGGTTGCCGGCGGCAACTGCAAGCTGGTCGGCAGCTACAAATCGCAACGGGCAGTGAAGCCCAAGGCGCGGCCGGCACCGGCGCCCGCACCGGCGCTGGCGGCGAAAGAGGTGCAGCCGGCGGACGCCTCGCGCAAGGCGGCGATGGGTGGGGCAGTCCCGCCCGCAACCGTTTCCGGCTCACCGGTGGCGGCCAGCCTTGCCGCTGCCACGCCGAGCCCAAGCGCCCCGCGGCTGATCCGCGGCCAGGTCTACGCCTACGTCGGCAAGGACGGCGTGCGCCATTACACCAGCGTGCGCCCGAAAGGCGTTTCCGTGGCGTCGATGCGGACCATCCGCTACAGCTACATGGAAACCTGCTTCGCCTGCGGCGCCAAGCCCGGTGTCGACTTCCGCAGCCTGCGCCTGAACACCGCCGCCTTCAACGACGAGATCCGCAACGCCGCGCGCCAGCACGGGGTCGAGGAGGCGATCGTCCGCGCCATCATCCACGCCGAGTCGGCGTTCAATCCGCGGGCGTTGTCGCGGGTCGGGGCGCAGGGGCTGATGCAGCTGATGCCCGCCACCGCCCGCCGGTTCGGGGTGACCGATGCATTCGATGCCCGCCAGAACATCGGTGGCGGGGTCCAGTACCTGGCCTGGCTGCTCAAGCGCTTCAACGGCAACCTGACCCTGGCCGCGGCCGGCTACAACGCCGGCGAGGGCGCGGTGGACAAGTACAACGGCGTCCCCCCGTACAAGGAGACCCGCCATTACGTGGAGCGGGTCGCGATCCTGGCCGACCGCTACCGCAGCGCCCTGGGTCCGGTTGCGGCCGCCTCCGCCGGCGGATTGTCGGCTCGTTAAGCGTTCCGTTACACTTCCCCGTCTTTTGCCGCAGGCTGGCGCGCGCAAGCGCCAGGCGAGCCTGCGCAACCGTTGTTTGGATTTTTTTCGGAGTGCGGGATGGCCAACGAAGAGGTCAACACCGGCCGGCGCAGGTTCCTCACCGCGACCACGGCAGTGGTCGGTGCGGTGGGAGCCGGGTTCGCCGCGGTGCCTTTCATCAAGTCCTGGAGCCCCAGTGCGCGGGCCCGTTTCGCCGGTGCGCCGGTGACCCAGGACATCGGCGCGCTCGCCGAGGGTGCGCAGATGGTGATCAACTGGCGCGGCCAGCCGATCTTCATCGCCCGCCGCTCCAAGGCGATGCTCGAGATCCTGGGGGGCATGGACGCGCTGGTCGCGGACCCGCAGTCGGGTGCCTCCGAGCAGCCGAAGTACGCGCAGAACCCGACCCGCTCGATCAAGCCCGACATCTCGGTGCTGGTCGGCGTGTGCACCCACCTCGGGTGCGCCCCGGAATTCCTGCCCGAGGTCAAGCCCGAGCCGTTCGACCCGGACTGGAAGGGCGGCTACTTCTGCCCCTGCCACAAGTCGCGCTACGACCTGGCCGGGCGCGTGTACAAGTCGCAGCCGGCGCCGTTGAACCTGCCGGTGCCGCCGTACCACTTCGAGAGCGACAGCGTGGTCGTGATCGGCATCGACGGCCAGGGGGCGGCATAAGCCATGGCGAACATCATCAACCGCAGCGTCGACACCGTCTGGAACTGGGTCAACGAGCGCGCGCCCGGCATGATGCCGGCGTACCGCAAGCACATGAGCGAGTACTACGCGCCGAAGAACTTCAACATCTGGTACATCTTCGGGGTGCTGTCGATCGTGGTGCTGGTCAACCAGATCCTCACCGGGATCTTCCTGACCATGCACTTCAAGCCGAGCGCGGCGGAAGCGTTCGCCTCGGTCGAATACATCATGCGCGACGTCGAGTGGGGCTGGCTGATCCGCTACATGCACAGCACCGGCGCCTCGCTGTTCTTCGTCGTCGTCTACCTGCACATGTTCCGCGGGATGATGTACGGCTCCTACAAGAAGCCGCGCGAACTGGTGTGGCTGCTCGGCATGGTCATCTACCTGGTGCTGATGGCCGAGGCGTTCCTCGGCTACGTGCTGCCGTGGGGCCAGATGTCCTACTGGGGCGCGAAGGTGATCATCTCGCTGTTCGGCGCGATCCCGGTGATCGGGGTTGGCCTGACCGAATGGATCATGGGCGACTACAACCCCGGCGACGCCACCCTCAACCGCTTCTTCGCGCTGCACGTGATCGCGCTGCCGCTGGTGCTGCTGCTGCTGGTGGTGCTGCACATCTTCGCGCTGCACGAGGTCGGCTCCAACAACCCGGACGGCGTGGAGATCAAGAAGGGGCCGAAGGGCAACCGCTGGTCGCCGAACGCACCGGCCGACGGCATCCCGTTCCATCCTTACTACACGGTGAAGGACACGTTCTACGTCGGCTTCTTCCTGATCCTGGCCGCGTTCATCATCTTCTTCGCCCCCGCGTTCGGCGGCTGGTTCCTCGAGCACGACAACTTCACCGAGGCCAACCCGCTGGTGACCCCCGCGCACATCAAGCCGGTGTGGTACTTCACCCCGTACTACGCGATGTTGCGGGTGGTGCCGTCGTTCTTCGGGATCAAGCTGTGGGGCGTGCTGGTGATGTTCGGCGCGATCGTGATGCTGTTCCTGCTGCCGTGGCTGGACCGTTCGCAGGTCAAGTCCTACCGCTACCGCGGCGTGCTCAGCTGGGCGATGCTGATGATGTTCGTGGTCAGCTTCCTGTGGCTGGCCAAGATCGGCGCCGGCCCCGGCACCGACCCGACCGAGGCCATCATCGGCCGGGTGCTGACCTTCCTTTACTTCGCCTTCTTCATCAGCATGCCGGTGTGGACCAAGCTCGACAGGACCAAGCCGGTTCCGGAACGGGTGACGATGCATGACTAACAACCTTGTCTCCCGCGCCGCGGTCTTCGCCGCCGGCCTGCTGCTCTCCGCCAGCGCGTTCGCCGCCGGCGGTGGCAACCTCCAGCATGCCGGCACCGACGTCGGCGACAAGGCCTCGCTGCAGCGCGGCGCTGCGCTGTACATGAACTACTGCGCCGGCTGCCACTCGCTGAAGTACGTGCGCTATGCCCGCATCGGCGAGGATCTCGGCCTCAGCGAGGAAGAAGTGCAGGGCAGCCTGAACTTCACCGGCGGCAAGATCGGCGACCACGTGATCTCGCCGATGAGCGCCGAAATGGGGGTCGCGGCGTTCGGCAAGGCGCCGCCGGACCTGTCGGTGATCGCGCGCGTGCGCGGCAGCGACTGGATCTTCACCTACCTGAAGTCCTTCTACCTGGACGAGTCGCGCCCGGTCGGCTGGAACAACACCCTGTTCGCCAACGCGTCGATGCCGAATCCGCTGTGGGAGCTGCAGGGCCTGCAGCAGCCGGTCTACGGCAAGCGAACCGCGGCCGGCGAAATGCCGGTGGAGGGCTTCACCGTCAGCCAGCCCGGCACCCAGGATGCCGCGGCGTTCGACCAGACCGTGCGCGACATCACCGCGTTCCTGGAATACGCCGGCGAGCCGGCGGCGACCAAGCGCGAGGGCCTCGGCGTCTGGGTGATCCTGTTCCTGGCGTTCTTCACGATGATGGCGTGGTTGCTGAAGAAGGAATACTGGCGGGACGTTCACTGAAGCCGCGGCGTTGCGCGCAGCACCGGGAACGACGCTTGGCGGCCGTCCGCATCGTGCGGGCGGCGCGTGTCTGGCCGGCATCGCCCGGCCGCGGGGGTGGTTCTGATGATGGCTGTGAGTCCGCGCATGCGTAATGCCCTGACCTTGTTCTCCTCGGTCGACGACGTCCTCTGCCACCGCGTCCGCCTGGTGCTGGCGGCCAAGGGCGTCACCTACGACCTGATCCCGGTCGATCCGCAGAACCCGCCGGAAGACCTGATCGACCTCAACCCGTTCCACTCCGTCCCCACCCTGGTCGAGCGCGACCTGGTCCTGTACGCCGCCAGCGTGGTCGGCGAATACCTGGACGAACGCTATCCGCACCCGCCGCTGATGCCGGTTGATCCGCTTTCGCGCGCGCGCCTGCGGCTGGCGATGCTGCGCATCGAACACGAATGGGTGCCGCACGTGCAGGCGATCCAGCTCGGCAACAAGCAGCAGGCGGACGCCGGGCGCAAGCGCCTGAAGGAACTGCTGACCGCCGCGGTGCCGGTGTTCAAGGCCAGCAAGTTCTACCTCAACCACGAGATGAGCCTGGCCGATTGCGCGATGGCACCGATCATCTGGCGGCTGCCGTCGCTCGACATCCCGTTGCCGAAGGACGGCAAGGCGATCGAGGACTACGGCAACCGGATCTTCCGCAATCCCGGCTTCGTGCGCAGCCTCACGGAGAAGGAAAAGACCCTGCGCGACCTGCCGGCATGACCCGGCTCGCGCCGATCACGGGTTGCTGAGATGGGCGACGATGCCGCGCCCATGAGCAGCCACCGCCCGTACCTGTTGCGGGCGCTGTACGAGTGGATCGTCGACAACGGCATGACCCCGCACGTGCTGGTCGATGCCGGGCAACCCGGCGTGCGCGTGCCCGCGCATGCGGTGAAGGACGGCCGCATCGTGCTCAACATCGCGGAACGCGCGGTCGGCGGCCTGCGCATGGACAACGATGCGCTCAGGTTCTCCGCGCGTTTCGGCGGCGTCAGCCAATCGGTGCTGGTGCCGCTGCCGGCGGTGATCGCGGTCTACGCACGCGAAACCGGGCACGGCATGGCATTGCCGGAGGACCCGCGTGGTGTCGAGGCGCAGTTGCAGGCCGAACCCGTCAGCGCGTCGGTGGAGGATAGCGGCGCGCCTGACGACGACGGTCCCGGCAGCCCGGGCGAGCCGCCCAGGCGCGGCGGCCACCTGCGCATCGTCAAGTGACGCCAGCGGCCTGCGCAGCGGCGCAGCCGCGGCCCCGATGGTCCACCGCAGGCACGGATCCCGGCCCAGCGGGATGCGACGGCCGCGCGCACCCTCGTCCACATCCGCGCGCGCCGCGGCCTCACTGCAACGGGAAGCTGCGCACCACCGCCTGCGCGGCCCGGCTCGGCCCGCTGAAACCGACCAGCTTCTCCCCGAGCAGCACGACCCGGCCGACGTGGCGGTCGTGCCCGTCTTCGGAATATTCGAAGCGGAAGCTGCGTTCGACCCCGAGCCAGCCGCTGTCCTGCCGGCGCAGGCGCATGCCGATCGCATGCACCGACTGGTCCAGCCATTGCACGCCGGCCGCGTGGCAGGCATCGCGGCCGATCTCGGCGGCACGCTCGGCGGCGGCGCGCGCGGCGGTGAAGGCGAAGAACGCCGCGACACCGACGATCATTAGAATGAGCAACGTGGGCATGCCGCCAATGTGGCGATGCCGGGCGTCGATCGCAAGCACCATGACTACGGAGCAGGACTTCGCATGATGATGAAACTGGTGTTCCCGGCCGGCGACCGGCCGCAGATGCTGCTCGACCAGGGCGCCTTCCGGATCGGTTCGGCCGCGAACGCGGACCTGGTGCTGGCAAGCGACGGCATCGAACCCTTGCACTGCGAACTGCAGGTCGGCGCGCAGGGCGTGCGCATGCGGGTGCCAGAGGGCATCCGGGTGCTGGTCAACGAGCGCCCGGTCGAGGGCCTGATCGCGTTGCGCGCGGACGATACCGTGGGCCTGGCCTCCACCCGTTTCCGCCTGCTCGATGCCGCCGCCGACGCCGGGCGTTCGGCCTCGGTCGCGCGCAGCGACGATGCCGGCGAGACCAACGCCACCATGGTGCGCCCGGTGGTGCCGAAATTCGCGCTGCGCGGGCTTTCCGGCGAACTGTTCGGCCGCAGTTTCCCGCTGAGCGCCAGCCTCAGCGTCGGTCGCGCCGACGACGCGGGCCTGCGGATCCCGCTCGAAAGCATCTCGCGCCTGCATGCGCGGCTGACCCCGGCCGGCGACGAGGTGCTGGTCGAGGACATGGGCTCGGCCAACGGCACCTGGCTCAACGGCAAGCGCATCACCCGCGCGCAGGCGGTGCATGGCGACGAGATCCGCTTCGACACCCAGCGCTTCCAGCTGCTGGTGCCGGGCCAGGCGATCCACGCACAGGCGCAGCCCGCACGCAATGGGCTGCGCTGGCAGTGGCTGGCGGCGGCGCTGGTGGTGGTGGTCGCCGGCGCGGCCTGGCTGCTGCGCTAGCCGCTCAGGCCGCCGGCGGCGGGCCCAGCTTCAGCGAGAAATCGATCGCATGCAGGTGCTTGGTCAGGCCGCCGATCGAGATGCAGTCCACCCCGTCCTCGGCGATGCCGCGCACGCTGGCGAGGTCGACGCCGCCGGAGACTTCCAGCGGGATGCGCCCGTCATGCGGCGCGGAGCGGGCGATGCGCACCGCCTCGCGCCGCGTGTCCGGGTCGAAGTCGTCGATCAGGATGCGGGTGCAGCCCGCGTCCAGCGCCTCGCGCAGCTGGGCCAGGGTTTCCACTTCAACGATCAATGGCAGCCGCGGATGCAGCGCGCGCGCGCGTTCGACCGCAGCGGTCAGCGAGCCAGCCGCGCGGATGTGGTTTTCCTTGAGCATCACCGCATCGAACAGGCCGATGCGGTGGTTGCTGCCGCCGCCCACGCGCACCGCGTATTTCTGCGCCTGGCGCAGGCCGGGAATGGTCTTGCGGGTATCCAGGATGGTCGCGCCGGTGCCGCGCACGGCGGCGACGTAGCGCGCGGTGGCGGTCGCGGTGCCGCTCAGGGTCTGCAGGAAATTCAGTGAAGCGCGCTCCGCGCTGACCAGCGCGCGGTTGCGGCCCTGCAGGATGGCGATCACGCTGCCGCGGGCGACGTGGTCGCCTTCCTCGCAACACCAGTCGAAGCGCACGCCCGGGTCCAGCGCGCGATGGCAGGCCTCGAACCACGCGCGCCCGGCCAGCACGCAGTCTTCCTTGCACAACAGGTAGGCGCTGTCCGGCGCATCCTCGAGCAACCCGGCGGTGGCATCGCCGCTGCCGATGTCCTCGGCCAGCGCGGCGGCGACGTCGGCGGCCACCACCTCCGCCGGCGGCGGCGCGAACCGGCCTGCGCTCATGCCTTCGGGAAGCCTTCGACCTGCGCGGTGGCGAGGGCGTCGTCGGCCAGCAGCACCGGGATGCCGTCGTCGATCCGGTACACGGTCTTGCGGTCGCGGGTGACCAGTGCTTCGCGCAGGGACTCGGACTGGTCGCTGCCGTCGCCGCGGGTAACGCCGCCGGCGGCGATCGCTCGGTTCAGCGCGTCCAGCCCGGCGCTTTCGAGGATCGAGAGCGGTTGCCGGGTGGCGGGGCAGACCAGGATGTCCAGCAGTTTGCGATCCATGTCGGTGCTGCGGAATGGCGGGATCGCTAGAATAGCCTTTTGACGGCGGACACCGACATGCCAGCAGCCGCGGATGCACCCCTGGTCGGGATCGTGATGGGCTCGCGCTCCGACTGGGAGACGATGCAGCACGCCAGCGCAAAACTGGAGGCGCTCGGGGTGCCGCACGAAGTGCGCGTGGTTTCCGCGCATCGCACCCCGGACGTGCTGTTCGAGTACGCCGCGTCTGCCGAGTCGCGGGGACTGCGCGCGATCATCGCCGGCGCCGGCGGAGCCGCCCACCTGCCGGGCATGCTCGCCGCCAAGACCGTGGTGCCGGTGCTGGGCGTGCCGGTGCAGAGCAAGGCGCTGAACGGGATGGATTCGCTGCTGTCGATCGTGCAGATGCCGGCCGGGATCCCGGTCGCGACCTTCGCGATCGGCACGGCGGGCGCCGCCAACGCGGCGCTGTTCGCGGCGGCGATGCTGGCCGGCGCGCATCCGGCGATCGCCGGCGCGCTGGCCGCGTTCCGCGCCAGGCAGACCGCCGAGGTCGCCGGCAACGACGATCCGCGCCGGTGACCGGGGCGCGGCGATGACCACCGTCGGCATCCTTGGCGGCGGCCAACTGGCCCGGATGATGGCGCTCGCCGGTGCCCCGCTGGGCCTGCGCTTCCGGGTGCTGGACAACGTCGCCGACGCCTGCGCCGGCCAGTTCGCGCCGATGATCGTGGGCGACTACACGGACCAGGCCGCGCTTGCGCAATTCGCGGCGCAGGTGGACGTGGCGACCTTCGATTTCGAGAACGTGCCGGCCGAATCCGCGCAGTGGCTGAGCGAGCGGGTGCCGGTGTTCCCGAACCCGCGTGCGCTGGCGGTGGCGCAGGACCGGCTGGCGGAGAAGACCCTGTTCCGCACGCTCGGGATCCCGGTGCCCGGCTTCGCCGACATCGGCTCGCGCGCGCAGCTGGAGGCCGCGGTCGCGGATCTCGGCACGCCGTGCATCCTGAAGACGCGGCGGCTGGGCTACGACGGCAAGGGCCAGTTCCGGATCAAGTCGGCGGCGGACATCGACGCTGCCTGGGACGCGCTGGGCGCGCAGGCGATGACGGTGGGCCTGATCCTGGAGGGCTTCGTGCATTTCCAGCGGGAACTGTCGGTGGTCGCGGTGCGCGGGCGGGGCGGCGAGTTCCGCACCTGGCCGCTGACCGAGAACTGGCATGTCGATGGCGTGCTCTCCGCCAGCCTGGCGCCGGCGCGCGTCGACGACGCCTTGCAGGCCACCGCGCTGGCGCATGCGCGCAAGCTGGCCGAAGCGCTGGACTACGTCGGCGTGTTCGCGCTGGAGCTGTTCTGCAGGGACGGCGAGCTGCTGGCCAACGAACTGGCGCCGCGCGTGCACAACTCGGGGCACTGGACCATCGAGGGCAGCGAGACCTCGCAGTTCCAGAACCACCTGCGTGCGGTGCTCGGGCTGCCGCTGGGCGATACGCGGATGGTCGGCACGGCCTGCATGCTCAACTGGATCGGCACGATGCCGGATGCGAATGCCGTGCTCGGCGAACCCGGCGGCCACTGGCACGACTACGGCAAGGCGCCGCGGGACGGACGCAAGGTCGGGCATGCCACGCTGCGCGCGGATTCGGCGGAAGAGCTCGCGATGGCATTGCAACGGGTCGGCGTGGTGCTGGATCGCGAGGGGCAGGTGGCGCCGGTGGTCGCTGCGCTGCGCTGATCGAACCGATGCAACGAAAAACGGCCGGATCGCTCCGGCCGTTTCCATGTCCGCGATGCGCGGCGGCTTACTTCATGTTGCCGGCGACGAAATCCCAGTTGACCAGGTTCCAGAACGCCTCGACATACTTCGGGCGGGCATTGCGGTAGTCCACGTAGTAGGCGTGTTCCCACACGTCGCAGGTCAGCAGCGGGGTGTCCTCGCCGGTCAGCGGGGTGGCGGCGTTCGGGGTGCTGGCCAGCGCCAGCGAACCGTCGGCGCGCTGCACCAGCCAGGCCCAGCCGGAGCCGAAGGTGCCGATCGCGGTCTTGCCGAACTCTTCCTTGAACCTGTCGAAGCTGCCGAACGCGGCGTTGATCGCCTCGGCCAGCTTGCCGGCGGGTTCGCCGCCGCCATTGGGCTTCAGGCAGTTCCAGTAGAAGCTGTGGTTCCACACCTGCGCGGCGTTGTTGAACATGCCGCCCTGCGACTTGCGGACGATGTCTTCCAGCGACATGTCGGCGAACTCGGTGCCGGCGATCAGGTTGTTGAGGTTGGTCACGTAGGTCTGGTGGTGCTTGCCATAGTGGAAGTCGATGGTTTCGCCGGAGATGTGCGGCTCCAGGGCGGTGCGGTCGTAGGGCAGGGCGGGCAGTTCGATGGCCACGGCGGGCTCCTGGTCAGGGCGGGGAAGGGTGCGGCCGGAGCCGCGCGAAGACTTACAATGCGCGATTCTATCCCCACGCCCGTTGCCGCACTGTCGCCCGCGGCGGGTCGCAACGTTGCAGGAGCAAGACAGCATGTCCTCCGTCGAAGAGCGCATCCGGGCCGAGATCGAAGGCCACCCCATCGTCCTGTTCATGAAGGGCACCCCGCAATTCCCGATGTGCGGGTTCTCCAGCCGTTCGCTGCAGGCGCTGATGGCCGCCGGCGCGCAGCTGCACACCGTCAACGTGCTGGAGGAGCCGGAGATCCGCGCCAACCTGCCGCGCTACTCGGACTGGCCGACCTTCCCGCAGCTGTTCATCAACGGCGAGCTGATCGGCGGCTGCGACATCACCGTCGAGCTCTCCGAATCCGGCGAGCTGGCGCGGATCGTCGCGGACGCGCAGAAGGCGTGAGCGGCGCTTCGTCGCTTGAGGGCCGCGTCATCCTGGTCGCCGGCGCCGCCGGTGGCCTGGGCTCGGCCGCGTCCGTGGCCTGCGCCCAGGCCGGCGCGACGGTGGTGCTGCTCGGGCGCAAGGTCGCCCCGCTGAACCGGGTGTACGACGCGGCCAGGGCCGTCGGCCCGGAACCGGTCCTGTACCCGCTGGACCTCGAAGGCGCCTCCCCGGACGATTTCGACGAGCTCGGCCAGCGCATCGAAGCCGACCTCGGCCGCCTCGATGGACTGCTGCACTGCGCCGCCGAGTTCAAGGGCCTGACCCCGTTGCAGCACACCGACCCGGCCGATTTCGCCCGCGCCCTCCACGTCGACCTGACCGCACGCTGGTGGCTCACCCAGGCCTGCCTGCCACTGCTTGCGAAGTCCGACGCCGGCGCGGTGGTGTTCGCCATCGACGACCCAGCCCGCAACGGCAGCCCTGCCTTCTGGGGCGGCTACGGCCTGGCCCAGTCGGCGCAGGTCACCCTGGTGCCGATGCTGCAGGCGGAACTCGGCGAGCACGGTCCACGCGTCAGTGGCCTGCGCCCGGGACCGATGCGCACCGGCCTGCGCGGCAAGGCGTTCCAGCCGAATACCGACCTCAAGGCGAAGCCCGCCAGCGCCTATGCCGCCGCCTGCGTCGAACTGCTGTCCGCGGCCGGCGCCGCGCAGCGCGGGCGGATCGTGGACGTGCTGGCGTGACCATCGCCGCCGCCGCCCTGCTGCTGTTCCTGATCCTGGATCCGCTGGGCAACATCCCGGTGTTCCTGAGCCTGCTCAAGGGGTTGCCTCCAGCACGCCAGCGGGTGGTGATCGTCCGCGAGCTGCTGATCGCGCTCGGCGTGCTGATGCTGTTCCTGTGGACCGGCCGCTTCCTGCTGGAACTGATGCACCTGCGCCAGGAATCGGTGTCGATCGCCGGCGGCATCATCCTGTTCCTGATCGGCCTGCGGATGATCTTCCCGTCGGCCGACGGGATCATGGGCGAACAGCCGGAAGGGGAGCCCTTCATCGTGCCGATGGCGATCCCGATGATCGCCGGCCCCTCCGGGATGGCGGCGGTGATGCTGCTGGGCAGCCAGGAACCGGGCCGGATGGGTGCCTGGAGCCTGGCCCTGGCGATCGCCTGGGCCGCCACCGCGATCATCCTGTTTTCCGCGACCTACCTGCAGAAATGGCTGGGAACGCGCGTGCTGACCGCGATCGAGCGGCTGATGGGCATGGTCATCGTGGCGATCTCGGTGCAGATGCTGCTGGACGGCATCGCCAGCTACCTCCGCGCAGGAAGCTGAACAGGGGCAAGGACTTACGCTGGGTGACCGGCGTCGCCGCGCTGTCACGAAGCCGTCATCCGGTGTCGCTACCGTGTTAAACTTTAGTGAACCCATGCGGCGTCGTATGGGCAGGGGTTCCGAATTCGCCGACAACCGTCGCCCAGGCGGACGCGTCGGCATGTGCCGTCCTTCGTCCGTCGTTCTTTTCTTTATTTGCTCACTTGAGGTTACCGATATGACTCACCCGAACCGCGTCCGGCTTTCGAAGCTGTCGCTGGGCCTGATGGTCGCGCTTGCCGCGGCTCCTGTTTTCGCGCAGAGCACCTCCGCCGGCGTTGGCGGCCAGGTTGTCGGTGCCGACGGCCAGCCGGTCGCCGGCGCCGAAGTCACCATCACCCACATCGACTCGGGCACGGTCAGCCGCGCCACCACCGATGCCGCCGGTCGCTACAACGCACGCGGCCTGCGCGTGGGCGGTCCGTACACCGTCACCATCAACAAGGCGGGCGCGGGCAGCGATACCGAAGAGAACGTGTTCCTGACCCTGGGTACCGCGAACACGATCGACGCGCAGCTGAACAACGACGTGGCGACCCTGGGCACCGTGCAGGCCGTGGCCACCGCCGGGACCTCAGTGTTCTCGGCCACCAAGATGGGTGCTGGCACCGCCGTGGACCAGAACACCATCAAGGCGCTGCCGTCGATCAACGGCAACATCCAGGACTTCATGCGCCTCGATCCGCGCGTCGCCTTTACCGATCGCGCGTCGGGCAGCATGAGTGCCGGTGGCCTGAACCCGCGCTTCAACAAGATCACCATTGACGGCGTCTCCGCCAGCGATACGTTTGGCCTGGAAGGCAACAACATGCCGACCCAGCGCCAGCCGGTCGCCCTGGAGGCCATCGAGGCACTCGACATCAACCTGTCGAACTACGATGTGACCATGTCAGGCGCTGCGGGCGCGAACGTCAACGCGGTCACCAAGTCGGGCACCAACCAGTTCCACGGCGCGCTGTACGGGAATTACCGGGACGGCGACTGGTTTGGCGACTATCCGGCGCGCGTGGCGGGTAGCCCGCTCGACGTGACCGGCGTGCCGTTCGACGAGTTCGACGAAGAGAAAACCTGGGGCTTCACCCTGGGCGGTCCCATCATCAAGGACAAGCTGTTCTTCTTCGCCAACTACGAGAAGTTGACCCAGACCAACATCACCTCCGCCGGTGGCAAGAGCGTGGCCAGCAACCCGCTGATCGTCACCGGCGCCGATTTCGGTGCCGCCGAAGTAGCTGAAGTCCAGCGCATCGCGGAAGAGGTCTGGGGCTTCGACGCCGGCGGCCTGATCGGCGGCAACACCGAACTGGAAGAATACGCAGTCAAGTTCGACTGGAACATCAGCGAGAACCACCGCGCCAACCTGCGTTACAGCAAGCTGGAGCAGGTGCGCGTGCGGCCTGAAGCCTCCACCGCCGGCTCGCTGTCACTGAGTTCCAACTGGTTCAACCACGAGAAGACCGTGGAGAGCTACGTCGGGCAGGTGTTCAGCGACTGGACCGAGAATTTCAGCACCGAATTCAAGGCCTCGTTCCGCGATTACAGCGCGATCCGCGTCAGTCCGACCACCGCGCCGACCGTGCAGGTCTACTTCGACGACCTCATCGCGAACAACAACCCCAGCCGCGGGGACTTCATCCGCGTCGGTACCGAGCGCAACTCGATGGGCAACACCCTGCTGACCGAAACCTGGAACTTCTTCGGCGCGGCAACCTGGACCCTGGGTGACCACGACGTCAAGTTCGGCGGCGAGTACAGCGACAACGACATCTACAACTACTACCTGCAGGACGCCTGGGGTAACTACAGCTTCTACGTCCCCACCCTGGCTGGCGGCGCCCGCGATTACAGCAACCTGATCAACGGCACTTTCTTCGACTACGACCTGAACTACCAGACCGCGCCGGGCTCGGTGCCGGTGAACTATGCAAGTCGTACCGTTGGCCTGTTCGTGCAGGACACCTGGTATGTCAACAGCAACCTGACGCTGACGTTCGGCCTGCGCGCGGACAAGCCCAGCACCGATCCGCAGCCAACCTACAACGCCGCGTTTGCCGGGCCGCAGACCATCAACCCGGTCACCGGCGCCTGGACCGGCGGCTTCGGTTACGACAATTCGCTGACCTACAGCGGCGACTTCCTGTTCCAGCCGCGCGTCGGCTTCAACTACACCTTCGACAGCGACCGCCAGATGCAGCTGCGTGGCGGCGTCGGCCTGTTCCAGGGCGATGCGCCGCAGGTGTGGGTGGGCAACGCCTACCAGAGCACCGGCCTGAACTATTACGCCTATTCCAACTACAAGAACTGCCTGTACACCGGTCCGGCGGAGTCCGAGCGCAACGCCACCTGCCTCACCACCCCGTTCAATCCGGACGGCCTGAACCCGACCAGACCGCCGACGCTCAGCGCCAACAGCCACGTCAACGTGATGGCTCCGGACTTCAACCTGCCGTCCGTGTGGAAGGCCAACCTGGCGTTCGAGATTGAAACCGGCTGGATGGACACCGTGTTCTCGGCCGAAGTGCTGCTGACCGATGTCAAGGACGGCCTGTTCTACCAGACGCTCAACGTGGGCCCGGGCTATACCGGCCCCGATGGCCGCACCTTGTACTGGAATTCGGCCAGCCCGCGTCCGTTCGGCAACACCAGCAGCGGTGCCACCGCGACCAACCCGTCGCGTTACCGCAACAACAGCGCGTTCGGCGACGTGTTCCTGATCGGCAACACCAGCCTGGGCAAGAGCCAGCAGTTCACCGTCTCGTTGAGCAGGCCCTTCAGCACGGACAGCGACTGGTCGTGGACGCTGGGCTACACCTACACCAACGCGGAAGAAGTCGGCTCGCTGTCCAGTTCGACGGCCGGCTCCAGCTTTGGCAGCCAGCTGGGCTTCAACATCAACGAGGAGGCCGTTAATACCGCTCGCTACGAGATCAAGGACCGGTTCACCGGCTCGCTGGACTGGAAGCATGCGTTCTTCGGCGACTACCAGACCCGCGTCGGCCTGGTCTATGAAGGCCGCAGCGGCCGTCCGTTCAGCTACATCTTCAGTGGCGATGCGAACGGCGACAACCGCACCTTCAATGATCTGTTCTACGTGCCGGCGGGCCCGGGCGACGTGTTGTTCGGCTCGATGAATTCGACCACAGGCGCGTTCACCGCGAATGCGGCGATGGAGCAGGCCTTCTGGAACTGGTTCAACACCCAGGAGGGCCTGCAGGCCTATCGCGGTACCTATGCCGCCGAGAACGCGTTCCGCGCCGACTGGGTCAATACCTTCGACCTGCGCATCAGCCAGGAACTGCCCGGCTTCTTCGAGGGCCACAAGTCGCAGGTGTGGGTGGACATCCAGAACGTTGGCAACCTGCTGAACAAGGACTGGGGCCACATCATCGACTACGGGTTCAACGCCAACAACGCGGTGGCGCAGCTGGTGGGTATCTGCCGCGTCAACTGCCCCGCAGGCATGACCGGCAAGTACGTTTACGGCTACCGCGGTACCGTCAATGGCGTGGGCGAATTCGGCCAGGCGTCGGCGCTGGGCTTGCCGGCCAACTCCGACACCCAGACCAACGGCGTGTCGCAGTGGTCGATCAAGGTGGGCCTGAAGTACGAGTTCTGATCCATCGCGCCACCGCAACATCGAAACGGCCGGGGCAACCCGGCCGTTTTCGTTTCGGCGTATGCTGGCCGCATCCGGCAATCGGGCCACGCGAATGACCGACAAGAAACTCGACCCCCGCGTCTCCGAATTCGAGACCGAAGAACAGGCCGCCAGCTACGACCGCTGGTTTCGGGCGAAGATCGAGGCGGCCTTGAAGAATGACCGCCCACGCATCCCGCATGATGAGGCGATGGCAAGGATCTACGCGACCATTGAGCGGGTGGCGGCGAAGCGCAAGAAATCCGCCTGATGCTGCCGGTTGTCTGGCTGGATGACGCGTTGGACGGCCTTGACGGCGTCATC
>Ga0209477_1000750_pt1 | contig 20224 bp, 16 predicted proteins | sample KloWWTupernatant_FD_187180 | JGI IMG/M metagenome (GOLD analysis project Ga0209477, IMG submission 187180) | Active sludge microbial communities from Klosterneuburg, Austria, studying microevolution and ecology of nitrifiers - Klosterneuburg... | ecosystem: Engineered > WWTP > Aerobic digester >... | reverse complement strand
CTCGCGCGGGCGTCTTTTCCCGGGCACCGCGCGCACAGGAAGTGCGCGCGGCGACTTCCCGGGGTGCCCTTTGGGGGATGCAAGGGGGGCTTTGGGCACGCAAAGCCCCCCTTGCTCGGCCGGCCGCAGGCCGGACGAAACGCGGTCTGCGTAGCGCAAGGCAATGCGCAGCGAGCGCCTCGCTTCGGAGCGAACGCCGCTCCACTGGGTCCCGGCGTGCGCCGGGATGACGCCATCAGGTGGGGATGCCGCCCGTAGGTGAGCACGGCGCCAGCACGACAATGGATTCCCGCTTGCGCGGGAATGACGTCGGCGGAGATGGCAAATACGTCGATTGGATCGGGATGGCCGCCGCCGGGCCACAAGCGGCATCCGCCACCCGCACGCTGGCGGATAGGCGGAAATTGCGCGTTTGACGCGCCGCGGCGCTAGACGATGCCCAGCTCGAAGGCCTTGAGTACCGCGCGCGTGCGGTCGCGCACGCCAAGCTTGGACAGGATGTTCGACACGTGGTTCTTGACCGTGCCCTCGGCCACGCCGAGCGAATTGGCGATTTCCTTGTTGCTGTAGCCGCCGGCCATCAGGCGCAGGATCTCGGTCTCGCGCTCGGTCAGGGGATCGGGCCGGTCGAGGCTGGCGAAGTCGTTCTGCATGTGGGTCAGGCCGGCCAGCAGGCGCTGGGTCACCACCGGCTGCACCAGCGAACCGCCGGCGGCCACCGCCTTGACCGCCTCCACCAGTTGCTCGAGCGAGACGTCCTTGAGCAGGTAACCGCGCGCGCCGGCCTTGAGCCCGGCCAATACCATCTGGTCGTCGTCGAAGGTGGTGAGGATGATGGTCGGCGGCAACTCGTCCTTGGCGCGCAGCGCGTTGAGCACGTCGAGGCCGGAAAGGTTGGGCATGCGCATGTCGAGCAGCACCACGTCGGGCTTGACCCGCGGGATCACCTCGACCGCCTGCGCGCCGTCGCTGGCCTCGGCGACCACGCGGATCGAGTCCGAGAGCTCGAGCAGCGAGCGGATGCCCTGTCGCACCAGGGTCTGGTCGTCCACCAGGCACACCGAAATCATGTCGCCTCCCTCGGCATCCACGCCTCGAGCGAAAAACCGCGGCCGCGGCCGGTATCGATCGCCAGCCCCCCGCCGAACTGTGCCAGCCGTTCGCGCATGCCCGACAGGCCGTTGCCCGGCGCCACCGCCTCGGCGCCCTGCCCGTCGTCGCGCGCCCGCACCCGCAGCGTGCCGTCGCCCGCCGCCTCGAAGGACAGCCACAGGTTGCGCGCACGCGCATGGCGGATCGTATTGGTGATCACCTCCTGCGCACAACGCAGCAGGACCTGGGCGCGGCGCGGGTCGTCGACGTTGAAGTCCGGCGCCATCTCGATGTGCACCACCGGCTCGGGCAGGCCCTCGATCAGGGCGTCCAGCGCCTTGCGCAGGTCGATCTCGTCATCCGCGCGCAACTGGCTGACCACCTCGCGCACGTCCGAGAGCAGCAGGCGCGCCAGCGACTGGGCCTGGCGCACGTGCTCCTGCGCCTTGTCCTGCACCAGGTGGCTGGCGACTTCGAGGTTGAGGCTCAGCGCGGTGAGGTGGTGGCCCAGCAGGTCGTGCAGCTCGCGCGAGATGCGCAGGCGCTCGCCCATACGGCTGGACTCGGCCAGCAGGGCCCGGGTCGCGCGCAGCTCGGCGTTGAGCCGGCGCTGGTCCTCGCGCGAGTCGGCCTGGTCCTTGGCCACCAGCGAAGTGATGAAGGTGAAGCTGGAGAAGCCGACGTAGAGCCCGCTCTGCAGCAGCGAGTCGAACCAGCCGTAGCCTTCGACATGGGCCACGAACACCGGCACCATCGCCAGGGCCTCGCCCAGCAGCCAGGCGATGCCGTAGGCCACCGGCATGATCCACGGCAGCACGCCGGCGATGACCAGCAGCAGGATGCCGGCGAGGCCGGTGTGGCTGAAATAGCTGATCGCGACCGCCGAGGCGCTCATCATCAGCAGCAGGATCCAGCGCGCCGGCCCCGCGCGCCGGCGCCCCAGCCCGCTGCTCAGGGTCCAGTACGAGATCCCGAAGAAAACGTAGGACACGACCCAGCCGACGTGGTCGGTGGTGGTGAGGTCGCCGACCGGCGACAAGGCCTCGACCAGCAGCGGGATGCCCACGCAGGCATAGGTGAACAGCCCGGCGTAGCGCAGGAGTTCGATGTGGTTGAGGCGGAGCAGGCGCACCGTCCCATCGTACGCGCGGGCGCGCGCGCTGCAACCGGCCGATGGTCACGTGCGCGCCATGGTCCTGCCAGGCCTTAACCCTTTTCGAATCTCCGACCGTGCGATAATTCGCCGCCCCGGCCCCGCGGCCGGCGCAATGCACAGGGAGGAATCGCATGGCCTTGGCGATCCGTGACGCTCGCGAGCACGATCTGGACCAGCTGCTCGCCGTCAACAACAATGCCGGCCCCGCGATCCTGCCGATCGATGCGACGCGCCTGCGCCACCTGTACGAAGCGGCGTGCTATTTCCGCGTTGCCGAGGTCGACGGCACCATCGCCGGTTTCCTGGTCGCGCTGGCGCCTGCCGCCGACTACGACAGCCCCAACTTCCGCTGGTTCGTGCAGCGCTTCGACGACTTCGTCTACATCGACCGCATCGTGATCGCGAAATCGATGCGCGGACTCGGCCTCGGCCGCGTGTTCTACGCCGACGTGCAGAGCTACGCCGAGGTGCGCTCGCCGCGCCTGTGCTGCGAGGTGTTCCTCGACCCGCGCGACGACGTCTCGGTGCTGTTCCACGGCACCTATGGCTTCCGCGAGGAAGGCCAGCAGACGGTACCCAGCGGCCAGCGCGTCAGCCTGCTGGCCAAGGAGCTGTGCTCCTGGCCGTGGGTGCGCGACACCTACCTGCAGGGCCCGACCGGGCAGCTGCCGAACCAGCCCTGGCTGGCCGGACGGCCGCTGGCGCGCAAGCGCGCCGCGCGCGCCGCCGGTGCCGGCTGAGGCATTGCCGTGTTGCTCCTGGGCGACGTGGCCGAGGCGGCGGTCGCCGCGCTCCTGGCCCGCCATGCACTCGTGCTGGCACCGGTCGAGGCCGGCGCGCCGATCCCCGGCAGCTACTGGGGCGAACCCGAAGCGGGCCTGATCGGGACCACCGTGTACGCGCGCGCGGACACGCCGCTGCATTCGGTCCTGCACGAGGCCTGCCACCTCATCGTCAAGCCCGCCGGCGCGCGCGCCGGGGTCCACACCAACGCCAGCGACAGCGTGGCCGAGGAGGACGCGAGCTGCTACCTGCAGATCCTGCTCGCCGATGAACTGCCCGGCGTGGGGCGCGAGCGCCTGATGGCCGACATGGATGCGTGGGGCTACAGCTTCCGCCTCGGTTCGGCGCGGGCATGGTTCGAGCGCGACGCCGGCGAAGCCCGTGCCTGGCTGGCCGAGCGCGCGCTGCTCCCGGGCGCGGGCTGCCGGTCCTGAACGGCGCCGCGGCCACCCGTTCGATTCGGGCCGGCTGCGGCGTTGTACACCACTGACGCGGCCAGCCATCCCGGCTGGCGCCAATCGAAGGGGAGCCCATCCATGTCGTCCATTGCCTCGATGCCGTGCCGGATTGCGCTTGCTGCCGCCGTGCTGGCCGGCCTTGCCGCGTCGCCCGGCATGGCCGCCTCGTCGGCCTCGGGCAGTTTCCGCTACGACGAACTGACGATGAAGGTCGTCAACGCCTATGCCTTCCGCGAGGAAAAGAACGATGCACCGGGCACCTACACGACCTACGTGTACCTGACCAGCAAGCCGATCGACGGCCAGGCGGCCGCCAATGCCTTCGACCCGGGGCGCGCCATCGACGAGGAGATCGACGACCAGCCGGCCGGCTACGTGCGCCTGTGCTTCAACCCGGACTTCAGCGAATGCGGCATTTATTTCTCGCACGAGGAGCCGCTCGAGAGCTTCAACACCTCCGGCTACGGCAAGCTCGAACTTGCCAGCAAGGACGCCAAGCGCCTCGCGGGCACCTGGATCCTGGCCGAGCCGGAGGAATTCTTCGACAAGACCTACCAGTTCGACCTCAAGTTCGATGCCGAGGTCATCGCGCCGACGCCGGGGACCGCGCTGCCCGCCGACGGCGGCGAACCCGGCAAGGCCTACCAGGCCTGGCTGGCGGCGATCGCCAAGGGCGACTTCGACACGCTGCGCGCGATGCTCGGCGAGGCCGGCGACTGGCAGTTCCCCAAGGACGACGAGAAGTCGGCCAAGGAGAACCTCAAGTACCTGCGCGACGGCAAGCCGGTCAGCGTGAAGATCCTCAAGGGCGAACAGCGCGGCGACCAGGCGATCCTCACCGTCGAGGGCGTCGACCGCGACGACCTCAAGCTGCGCGGACGCGTGCTGATGGCCAAGGGCGAAGGCGGCTGGCGCCAGGAACAGAGCGACCTCGACAGCGTCGAGTGAGCCGGGCCCAGCCGCTGGCTCAGGTGGTTGCCGGCGCCTGCGGGCCGTCGTCGGGCAGGTCGCCCAGCGGCTCGGCGGGCACCGGCGTGATCGCCGCATAGGCGCGCCAGCACAGCCAGCCGAGCGCGGTCAGCGTCACCGCCCCCAGCGCCAGGTGCCAGGCGCTGTCGGCCAGCAGCGGCGACAGCACGCCGGCGATCGCGCTGGTGACGATGCCCCATCCGAAGGCCTGCATCGACGAGGCCGCGCCGCGGTTGTGCGGATAGCGGTCGAGCATCTTCAATGACAGGGTCGGGAAGCTCAGCGCGATGCCGACCGCGTTGAGCCCCATCGGCAGCACCGCCCACGGCACCACGGGCACGTCCGCCAGTGCGTTGTAGCCCACGTTCAGCGCGGCGGCCACGCCCATGATCGCGTAGCCCGCCTGCACCGTGCGCCGCGGCGCGAGGCGCCCGGCGAGCCGGTTCGAGAGCGTCGCGCCGGCCATCATGCCGAGGATCATCGGCACGAAGAACCACGGGTAGCCCATCGTGCCCAGGCCGAGGATCCGCTCGATGAACGCCGGCGCGGAGCTGATGTAGAGGAAGCTGGCGCCGAAGTTGAAGCCGGTGGCGACCGCGAGCAGGACGAAGCGTCCATCGCGCGCCTGCACGCCGTAGACCCGCGCCAGCGGGCCGAGCACCAGCGGCATCCGCGCCGCGCGCGGATGGGTTTCCGGCAGCGAGCGCCAGCACAACGCGAACAGCGCCAGGCCATACAGGGCGAGGAACCAGAACACCGCGCGCCAGTCGGCGGCCTGGTAGACCAGCCCGCCGAAGACCGGCGCGAGCGCCGGCGCCACGCCGAAGAACAAGGTGACCAGCGCCATCACCTTCTGCGCCTCGGGCCCGTGGTAGAGGTCGCGCACGATCGCGCGCCCGACGATCAGGCCGGCACCGGTGGACACCCCTTGCAGCGCGCGCGCCGCCAGCAACTCGCCGATGCTGCCGGCCAGCGCGCACCACGCCGAGGCGGCGGTGAACATCAGCACCCCGGCCAGCACCACCACGCGGCGGCCCAGCGCATCCGACAGCGGCCCGTGCAGCAGGCTCATCACCGCGTACGCGCCCAGGTACACGCTGATCGTCTGCTGCATCGCCCAGTCGCTCGCGCCGAGGTCGCGCGCGACCGCGTGGAAGGCGGGGAAGAAGGCATCGATCGCGAACGGACCGAACATCGCCAGCAGCGCCAACAGCGCCGCGAGGCGCACGGCATGCACGGGACGGTCGGCGGTCATGCCCGCAATCTAGCAGCCGCACGCCAACCCAAGCCCAGGCCACGGGACAGGGCGAGTCCGGCGCTGGCGGGATCAGGGTGACGGCGAGTTGGCTCTTTCTGTCTGAGCCGGCACCCTGATCCCGTCGGCGCCGGACACCGCAAGCCCCGGCGCCCTCCGCGCCGACGCACTTTCGCGGCGCGATGCCGGATAATCGCCGGGTTCACCGCCAGTCCACGCCATGACCGACCCCATCCGCCCCGCCTTCCACGGTTTCGAGCAGGTCCCGCTGCGCGACTACGCCGAGCGCGCGTACCTGGACTACTCGATGTACGTGGTCCTCGACCGCGCCCTGCCCTTCGTCGGCGACGGCCTCAAGCCGGTGCAGCGCCGCATCGTCTACGCCATGAGCGAGCTGGGCCTGGATGCCGGCGCCAAGCCCAAGAAGAGCGCGCGCGCGATCGGCGACGTGATCGGCAAGTTCCATCCCCACGGCGACAGCGCCGCCTACGAGGCGCTGGTGCTGATGGCCCAGCCCTTCTCCTACCGCTACCCGCTGATCGACGGCCAGGGCAACTTCGGCTCGCCCGACGACCCGAAGAGCTTCGCGGCGATGCGCTACACCGAGTCGAAGCTCACGAAGTTCTCCGAGCTGCTGCTGTCCGAGCTCGGGCAGGGCACGGTGGAGTGGTCGCCCAACTTCGACGGCACCCTGCAGGAACCCTCGTGGCTGCCGGCGCGGCTGCCGCATGTGCTGCTCAACGGCGCCACCGGCATCGCCGTGGGCATGGCCACCGACATCCCGCCGCACAACCTGCGCGAGGTCGCGGCCGCCTGCATCCGCCTGCTCGAGCAACCCGACGCCACGATCTCGAACCTGCTCGAGCACGTGAAGGGCCCCGACTATCCCACCAGCGCCGAGATCGTGACCCCGCGCGCCGAGATCCGCGAGATCTACAAGTCCGGCGGCGGCTCGATCCGCGCGCGCGCCGTGTACCAGGCCGGCCCGAACGAGATCGTGGTGACGGCACTGCCGCACCAGGTGTCGCCGGCCAGGGTGCTGGAACAGATCGCGCAGCAGATGCGGGCCAAGAAGCTGCCGATGCTCGAGGACCTGCGCGACGAGTCCGACCACCGCAACCCGGTGCGCCTGGTGCTGGTGCCGCGCTCGAACCGGGTCGACGCCGACGAGCTGATGAAGCACCTCTTCGCCACCACCGACCTCGAGCGCAGCTACCGCGTCAACCTCAACGTGATCGGCCTCGACGGCCGCCCGCAGGTCAAGGACCTCAAGGTCCTGCTGACCGAGTGGCTGAATTTCCGCACCAGCACCGTGACCCGGCGCCTGCAGTTCCGCCTCGACAAGGTCGAGAAGCGCCTGCACCTGCTCGAAGGCCTGCGCATCGCCTACCTCAACCTCGACGAGGTGATCCGCATCGTCCGCACCGAAGACGAGCCGCGGCCGAAGCTCATGCAGCGCTTCGCCCTGAGCGAGGCGCAGGCCGACTACATCCTCGAGACCCGCCTGCGCCAGCTCGCGCGCCTCGAGGAGATGAAGATCCGCGCCGAGCGCGACGAGCTGGAGGAGGAGCGCGCGCGCATCGCGGTTACCCTGAAGTCGAAGGCCAAGCTGACCGCGCTGGTGCGCGACGAGATCAAGGCCGACGCCGAGGCCTACGGCGACAAGCGCCGCTCGCCGATCGTCGAGCGCGAGGCCGCGGCGGCCCTGTCCGAGGCCGAGCTGGTGCCTTCGGAGCCCCTGACCGTGGTGCTGTCGGCCAAGGGCTGGGTGCGCGCCGCCAAGGGCCATGACGTCGACGCCGCCGCGCTGAGCTATCGCGAAGGCGACGCCCTGCTGGCGGCGGTGCCGGGACGCACCACGCAACAGGCCGTGTTCTTCGATTCGACCGGACGCTGCTACTCGACGCCCGCGCATTCGCTGCCCTCCGCGCGCGGACATGGCGAGCCGCTGACGGGACGCTTCACCCCGCCGGCGGGCGCCAGCTTCGACGCGGTCGCGATCGGCGACGATGCCACCCGGCTGGTGGTCGCCACCACGCATGGCTACGGTTTCGTCGGCACATTCGAGAGCCTGCTGTCGCGCAACAAGGCCGGCAAGCAGATCGTCTCGCTGACCGAGGGCGCGCGCATCCTGCAGCCGGCGCCCAGCGCCGACACCGCGCGCGACCGCATCGTGGTCGCCACCTCGCAGGGCCACCTGCTGATGTTCTCGGTGGCGGAACTGCCCGAACTCGACAAGGGCAAGGGCAACAAGCTGGTCGAGATCCCGAAGAAGCAGCTCGCCAGCGGCGAGGAACGGGTGGTGGGCGTCGCCGTGATCGCGGAGGGGGGTGGCGTGACCGTGCACTCCGGCCAGCGCCACTACACCCTCAAGTGGAGCGACCTCGTCGAGTACGGCGGCAATCGCGCCCAGCGCGGCGGCAAGCTGCCGCGCGGCTTCCAGCGCGTCGATCGCCTCGCGGCGGGTTGAACGGCGGCGGATCGCGGCCTTGCGGTCGCGCGTGGGATGCGCTCCCACAAGGCGGCGCGTTGACATTCGTGGATGAGTTCCTTGCGCGACGATACGGGGCGATGCGTGACCCTGTAGGAGCGCATCTCATGCGCGACCGCAGCGCCACCTACGGAGCAGGTCCGGGGAGGGCGGCGATCGGACGCAGGCGAGTATCGTTCCGAGCCGGAGGCCGATCGCCGCCATCCCCGGGCCCCGCAAGACCGCGCAGCCCCGTTGCTGTCGGCTACGCGCGGGCCACGTGTTAGCCTCGCCCCGCACGCGGCGGGGCTCGCCGACGGGGAATTCCCGATGCGCACACTCGGCCGTTGGCTGCGGCGCCTGATCGGAGTGCTGCTGGTGGTGGCGCTGTTCGCCGCCGGCCTGGGCTGGTACGCGCTGCGCCGCAGCCTGCCGCAACTCGATGGCGAGGCCGCGGTCGCCGGCCTGGCCGCCGCCGCGACGATCGAGCGCGACGCCCTGGGCATGGCGACCGTCAGCGCCGCCAGCCGTGCCGATGCCTATCGCGCGCTGGGCTATGTGCACGCGCAGGAACGCTACTTCGCCATGGACCTGATGCGCCGGGTCGCCGCCGGCGAATTATCGGCCTTGTTCGGGCCGGCAGCACTGGAGGCGGACCGCCGCGTGCGCATGCACCGTTTCCGCCATCGCGCCGGCGGGGTGCTGGCCGCCCTCGATGCGACCCAGCGCGCGCTGCTCGACGACTACGTCGCCGGCGTCAACGCCGGGCTGGCGGCGCTCGCCGCGCGCCCCTTCGAGTACTACGTCCTGCGGCAGGCGCCCGCGCCGTGGACCGCCGCGGATTCGATCCTGGTCGTCCATGCCATGTTCCTCGACCTCAACGGCGGCGGCGCCAACGCGCGCGAACTGGCCCTGGGGCGCATGCACGACGCCTTGCCGCCCTCGGCCTATGCGTTCCTGACCCCGGCCGGCAGTTCCTGGGACGCGCCCCTGCAGGGTGGCGCCTTCGAGCCGCCGCCGATCCCGCCCGCCACCGACATCGACCTGCGCAGCCTGCCCGCGGAGCGCTTCGGCAAGGCGGTCGCCCATGCCGGCGATCTCGGCATCGGCAGCAACAACTTCGCGGTCAGTGGCGCGCTCACCGCCAACGGCGCGGCGCTGGTCGCCAACGACATGCACCTGTCGCTGCGCGTGCCCAACATCTGGTTCCGCGCGCGGCTGCGTTTCCCGCTCGACGAGGGCGCGGTCGACATCGCCGGCGTGTCCCTGCCGGGCGTGCCCGGCATCGTGGCCGGCAGCAACGGGCGTGTGGCGTGGGCCTTCACCAACAGTTATGGCGACTGGCTGGACTGGGTCGAGGTGCAGTGGCTCGACGCCGGCCGCACGCGCTACCGCACTGCCGACGGCGAGGCGCGCGCCACGGTTGCGCGCGAGACCATCGAGGTGGCCGGTGCATCCGCCGACGTGCTCGAGGTGACTGAAACGATCTGGGGTCCGGTGATCGCGGCCGACGACGAAGACACCGGACTGGCGCTGGCGTGGACCGCGCACCGCGACGGCGCCGTGGACCTCGACCTCGGGCGGATGGAAGCCGCGCGCAGCGTCGAAGAGGTCCTTGCGATCGCCGCCGATGCCGGCGTCCCGCCGCAGAACCTGCTGGTGGGTGACCGCAGCGGCCGCATTGCCTGGACCGTGATCGGCGCGATGCCGCGCCGTGGCAACCACGACCCGCAGCGGCCGGCGGACTGGACCCTGCCCGGCAGCGGCTGGGCCGGCTGGCTGGAACCGCAGGAACGACCGCGCGTGGTCGATCCTGCGGACGCGCGCCTGTGGAGCGCGAATGCGCGCGTCGCCGGCGGCGCGGACCTGGCCCTGGTCGGCAACGGCGGCTACGCGCTGGGCGCGCGCGCGCAGCAGATCCGCGATGGCCTGCGCGCGCGCGCGCGCTTCGCGCCCGCCGACCTGCTGGCGGTGCAACTCGACGATCGCAGCCTGTTTCTCGAACGCTGGTGGCGCCTGCTGCGGGACACGCTGGGCGCCGAGCCGCCGCCCGCGCTGCGCGAACTGGCGACGCTGACCGAGGCCTGGGACGCGCGCGCCAGCGCCGACGCCCGCGCCTACCGGCTGGTGCGCGCCTTCCGCCTGTACGTGCACGAGCGCGTGCTCGACGGCCTCGCCGCGCCAATGCGCGGCGCCGATTCCGATTTCCGGCTGCCGGCGATCGAACAGGGCGAAGGCCTCGTCTGGTCGCTGCTGCAGGCACGCCCGCGCCACCTGCTGCCGCCGCGCTATGCCGACTGGGACGAGCTCCTGCGCGAGGCGGCGACGCGCGTGGTCGAGGACCTGGGCAGCCGGCCGGGCGGGCTGGCCGCGCGGACCTGGGGCGAGAAGAACGCCAGCGCGATCCGCCACCCGCTGTCGCGCGCGCTGCCCGCGGTGTTCGCGGCGCTGCTCGACATGCCGTCGAACCCGCTGCCGGGCGACTCGGCGATGCCGCGCGTGCAGGCGCCGGGCTTCGGCGCCTCGGAGCGCTTCGTAGTCGCGCCCGGGCACGAGGACGAGGGTATTTTCCACATGCCCGGCGGCCAGAGCGGGCACCCGCTGTCGCCGTTCTACGGCGCCGGGCACGACGATTGGGAACAGGGACGCGCCACGCCGTTCCTGCCGGGGGCGGCCTTGCATCGCCTCACCCTCAGCCCGGCCCAGGGTTGACGCAGCGACGCGCCCTGGAAGCCGCACCGCGTTTCGCGGTGCAGCGGTCGCCCACGGAGTCGGCTCCTACGCGACCAGCAGGCGCCGCGCGATCTCGTGGTGGATGTCGCTGAGACGTGCCAGATCCTCGGCGCGCACGTGCTCGTCGACCTGGTGGATGCTCGCGTTCACCGGACCCAGCTCGACCACCTGCGCGCCCATGGGCGCGATGAAGCGGCCATCCGAGGTGCCGCCGCCGGTATTCGCGTCGGGGATCATGCCCAGGCGTTCGCGCAGCGTCGCGACGATGCCGTCGCGCAGGGCGCCCGGCGGCGTCAGGAAGGGCTCGCCCGACAGGTGCCAGCGCAGCGAATGCGCCACGCCGTGTCGCGCGAAGCAGCCCTCGACCTCGGCCTGCAGCCGCGCGGCGGTCCACGCCGGGTTGTAGCGGAAGTTGAAATCCAGCGTGAGCTCGCCCGGCACCACGTTGCTGGCGCCGGTGCCGGCGCGGATATTGGCGACCTGGAAGCTGGTGGCGGGAAACTCGGGCGTACCCCCGTCCCATCGCCGCGCGACCAGCTCGGCCAGCGCCGGCGCCAGCGCGTGGATGGGATTGCTCGCCAGTTCCGGAAAGGCGACGTGGCCCTGCACGCCATGCAACGTTGCGTAGCCGGTGAGCGAACCGCGACGGCCGATGCGGATCTGGTCGCCCAGCGAGCGCGCCGACGAAGGCTCGCCGACCACGCACCAGTCGATGCGCTGGCCGCGCGCGCGGAATGCCTGCGCGACATGGCGGATGCCATCCACGGCGTCGCCTTCCTCGTCGCTGGTCAGCAGCAGGGCAACGGTGCCGGCATGCGATGGATTCGCATCGACGAATCGCTCCAGCGCGATCGCCATCGCCGCCACGCTGCCCTTCATGTCCGCCGCGCCGCGCGCGTACAGGAGGCCATCGCGCGCGGTCGGCACGAAGGGCGGCGACGACCAGGCCGACTCCGGGCCGGTCGGCACCACGTCGGTGTGCCCGAGGAACACCAGCACCGGGCCGCCCCCGCCATGCGTCGCCCACAGGTTGCGTACCGCGCCATGGTCGAGGCGCTCGATCGCGAAGCCGCGCGCGGCGAGCCGCGCCGCGAGCAGGTCCTGGCAGCCGCCATCGTCCGGCGTGACCGAAGGCCGCCGGCACAATTCGATCGTGAGCGCGAGCGCTTCATCCATGCCCGCATTGTAGTCAGCGCGGGACCGCGGGGGTCTTGTCCTGCAGGAGCGGCTTTGGCCACGGCCAAGCCCATCGCGCGCAGAGCGCGCTCCTACAGGGCCGAACCTGTAGGAGCGCGCTCTGCGCGCGATGGGCCTGGTCGCGGCTCATGCCGCCAGTCAGGGAATCGCACCATCAGCCCGCTCAGGGATCCGGAAACAGGCCCCGGTACAGCTTCTCGCTGAAACCCACCGTGACCTGCCCGTCGCGGTACAGGACCGGCCGGCGCACCAGCGCGGGATGCTCGCGCAACAGCAGGCTCCACTCCGGATCGCTCTCCGGCATGCGCCGCGTCGCCGGCAAGGCGCGCCAGGTGGTGCCGGCCTTGTTCACGAGTTGGTCCCAGCCGCCCAGTTGCGCGGCCCACGCCTTGAGCGCTTCGGGCGGGATGCGGTGCTCGCGGTAGTCGACGAACTGGTGCGCGATCCCGGCACGGTCGAGCCACTTGCGCGCCTTGCGGCAGGTATCGCACTTGCTCAGGCCATAGACGATGGGCGTGCTCACGCGAATCCTTCCGCAGGGCGACCGGATGCCCTAGCCTAGCCGACCATGATGGCCGGTTCGACACCGGCTCGCTGGCCCGGATCCCACGCCATGCCCCGCAACCCCGGTCTCGCGTTGTGGTGGCTGCCACTGGCCTGCGCCCTGCTGCCGGTCGCGGCGGCGCACGTCGCCCTGGCATTGTCGGTCCACGCTGGCCTGGTGCCGGACTGCGTGCCGTACTGGGACGGCTGCACCTCGATCAGCCGCGCCGGGCGCCACGGGCTCGCCGCGATCGTCTTCAAGCTGGTGATGCTGCCCTGCGCCGTGCTGCAGGCCCTGCATTGGCTGGCGGCACGCCACTGGCTGGCGCTGTCGCATCCCGACCCCGCCGCCGGCCGCTGGCTGCCGCCGCTGGGGCTGGTCGCGGGCGTCGCGCTGGCGGTTTACGTGGCCTTCCTGGGCACGGACGGCGAGATCTACCGCTGGATGCGCCGCTACGGCACGATCGGCTACTTCGCCGCGACCTACCTCGCGCAACTGCTGTACCTGCGCCGCCTCGCCCAACTGCCGCAGCAGCCGCGCGGTCCGTACCTGGCGATGGCGGCGGTGAGCGTCGCCATGCTCGCCCTGGGCCTGGCCAGCACCGGCATCTCGGCCGTGGCTGCCAGCGGCGACGACAAGGACCGTCTCGAGAACCTGGTCGAGTGGCACATCGGACTGATGCTGACCGCGTGGTTCCTTCTCCAGGCCGCGATGTGGCGCCGCAGCCGCTTCGGCCTCGTTGCGGTCCGCGACTGATCTGCGAGGCCGGCGCCCCGCGTGGGCGGCAGCGCCTGCCGTCGCGCGCAATGCGCGCGGCGCTAGCTGCGCAACAACTCGTTGATCGAGGTCTTGGCCCGGGTCTGCGCGTCGACCTGCTTGACGATGACGGCGCAATACAGCGAATGCGAGCCGTCGGCCGCGGGCAAGGATCCGGACACCACCACGCTCCCCGCCGGCACGCGGCCTTGCGACACGGTGCCGCTCGCGCGGTCGTAGATCCGGGTCGACTGGCCGAGGAACACGCCCATGCCGATCACGCTGCCACGCTCGACCACGACGCCCTCGACCACTTCGGAGCGCGCGCCGATGAAGCAGTCGTCCTCGATGATGGTGGGCGCGGCCTGCAGCGGCTCCAGCACGCCGCCGATGCCGGCGCCGCCGGAAAGATGCACGTTGCGGCCGATCTGGGCGCAGGAGCCGACCGTGGCCCAGGTATCGACCATGGTGCCCGCGCCGACATGGGCGCCGATGTTGACGAAGCTCGGCATCAGCACCGCGTCGCGCCCGATATGCGCGCCGCGGCGCACCACCGCGCCCGGCACCACCCGCGCGCCAAGCGCCGCGAAGGCGGCGGCGTCGTAGCCTTCGAAACGCAACGCGACCTTGTCGTAATAGGGCGCCGGCGCGCCCGCCATCGGCCGCGCGTCCTCGAGCCGGAAGTGCAGCAGCACGGCCTGCTTGAGCCAGGCGTTGACGCGCCAGCCGCCGGCGCCGTCGGGTTCGGCCACGCGGCATTCGCCGCTCTCCAGCAGCGCCAGGGCCTGCGCCACCGGCGCGCCCGCCACGGCCTGCAAGGCGTCGCGGTCCAGCGTCGCGCGCCGGTCCCAGGCCGCGCCGATCAGTGCTTCAAGCGGATGCGGCGGCGGCCGCGCTGGCGCTTTCACGGGGCAGGTCCTCGATCTCGTTGAGGATGGCGATGCGCAGGCGATCCTGGCACGCGAGGTCCAGCGGCCGGTCGTGCTCGTCGCTGAGGAGGAAGAAGTCCTCGGCGCGCTCGCCGAAGGTGGCGATGCGGGCGTCGTGCACGCGCACGCCGCAGCTGCGCAGCGCGCGGGCGACGTGCGCCAGCAGGCCGGGGCGATCGGCGCAGAGCAGCCCGAGCTGGGTGCGCTCGCCCGAGGGCGAGAACTCGACCTGCACCGGGACCTGGAACTGGCGTTCGCGCCGCCCGCGCGCGCGCCGTGCCGGCGCCAGCGCCAGCGTCGGCCGCGACAGCTCGTCGCGCAGCCGCGCCAGCAGCTGGCGCGCCCGCGCCGGGTCGTCGAGCGGGCGGCCGTCGGCATCGAGCACCTGGAAGGTGTCGAGGCTGTGCCCGCGGGTCGAGGTGACGATGCGCGCGTCGAGCACGTCGAGCTGCGCGCGGTCGAGCGCGGCGGTGATGGTGGCGAACAGGCCGTCGCGGTCGGGCGAGTAGACGAAGGCCTCGGTGGTGCCATGGCCGGAGTCGCGCAATGCGACCAGCGGCTCGCCGCCGGCGCCGGCGTCGAGGATGGCGCGGGTCTGCCACGCGATCTGCTCCGGCGTCGAGCGCAGGAACACGTCGTCGGGGAAGCTCTCCCACAAGGCCTGCGCCGCCGCCGGATCGACGCCGGCGTCGCGCAACTGGTCCAGCGCCGCGGCCCGGGTCTCGAGCGCGCGCTCATGCGCATGCACCGGGTGCTCGAGCCCGCGCCGCAGCACGTAGCGCGCGGCGCGATGCAGCTCGGCCAGGAGCTGGTCCTTCCACGAATTCCACAGCCGCGGACTGGTGCCGCGGATGTCGGCGACGGTCAGGAGATACAGGTAGTCGAGGCGTTCGGCATCGGCGACCACGCTGGCGAAGCGGTGCACCACCACGGGGTCCGAGATGTCCTGCTTCTGCGCGGTGATCGACATCAGCAGGTGCTGGCGCACCAGCCACGCCACGAGGTCGGCGTCGGTGGCCGAGAGCCCGATGCGGGTGCAGAAATCGCGCGCATCGCGCTCGCCCAGTTCGGAATGGTCGCCGCCGCGCCCCTTGGCGATGTCGTGGAAGATCCCGGCCAGCAGCAGCAGCTCGGGCTTGCGCAGGCGCGCGCACAACTCGTGCGCGAGTGGCAGCTCGGTGGCGCTGGCCGGGTCGGCGAAGCGGCGGATGTTGCGGATCACGAACAGGGTGTGCTGGTCGACCGTGTAGACGTGGAACAGGTCGTACTGCATGCGGCCGGCGACGCGGCCGAAGGCCGGCAGCAGGCGCGCCAGCACGCCGTAGCGGCTCATGCGCGCGAGCGCGCCGGCGACGTCGCCGGGATGGCGCAGGATGGCGAGGAAGCCGGCGTGCACCGCGGGGTCGTCGCGGAAGCGCTCGTCGAGCCGCGGCAGCACCGCATCCAGCCGCCGCAGGAGCGCGGCCGAGAAGCCCTGCAGGTACGGCGCGTCGAGCAGGTGCGCGAAGCCCTGCAGGATCGCCGCCGGACGCCGCTCGATGAGTCCGGGCTCGCGGGTGTCGAGGAAGCCGCCGGCGGCGACGAAGTCGGCATCCAGGGCCTGTTGCGCCACCGGGCCGAAAGCCGCCGCGCGCGCCTCGTCGAGGCACTGCAGCAGGCGTTCGTTGAGCCGGTCCACCGTCATCGCGGCGCGGTAGTAGCCCTGCATGAACTGCTCGACCGCGAGGTTCTGCGCGTGCTCGTCGGCATAGCCGAACACGCTGGCGAGTTCGCGCTGGTGTTCGAACAGGAGGCGCTCTTCGGCGCGCCGGGCCAGCAGGTGCAGGCCGTAGCGGATGCGCCACAGGGTGCGGCGCGCGGCCTCCAGGGCCTCGGCTTCCTCGGCGCCGAGCAGCCCGGCCTGGCGCATCGCCGCGAGGCCCGGGCCGCCGAACTGGCGCTGCGCCACCCACACGATGGTCTGGTAGTCGCGCAGGCCCCCGGGGCCTTCCTTGAGGTTCGGCTCGAGGTTGTAGGCGGTGTCGTGGAAGCGCGCGTGGCGCGCCTGCTGCTCGGCCAGCTTGGCGGCGGCGAAGCGCGCCGGCGGCCACACCCGCCCGGGCGCGATCGCGACGCGCATGGCCTCGGCGAGGTCGCCGCGCCCGGCCAGCAGGCGCGCGTCCAGCAGGTTGGTCAGGATGGTGACGTCGGCGGCCGCGCCCTCGCCGCATTCCGCGGGCGTGCGCACCGCGTGCCCGACGTTGAGGCCCTCGTCCCACAGGCGCGCGAAGAAGCGTTCGATCGGCGCGGCGGCATCGGCGCCCAGCGGGCCGCCAGCCAGCACCAGCAGGTCGACGTCCGAGCGCGGGAACAGTTCGCCGCGGCCGAAGCCGCCGACCGCCAGCAGGGCGAGGTCGTCGCGGCGCGCGGCTTCGAGCGCCCAGGCCTCCAGCACGGCCTGCTCGACCACCCAGGCGCGCGCGGCGACCAGCCCCTCGACCGGTTCGCCGGCGCGGAACGCATCCGACAGCGCCGCGTCGGCCTCGGCCACGCGCTGGCGCAGTGGCTTGCCGCCCCCGGCCTCGGGCCACCAGCGGGTGGACTCCGGCGGCGCGGCGAGCCGGGTCATGCGGGCGCGGTTTCCCCCGCGCCCAGCGTCAGCACCTCGAAGCCGTGCTCGGTCACCGCGATGGTGTGTTCCCACTGCGCGGACAGCGACTGGTCCTTGGTCACCACGGTCCAGCCGTCCGGCAGCAGGCGGGTATGGCGCGCGCCGGCGTTGATCATCGGCTCGATGGTGAAGGTCATGCCCGGCAGCAGGCGCATGCCGGTGCCCGGCTGCCCGTAGTGCAGCACCTGCGGATCCTCGTGGTAGACCCGGCCGATGCCATGGCCGCAGTACTCGCGCACGACCGAGAAGCGCTGCGATTCGGCAAAGGACTGGATCGCATGGCCGATGTCGCCCAGGGTCGCGCCCGGGCCCACGCTGCGGATGCCGCGCCACATCGCCTCGCGGGTGACGTCGACCAGGCGCCGCGCCAGCACGTTGGGCTCGCCGGCGCAGTACATGCGGCTGGTGTCGCCGTGCCAGCCGTCCTTGATCACGGTCACGTCGATGTTGACGATGTCGCCGGCCTTGAGCAGCTTCGAGGCGCTCGGGATGCCGTGGCAGATCACGTTGTTGACCGAGGTGCAGATGGTCTTGGGAAAGCCGCGGTAGCCGAGGTTGGCCGGGATCGCCTTCTGGCGCTCGACGATGTGCTCGCGGCAGATGCGGTCGAGCTCGTCGGTGCTCACGCCCGGCTTGACGTGCTCGCCGATCATGTCGAGCACCTCGGCGGCCAGGCGGCCGGCCACGCGCATGGCCTCGATCTCGGCCGCGGACTTGGTCCCGACGCTCATGGCCCGCACAGTGTCCTTCATCGCCGTTCGTCCCGGGTCGGCTTGCTGTGCAAGCCATTGACCAGTAAGTGGTTTATTGCCCGCAGCGGAGGCGCCGCGGGCGGCAAGCGGGTCGCAGCAGCCGTCCCGGTGCGTCCTATGGTCGCCTAATTCGGTGCCTTCGGCTATCATTTCAAGGCTTTGCAGCCGCCGTAGCGTCATCCGGCGACTGCAAGGCCCGCGCGCAAGCGCGCCGCCCCGTGCGGCACGACTTCGCCGCGGCGCGCCGCGAGGCGCAAATCCGCACACGTTTTCGTCACCGGTTCCGGGGTGCTTCCGGGTCCGCGTGGCGCGGGGCCATTCGGCGTCCCGCGTTGCGCGCCCTGGGGGTCGGGGCCGGGGAAGCGTGTCAGGCCCCCAACCCCGAAGCGTCTCCGGCCAATCCATGATGCCGGGTCGCTTCATCATCTTCCGGAGTTTTCCCATGCCTCAGGTCACGATGCGCCAGATGCTCGAAGCTGGCGTGCATTTCGGTCACCAGACCCGTTACTGGAACCCGCGCATGGCGCCGTACATCTTCGGCGCGCGCGGCAAGATCCACATCATCAACCTCGAGAAGACGCTGCCGCTCTTCACCGACGCGATGAACTTCATCTCGGGCCTGGCCCAGAAGCGCGGCACCCTGCTCTTCGTCGGCACCAAGCGCTCGGCGCGCGAGACCCTGCCCGAGGAGGCCAAGCGCTGCGGCATGCCGTACGTGAGCTCGCGCTGGCTCGGCGGCATGCTGACCAACTTCCGCACCGTCAAGCAGTCGATCAACCGCCTCAAGGAACTCGAGGGCATGGTCGAGGACGGCAGCATCGAGAAGTTCGTCAAGCACGAGGTGCTGCAGCTCAAGCGCGAGATGGAGAAGCTCGAGCGCTCGCTGGGCGGGATCAAGAACATGAACAGCCTGCCGGACGCGCTGTTCGTGATCGACATCGGCCACGAGGACATCGCGGTGCAGGAAGCGCGCAAGCTCGGCATCCCGGTGGTCGCGGTGGTCGACACCAACTACGACCCCTCGCGCGTGGACTACGCCATCCCGGGCAACGACGACGCGATCCGCGCGGTGCAGCTCTATACCCGCGCCGCCGCCGACGCGGTGCTCGAGGGCAAGGCCGCGGCGCCGATCATCGCCTCGCAGGCCAAGGACGAGTTCGTCGAGACCGACGCCGAGGGCAACGTGGTGGCGCGCCGCGACGACGCCCCGCGCGGCCGCAAGCCGCCACCGCGGGGCAACAAGCCCGCGCCGCGCGGCAAGCCGGTCGGCGTGGCCGCGCGCAAGGGCGCCAAGCCCAAGCCCGACGCCGCTCCCGCCGCCGAATAGTCACTGCAACGCCATGCGCCGCCGCGATGCTGCGGCGGCGGCATCACCGCAATCGAATTCAGAGGTCTACCGATGGAAATCACCGCGAACCAGGTCAAGCAGCTGCGCGAGCGTTCGGGCGCCGGCATGATGGAATGCAAGAAGGCCCTGACCGAGAACCAGGGCGACATCGAAGCCGCGATCGAGTGGCTGCGCAAGCAGGGCCTGGCCAAGGCCGACAAGAAGGCCGGTCGCGTCGCCGCCGAGGGCCGCATCGCGCTGGCCGGCGCTGGCGCCGACGCGGTGATGGTCGAGGTCAATTCCGAGACCGATTTCGTGGCCAAGGACGCCAACTTCCTCGCCTTCTGCGACATGGTCGCGCAGCAGGCGCTGGCCGGCGGCGTCGCCGACGTCGACTCCCTGAAGGCCGCCAAGGCGGCTGGCGGCGGCAGCGTCGAGGAGGCGCGGCAGGCCCTGGTGGCCAAGGTCGGCGAGAACGTGCAGCTGCGGCGCCTGGTGGCGGTCAAGGGCAAGGGCACGCTCGGCGCCTACGTCCATGGCGGCCGCATCGGCGTGCTGGTCGAGATGGAGGGCGGCAATGCCGAACTGGCCAAGGGCGTGGCGATGCACGTGGCGGCGATGAACCCGCCCTATGTCTCGCCCGAGCAGGTGCCGGCCGAGATCGTGGCCAAGGAAAAGGAGATCGCGCTGGCCCAGGTCAAGGACTCGGGCAAGCCGGCCGAGATCCTCGAGAAGATGATCGCGGGCAAGCTGCGCAAGACCCTGTCGGAGATGAGCCTCACCGGCCAGCCGTACGTGATGGACACCGCGGTCACGGTCGAGGACGTGCTCAAGAAGGCCGGGGCGAAGGTGCTGGCCTTCCATCGCCTCGCCGTCGGCGAGGGCATCGAGAAGAAGGAAGACGACTTCGCCGCCGAGGTGATGAAGCAGGCCGGCCTGGCCTGAGCCGGCGCCGTCCCGCAGGATCGAGAAGGCCGCGGATTCCGCGGCCTTTTTCGTTGCAAGCGCCGGATTCGCTCCTGTAGGAGCGCATCTCATGCGCGACCGCGGATCCCGACGTTCGCGGTTGCCCCTCGATCCGCCCGTAGGAGCCCACTCCGTGGGCGACCGGCGCCGCGGTCGCCCACGGAGTGGGCTCTTGCGGGCTGGATGT
>Ga0209477_1000748_pt1 | contig 20295 bp, 22 predicted proteins | sample KloWWTupernatant_FD_187180 | JGI IMG/M metagenome (GOLD analysis project Ga0209477, IMG submission 187180) | Active sludge microbial communities from Klosterneuburg, Austria, studying microevolution and ecology of nitrifiers - Klosterneuburg... | ecosystem: Engineered > WWTP > Aerobic digester >... | reverse complement strand
AGGCTTCCTTCGTCGAGCGCATCGTGGTGTGCGACAGCTCACGCGTTGACACACTGCTGGCGCTGCCACTATGAGCGGGGTGCCCGCTCGTCGCGTGGTTGCCGTGACGCTGGGCGATCCGGCTGGGGTCGGGCCCGAGATCGCACTCAAGGCAGCGGCGGATCCGCGCGTCAGGGAGCGCTGTCGTATCGTCCTGTTCGGCGATCGTCGGGCGCTGGACATGCATGCCCAACTCTGTGGAATGTCCATTGACTGTCGCACGCTGTCGTCGGCGTCCGAGATCGCCGGCTGCTCCGACGAGTTGGCCATCGTCCATGTCGACAGCTTGGGCGAAGGCCTTGAACTGGGCCGCGTGGCTGCCCGTTATGGCGCGGCCACCGTGGCGGCGCTAGACGCAGCCGTGCAAGCAGCCATGGACGGGCATGTTGATGCCGTCGTAGGCGCGCCCATCCACGAGGTGGCGATCAAAGAGGCGGGCATCGCCTTCGACGGACACCCTTCATATCTGGCAAGACGGACAAACACCCCCATCGACGAAGTGGTGCTGATGCTGTGCTGGGACTCAATGCGAATCGCGCACGTGACGGTGCATCTGAGCACGCGCGATGCCATCGAGATGATCACACGCGAGCGGGTCGAGAAAGTGATCCGCGCGACGGCTCGGGCGTTGCGCCAGCTCGGATACGTTCGTCCTCGGATTGGTGTGTCTGGCGTCAATCCCCACGCTGGGGAGTCGGGTCTTTTTGGCACCGATGAGATCGAGCGCATTGCCCCCGCCATCGAGGCCTGCCGAGGCGAAGACATCGAGTTGATCGGGCCGATCGGTGCGGACACTTTGCTGCCACGCAGCGACTGCGATGCGTTCGTGGTGATGCTCCACGACCAGGGCCATGTACCCGCCAAGCTGATGGCAAAGCATGGCGCAGCAGCGCTGTCGATCGGAACACCGGTGCTTTTCTCATCGGTCGGCCACGGCACGGCCATGGACATCGCCGGACAAAACAAGGCCAGCCCAGAGGCCATGGTGCAGGCCTTGATGCAGGTCACCCATATGCATTCACGAGGAGCTAACCAATGATTGGACTGGGACTGGCGTCATCGCACGCCCCCGCCATGTTCTGCCCGCCCGAGCTGTGGCCCAAGGTGTACGGCGCGATTCCCGACTACATGAAGGAATCCCAGCCGCACACCGCCAAGCTGGAGACACCCGAGGTCATTCGCGGGTACGTGCAGCGCATTGACACGGCATTCGAAGTATTGCGCCGGCAGCTGGAGGCCTATCGCCCCGATGCGGTGATATTCGTTGGCGACGACCAGGAGGACATGTTTGACCAGCGCTGCAATCCGGCGATGTGCCTGTTCACGGGCGAAGAGGTCTGGGGTTCGGCGGCGCCGTTCTATGTCGATCAGCCGGCGGAGGACTCGCGCATCCACCTTCCCGTGCACCAGGAACTCTCGACCTACCTGCTCGAAGCCATGCTGGAAGAAGGTTTCGACATGGCTTCCACCTCGGTGATGAAGCCACTGGGACGGCATCCCGAGCGAGGCACCTCGCACATGATCGTCTATCCAGCCCAGCGCCTCCTGCCCAAACTGGACGTGCCGATCATCCCCCTGTACCTCAACTGCTACTTCCCACCACTGCCCACTGCTCGGCGTTGCTGGCAAGTCGGGCAGACGCTGGCCAAGCTGCTGGCACACCGACCCGAACGGGTCGCCATCTACGCCTCGGGCGGGCTGTCGCACGACCCCGTGGGGCCGCGCGCTGGCTGGATCGATGAGCCGTTGGACAGATGGATCCTCGACCGCATCGCGACCAACCGTGGCGCGGACCTGCAGAACCTCTTCACGGTCGATTCGGCCACCATGCGCGGTGGTACCGGCGAGACCCGTGCCTGGATCGTCGCCGCCGGCGCGTGCCAGTGGAAGGGGGAGGTTGTTGACTACATCCCGGCGCACCACGCCAAAACCGGATTGGGCTTTGCCTACTGGCCCGAACAAACAAAGGAATGACCATGTTGCCACCCCGAATTAACAGAGACGCAGTTCAGAAATCCATGGGGAGCTACGCCGATGAAAGCGCGTCGCTCGAACAGCGCGCAGCGATCTACGAGGAACTGGTCGGCTTCGTGCCGCCGCGCATTGAGGCACGCATGCTCGTTACCGGCGCGCTCGATCCGAAGATGCTCAGTCTGCAGGAGCAGATGCGCGAGCATGGCATGTACCCCTCGTGCTTCGATGTGAAGACCTCGCAGTTGATGCTTTTCGGCATGCTGCTGATGGACCTCAGCGACGCTGCCATCATGCACGGCATCGCGGCGCGGAAGGCTGGCGCCAGCTGGGAGGAGATGCAAGCGGTTGTCAGTCTGTGCTTTTTGTTCCGTGGCCTGTCTGCGGCTAATCGCGGCGCCGAAGTGCTGGCCAACATTTGCGACCGCGAAAGCAAGGCGACCTCATGAGCTCTACGCCAAATCCCGAACTCGGCCATCGCATTCGGGCGGCCGGCTTCGACACCAACTACCACGACCAAGGGAATGGCCATCCAGTGGTGATGATTCACGGCTCCGGCCCGGGTGTGACCGCCTGGGCCAACTGGAGACTGAACATCGGGCCCTTGTCGAAACAGGCCCGCGTGCTGGCTCCGGACATGGTCGGCTTCGGCTACACAGACGCACCCGCCGGGACGCGCTACGGGCTCGACACGTGGGTTGAGCACCTGGTGGGATTCCTGGACGCCTTGGAGCTGGACTCCGTCGATCTCGTGGGCAATTCCTTTGGCGGTGGGCTCGCCCTCGCCATTGCCGCCAGCCGGCCCGAGCGCGTGCGCAAGTTGGTACTGATGGGCAGCGTGGGCATCGACTTTCCGCTGACGCCCGGTCTGGATGCCGTGTGGGGCTATACACCTTCCATAGAGAACATGAAGGGCCTGCTCGACGTCTTTGCGCATGATCGCAAGCTCGTCAACGACGAGCTCGCAGAGCTTCGCTACCGCGCCAGCACACGCGAAGGCGTTCAGGAGCGCTTCGCGCAAATGTTCTCTCCCGCCCCGCGCCAGCAGTACATCCAGGCGATGACCACGCCGGAGCACAAGATCCGCGCGCTACCGCACGAGACGCTGGTAGTCCACGGCCGCGAAGACAAGGTCATTCCACTGTCGAACGCGCTGACCCTGGCAAGCCTGATCCCTCGCGCGCAGCTGCATGTGTATCCGCATTGCGGGCATTGGACCCAGATCGAATGGGCCTCGTCTTTCAATGACATGGTCGGCCGTTTCCTCGCCAACGACTGAAACCGGAGTGGTCCTTGCACAAGCCACGTCCTGCTTTTTCTTTTAGATAACACGTCAATGAAAACTCTTCTCCCTGTCGAACGCCCCGACGCGTCGTCGACTACAACGTGAAGGTTCGAGTGAAGGCCGACGGCATCGCCAACGCCAACGCCAACGCCAACGCCAACGCCAACGCCAGGATGAGCATGAACCCTTCGACGAGATCGCTGTCGAAGAAGCGGTCCGCTTGAAGGAGAAGGGCATGGTCGTCTAGGTCATTACTGTCTCCTGTTGCGATGCCTAGTGCAAGGAGACGCTGCGCACGACCATGGCCAGCGGTGCCGATCGGGGCAATCTGGCCGAGACCACCGAAGAGCCGCGCCCCCCTATGCCCAGCAGTTGGTTCATACGCAACTTGAGTACCGACCGGCGAGCCGGTTCGCCCTCCGACAGCAAGCAGAATTTGATGCCTCGGTCACGTCACCGAAATGAACGGTCACGCTCGCGAAACCAGCTGTCTCCATGCCGAAAACACCAGTCACGCTCTTCCGCAATACGCGACACAAGGTTCATGTCCATCGACGATGCCCGCCGAATTAGGCCGGCTCATAGCGTCGGATACGACGGTCGGCGTGGACCGGACGAGAACGTGTTGCGAGTTCACGGAATCGACGAGCACGGCTCCGCTGACACGAACGAATCAGGGCGCGATAAGTGGCACACTCGTCGCTCGCTGGACCATGTCAAACGAGACACCGGGTGCAAGATCGATGACATGCATGCGGTCATGCCGTCGTTCCAGGACGGCCAAATCGGTGTAGACACGCGTCACGACGCACAGACCGGTCAGTGGCAGCGTGCACTGCGGCAGTATTTTGTGCCCCCCGTCTTTTGTAGTGTGGTCCATGATGACGTACACCCGCTTGGCCCCAACCGCCAAATCCATCGCACCGCCTACGGCCGGCGGAATGCCCGGTCTGCCCAGGGACCAGTTCGCCAGATCCCCGCTGCCCGATACCTGGAAGGCGCCCAAGATGCACAGGTCGAGATGCCCTCCACGCATCATCGCGAACGATGTGGTGTGCTCGAAGTAGGACGCCCCTAAACGTGCGGTGACAGGCTTCTTGCCTGCATTGACAAGGTCGGTGTCGATGTCATCTCCGCGCGCCAGGGGTCCCATGCCGAGGATGCCGTTCTCGCTCTGCAAGATGATGTCATCGTCTTCGCGCAAGTTCTCGCAGACCATTTCCGGCATTCCGATTCCGATGTTCACATACCATCCGGGCTCGATGTCTCGCGCGAGCCGTTGAGCCATCTCCTGGGTTGTCCATTTGTTCATACGGCTCCTCAGCTTGAATACAGTGGATGACTGACTTCTACGACTCGGGAAACAAAAATCCCGGGTGTGACGACATGCTCCGGATCGATACTTCCAAGAGGGACGATGCGGGCAACCTGCACGATCGTGGTGGTAGCCGCGGCACACATCACAGGGCCAAAATTGCGCGCCGTCTTGCGGTACGTCAAATTGCCCCAGCGATCGGCAGCGTCGGCCTGGATCAGCGCGAACTCGGCGGGCAACGGTGTTTCGAAAAGGAACTCCCTACCGTTTATCACTTCCGTGCGCTTGCCCTGCGCGATTGGCGTCCCTACCCCAGTAGGCGTGAAAAATCCTCCGAGGCCCGCTCCTGCACACCGCAGGCGTTCAGCCAACGTTCCCTGCGGTACCAGTTCCAGCTCAATCTCCTTGGCGGCATAGAGGCTGTCGAAAACATGGGAGTTTGCGGTTTTGGGGAACGAGCAGATGATCTTGCGAACCCGCCCGGCTTTGAGAAGTGCAGCGAGACCGTTCTCTCCGTTACCCGCATTGTTGTTGACGATCGTGAGGTCGCGAGCTCCTTGATCGATCAGCGCATGAATCAGATCGGTAGGCTGGCCGGCGCCCCCGAAACCGGACACAAGCACTGTGCATCCATCGCGGATATCGGCGATTGCCGTCGCGATATCTGGGCATATTTTGTTCATGGGCATACTTCTTTGGGTGCCGAACGTTGATTCGCTTTCACAGGACGTCCGAAGTGGAGAGAACGGCCGTGGACTGGGCGGCGGCGGAAACGCCGCCGTTGCCGTGGACCAGTGCGGTCCGGGCCTTGCTAAGCTGTCGCTCGCCACAGTCGCCTCTTAACTGCCGCACTGCTTCGATCACCGCGAACGCGCCGTACATGTTGGGATGAACGCAGGAGAGTCCGCCGCCGTTGGTGTTCACGGCCAAGCGTCCGCCTGGCGCAATTGCGCCGTTTTCCACAAAGGCGCCGCCTTCGCCTTTTTTGCAGAATCCCAGATCCTCCAGAAGCATGATCGTGTTGATAGTGAACGCGTCGTAGAGCTGGACCATGTCCATGTCCGCGGTTGTCAGGCCCGCCTGAGCCAAGGCTTTCGGGCCGGATTCGGATGCGGGCGTCACCGTCAGATCGTGCATGCCGGAAACCTGGCGATGCCAGACGCTCGTCGCACACGACAGCACGTGAACGGGCTTTTGGGGCAGATCCCGCGCCCTGTCGGAGCGCACCATCACGAAAGCTCCCGCGCCGTCGGTGACAAGGCAGCAGTCATAAACCGTGAATGGGTCGCTGACCATCCGGGCGGAGAGAACGTCCTGCAGGCTCAGCGGGTCCCGCGCGAACGCTTCCGGATTAAGTTGAGCCCAACGTCGGGCAGCCACCGCAACCTCGGCGAGTTGACGCCGGGTCGTTCCATACTCGTGCATGTGCCGCGCGGCAATGAGCGCGTAAGAAGAGGGCGGGTTGAACGGCTCATAAGGTGCTTCATATGGCAGCGGGTCTAGAAGCGCCCTTGCATCCGCACGCTCGCGCCGGGGAACCCTTGTTGATCGCTGAGTGCTTCCGTAACACACGAGTACCGCATTACATTGCCCGCTCATCAAGGCTCTTGCAGCTGGCAGCATATGACCGATGAACGATGTCCCTCCTATGTTGGTTCCATCGACATAGGAAGGACGGACATTGAGATACTCGACGACGTTCAAGGGCCACAATGCAGCGCTGAGGTTGGCGGTGGCAATGCCGTCGATGTCCGACATCTTCAGACCCGCATCGTGCACGGCGGACCGCGCTGCCTTTGCCAGTATTTCCATGTCAGTAAAGCCGGACGCATCTCCGCACCCCGCTGTCCCGACACCGGAGATCGCGACCGCGCCGCGAAGAAGGGATTCGTTCATGCGGCCTCCGGCGAGGTCAGGAAGACGACCAGAGGCTTACCGCCCTGTTCGATGATCCGTGCGTGCACACGCATCCCGATCTTCACGTCGTCGGGCGCAATGCCGTCCACACGGCCCATCATGCGGACCCCTTCGTCCAGATCAACCAGGGAAATGTTGTATGGCCGGTCTGGCTTCGTACGCAACGTCGTCACCGAGTGCACGGTCCCGGCACCTGACGCCTGCTCCCACGTGAGGGTTTCGTTGTCGCAATGCGGGCAGAACTGCCTGTGGTAGAAAATGGCGCGCTTGCAATTGGCGCAACGTTGAATCATCAGTTTTCCTTGCGTCAGCGCCGCAAAGTAAGTGGCCTCCACGCCGCGCTCAGCCGATTCTTGAAGTTGACTGTTCAATCCCATTTCATTTCTTTCCAAATGCACCGGCTCGCGCCAGTTCGTCAAACTGAGAGCCTTTGATGCTTGCCATCTGCGCTAGGACCTCTTGGCTGTCAGCGCCAAGCTCGTGGCTGTCAATGCCCCGCGGGCCGGCATAGTCGCTGAACCGCAGCGGACTTCCCATGGCCAACATGCGCCCATAGACGGGGTGCTCAGTCCACTTGAGCATCCCGCGTGCATGAAGATGTTCGTCGTTGATGACTTCGTCGAGACTTCTGACCGGAGCGCTCGGAACGCGCGCTGCCACCAGCCGATCGAAGAGCATTTGTTTTGTGAACTTGATGGTCAACTCACCGATCCGCGCGTCGAGCGCAGCGCGGTTTTTGACCCGGCTTGACTTATCCACAAAACGGGGATCGGTCACCAGATCGGGGTACTCAAGGACGTCGCCCAGTGCCAGCCAATGCTGGTCGCTTACAGCCAGGATGGCAACACCGCCGTCCTGTACGGGGTAGACGTTGTAGGGAACGACAAGGAGTCCGCCATGACCGTTGCCGGTGCGCAAATTCTGTAGTTCCCCACTGTTATGCAGTCCGAGGTTGGACATGAGGCTGGGAACCAGCGCGTCCATCATCGCCACCTCGACACAGGAGCCTTCGCCGGTCTGCTGTCGTTTGTAGAGTGCCGTGACGATTGCACCATAAAGGTGGATGCCACCAAAAAAATCGGCGATGGCTGGACCGGCCTTGACCGGCTCCTGGTCCGGGTGCCCGGTGACGCTCAACACGCCCGACATCGCCTGCACCGTGAGGTCCATGGCGGTGAAGTCGCGATAGGCCCCTTCGGCGCCATAACCATTCCCGGACGCAATCACGAGCCGGGGGTTTGTCTGGTGCAGCGTATCGGCGCCAAGATTCAACCTTGCCATAACGCCGGGTGCGTAGTTCTCGACCAGGACATCGGCCTTGCGGACCAGTTCGAGGAGAACCTGACGCCCCACATCAGTCTTGAGATCCAGGACAAGACTTCGTTTGTTCGCGTTGAGAACGGCAAACGGCTCGGTTGTTCCACCCGAATTGGGTCTGCGTCGCAGATGCTCTCCGTCCGGCGGCTCAATTTTTACCACATCGGCGCCAGCCATCGCCATCAGAAAGGTCGCATAAGGTCCGTTGTAAATCTGGGTGAGGTCAAGCACAACTACGCCTTGCAGCGGAGCCCCGGCCGTCCCCGACGTTTCATTTGTCATCTGAATCCTTTTCAATACAGAATCGCGGCAATGCGATTCCGTCTTCCGTCTCGATCTTCAGTCGCAGCGGCGCGTCTCCGTAAAGTTCTTGCGAGGAAGCCAGAACGCTGCTGATAAGTCGGGGACCCTCCTTCAACTCGACCAGCGCCACGTTGTACGGCACCTTATCCTTGAAGGCCTCGTGATACGCGACATGAAAGACGACCCAACTCACCAATTTCCCCGACCCTTCGGCGGGCCGCCAGACGACGCCGGATTTAAGGCAAGTGGGGCATAGCGTTCGAGCGGGAAGCCAGCATGCGCCGCACGACGGACAGCACTGATACATCAGCTGTCCCATGTGCAATGCATCCCAGTAAGGCTTGTTGGCAGTGGTGATTTCTGGCTGCGGAAGCATCCTGTAACCTCAAGTTCCAAGCAGGAGAGTCGCGTGCGTGTGCATCGCCCCCCCCTGGTTGCTGATCGCGCACAATTTCGCACCCGGCACCTGCAGCGTCGCCGAGCCGCGCATTTGCCGAACACCCTCGTGGATAAGCTGCATGCCAGGCATGCCAGTTTCTGAAAGTAGGCCGCCGCTCGTGTTGATGGGAAGGCGCCCGCCGAACTCGATCTGCCCGTCACGCACAAAGTCGTAGACGCTCCCCTTGTTGCAGAAGCCGTAGTCTTCGAGCGTCATGAGAACGGCGACCGAAAAGCAGTCGTATATTTGCGCGACGTCGACGTCGATTGGACGCACTCCGGCCATGTCGAATGCCAATCTCGAAGAGCGCACGGCCTCTGTTGTCGTCAGGCACGCGCGGTTCTGTAACTCAACGGATGTATTGCCTCCGCCGAATCCCAGAATGGGAACTGGCGCAGGCACGCGCAGGTCTTTCGCCTTTTGCGCGCTCATGATCACCACTGCGCCGCCCCCATCGGACACAAGACAGCAGTCGTCACGGTGCAGCGGCTCGATCTGCATGGGAGACGCCAGGTAGTCGTTCATCGTGATCGGTTTTCGCAGCTGCGCATTCGGGTTGGCGGCTCCGTGCCTTCTCGCGGCGATGGCAACTGCGCCGAACGCTTCGGGCGGCGTTGCGTGCTCGATGATGTGCCGCTGATGGATCATGGCGTACCACGCCGCAGCGGAAAACCACCCGTGAGGGGCTTCTGCGCCGCGGGGCCGGCCGAAGAAGTCGGCCGCGCCGCTGCGCGGGTTGTCAGCATAGGACACCAAAGCCACTTCGCATTGCCCGGCTTCGATGGCCATGATGGCGAAAGCGATCAAGGTGACGTTGGCAGCGCCGCCTTGGTCCCACGCGCCCCCCCACCGGGGTTGCATGCCCATTGCGTCCGCAACTTTCTGACCGTAGAGCGATTCTCTTGCGGAGGTCGGCGCCTTCAGAAAAAGCGCGTCAACCTCTTCTTTGCAAATGCCGGCATCTGCAAGTGCTTCCCGGCACGCCATCGCATTCAGTGAAACAGTGTCTAGTCCGAGCTTTCCGAATGCAGTGCTTCCGATTCCAGCAACCACGTAGCGCCCGCTCAAGGCGTTCGCCGTGCTCATGTCGACGTGAAGCGCGCATTGCGCTTTTCTGCAAATGCCGCCGAGCCTTCCTTGAAATCCTCGGTTGCCTGGAGCATGCGATTAAAGAACAGTTCCATCCGGAATCCGTCTGCCAAGCTCATCTCGCGGCTTCGCAGTGCCAGCTCTTTGGAAGCCTGAAGAGCGAGTGGCGCGCTGGAATTGAGCCTTCGCGCGTATGTCAATGCCGTTTCCTGCAATTGTTCCAGCGGGACAACCTTGTTGACGAACCCCCACCGTTCGGCGGTGGCGGCGTCGAACCGGTCCCCGGTGAGCAGCACCTCCATGGCGATGGCGCGCGGCAACTGATCCAGTATTCGTTGCGTCCCGCCGTTGCCAGCCACAATGCCCCGCTTGACTTCTGACAGCGCGAAAGTCGCATGCTCAGCGGCCACCCGAACATCGGTTGCCATCAGAAGGGTCATGCCCCCACCGAGGCAATAGCCGTTGACGGCGGCAACGATCGGCTTCCATATCTCCAGCCCCCGATTGAGAAGTTGGTCCTTTTGCGTCAGCCACATCTCGGTGGCGGTTCTTTTGCCGAAAAATGACTTCAGGTCAGCGCCCGAGCTAAATGATTTTTCGCCCGCGCCGGTGATGATGGCAACGCGGATAGCCTGGTCATCTCGCACCCTTGCCCAGGCAAGAGAAAGATCCCGGTAGTGTTCTTCGTCAAATGCGTTGTGTCGTTCCGGGCGATTAAGTGTGATTCGGGCAATGCCGTCTTCCACGATTTCAAAATCAATTGACATACAGATACCTCGATCAGGCAGTGCCTCTGAAGAGTTGACGAGCAAGAACCATCCGGTGAACTTCGGAAGGCCCCTCTCCGATGCGCTTGATGCGGAGTTCCCGATACCAGCGCTCAAGCGGCATTTCTTTGGCAACGCCCATCCCGCCCAAAATCTGAAGGCATCGATCGACCACGCGTCCCGCTGTTTCTGTGGCAACGACCTTGGCTATCGATGCCTCCACCTTGAATGGAAGACCAGCATCGCACTTGCGTGCGGCGTCCTGCGTCAAAAGCCGTGCGGCTCGTAGTTCCATGTCGCTGTCTGCAATCATCCACTGAATGGATTGCTTCTCGCTCAGCGTCGAACCAAATGCCCTCCGATCACGAGCCCAGTCGATCGCAATCTCGAGTGCTTCCTGTGCGATGCCGATGCAACCCGCTGCGTACGGCACACGTGCCTCGACCAACAAGCGCTCACAAAGCGCAAAGCCCTGGCCTTCGCCACCCAAGCGGTTCTCCACTGGAACTTCAACGTTGTCGAATGTAAGTTCATAGGTCGGGAATGAGCGAATGACCGGCACTTCACGGAGCGCCAAGCCTTTGGGCTTGCCGTCGATGATGAAGCAGGTGATCCCGCCGCGGTCGCCTTGATCGCCGGTGCGGGCAAATACCAGCCCCCACTTCGCACTCTGAGCACCCGAAATCCACAGTTTGGATCCGTTCAAAACATAGTGGTCACCTTTGAGCACTGCACGCGTGCGAATAGAGCGAGCCGGGTCCGATCCGCCCGATGACTCGCTAATCGCCATAAAGACCTTGGCCCCATCCGCAATTGCAGGAATCGCGAACCTTTCAATCTGCTCTTTAGTGCCCAGAAGAATCGGCGCAGGCGGGTTGCTCCCTGTAGCCCCGCATGCCGGAATATACGCGCCCATCTTGCATCGCGATGCCTCTTCAGCGAAGACGGCTGAGGCCTCTAATCCCATCCCCTGGCCGCCATACTCGGCTGGAGAGCGCAGGGCCCAAAGCCCGATCTCTTTCGCTTTTTGTTTGAGCGGATTTAGCAGTTCTTGTGGCAGCTCATATGCATCGTGCTGCACCTTGTCTTCGGCTGGCCTTACTTCATCTCGCATGAACCTGCGAGTGGTCTGTCGAAGATGCTCCAATTCTTCCAAGTTTGGAATAATTGCTTCCATTCATCGTCCTTTACGTGTTGCAATGTGTCATTCAGGTTGAATGCCCGCGCCACGCACAGCGCGGCCCCAGAACAGCACTTCCTGCTCGTTGAATTTTGCGAATTCTTCCGGCGACATCGTGTCGACGGTGCCGCCGGTTTGCTTGAATCTCTCTTGACCTTGCTTGCTCTGCGTCGCCTGATTCAAAAGTTCGTTCAAACGGACAACAACCGCATGCGGCGTCTTTGCAGGAACGTAGGCTCCGGCCCAGATACTCAGTTCGATCGGCATGCCGGCTTCTCGCATCGTCGGGACGTCTGGCAGGGTTGACGCTCTGGTTGGACCGGTCACCCCAAGACCACGAAGCCGCCCCTGTTGAACCAGGGGGTTGGCCACCGTCAGATCTGAGAACATGAAGTCGACCGCCCCGGCCATGAGATCGGTGACGGCTTGCGGAATTCCCTTGTAAGGGACATGAAGCGCGGGAGAAGAAACGGCATTGGAGTAGGTTTTTCCCGCTACCAGAGAAGAGGTGTTGCCACTCGCGAAGCTCAGCTTCGAGCCCGCAGCCTGCATTCGCGCTGTAAGCTCCGCGACGCTCTTTGGCTGATCCTCGGTGTTCCTCACCACAAGCACCATCGCCGTCTTGGAAATCATCGCCACCGGGATGAAATCCGCCACCGGGTCGTAGGGCAGCTTCTTGTAGAGGAAGGGATTGACCGACTGCGTCGTCATGGTGGTGATGAAGACGGTGTAGCCGTCAGGCGCTGCCCGAGCAACCTGTTGCGCGGCGATCAAGCCATTTGCGCCAGGTTTGTTCTCGACGATCACAGGCTGACCGGTTCGGCGAGTGATGTCGTTGGCCGCCTGACGGGCGGCTTGGTCGGTGCCGCTTCCCGAGGGGAAGGGCAGAACGAACTTAATGGTGCGTGTCGGGTAGTCAATTGCCTGCGCATTCGCCAGGGATCCCAGCAGAACCAGACAACAAGCGAGAAGAGAGCGACATAAAGACTGTGTTTTCGTGAACATAAATACCTTTCAATGTGCGTCTTGAAATTATACACCGGTTATACGGTTTAATGGTGCGATTTTTTCACCGGCGGCGGGAAATCACCTCCGTGATAGTCTGTCGCCCATGCAAAGAAGTCCCCATTTCCTCATCCCTGCCGAAGCCGGAAATCTGAGCGTCGATCAGACGCAGGGTGTCAGCCTATACATACAGGTCGCCAACATCCTGCGCTATGCCATCCTTTCTGGAGCCATCGCGCCAGGTTCTCGATTGCCGACGGTGGTCGAACTCGGTGATCACTTCAAGGTGGCCCGCATTACCATTCGGGAAGCCATACGGGTCCTTGCTGAAGAAGGACTTCTCGTCTCTAGCCGAGGGCGTGGCATCCATGTCTTACAGCATCCGTCGCAGAGCAAGCCTGCTCCCCAAATCGCAGACGCGATGGACGCCGATGTTTCCAGCGTGGAGATCGTGATCCTGGCCGTTGACGACTTGACGACCGTACCGGCGGATATGCTCAAGGAAGCCATTGCATTTCCTACATACAAAGGCATCACGAAGATTCACAAGTTCGAGGGGCGCCCCCTGGGGCTTATAAGAATCTGTGTCGCAGATTCGATTTACCGCCGCCTGCCCAAAGGGGCCATTGAGAAGAAGAAGGTTTTGCCCATGGTGAGAGCTCTTCCGGCCGTCGGTGCACTTGAACTCAAGCTGATCATCACAGTGGAGCCGGCCGACGTCGTACTCGCCGACCATTTACGCTGCCCACTCGGCGCCCCCGTAGCTCGCGTCCTAAGGCGAGCGATCGACACCAAGGGACGAGGTGTGTATCTGGCCCTGTCGTGGTATCGCGGAGACATGTTTTCCTTTGCCGCCACTATTCCAAACGAACTGCTGCCACATCTTTCGACCGGAATCGACGGCACGCTGTAAAGGTCCTTTCGCTACAGGGTGATCGCAGCGGCATTCGCACCACTGTCACCTGGCACCGAGACGCTCAGCGTGGACTGCCCCGATTCCCGGACACCGACTCCCTTCGCCCATCGGCCTGACGTCTCCCCCGAATTCCTTACTTTTCAAAACCACGGCGTGTGTCAAGGTAGTTGTCGCCTCGGTGTTCAGGCAACTTTCCTGAATTCGTTGGCCCGGTCGCGCTCTGGATTGAGGTAGACGGCGTCTTCAAGTTGCCAGTTGCGGCACGCTGCGCACCAACGCTCGGGGTGCGTTTGTCGTGCGGCCTCGTAGAGAGAGGCGCGCTGGGAATGCAATTGCCGATCAGCCCCTCGATGGCGCTGTGACGGCGTGACGTACTTGACCACGCTGTGCCGGTGTTCTTCTTCGTTGTACCAAGCCGCGAATCGAAGCACCCATTCACGTGCCTGCTCGATGGTCTCGAAGGGCCGCTCAGGCCACAGCGGACAGTACTTGGCTGTGCGGAACAGCGCTTCTGCATAGGCGTTGTCGTTGCTCACACGTGGCCGGCTGAACGAGGGCACCACGCCGAGTTCTCCCATGGCGGCTCGCATGGTCATGCCCTTCATCGCCGCCCCGTTGTCCGAATGCAGCACCAGCGGCTTGCCCGCCGTCTGCTCACGCAAGCATCCCCGATGCAGCAGTCGGGCAGCATGGTCGGCCGTCTCCTCGGCATGGACCTCGTTGACCACGAGCTTGCGGCTGAAGATGTCCTTCATCATGTACCAGTAGAAGTAGCGCCCCTTGACGGTCGTCGGCAGCCAGGTGATGTCCCAGCACCAGACCTGGTTGGCGGCTGTGGCGCGATGGGTCGTCAAGGGGCGGGCCTTGGGCGCGCGGCTGCGACCTCGCCTGAGCGCCTGCCCTGCAGCCCTGAGCACCCGGTAGAAGGTCGATTCGCTGGCCAGGTAGGTCCCCTCGTCCGCAAGCTTGGGCACGATCTGGTGGGGCGTCAGACTGGCGCAGTCGCTTCGATTGGCCGCTTGCAAGACAGCTTGGCGCTCTGCTTCGCTGAGTTTGTTGCGCGGCACTTTGCGCTCGGCTGCGGGCCTGCCATCGAAGGGTCGTATGCGCCAGCGCTGCAGGGTTCGCTCTTTCAAGCCCAATTCGCTGCAGGCTTGGGCTTGCCTGGCTCCGGCAGCAATCGCTTCGTCAATCAACTTGATGGCTTCGCCGCGATCTGAGGTGTTGATCATTCGTCCTCTTCCGTGCCCCAGATCGCGTCGGCTTTTTTTCTCAGCATCAGCAGCGCCGCCGCTTCCGCCAAGGCCGCATCCTTGCGACGAAGTTCGCGTTCCAGTTCTCGCAATCGCTCAAGCGCTGATGGATTGACCACCGGCGTGCTCCCCGACACTGGCCTGCCGTCGCCGTTGGCACCTTCGCACGCCGCGCGCCACTGGCGCAATTGCTCCGGATGGACCGCCTTGCGACGGCAATACTCCGACAGCTCCGCTTCACAGAAAGCAGCGGTCTCCAGCACAGCGCGGAACTTGGCGGCGCTGCTCCAGCCATCAGCGCTGCTGTGCTCCGTCATCTCGCCGGCCGCAATCGCAGCGTTGCGCCACGTACGCAAGGTCACGGGCGTGATGCCTGTCTCACGCGATACCTTGAGCACCGTTTGGCTTATCGGGGGCGACATCTGCTTGAGCGCCCACTGCTTCTGCTCGGCGTTGTATCTCTTCTGCTTCATGTATCCATTCTCGATCCCGCCCTCCAAAGTGCTATTGATAGCCGAGGCGACATCTATCCTGACATGGAGGGACCAGAAGTACGGTTACTTTCCGGCATGCCCGAAGGGGCGCAAGGAGAAGCAAGGAAGAGGTCGAGATTTTCAGAAGAACAGATCGCGTACGCACTGCGATTGACTGAGTCAGGCACACCGGTGGTCGACGTGTGCCGCCAGATCGGCGTGTCCGAGGCGACGTACTACACGTGGAAGAAGAAGTTCGGGGACCTGGGCGTGAGCGAGCTCAAACGCCTGAAGATGCTTGAGGACGAGAACACCAGGCTCAAACGCATCGTGGCCAATCTGACGTTGGACAAACAGATCCTGCAGGAGGTCGTCCGAAAAAAGCTTTGAAGGCTGTCCAGCGGCGTGAGCTGGCGGCCTGGATGCAAGAACGCTTCAAAGTGAATGTGCGCAGGTCGTGCCGGCTGGCGCTGCTGCGGCCATCGGTCTGGTACGCAAAGAGCGAGGCACGCGATCAGAGTGCGCTGCGCCTGCGCATCCGGGAGATCGCGATGGACCGTCCACGATTCGGGTACCTGCGCGTGCTGGTCATGCTCAAGCGTGAGGGCTGGGAAATCGGCAAGCAGCGCGTCTATCGCCTGTACCGGCTGGAAGGACTGCAGTTGCGCATGAAGGTCAAGCGCCGCAAGCGCATCAGCCTGCAGCGCGGCAGGCCCGTGCCTGCCACAGGGCCGAATCAGAACTGGAGCATGGACTTCGTGCACGATCAGATGCTCGACGGACGGGCATTCCAGGTGCTCACGGTGATCGATCAGTGGAGTCGCGAGAGTGTGACTCTAGAGGCCAACTTCCGGCTCACCGGCCGGTGCGTCGGTAAGGCCCTGGACGAGGCTGCACTGCAGCGCGGATGGCCCAAGGCGATCACCGTAGACAACGGCACGGAATTCACGTCCAAGGCACTCGATGAATGGGCCTGGCGCCGCGGTGTGAAGCTCGATTACACACGTCCTGGCAAGCCCACGGACAACGGGCTCATCGAGTCATTCAACGGTCGGTTGCGTGATGAGTTTCTGAACGTCAACGAGTTCATTACGATGCAGGATGCGCGTGAGAAATTGAAGGCTTGGCAGCACGACTACAACCATCACCGTCCGCATGGCTCACTCGGCCACCTGACCCCGAGTGAGTTCGTCAAAAAGAGGCCAGATCAACAGCTGGAAAGCCGCCCAACTCCAGTTTAAAAGTGGCCGTATATGGGGGAGACGTCACTGCCCCGACGTGGACTCGTCGAGCTTGCAACCGCCGTCCCATGGCGCGCGGGTACGCTTGCCAGGGGACGGCGGCCACCGGGCTCTGCTGCCTCATCAGGCGCAGCACTGCCTTCTCGGAGATGCTAACGCGTGTCTTTTGGCGAGGAAGAACGGCTAAGGATGGTGTTCAAAACCGGCGCAGCGGAGCTCGCTGAGCGCATGAATCTCGCGACATGAAACTGCCGCGCCCGTTTCGATCGATTTCAACGCCACGGAGGTCTGTTTCTCGGCCTTTCGAGGCCCCATCCTGGCCCTTGGGCGCGCTGCAGACGCACTCATCCCGGCACCCTGTGCAAAAGCCGGTGCCGCGCCATCCACAGGTTGGAGAGCGCGAACAGCGTTTGCAGTTGCGCCGTGTTCTTCATCAGCCCTCGTTAGCGCACCTTCACAAACCCGAACTGGCGCTTGATCACCCGAAACGGGTGCTCGACCTTGGCCCGGATTCGGGCCTTCACATGCTCCAGCTCATCGAGCACGCGCCCCATCGGAGTGGCCTTGTCCAGCACCCGGCGCTTGCCCGGGCGCATGGCCACGTGCCAATTCGCCTCGATGCCCTGCGTCTCTTCGCGTTTGGCCACACCCTGGTAGCCCGCATCCGCAAACACATCGCTCTCTTCGCCGTGCACCAGCGCGCTGGCCTGCGTCACGTCGTTGACGTTGGCCGCCGTGCCGACCACCGTGTGCACCAGGCCCGAATCGGCGTCCACGCCAATGTGGGCCTTCATGCCAAAGTGCCACTGGTTGCCCTTCTTGGTCTGGTGCATCTCCGGGTCGCGCTCGCCGCTGCTGTTCTTGGTCGAGCTGGGCGCGGCGATCAAGGTGGCATCAATGGCTGTGCCGCTCTTGAGCAACAGCCCTTTGGCGGCCAGCGTGCTGTTGACCGTGGCCAGTATCTGAATGCTGAGCTGGTGCTCTTCAAGCAGGTGGCGAAAGCGCAGGATGCTCACCCGATCCGGAATGCGCTCGGCGCTGGAGAGCCCAGCGAAGTCGCGGTACAGCGGCGTCTCAAACAAGGCCTCTTCCATGGCCAGGTCCGACAGGCCGAACCACTGCTGAAGGAAATGAATGCGCAGCATGGTCTCGTGTGCAAACGGCGGTCGTCCCGTGCTGGCCACCGGCGAGGCCGCTGCAATCAACGCGATGAGTTCGCGCCACGGCACCACCAGCTCCATCTCATCCAGGAACACCGCCTTGCGCGTTCGCCTCGTGCTCAGGTTCAGTCCCAGTTCGGCTTGTTTCTTCATGACTTCATTGTTCCGCTTCGCCGGCCTTCAGGCCATTGGGGACTGCACGGGGTTTTGAACACCATCCCTAAGGTAACGTTGAGGGGCGAAGGTATAACAAGACGCCCGCGGGACTCGTGGGAGCTTGCATATAAAAAATGCAAGCGGGCGGGCGGCCTGCACGGCCTGAACGGATAAGCATTTTTTCGCGGGCTCATCCGCTTGGTAAAAGGGCTACGTCGATCTGATTTGATCTACTCGGATCCCTCTGAGTACTGCGCATTCAGAGCGAGGGGGCGAACTACGCAATTGCGTTCGTCAACTCAGGAACCGCCGTAAACAGGTCGGCCTCCAAGCCGTAATCGGCCACTGAGAAGATCGGCGCTTCCGGGTCCTTGTTGATCGCCACGATCACCTTGGAATCCTTCATGCCGGCCAAGTGTTGAATGGCACCCGAGATGCCCGCCGCGATGTACAGCTGCGGCGCCACGATCTTGCCGGTCTGGCCGACTTGTAGGTCGTTCGGTGCGTAGCCCGCGTCCACCGCCGCGCGGCTCGCGCCGATGGCCGCGCCCAGCTTGTCGGCCAGCGGCGTCATGACTTCGTTGAACTTCTCGCTGCTGCCCAGCGCGCGGCCACCGGAGACGATGATCTTCGCGGCGGTCAGTTCGGGGCGGTCGTTCTTCGCAATCTCGCTGCCTTTGAATTCGCTCTTGCCGTCGCCCAATGCAGCCGTGGCGGCTTCCACTGCTGCGCTGCCACCCGTGGCCGCTGCCGGATCGAAGCCGGTCGTGCGCACCGTGACGACGTGTTTCGCGTCGGTGCTCTGCACGGTGGCAATGGCGTTGCCGGCGTAGATCGGGCGCTCGAAGGTGTCGGCGCTGATCACTTTGGTGATGTCGGAGAGCTGGCCCACGTCCAGCGTGGCGGCCACGCGCGGTGCCACGTTCTTGCCGCTGGCCGTCGCCGGGAACAGGATGTGGCTGTAGTCGCCGGCGATGGCCAACACCTGCGCTGCGACGTTCTCGGCCAGGCCGTGTTCGAAGCCCGGCGCGTCGGCGTGGATGACTTTGGCGACGCCGGCGATGGCGGCAGCGGCTTTGGCGGCTTCACCGGCGTTGTGCCCCGCGATGAGCACGTGCACGTCACCCCCGCATTGGGCGGCGGCGGTCACGGTGTTGAGGGTGGCCGGCTTGATGCTGGCGTTGTCGTGTTCGGCAATAACGAGTACGGTCATTTGTCGGTTCCTCAGATCACTTTTGCTTCATTCTTGAGCTTGTCCACCAGGGCGGCGACGTCCGCCACCTTCACGCCTGCGCCACGCTTCGGTGGCTCGCTGACCTTCAAGGTCTTGATGCGCGGCTTCACATCCACACCGAGGTCTTCGGGTTTGACGATGTCCAGCGTCTTCTTCTTCGCCTTCATGATGTTGGGCAGCGTCACATAACGCGGCTCGTTCAAACGCAGGTCGGTGGTGATCACGGCAGGCAACGTGAGCGCCAGCGTCTCAGAGCCACCATCCACTTCGCGTGTGACGCTGACTTTCCCGTCGGCCACTTCCACCTTCGATGCAAAAGTAGCTTGCGGCAATCCAGCCAACGCAGCGAGCATCTGGCCGGTCTGGTTGCAGTCGTCGTCGATAGCCTGTTTGCCCAGAATGATCAGGCCGGGTTGTTCCTTGTCCACCAGCGCCTTGAGCAGCTTGGCCACGGCCAGCGGCTGCAGCTCTTCACTAGTTTCCACCAGGATGGCGCGGTCCGCGCCAATCGCCATGGCGGTGCGCAACGTTTCCTGGCATTGCGTGACGCCACAAGACACGGCGATCACTTCGGTGACCACACCCTTCTCTTTCAAACGAACCGCTTCTTCCACCGCGATCTCGTCGAACGGGTTCATGCTCATCTTGACGTTGGCGATGTCCACACCGCTGCCGTCGCTCTTGACTCGAACCTTGACGTTGTAATCCACCACGCGTTTGACACCCACCAATATCTTCATATGCGTCTCCGAAAAGGTTGAAAGCGTAGCGACACCACGCATACGTGTCCAATCTTGATTTGTCGAGGTCCCATCAATTTTTATCATGGTCAAGACCTGCACGTCACTGGAGCGACGCCGGTCATTCAAGGATCGAAGCCCTGCCGATGGATCCCTATCGAGTGCTTGTCAACCGCTCGCCTGCAGCTTCCACACACGATCATCACCGACCCAGCGAAGCATGCGCCGCTTCCGCACGGAAGAGCTCACACCCACGCCCTTCTCCTGAACTTCGGCCCGATCGAAAAGTCATGCAACGTCCCTCCGAAAGTGCACAGGGAGAGGCAGAGGAGCAATTCAAGAAGCTTATATGTTCCACATAAAAGAACAGTATTCCTTTGAATGAAACGACGATATCAGGGGTCTCCTCGTTTTCAGTGCAATAAGTGACGGTACGCAAAGCTAGCACTGGCGCGGGGGTGGTCTGGGTAGACCGTTGATTTCATTGACTTTCCT
>Ga0209477_1000747_pt1 | contig 20322 bp, 16 predicted proteins | sample KloWWTupernatant_FD_187180 | JGI IMG/M metagenome (GOLD analysis project Ga0209477, IMG submission 187180) | Active sludge microbial communities from Klosterneuburg, Austria, studying microevolution and ecology of nitrifiers - Klosterneuburg... | ecosystem: Engineered > WWTP > Aerobic digester >... | reverse complement strand
GGGACACGCGCCGGATCTCCCGGCCCAGCGCCTGCGGGAGCCGGAGCTTGATGAACTGCCAGGCACCCTGGTTGGCCGGCTCCTCCTGGACCCACACCAGCTCGGCGTCGCCGTGCGGGGCGAGGGCCTCGGCCGCGGCCTCCCGGTCGAGCGGGTAGAGCTGCTCGAACCGCACGATCGCCGTGCGCGTGTCCCCCTGGGCGGTGCGCTGCGCGAGCAGGTCGTAGTAGATCTTGCCCGTGCACAGCAGCACGCGGTCCACGGCGGCGGGGTCGGGCAGCGTGCCGTCGGGGATGACCGTCCGGAACGTGCCGGACGTGAAGTCCTCCACCGACGACGCCGCGGCCTTGAGCCGCAGCATCGACTTGGGGGTGGCGACGATGAGCGGGCGGCGCGGGCGGCTGTACGCCTGGCGGCGCAGGAGGTGGAAGTACGACGCGGGCGTGCTGGGCATCGCGACGGTCATGTTGTTCTCGGCGGACAGCTGGAGGAACCGCTCGATCCGCGCCGAGGAGTGGTCGGGCCCCTGGCCCTCGAAGCCGTGCGGCAGGAGCAGGACGACGGAGGACCGCTGGCCCCACTTCTGCTCGGCGGACGAGACGAACTCGTCCATGATCGTCTGACCGCCGTTGACGAAGTCGCCGAACTGCGCCTCCCAGAGCACCAGGGCGTCGGGCCGCTCGACGGAGTAGCCGTACTCGAAGCCCATGGCGGCGAACTCCGAGAGCGCCGAGTCGTAGACCCAGAACTTGGCCTGGTCGGCCGAGAGGTAGACCAGGGGGGTCCACTCGGCGCCGGTCACACGGTCGTGCAGCACGGCATGGCGCTGGACGAACGTGCCGCGCCGCGAGTCCTGGCCGGACAGCCGCACCGGCGTGCCCTCGATCAGCAGCGAGCCGAAGGCCAGCAGCTCGCCGTAGCCCCAGTCGATCCCGCCCTCGCGCGACATCTGCTCGCGCTTCTCGAGCAGCTGCTGGAGCTTGGGGTGCACCGTGAACCCGGCCGGCGGGCGCACGTGCGCCCGGCCGATCCTGGCGAGGACCTCGGGGTCCACAGCGGTGCGCCAACCGACCATGACCCCCGCGTCCTCGAGCTGGGACTCCGGACGCTCGAGGCCGGCGATCGGCTCGCTCGCCGGCGGTGGGGTGTAGGCGCCCTCGCGGGTCTCGGTGAACACGCGCTCCAGCTGGGCCTGGTAGTCCTGGAGCACCTGGGCGGCCTCGTCGACGGTGATGTCGCCCCGGCTGACGAGACCCTCGGTGTAGAGCTTGCGCGCCGAGCGCTTCGCCTCGATGAGGTTGTACATCAACGGCTGGGTCATCGAGGGGTCGTCGCCCTCGTTGTGGCCCCGGCGCCGGTAGCAGATCATGTCGATGACGACGTCGCGGTCGAACTGCTCGCGGAACTCGAACGCCAGCTCCGCCACCCGGACGCACGCCTCCGGGTCGTCCCCGTTGACGTGGAAGATCGGCATCTGCAAGCCCTTGGCCACGTCCGTGCAGTAGTGCGTCGAGCGCGACGACGACGGGCCGGTGGTGAACCCCACCTGGTTGTTGACGATGACGTGCACCGTGCCGCCCGTGCGGTACCCGCGCAGCTGCGACAGGTTGAGGGTCTCGACGACCACGCCCTGCCCGGCGAACGCGGCATCGCCGTGGATGAGGATGGGCAGCACCGAGAACCCGTCCCCGCCGAGGTCGATCCGGTCCTGCTTCGCGCGGACGATGCCCTCGAGCACCGGGTCGACGGCCTCGAGGTGCGAGGGGTTGGCCGCGAGGTACACCTGGGTGGTCGCGCCGGACTCGGACGTGAACAGGCCCTCGGTGCCCAGGTGGTACTTGACGTCGCCCGAGCCCTGCACGGAGCGCGGGTCCTGGTTGCCCTCGAACTCGGCGAAGATCTGCCCGTAGCTCTTGCCCGCGATGTTGGCCAGCACGTTGAGCCGGCCGCGGTGCGACATGCCGATGCAGACCTCGTCGAGGCCGCTGTCCGCGGCGCGCGACAGGATCGCGTCGAGCAGCGGGATGAGCGACTCGCCACCCTCGAGCGAGAACCGCTTCTGCCCGACGAACTTGGTCTGCAGGAAGGACTCGAACGCCTCGGCGGCGTTGAGGCGGCGCAGCACGCGCAGCTGGTCCTCGCGCGGCGTGCGGGCGTACCCGGACTCCAGGCGCTCCTGGAGCCAGCGGCGCTGGCGAGGGTCCTGCAGGTGCATGTACTCGGCACCGACGGTGCGGCAGTAGGAGTCGCGCAGCAGGCCGAGGATGTCGCGCAGGGTCGCCTTGGGCTTGCCGGTGAACCCCGCGGTGGGGAACACCCGGTCGAGGTCCCACAGGGTCAGGCCGTGGTTCTGCAGGTCCAGGTCGGGGTGCCGGCGCTGGCGGTAGGCCAGGGGGTCCGTCTCGGCCATGAAGTGGCCGCGCGAGCGGTAGGAGTGGATGAGCTCGGCGATCCGTGCGGGCTTGGCGAGCTCGGTGTCCGTGTCGACCGTGTTGTCGCGCACCCAGCGCACGGGCTCGTAGGGCACCCGCAGGGACGCGAACACCCGGTCGTAGAACCCGCCCTCGCCGAGCAGCTTGGCGCTGACGATCCGCAGGAAGTCGCCCGACTGGGCGCCCTGGATGATCCGGTGGTCGTACGTCGAGGTCAGGGTGAGCACCTTGGAGATGCCGAGCCTGGCCAGCTGCTCGTCGGAGGCACCCTGGAACTCCGCCGGGTAGTCCATCGCGCCGACGCCGATGATGGTGCCCTGCCCGGCCATGAGCCGCGGCACCGAGTGGACCGTGCCGATGGTGCCCGGGTTGGTCAGCGACACGGTGGTCCCGGCGAAGTCGTCCGCCGTGAGCTTGCCGTTGCGGGCCTTGCGCACGACGTCCTCGTACGCGGCGACGAACTGCCCGAAGTCGAGCGTGTCGGCGGACTTGATGCACGGCACGAGGAGCTGGCGCGAGCCGTCCGGCTTGGCGAGGTCGATCGCCAGGCCCAGGTGGACGACCCCGGGACGCACGACGCCCGGCTTCCCGTCGACGAGCGTGTACGCCGAGTTCATCGCGGGCACGTCGGCCAACGCCTCGACGATGGCATAGCCGATGAGGTGCGTGTAGGAGACCTTGCCGCCGCGGCTGCGCGCGAGGTGCTGGTTGATCACGGTGCGGTTGTCGACCATGAGCTTGCCGGGCACCGCGCGCACCGACGTGGCGGTCGGGACCTCGAGGCTGGCCTCCATGTTGGTCACCACCCGGGCAGCCGGGCCGCGCAGTCGCTCGACGGAGGCCTCGGGCCGCGCCCACGGGTGGTCGAGCCGCGACGCGGGCACCTGGGCGTAGGGCGCCGTGGCGGGGGTGGCTGCGGCGACGGGGATGCTCGCGGTGGGCGTGCCGGGCACCTCGGGGGTGGCAGACGGCGCCGTCGCGGCGGCGGGTGCGTGAGGCGGCGCCGCGACCGGGCCGGCGGCGGCCGGCGCCGTGGCGGCGCTCGCGACGGGTGCGGCGGGTGCGGCGGGCGGGGCCGCGGGCAGCGTGCCGGTGGTCGTCCGGCCGGCGAGGCCGCGCGGGCGGTAGTCCTCGAAGAAGTCCCACCACGCCGGGTCGACCGTGGTCCGGTCCGTCAGGTACTGCTCGTACAGCTCGTCGACGAGCCACTGGTTGGCTCCGAACGCCGCACGCACGGCGTTGTGCTCGGACTTCTGGGACACGCGAGGATCGACCTCTTCCACCCCGGACCAAAGGCCGTTGTCACGGCCAGAATCTTCACCGCCACCCTAGGCCACCGGCGCCGGGTCGCGCGCCGTGGCCTCGCCCCACGGACGGTCGGGCCGGTCGGTCAGGAGACGTCGCGGCGCCAGGTGGTCAGGCGCCCGATGCCGGCCAGGACCAGCCCGTAGCCGACCAGGACCAGCAGGCCCTGCCACCACGGCAGCAGCTCGGCGATCCCGGTCGAGGAGTACAGGCTCCCGCCGGTGATGGCCTCGCCGGCCGCCCCGGGCAACCAGGGAGCGATCCCGGAGGTCTGGTCGAAGGCGCCGAGGAGCAGCCGCAGCAGGGGCTCGACGAACTGCGTGAACGCGAGCAGCGAGACGATCGCCGCCACCTGGTGGGTGAGCACGGAGCCGAAGCCGACCCCGACCATGCACCAGACCGCGAGGGCCAGCACCGACAGGCCGAGGGTGCGCAGCATCGCGGGGTCCGTCAGCAGCGTGTCGCGACCGCGCAGCGCGAGGACCGGGGCCCCGCCCGCGACGGTCGCCAGGGTGCCGACCAGCCCGAAGGCCAGCCCGACCGGGAGGCTGGCGACGAGCTTTGCCACGAGCACCAGGCCGCGCCGCGGCTCGGCGAGGAAGGTCGGGGTGATCGTCATGTGGCGGAACTCGCCGGTGACCGACATCGCCCCGATGATCACCGGGAAGACGTATCCCAGCGACGGGGCGAGCGTGTAGACGGCCAGCGCCACGGCGTTGTCGTCGAGCAGCAGTCCGGGTGCGTCGGGCGACCCGAAGCCGCCGGACGCCCCGTCGACCGTGAAGGAGAAGGCCATCACGGCGCCGAGGAAGGCCATGTACAGGGCCATGACGATGAGCAGCACCCACCACAGCCGGGTCGTGACGAGCTTGCGGTACTCCGTACGCAGTGCGGCGTTCACGCGACGACCGCCTGTCCGTTGGTCAGCTGGAGGAAGACGTCCTCGAGGCCCGTCTCCTGCGTGGTGAGCTCGTGCAGCTCCAGGCCGGCGGCGAAGGCCGCGGCACCGACGGCCGACGCATCGACGTCCCGCAGCACCACCCGGTCGGGGCGTGCGTCGTCCGGTGGTTCGACGGCGCCGGGCCAGCTGTCGGCGACGAGCCGCTGCAGCCCGGCGACGTCGGGCGAGGCGACCCGCACGGTCCGTCCGGCCAGGGTCGCGAGGGCGGCGAGGGTCGAGGAGTGGACCAGCCGGCCGTCGGCGACGATGACGACGTCGTCGACGGTCTGCTGGACCTCGGACAGCACGTGGCTGGAGACCAGGACGGTGCGGCCCTCCGACGCGAGGTGGCGCAGGAAGCCGCGCAGCCACGCGATGCCCTCGGGATCCAGCCCGTTGGCCGGCTCGTCGAGGACGAGGACCCGGGGGTCGCCCAGCAGCGTCGTGGCAAGACCGAGGCGCTGACGCATGCCGAGGGAGAAGCCGCCGACCCGCCGACCGGCCGCGGCGCCGAGCCCGACGAGGGCGAGCACCTCGTCGCACCGCCCGTCCGGCACGCCGACCTGCGGGGCGTAGACCCGCAGGTGGTCGCGGGCGGTGCGGCCGGGGTGGAAGCTCGCTGCCTCGAGCGCCGCGCCGACGACGCGCGCCGGTCGGTCGAGCTCGCGGTAGGTCAGCCCACCGATGGTCGCGCTGCCCGCACCGGGCACGACGAGCCCGAGCAGCATCCGCAGCGTGGTCGTCTTGCCCGCGCCGTTGGGGCCGAGGAAGCCGGTCACCCGCCCGGGCTGGACGGTGAAGCTGAGGTCGTCGACGGCCTGCACGCTGCCGAACCGCTTGGACACGTGCTCGATCCGCACGGTCCCGTCGGCCGGGGTCCCCCTGCCGGGCCGCGCGCCGCGTCGCGTCGTGGTGGTGGTCGAGGAGGGCGTCGTGGTCACGGAGCCACGCTAGCCACCGCGGCGGGCGGCCGGGGCCGGTCCACCGGCAGGGTGACCCGCATCACGCAGCCGGTCGGTGCGTCGGCCACCTCGACCTGCCCGCCGTGCAGGCTCACCGCCCACCGGACGATCGCGAGCCCGAGCCCGGTGCCGCCCGTGCTCAGCTGTCCGGTCTGGCTCGGCGCGTTGCCGCGGCTGAAGCGCTCGAAGACGCGGCGCCGGTCCGCCGCCGCGATGCCGGGGCCGTCGTCGACGACGTCCAGGACCACCGAGTCGCCCTGACGGCGGGCCACGAGCCGGACCACGCCGCCCACGGGTGAGTGCCGCAGCGCGTTGTGCAGCAGGTTGGCGACCACCTGGTGCAGCCGCTCCGCGTCTGCCGGGACGGTGAGGCCGGGCGGGTCCACCCGGACCTGGACCTCGATGCGCCGGTCGAACGCGATCATGTCGGCCGAGGTGACGGCCTCGGCGAGGAACGCAGCGAGCGGCACCTCGGTGATGTCGAGCCCCACGGCACCGGCCTCGAGGCGAGACAGGTCCAGCAGGTAGGTGACGAGGCGGCCGAGCCGCTCGGTCTGCGCCAGGGCCGCCTCGAGGGTGGCCGGGTCGGCGGGGGAGACGCCGTCGACCATGTTCTCCAGCTGGGCACGCAGCGCCGCGACGGGGGTGCGGAGCTCGTGCGAGACGTTGGCGACCATCTCGCGGCGCAGCGCGTCGGCCTGCTCGAGGTCCTCGGCCATCGTGTTGAACGCCTCGCCGAGCTGGCCCACCTCGTCGTGGCTCGTGGCGCGCACGCGCTGGGAGTAGTCCCCGGCCGCCATGGCGCGCGCCGCGGAGGTCATCTCGCGCAGCGGCGACGTCATCCCGCGGGCCAGCACCTGGACGGCGACCACGGACAGCAGGATCGCCAGGGGCAGCGTGCGGCTGGGACCGAGGTGGTTGTACAGCCCGAGCCAGGTGACGAACGCCGCGAGGGTGACGGTCGCGGTGACGAGGACGCCGAGCTTGATCTTGATGGACGACAGCCGGTCGAGCGGGCGGACGTCGGGGAACCGCGGGTGCAGGGCGTGCCGGGGCGTGCTCACTCAGCCCTCGGCAGGCTCGAAGGCGTAGCCCACCCCGTGCACGGTGCGGATGAGGTCGGCGCCGAGCTTGCGGCGCAGCGCCTTGACGTGCGAGTCCACGGTGCGCGTGCCGCTCGCGTCGATCCAGTCCCAGACCTCGGCGAGCAGCCGTTCGCGGGTCAGCACGGTGCGCGGGTTGAGCGCGAGCGTGACGAGCAGGTCGAACTCGGTGGGCGTGAGGTGCACGGGCTCGCCCGCGCGCGAGACGCGGCGCTGCCCGCGGTCGATCGACACGTCGCCCAGCGTGATCGCGGGGTCCGCCGGCGCCGTGCCGGCGAGCTGGACGGAGCGCTCGACGCGGCGCAGCAGGGCCTTGGTCCGCGCGAGCAGCTCACGCATGGAGAAGGGCTTGGTCATGTAGTCGTCCGCCCCGACGCCGAGGCCCACGAGCATGTCCGTCTCGTCGTCGCGCGCGGTGAGCATGATCACCGGGACGGGGCGCTCGGCCTGCACGCGCCGGCAGACCTCCAGCCCGTCGATCCCCGGCAGCATGACGTCGAGCACGATGACGTCGGGTCGCAGGCGGGCGGCCGCGGCCACGGCGGCAAGGCCGTCCGCCGCGATCTCCACCTGCCAGCCCTCGGCCCGCATGCGGTGGGCGATCGCCGTCGCGATCGCCGGCTCGTCCTCGACCACGAGGACCTGGACCTGTGCGGGGGGCGCGGGCTCGCCGAGCGCCGGGCCGCCGGGGGTGGTCACCATGAGCCCAGCGTGGCACACGCCGTTATGCTCGCCCCACGATGAGACACCGCTGGCCCGCACGATGACGACCGACTGGTGGATGGTCGTGCTCGGCGTGGTCCTCACCGCCGGCACCGCGGTGTTCGTCGCCGCCGAGTTCGCCCTCGTCACCCTGGATCCCGGACTCGTCGAGCGTCAGGTGGCGAGCCGCCCGGGGGACCGGCGGGCGCAGTCGGTGCGGCGCGCGCTCGCAGAGCTGTCCACCCAGCTGTCCGGTGCCCAGGTGGGCATCACGGTGACGACCATCCTCCTCGGGTACACGACCCAGCCGGCCCTGGCGAACCTGCTCGCCGGCCCGCTGGGCAGCACGCCGCTGTCGCGCGCCGCCGCCGCCGGAACGGCGACCGTGCTCGCGCTCGTGCTCGTCAACGGCTTCTCGATGCTCTTCGGCGAGCTGGTGCCGAAGAACCTCGCCCTGAGCAGCCCGATGCCCACCGCACGGGCCGTCGCACCGCTGCAGCGCGGCTTCACGCTCGCGCTGCGCCCCGTCATCACCATGCTCAACGGCAGCGCCAACGCTCTGCTGCGAAGGTTCGGCGTCGAGCCGCGCGAGGAGCTGTCGGGCGGCCGCTCGGCGACGGAGCTCGTCGCCCTCGTCCGCCGCTCGGCCGAGATCGGCACGCTGGACCGCGGGACCGCGACGCTGCTCACCAACTCCATCGAGCTCGACACGCTCACCGCCGCCGACGTCATGACGGACCGGACGCGGCTCGAGGTGGTGCGGCGGGACGACTCCGCGGCCGACGTGCTGGCGCTGGCGCGCCGCACGGGGCACTCGCGCTTCCCGGTCATCGACACGTCGCACGACGACGTCGTCGGGCTGGTCCACCTGCGGCGCGCCATCGCGGTGCCGTACGAGCGGCGCGCCGAGGTGCCGGCCGCCGCACTCATGGACGAGGCGCCCCGGGTCCCGGAGACCGTGCGGCTGGGCCCGCTGCTCGTCGAGCTGCGCGAGTACGGCATGCAGATGGCGATGGTCGTCGACGAGTACGGCGGCACGGCCGGTGTGGTGACCCTCGAGGACGTCATCGAGGAGCTCGTGGGGGAGGTCGCCGACGAGCACGACCTGCGCCGGGCCGGCGCGCGCCGGGCGGCCGACGGCACGTGGACCGTGCCGGGTCTGCTGCGCCCCGACGAGCTCGCCGAGCAGACACGCCTGGTGGTGCCGGACGACGGCGCGTACGAGACCCTCGGCGGTCTGGTCATGGCGCTGCTCGGGCGCGTCCCACGGCAGGGGGACCTGGTCCGCGTGGCCGACGTCGAGCTGCGTGTCGAGGCGATGGACGGGCGTCGCATCGACCGGCTGCGCGTGCGCGCGCTGCCCGAGGAGGTGGCCCCATGAGCACCGGCACCGCCATCGGGCTCGGGATCCTCCTGCTCGCCGCCAACGCCTTCTTCGTCGGCGCGGAGTTCGCCATCATCTCCGCGCGGCGCAGCGCCGTGGAGCCGCTCGCCGAGGCGGGATCGCGCCGTGCGCGGATCGTGCTGTGGGCGATGGAGCACGTCTCGCTCATGCTCGCGTGCGCCCAGCTCGGCATCACCGTGTGCTCGACATCGCTCGGCGTGGTCGCCGAGCCGGCGATCGCGCACGTCATCGAGGGACCGCTGCTGGCCGCGGGCCTGCCGGAGGGCGCGGTGCACCCGGTGGCCTTCGTGCTCGCGCTCGCGCTCGTGGTCTACCTGCACGTCGTGCTCGGCGAGATGGTGCCGAAGAACCTCGCGGTCTCCGACCCCGACCGCGCCGTGCTGTGGTTCGGCCCGCCGCTGGTCTGGGTGGCCCGCGTGGTCAGCCCCGTCATCACCGCGCTCAACTGGATCGCCAACCACCTGCTGCGCCAGCTCGGGGTCGAGCCCAAGGACGAGGTCGCGTCGGCGTTCACCGCCCAGGAGGTCCAGTCGATCGTCGAGCGGTCGCAGGCCGAGGGTCTCCTCGACGACTCGCAGGGGCTGCTCGCCGGTGCGATCGAGTTCTCCGACCGCACGGCCCAGGAGGTCATGGTCGCGATCGAGCGGCTGGTCGCCCTTCCGGTGGGCTGCACGGTCGCCGACGTCGAGCGGCTCGTGGCACGGACGGGCTTCAGCCGGTTCCCGGTGGTCGACCCGGACGGGGTGCCGGTGGGCTACCTGCACCTCAAGGACGTGCTCTACGCCGGGCCCCAGGACCGTGACCTGCCCGTGCCGGCCTGGCGCGTGCGCGCCCTGGCGCAGGTGCACCCGCAGGACGAGGTCGAGGCCGCGCTGGCGGCGATGCAGCGCACCGGCACGCACCTGGCCCGCGTCGTGGCGGCGGTCGAGGGGCCCGTGCAGGTGCTGGGCGTGGTGTTCCTCGAGGACATCCTCGAGGAGCTCGTGGGTGAGGTCAGGGACGCGATGCAACGGGGTCAGCTGTGACGTATCCGACGTTTCCGCCCTTGGCGCACGGCAGGGCACCCGTTATCCTTTCGTAATCACCCCATCGGTGGCCGGCTGATCCCCCCGATCCTCAGCCCCGTCGCAGGAGTGCGCTCCCACGGCGACGCGGTCCGGGGTGGAGCACGGTCTGGTTCGGCCCGCGCGAGCGGCAACTCACGGAGGTCTGGTGCAGTCTCGTTCCTCGAACGTGGAGCCTGACGCCGCTCAGCCGACCTCCCGCAGGGCCGCCCGGCAGACGACCTCCCGTCGTCGCACGTGGCGGCCGGCACCAGCGTCGATGACCCACCTGGCCCCGCGCGCGGCCATCCTCCTGGCCCTCGTCACCGCGACCGTCGTCGTGCCGCTCGTCGGCGGCCAGGACGCACCCGCGGTGGCCGCCACGGTCGGGGCCCCGGCCGCGGGGTACCCGTCGGCGGTCGACGTGCTCGCCGTGGGCGGCGCCGCGACCACGCCGACGTCCCTGCTCGCGGCCGTCCCCGGTGCCGTGCGCACGGCGGACACCGTCAGCCGCAGCCTGGTCCGCAGCCCCCTGCCCGACTGCGACGGCGCGACGCAGCTCGACGCCCCCAACGGCCAGATCGCCACGTCCGACCTGTGCACGCTGTGGGACGGGACGCAGATGCTGCGCGGCGACGCCGCCCTGGCGATCTCCGAGCTCAACGACAGCTTCTCCGTCGTCTTCGGCCGCGACCTGTGCATCACGGACTCGTACCGCACGCTCGCCGAGCAGCGGCGCCTCGCGTACACGAAGCCGGGCCTCGCGGCGACGCCGGGGACGTCCAACCACGGCTGGGGCCTCGCGGTCGACCTGTGCGGTGTCGAGACCAACTCGCAGGCCGTCCAGGACTGGCTCCGGGCCAACGGCCCGGTCTTCGGCTGGGACAACCCGCAGTGGGCCCGGGCCGGCGGCTCGGGCGCCTACGAGCCGTGGCACTGGGAGTACGTGCCGGGCACGACGGCCCAGGGCACCAACTGGGACACGCACTGACGCCTGGCGTCTGACGCCTGCCGTCTGGCGGCCCGCCCCGCCGACGGCCAGGGCCGCCGGACTCACAGCAGCGCGGCGCCCCAGGTGACCTCGTGCGTGGCGCCCGGCTCGAGCCGGATCAGCCGCTCGCCGGTCCGGAAGGCGTCCGCGATGCAGCTCATCGGCTCGGCGGCCAGGCCCGTGCGCCGCCAGTCCACGGCCCCGAGGTGGTTGCCGCTGCACACCTGCCAGGTGTCCATCGACTCGTCCATCCAGACGGCGGCCGTCCGGCCGTCCGGGCCGTTCAGGTGCATCCAGGACAGACCGTCAGCGTCCCGCAGCACGTCGACGTAGGCGTCGTCGAGGTCGAGGCCGCGCAGCGAGCGCGGCGCACGCAGGTCGAAGTCGCCCTCGGCCGGCGCCGTGCCCACGGGCAGCAGCCGCTCGTCGACGAGGACGCGCGTGCGCGCGTCGAGCCGCACCGTGCACTCGTCCAGCGACGCGTCGCCGGGGGAGAGCCACGGGTGGAAGCCGATCCCGTACGGCGCCACGTGCTCGCCGAGGTTGGTCGCCGACGCCTGGACGTGCAGGCCCGCGGCGGTGAGGCGGTACGTCACGCGCAGCAGGAGGTCGAAGGGGTAGCCGCCGCTCGGTGAGGTCCGCACCTCGAGGGTGGTGGCCTGGCCGGTCGCGTGCGCCGTGTCCTCGACCGGCGCCACGGTCCAGCGCTGCCACATCACGAGCCCGTGCAGCGCGGTCGCCAGCGCGGGCTCGGACAGGTCGAGCTGGCGCTCGACGCCCTCGAACGTGTAGCGGCCGTCGCGGATCCGGTTGGGCCACGGCGCCAGCACGGCACCGTGACCGGCGGGCGCGGGCACGTCGGCAGGGAACGGGGTGAAGACGTCGCGACCGCCGACGGCGTACCGGCGTACCTTCGCGCCGACGTCGGTGATCGTCGCCTGCTGGTCGTCCAGGACCAGCTCGATCTGGTGGCCGGACAGGGGTGCTGGGGCGTGGCTCGTCACCTGGCCACCGTATCCGCCGGACGCCCGACGGGACGCACCGAAGGGCCCAGGTCGTCCGTGGCGCGGCGCCCTGCACGCCGTGACGCCGCAGGCTCAGCCGGCGTCGCCGAGCCCCGCGATGACGCCGTCGATCTGGCCGGCGAGCTCGTCGAGCACACCCCTGAGGCTCTCCGGCACGCCCTCGGTCGCCGCAGCGAGGGCGGCCTTGGCCTCCGTGAGTGCCGCGCGGGCCTCGTCGACCGCCTCCGGGGTCGCGCCGTCCTGGACGGCGGCGCGCGCCTGCGCCAGGGCCTCCTCCGCCTGCGTCGCGGCGCCCTGCACCGCGGTGCGGGCCGCCTCGTCGAGGCCGGCCGCGTCCTGCACCGCGCCCTGGAGGTCGTCGAGCGAACCGCGGGCGTCGTCGACGCCCTGCTGGACCTGCTCGCCGATCCGGTCGAGATCGACCGGTACGGCGTCGCAGCCGGCCAGCACGGCGGTCAGGGCGAGTGCGGCGGTCAGGGTGAGGGCCGCGGTCACGGCGAGGGTCGGGCGGGTCCGCATGGTGCACTCCTCGGGTCGGTCCCCCTAGTGTGCCCGCCCTGCGGCGCGCCCGAGCCGTAGGTGCCCGGACACAGGTGCCCGGACACAGGTGTGCCCCGCTCGCGCGACCGAGCGGGGCACACCCGTGCGTCAGGACGCGGAGTCAGCCTCCTGGGCGGGCTCCTCCGCGGCTCCTGCCGCCGTGCGCCGGGAGCGCACGTCCTGCAGCGACGTCCCGTAGTACGCCGCGGTCATGAGGTCCTTCATGTCGTCCAGCATCGGCATCCGCGGGTTGGCGGGCGCGCACTGGTCCTCGTACGACCGCATGGCGAGGTCGTCGAGCTTGCCGATGAAGGCCTGCTCGGAGACACCCTGCGCGGCGAACGAGCGGGGGATGCCCACGCGGTCGCGCAGCTCCTCCACGGCACGGGCGTAGGACTCGACGCCCTCCTCCGGGGTGCTCGCCGCCAGACCGAGGGTCTTGGCGATCTCCTGGAAGCGCTCGGGGGCGACGTAGTGCTCGTACTTGGGCCAGCTGTTGAACTTCGTGGGGATGGTGCCGTTGTACCGGATGACGTGCGGCAGCAGCGTCGCGTTGGTCCGGCCGTGCACCAGGTGGAAGTTCGAGCCGATCGTGTGCGCCATGGCGTGCACGATCCCCAGGAACGCGTTGCCGAAGGCCATGCCGGCGATCGTGCCCGCGTTGTGCATCTTCTCGCGGGCCTCGACCGCCGCGCCGCCGCCGACGACCGACGCCTCGAGGTTGGCGAAGATGAGGCGGATCGCCTGCAGCGCCATGCCGTCGGTGAAGTCGTTGGCGTAGACGGAGACGTAGGCCTCGGTGGCGTGCGTCAGGGCGTCGAAGCCGGAGTCGGCCGCGAGGGACGCGGGCATCTTGCCGGTCAGCGCCGGGTCGATGATCGCGACGGTCGGGGTCAGCGCGTAGTCGGCGAGCGGGTACTTGACGCCCGTCTTCTGGTCGGTGATGACCGCGAACGGCGTGACCTCGGCGCCCGTGCCCGAGGTGGTCGGGATGCAGACGAGCTGCGCCTTCTCACCGAGCGTCGGGAACTTGAACGCACGCTTGCGGACGTCGAAGAACTTCTCGCGCATGTCGGCGAAGACGATCTCCGGGTGCTCGTACCGCAGCCACATGACCTTGGCGGCGTCCATCGGCGAGCCACCGCCGAGGGCGATGATCGTGTCCGGGCCGAACTCGCGCATCTGCTCGGCACCCTTGTCGACCGAGGCGATGGTCGGCTCGGGCTCGACGTTGTCGATGATCTGCAGCGAGATCTTCTCGGGCCGGCGGGCCAGCACGTCCAGGATCCGGTCGACGAACCCGAGCTTGGTCATCGTCGCGTCGGTGACGATCGTCACGCGGTGGATGTCGGCCATGTCCGCGAGGTAGCGGATGGCGTTCGGCTCGAAGTACGTCTTGGCCGGGACCTTGAACCACTGGAGGTTGTTGTTGCGACGACCGATCCGCTTGATGTTCACCAGGTTGACCGCCGAGACGTTGTTCGAGACCGAGTTGCGGCCGTGCGAGCCGCAGCCGAGGGTCAGGGACGGGATGAACGAGTTGTAGATGTCGCCGATGCCGCCGTGCGAGCTGGGCGAGTTCCAGATGATGCGGGTGGCCTTGACCCGGGCGCCGAACTCCTCGACGAGCTTCTCGTCGAGGGAGTGGATCGCCGCGGAGTGACCCAGCCCGTCGAACTCGACCATCTGCTCGGCCAGCTTGATGCCGTGCTCGGTGCTCTCGGCGCGCAGGATCGCCAGCACGGGGGCCAGCTTCTCGCGGGTCAGCGGCTCGGACGGGCCGACCTCGGACACCTCTGCCATGAGGATCGAGGCGTCGGCCGGGATGGTGAAGCCGGCCTTCTCGGCGATCCACTGCGGGCTCTGGCCCACCACGGAGGCGTTGAGCTTGGCGCCGGCGCAGTTCGCGTCCCGGGCCTCGACGCCGAAGATGAGCCGCTCGAGCTTGGCCTTCTCCTCCGGGGTGCAGAGGTAGGCGTGCAGGCGGGAGAACTCGGCCATCGCCTCGTCGTAGATCTCGGTGTCGATGATCGCTGCCTGCTCCGACGCGCAGACCATGCCCATGTCGAAGCACTTGGACATGACGATGTCGTTGACGGCCCGCTTGAGCTTGGCCGACTTCTCGATGTAGGCGGGCACGTTGCCGGCGCCGACGCCGAGCGCCGGCTTGCCGCACGAGTAGGCGGCCTTGACCATCGCGTTGCCGCCGGTGGCCAGGATGAGCGCCACCCCCGGGTGGTTCATCAGCGCGTTGGTGTTGTCCATCGAGGGCTCGGTGACCCACTGGATGCAGTGCTCGGGGGCGCCGGCGGCGACGGCCGCGTCGCGCACGATCTTCGCGGCCGCGATCGAGCACTCCTGGGCCGAGGGGTGGAACGCGAAGATGATGGGGTTGCGGGTCTTCAGCGCGATGAGCGACTTGAAGATCGCGGTCGAGGTCGGGTTGGTGACCGGGACCATCGCGCAGATGACCCCGACCGGCTCGGCGATCTCGACGATGCCCTTGAGGTCGTCGCGCGAGATGATGCCGACGGTCTTGAGCTCCGCCATGGAGTTCGTCACGTGCTCGCACGCGAAGATGTTCTTCACGGCCTTGTCCTCGAACGTCCCGCGGCGGGTCTCCTCGACCGCGAGCTTGGCCAGCTGGCCGTGCTGGTTGAGTGCCGCGACCGACGCCTTCTTGACGATGTGGTCGATGTCGGCCTGGGTGAACGATGCGTAGGCGGCCAGGGCCTTGGTGGCTCCGGCGACGAGGGCGTCGATCGGCGAGGCGGGCACGGCCGGTGCGTCGATGACGTCGTCTGCGGCCTTGCTTCGTGCTGCGCGTGTGCTCACGGGCATCTCCCGGTTCTTCTGGACAGGTGGAGGATCGCCGTTGACCCGGTGTTGACGCTAGGTCGCCATCACCGAAAAATCGTGTGCCAAAGGTCCTTGGGAGTCTGGCACGGGGACCTTCGGCTGTCCCGGGTCCGGGCGAAGACTGGCACTCGACGCGCGAGAGTGCTAACACTGGTGGTGTAGCCGCCCGCCGGGCCCACCGGGCTCCGGACGGGGCGAACCGTGCCCCGGAGGGTCCGGGGCACCTCGTGAGGAGGTGGACCGCGATGGCTACCCGCTTCGACCCCTTTGCCAGCAGCGCCCGCTGGATGGACGACCTGCTCGGCCCGATGCGTGAGACGGCCATGGCCCAGGTGCCGGCGATGCCGATGGACCTGTACCGGGTCGGCGACCACTACGTCGCGCACGTCGACCTGCCCGGGGTGGATCCCGGCAGCATCGACCTCGGCGTGGAGGACCGCACCCTGACGCTGCGCGCCCAGCGCACCGCCCAGCCCGACGGCGAGCTCCAGTGGCTCGTCCGTGAGCGGCCCACCGGCACGTACGTGCGTCAGCTCACGCTCGGCCGCGGCCTGGCGCTGGACGCCATCGAGGCCCGCTACGCCGACGGCGTGCTCACGCTGACGATCCCGGTCGCCGAGGAGGCCAGGCCCCGGCGGATCGAGATCACGCACGCCGGGACGCCGACGGCCATCACCGGCGGCTGACGCCTGCCGGGCCCCGCGGCGCGCACGACGGGCGCCACCCCTGCGGGGGCGGCGCCCGTCGTCGCGTCAGGCCTCGGCGAGCGCCGCGGCGATCCGTCGCCCGGCCGCCACGACGAGCGGTCGTGGCATCGCCAGCGTCAGCCGCGCGAAGCCGAGCCCCACCCGGCCGCACCGGATCCCGTCGACCACCTCGACCCCGGCATGCTCGGCGAGCCACCGGCCCACGGGCAGGTCGTGGCCCGCGAGCGCAGCTCGCAGGTCCAGCCACGCGAGGTAGGTGCCCTCCGGCGGGGTGTACCGGACCGCCGGGGCGTGCTCGGCGAGCACGTCGGCCAGCGCCGTGGCGTTGCCAGCCAGGTAGTCCAGGACGCCGTCCAGCCACGGGCCACCCTCGCGGTAGGCGGCGGCGTTGGCGAGCACCCCGGGCGTCGACGCGCCGTGCGTGGCGAGGAAGGACACGGGCTCGAACGTCGCGGCGTCGGCCTCGTTGGACACGATGAGCTGGGCGCACTTGAGGCCGGGGATGTTCCACGCCTTGGAGGCGGAGGTCGCGGTGATCGTGTGCGCCGCGGTCGCCGCCGACACCGAGGCGTAGGGCACGTGCCGGTGCCCGGTGTGGACCAGGGGGGCGTGGATCTCGTCGGCGAACACCCGGGCGCCGTGCCGCTCGACGACGGCGCCGAGCGCGGCCAGCTCGTCGCGGGTGTGCACGCGGCCCGTCGGGTTGTGCGGGTTGACGAGGGTCACGAGGCCGCCGCCCGCCCCGAGCGCCGCGTCGATGGCCTCGAGGTCCAGGACGGGGCGTCCGCCGTCGGTGGTCATGGGGACCTGGACCACGTCGCGACCCCACTGCCGCGGGACGGTGAGGAAGGGCATGTAGGCGGGGGTGGGCACCACGACGGCGGAGCCCGGCCGCGAGAAGTGCTCGACGGCCACGTGCAGCGCCTCGAGCACGTCCGCCACGGGGTGCACCCAGCGGGCGGGCACGTCCCAGCCGTACCGTTGGTGGTGCCAGTCGGCGCAGGCCTGGGCCATGGCAGCGCGTGGCGCGGGCGGCAGGTAGCCCGTCAGGCCGTCGGTGACGGCCGCGACCGCAGCAGCGGTCACCGCCGGCGCGGTGCCGAGGTCGGACTCGGCAACCCACGCGGCGATCTCGGTGGTCACGGCCGTCCACTTGAGGCTGCCGCGCGCCCGCAGGTCGGCGGGGGTGAGCGCCTCGAGGCTGCGGGGGTCGAACGGCACGAGGGCGGGCGGTGACATCCCTCGACGGTACGCGAGCCGGGACACAGGGGACGGTTGGTACGAGTGGGTGAAAACGATACGCATCGACCGAGGTCCTTTGCGCAGATGTCCGGATTGTGTAACCCTGTCCTTGTCAACGACAAGGGCAAACCCATCGCGAGGTGGGGACGCAAAGCCATCGGGACCCACGTGGTCGGCCGGGCCAACCGAAAGACAGGACGCGCAGATGTCGCCTCACACCCTCACCCCCGGCCCCGTGCGTGACGCGCGCGGCAGCCTGCTGACCCCCTCCGAGGTCGCCAGCATGTTCCGCGTCGACCCCAAGACGGTCACGCGCTGGGCCAAGGCCGGCAAGCTCTCGGCCATCCGCACGCTCGGCGGGCACCGCCGCTACAGCGAGGCCGAGGTCCGCAGCCTGCTCGCCGGCGTCCCGGCGCCGCGCGGCCTGGCGGACTGACCGCCCCACGATCGACCCGTACGGCCCGTCGGCTCCGGCCGGCGGGCCGTCGCCGTTCCCGGGGTGCCCGACGGCGACGCTCGCCGGCCGGACCGGCCGCTGTGCCCCTCGGACGGCATGCCTCGGACGGCATGCCTCGGACGGCATGCCCCTCGGACGGCATGCACGTCGGTCGGCAGGCCCTCAGACGGTCGGGGCCGTCACGATCCGCACGCCCTGCTCGGCTGAGCGGATGATCGCGTGCGCCAGCTCCAGGGCGCGCCGTCCGGCCCGCGCGTGCACGGGCGGCGCCTCCCCGGCGCGCAGGGCCGCCAGCACGGCGTCGACGTGCCGGTCGAACGTCCGGTGGAAGCCGCGCGCCTCGTCGTCGAAGTACCCGGCCTGCCACACCCGGGCGGTCTCGTCACCCGCGAGCGACAGGCTGAACCGCCGCACGGTGTCCTCCACGACCACCCTGCCCAGCGTGCCGTTGACCTCGAGCCGGTGCGTGTCCGGGTAGGCGTACGACGAGTCGTAGGTGCCGAGCAGCGTGCCGACCCCGCCGCCCGCGAGCTCGAACGCGACGGCGACCGTCGTGAACGTGCCCGGCCGCGTCCCGTCGTACATCTGGGCCATCACGGAGGTGATCGGTCCGCAGAGGTGCTCGATCATGTCGAGCCCGTGCACCTGGGTCTCGATGAGGTTGCCGTGCGGGGACGTGCCCCAGTTGGGCTCGCCGCCGAACCGCCAGGTGACGAAGACGACGTCGCCGAGGGTGCCGTCGGCGATCGCGCGGTGCGCCAGCTGCACGGGCTCGGCGTAGCGGTGGTTGAGGTTGATGGAGAAGAACGTGCCGCGCTCCGACGCCGCGGCGAGCAGGGCGTCGGCCTCGGTCAGGTCGAAGACCAGCGGCTTCTCGACCAGCAGCGCCACCCCGGTGCCGAGCAGGTGCATCGTCGGGGCGAAGTGCGCCTCGTTGGGCAGGCACACGGTGACGAGGTCGGGCTGCTCCGTCGCGAGCATCGCGTCGACGTCCGTGTAAGGCGTCGCGCCGTAGGCGTGGGCGCGCGCCTCGGTACGCCCGGGGTCGCGCCCGGCGACGGCGCACAGCGTGGTGTCCTGGCGCTGGGCGAACAGGCGCGCGTGCTGCTCGCCCCAGGCGCCGGTGCCGACGACGGCGACCTTGAGCTGCTGCGCGTCCATGGGGGCGTCCTTCCGGGAGGGGCGGGTCGGGGCGTCCCGCCGGACCGGGGGGACACCCAGCACTCTCGCACGGTCGCGGGCGGGCGCTAGCGTTGCGGTGTCGCGAGGGGGCGAGATGGTGCCGGGGGCTGCGGTCGTCAGGGGCTGGGTGGCGCCAGCGGTGCGCCGGGTGCGACGCGAGGTGCAGTGGCGGCGGGCGGGGGACCTGCGGCTCTCCCGCGGCCCGCTCGACGGCCACGAGCACGCGGTGGCGGAGCACGCGACGCCCCTCGTGCGGGACCTGGCCGGGCTGGACCCCGTGCTGCAGCGTGGCAAGGCGGTCAACCTCGGCCTGGCCGCGGCGCGGCTCGACGGGCTGCTGGTGCGGCCGGGGCAGACGCTCTCGTTCTGGAAGCACGTGGGTGCGCCCACCCGCCGGCGCGGCTTCCGCGACGGGCTGGTGCTCGACCACGGCCGGCTGTCCCGGGGGGTGGGCGGCGGCATGTGCCAGGCGACGAACCTCCTCTACTGGATGACGCTGCACACGCCGCTGACGGTCACCGAGCGCTGGCGGCACAGCTACGACGTGTTCCCCGACGCCGGCCGCACGCAGCCGTTCGGCAGCGGCGCCACGTGCGCGTGGCCCGTCCTGGACCTGCAGGTGCGCAACGGGACGACGGCGACCTTCCGCCTCGACCTTCGGGTGACGGCGACGCACCTGGAGGGACGCTGGACGGCCGACGCCCCGGTGCCCTGGACGTACGAGCTCTACGAGGCGCACCACGTCATCACCCACGACGCCCCCGGGGTCTTCCTGCGGCACAACGTCGTGCGACGCCGGGTGCGGGACGCCGACGGGGTCGAGGTGGGCGACGAGCTGGTGGCCGCGAACCAGGCCCTCCTGATGTACCAGCCGTTCCTCGAGGCAGGCCGCTAGCGTGGCGCCATGCGGGTGGGGCACGTCACGACATGGCTGGTCATCGGCGCGTTCGTGGCCGGGTGCGGTGCTCAGACAGGTTCGCCGGGTGAACAGGCCCGGCTGGCCTGCGCGACGGCAGGGACAGTGCCAGTGATCGGTAGATCCGGCCAGGACTCCTCCTCCTTCAGCCCTGGCGTGGCTGCCGAGTGGGTCGACATCCTCCGGGGGGCCGCCGACACGGCTGCCGCGGCCGACCACGAGTACGACGGCCTGGCGCACGACCTGTCGGTCGTCCGGGACGACATGGCCGACGTCCGCGACGCGCTGGCCGCCGACAGCGCCATCGTCGGTGACGACCTGACCGCGATCGAGGGCGACATCGCGGCGCTCGTCGAGGCATGCCGGCGGATCGACGCCTCAGGCTGAAGAACTCCCGCGGGTGGGCACGGGGCGCGCGCTTCCCGCACGGGGTCGAGTGGCGCGACCACGCTGATGGCTGCGCTCAACCGGTCCGATCGACGGTCATCCCGTGTCGGATGGCCGCGTGGAG
>Ga0209477_1000745_pt1 | contig 20337 bp, 23 predicted proteins | sample KloWWTupernatant_FD_187180 | JGI IMG/M metagenome (GOLD analysis project Ga0209477, IMG submission 187180) | Active sludge microbial communities from Klosterneuburg, Austria, studying microevolution and ecology of nitrifiers - Klosterneuburg... | ecosystem: Engineered > WWTP > Aerobic digester >... | reverse complement strand
GATCAACAACAACGTGGTGCTGAAGAAGCTGCGGGTGGCGTTCCAGCTCACCGACGTGGACATGCACAAGGCGTTCGCGGATGCAGGCTTCCCGGTCTCCAGGCCGGAGCTGTCGGCACTGTTCCGCCAGCCCGGGCACAAGAATTTCCGCCTGTGCGGGGACCAGTTGCTGCGCAATTTCCTGAAGGGCCTGACCTTGCGGGTACGCGGCCGCTAGGACTGCGGGTGGGGGGCGTGCACGCGGGTGCATCCGATTGGCGTGCGGTCGCGTAAGGGAGTCTGTCGGCTACTGCCGGCCCGTATTCCCCCTCAACGACCAGCAGTCAGGAGACCTTCGATGAAGCGTGCCCTCGTTTCGGTACTCGTCCTTGCCAGCCTTGCCCCCATCGCCGCGATGGCCCAGGACGGCCCCAGCTTTTCCCTGTTCGCCGGGCGCGACATGTCCGTCAATGGCGACGTCCACACGGGCGCGATCGCGCCGATCGCCGACCTCGGCCCGCTCAATCCGGCGCTGGCCGGCGTCTCGGCGGAATTGCGCATCGAGTCGCGGTCCTACGATGAAATCTACGGCAATGCGAACAGCTTCGGCATCGAGATGAGCTGGCCGATGTCCAGCGGCGAGGTGTTCGGCCAGTTGCGCACCTCCAGCTCCAGCGACGGCGAAGTCCAGGTCGGCGGCGCCTATGTGCCCGCGCTCAGCACCACGCTGCCGGTTTACGGGCGCTTCGAGGGCTACCGCAGCCTGTCGCTCGAGGGCGGCTACCGGCACTACTTCGCGACCGGCAAGGTGCGTCCGTACCTGGCCGGGCGGGTCGGCACGACCCGCGTCGACGACATCTCCGCCACCTTCGAGATCCCGGACGCCGACATCCTGCTCAGCGACGTACCGTTCTTCGAGGCTGGCTGGAACTTCAGCGGCGGCGCCGACGTTGGCGTGATGTGGGCGCTTTCCGATGCGGCATCGCTGGGCCTGGAGGTCGGCGCGCGCTACCACGGTGACCTCGATGGCGACGACAGCGCGATCGGCGGGCTTGGCCTGGCCTCGATCAACGACACCGGTTCGCGCACCTCGTTCCCGATCAGCCTGCGCTTCCAGATGAAGTTCTGAGTCCTGCGCCCCGGGGCCCGGATCGGCCGGGTCCCGGGGCGTTCGCGGCGGAACGCGTGGTCAGTCCTGCGCTTGCGCCGCGGCGGGTCCACGCCGGAACAGCCGGTACACCGGCCACGAAACGGCGACCAGCAGCAGGGCGTACAGGCTGTTGCGGGTATCGCTGGCCAGCGACGCGGCGATGAAGGCCAGCGAACCGAGCAGGGCGAGCGCCGGCACCAGCGGGTACAGCGGTACCCGGAACGGCCGCGGCGCCTGCGGCTGCCGCCGGCGCATGACGAAGAAGGTGGCGAAGGTCACCGCGTAGTTGGCCACGAACATGAAGGCCAGCATGGCAACCACGCTGGCGAAGGTGTTGGTCAGGATCAGCCCCAGCGCCAGCGCGATGCTGGCCCACAGCGCGGACACCGGGGTGCCGCCGGCATTCACCCGCTGCAGGATGGCCGGCAGCAGGCAGTCGCGGCTCATCGCGAACGGCACCCGCGACGCCATCAGCACCAGCGCGTTCACGCTGGCGACCAGCGAAAGGACCATCACGATGCGCAGCACGGTGTCGCCGGCCGGGCCGAACATCCGCGCCGCCGCGGTGGCGGCCACGAACGGGTCGCCGGCCATTTCCCGGATCGGGATCACGTGCAGGAACGCGGCGTTCAGCAGCAGGTAGATCGTCATCACCAGCAGCACCCCGCCGATCATCGTGCGCGGGACATCGCGCGCCGGGTCCGCGAGTTCCTCGCTGAAGTAGACCGGCCCGGTCCAGCCGTCATAGGTGTAGATCGCCGATTGCATCGCCACGATCACCGCGCCGACCAATGCCAGCCCCGGCGGCAGCAGCGGCGCCGTGGTGGCCACCGTGGCCGGTGCCTGCGGCTTCGCCAGCAGCAGCGCGAACAGCGCCAGTCCGACCAGCGCCAGCGCCTTGGCCAGGCTGGTCGCCTGCTGGGCGAGGTCGCCGAGACGGATCCCGCGCCACTGCAGCAGGCCAAAGCCGAACACCACGGTGCAGGCGATCGCCTTTTCGCGGCCGGCCAGGGCCGGCACCAGCGGACCTGCGTACTCACCCAGCACGATCGCCACCGCGGCGATGCTGCCGCTGGTCGAAAGCCAGTCGCTCCAGCCCACCACGAACCCGGGATATGGTCCGAGCCCGTGCCGAACCAGCGGATACAACCCGCCGGAGCGCGGACGCATCGCCACCAGTTCCGAAACCGTCAGCGCACCCAACAGGGCATAAAGCGCGCCGGCCACCCACACACCCATGAACCAGGGGACCGAGGGCACCTGCGCGGCGATCTCGCCAGGCGTACGCAGGATGCCCATTCCGATCGTGTTGCCGACCAGCACCGCCAACCCGAAGGCGACGCCGAGGACCTGCAGCAGCTTGCCTGGCGGGTGGCCGGGTTGCGCGTTGTCGGTCATGGAACCCCCGGGTTGCGTTGCGATTGCACGCCAATGCAGCGATGGGTGCCGGGGCAGGGTGCGCCAGTTGCAGCGCCGGCGCCAGCGGCACGCCTGCGCGGCGCGCAGCGGCGCGCCCGCACTGGCCACGCTTGCCCTGGATCCGTGCATCAGCCGCCGCGCGTGGCTAGGATGGCGCATCACTGCACACCATCCGACCATGACCGACCGCCTGCTCCCTGCGTGCCTGCTCGATCCTGCCAGCCTGGGCGCCGCCGGAGCATGCCGCTGATGGCGCGCGCATTGCTGGTGGTGGTGGATTCGCTGGGGATCGGCGGTGCCGCCGATGCCGGGCGCTTCGGCGACACCGGTGCCGACACCTTCGGCCACATCCTGCAGGCGCGGGCGCCGGCGCTGCCGAACCTGCGCGCGCTGGGCCTGCACGCCGCGCACGCGCTGGCGCACGGACGCGCACCGGCGACGGACGAACGCGCGGATCCCGCGTCCACCTGGGCGGCGATGCAGGAACGCTCCACCGGCAAGGACACCACCAGCGGCCATTGGGAAATGTGCGGCGTGCCGGTCGAGTTCGACTGGGGCTACTTCACCGCACCCGAGCACAGCTTCCCGCCGGACTTGCTGGACGCACTGTGCAGCCGCGCCGGGCTGGCCGGCGTGCTTGGAAACTGCCGCGCCTCGGGCACCGAGATCATCGAACGCCTCGGCCGCGAACACCTGGCCAGCGGCAAGCCGATCGTCTACACCTCGGCCGATTCGGTGCTGCAGATCGCCGCGCACGAACAGCACTTCGGCCTGGAGCGGCTGTATGCGACCTGCCGGATCGCGCGCGAACTGGTCGACGATTACCGGATCGCGCGGGTGATCGCGCGGCCGTTCGCGGGCGATGCCGTCGACGGCTTCCGCCGCACCGGCAACCGCCACGACTACTCGGTGCCGCCGACCGCGCCGACCCTGCTGGACGCGCTGGTCGCCGCCGGCCACCAGGTACTGGCGATCGGCAAGGTCTCCGACATCTTCGCCGGCCAGGGCATCAGCCGCGCGATCCCGGCCAGCGGCCTGCCGGCCCTGCTGGACGCGACCGAGGCCACCTTTGCCGACGCGCCTGACGGCAGCCTGGTGTTCGTCAACCTGGTCGATTTCGATTCCGAGTACGGCCACCGCCGCGATGTCGCCGGCTACGCCGCCGCGCTCGAATACTTCGATGCGCGGCTGCCGGCATTGCTGCGGCTGGCGCAGGCCGGCGACCTGGTGCTGCTGACCGCCGACCACGGCAACGACCCGACCTGGCCCGGCTCCGACCACACCCGCGAATGCGTGCCGCTGCTGGCCGTTGGCGGCGGCCTGCGCACCGGCGCCGCCGGCCTGCGCGATGGCTTCGCCGACCTTGGCCAGACCCTGGCCCGCCATTTCGGGCTGCCGCCGCTGCGCCACGGCGTGGCGCTCCCGCTCTCCAGCTGAGGACCACGATGCCGACCCCGCACATCTCCGCCGCGCCCGGCGCCTTTGCCGACACCGTGCTGTTGCCGGGGGATCCGCTGCGCGCCGAGCACATCGCGCGAACCCTGCTGGACGACGCGGTGGAAGTCACCCGCGTGCGTGCGATGGCCGGCTTCACCGGCAGCTGGAACGGCCGGCCGGTCTCGGTGATGGGCACTGGCATGGGCATCCCGTCGTCGTCGATCTACGCCACCGAGCTGGTCCGCGAATACGGCGTCCGCCGGCTGCTGCGGATCGGTACCTGCGGCGCCGTGTCGGAGTCGCTGCGGCTGGGCGACATCGTGCTGGGGCAGGGCGCCTGCACCGATTCCGGGGTCAACCGCAGCCGCTTCCGCGGCATGGATTTCGCCGCGATCGCCGGCTTCGACCTGCTGGCGGCGGTGGCGGCCACCGCGCGCGAGCGCAGGGTGCCGGTGGCGATCGGCAACCTGTTCAGCGCCGACCTGTTCTACCACCCGGAACCGACCCTGGTCGACGCGCTGGATGCGATGGGCGTGCTCGGCATCGAGATGGAAGCGGCCGGGCTGTACGGAATCGCCGCCGAGCACCGGGTGCAGGCACTGGCGGTGTGCGCGGTCTCCGACCACTTGCGCAGCCATGCCAGCTGGTCGCCGCAACAGCGCCAGTGCGGCGTCGACGACATGGTCCGGCTGGTGCTGGATGCGGTGATCGGCGCGCCGCCGCCGGGTGTCGACGCCTGACCGCGGCGTTGGCCGCCAGCGGCACCTGGAAAGCCCCGGTCCTGGACGCCGGACCGGGTCCGGCGCGCAGCGTGCACGGCGCGGCTGGCCGCAAGCGTGCACACTGATGCGGTCCCGCTTCCCGACGCCATGACCGACATGACCGCATCCGAGCCGTCGCCCCCCGTCCGCGAAGACAGCAGCGACTGGGATTCGCGCAGCCACGTGCATGCGCTGGTGATGATGGCGGCGACGGTGGTCGGGCTCTACCTGTGCTACCGGATGGCGGCGCCATTCGTGCCTGCGCTGGCATGGGCGCTGGCACTGGCGATCCTGCTGGCGCCGCTGCAGCGCCGGCTGGAGCCGAAGCTGCGGTCGCCCGGGTTTGCCGCGGGGGTGCTGGTCCTGCTGGTTGGCGTGGTCCTGGTGCTGCCGGCGATGCTGGTCGCCGACCACCTGCTCGACGAAGCCTATCGTGGCGCCGACGCGCTCACCGCGATGGTCGAAACCGGGCAATGGCGGCGCAGCCTGGAGGCGCACCCGCTGCTCGCCCCGGTGGCCGACTGGGTCGAGCGCCAGTTCGACCTGCCGGATACCGTCGACGCGGTCACCTCGTGGCTGACCGGCGCGATGGCCTCGGTGGCGCGCGAGTCGCTGCTGCAGCTGGTCGGCATGGTGCTGACCCTGTACATGCTGTTCTATTTCCTGCGCGACCGGCGCGGCATCCTCGCTGCGATCGAATCGCACTTGCCGCTGGCCAAGGCCGATGCCGCGCGCATGTTCGGCGACATCGACGACACCGTGCACGCGACCGTGTACGGCACCCTGATCGTGGCGATGGTGCAGGGCATCCTCGGCGGGTTGATGTTCTGGTGGCTGGGGCTGCCGGCGCCGTTGCTGTGGGGCGTGCTGATGGGCTTGCTGGCGGTGGTGCCGGTGCTCGGGGCCTTCATCATCTGGATCCCGGCGGCAGTGTTCCTGCTGCTGGACGGCAGCGGCGGAAAGGCCCTGCTGCTCACCGTGTGGAGGTCGGTCGTGGTCGGTGGCATCGACAACGTGCTGTATCCGATGCTGGTGGGCAGGCGCCTGAAGCTGCATACGCTGCTGGCCTTCGTCTCGATCGTCGGTGGCCTGGTGGTGTTCGGGTCGTCGGGATTGATCCTGGGACCGGTGGTGTTCGCCATCACCCGCCTGCTGCTGCAGGTCTGGAACCGGCGCCACGCGGCCTGAGCGCTGCAGGTGCCGGCGGGTGGCCGGCGCGCGCCAGCAGCACCACGCCGGCTGCCGTTTTGGGGACAATGCTCCGCCATCCCGCACGGAATCCACGATGCCTGTCCGACCCCTGTCCGCGAGCGGACGCCTGTACGCCATTGCAGCGTTCGTCGAGGCCCTGACCTGGGCCGGGCTGCTGGTCGGGATGTGGCTGAAGTACGGGGCCAACGTCACCGATGCCGGCGTCTGGCTGTTCGGCCGCCTGCATGGCGCGGCATTCCTGTTCTACATGGTGGCCACCATGATCACCGCCAGCCGCCAGCGCTGGCCGGGCTGGGCGTTGCTGCTGGGCCTGCTGGCGGCGATACCGCCGCTGGTGACGCTGCCGCTGGAGTGGTGGTTCCGGCGCAGGGGCCTGCTCTCGCCGCTCCCGGAGGCGCACCAATGAACGCGCCGGTCCAAGGCCTGCAGGATCCGGCACAGGTGCTGGTGACCGGTGCCAGCAGCGGGATTGGCCTGGCGATGGTGCAGGCGCTGCTGGAGGACGCCGCGGTGGCGCGGGTGTACGCGGTGTCGCGGCGTGGCGGTGCATGCGAGGTGCTGCAGGCGTTGCGGGAACGTCACGGCGAACGGCTGCAGGCGGTCGCCGCCGACCTCACCTGCGACACCGGCCTTGCGGACGTGGCCGCGGCGGCGGCGTCCGGCGGCGCGCTGCACCTGGTGGTCAACTGCGCGGGCATCCTGCATGGCGCAGGACTGCGCCCGGAGAAATCGCTGGCGACGCTGCAGCGGGATGCGCTGGCGCAGGTGTTCGCGCTCAATGCGTTCGCCCCGGTGTTGCTGGCGAAGGCGTTGCTGCCGCTGCTGGGGCCGGGCGCGCCGCGGGTGTTCGCCTCGCTGTCGGCGCGGGTCGGTTCGATCTCCGACAACCGGTTGGGCGGCTGGTATGCCTACCGCGCCTCGAAGGCGGCGCAGAACCAGTTGCTGCGCACGCTGGCGATCGAGTGGCGGCGCACGCATCCGCATGCGACCTGCGTGCTGCTGCATCCGGGCACGGTCGACACCCCGCTGTCGCGACCGTTCCAGGCCAACGTGCCGCCGGCGGCATTGTCCACGCCGGGACACGCCGCGCGCCGCTTGCTGGACGTCATCGCCGGCCTGACCCCGGCCGACAGCGGCCGCTTCATCGCCTGGGACGGCAGCCCGGTGCCATGGTGAGCGCGGCCGCCGCGATCACGCGGTACACCGATGCCGCACTCAGGCGTTATCGTTGGCCAACACCCACCGGAGACTGCCCGTGAACAATCCGCTGAAGCCACGCTATACCCCGGCACTCAGGCGCCTGCACTGGCTGATGGCGATCCTGATCGTGGCCGCCTACCTGCTGATCGAGCAGCGCGGCGTGTTCCCGCGCGGCAGCGCGGAGCGCGCGGCGATGGTGCAGGGCCACTTCTGGGTCGGCATCACCGTGTTCGTGCTGGCCTGGTGGCGGCTGGCCCGGCGCCGGATCGATGGCGCGCCCGGCGTCACCCCGCCGCTGGGGCGGGCGACGGCGATTGTCTCCAAGCTGTTCCACCTGGCGCTGTACGCGTTCTTCCTGGTGATGCCGGTGCTCGGCATGGCCACCGCGTGGACCGATGGCAAGGCGGTGCTGGTCCCGTTCACCGGGATCGCGCTACCGGCGCTGCTGGCCGAGAACGAGGACCTCGCGCACACCCTGGAGGACCTGCACGGCAGCATCGGCGAGGCCTTCTACTGGGTGATCGGTTTGCACGTCCTGGCCGCGCTGTGGCACCACTTCGGTCGCCGCGACGACACCCTGCGCCGGATGCTGTAACCGCGACCTTTCAGCGAACCTCGCGGCGTGCATCCGGCTACCATCCGCGGATGCCGCGCAAACCCGTCGATCCCTCCAGCCTGCCGCCGTGGAAACGCAAGTCGCCACCCGGCAAGTCGCGCCCGCTGAGTGCCGTGCAGGTCGAGGCGGCACGGCGCCGGGCGGCGCAGGCGGGGCGTCGCTATCCGAACCTGGTCGACAACATGTGGGCGGCCCGCCACGTGCCGCGCGGCGATGCGGTCGCGTGTTCCGGCGAGGACGAGTAGGGGCTAGTCCCGCGCCGCGGCCGCCAGGCGGTTGATCCCGTCGTTTTCGACCACCGCCGGTGCATCGGCCATCGCGGCCAGCACCAGCATCGCGCGGCCGACCGCCGCGGTGCTGGTCACGACGCCCGGCAGCAGGCGCACGCCCAGTCCCAACAATGGAGCGCCCAGCGCATACAGCGGGCGCATCCAGGCATGCGGGCTGCGCTCGCCATGGGCGGGCTGGATGCCGCCGGGGCGCAGCATCACGGTGGTGATCGGCAGCGCCCGCAGGGCAGCCTCGGCCTCGCCCTTGACCCGCAGCGGCATCAGGCGGCTACCCGGGTTGGCGTGCGCGCCGGACACGTACAGGAACCGCCCGCCCGGATTCCGCTCGGCGAACACGCGCGCCACCTGCAGGGTCAGCGCCACGGTGACGTGGCGGTACTCGGCTTCCGGCGTGCCCAGCGGCGGCGCGCCTGCGCAGTAGAAACAGGCGTCCCACGGCGCCAGCCGGCCGGCCACGCCGTCCAGCGCGTCGAAGCGCTCGACCTGCAGGTCCTCCACCCGCGGGTCGTCGTTGCCGGTGCCGCGCCTGCCGAGCACGCCGACCCGCGTCACCCGCGGATCCGCGAGTACCTCGCGCAGCACGCCCTGTCCGACCAGTCCGGTGGCGCCCGTCATCAGGATGCGCATGGTGGTGCCCGTGGGGTGGGAATCGCTGCGAGTGTACCCGCGCGCTGCGTTGATGCCGTGGTGCCGGGGCGTGCACGGATTGATCGCGGTCAATGTCGCCCGCCCGCGGCGGTGCCACCCTGCGCGGACCCAATGGAGGAAACACCATGAAGGCGAACGTGGGCGGCATCGACAGATGGATCCGGATCGTGCTCGGGTTGGCGTTGATCGCGTGGGCGGCGACCGGTGGGCCGGCGTGGGCGTGGATAGGTGCAGTGCCGCTGGCCACCGGCGTCTTCAATTTCTGCCTGCTGTATCGCTTGCTGGGCATCAACACCTGCCATCGTTGACGCGGCTTCCACCGGGCCACGGCACCGGGGCCCGGCGGTAACGGCTTCGCCTGCGCTTCACGCAAGCCCCATCCGCCGCTCACCGGCGGCGCGGACACTGCCGCCTCACGCACCAGCGCAGGGACAGGGCAATGACAGGTGGATTGGCGATCGAAAAGGGACCGCGCGGGAACCGGCTGCGGCCGTTCGTCTGGGGCGCGGCCGCATGCCTGCTGTTGCTGCCGGCGGTGGCGATGCAGTGGTTCCCGGCGAGCGAAGTGAATTGGACGGCCCTCGACTTCATCGCGATGGGCGTGCTGCTGGCCATCCTGTGCGGCCTCTATGAGCTGGGCGCGTGGATGAGCGACAACATCGCCTACCGCGCGGGCTTCGGGCTGGCGGCACTGACCGGCTTCCTGACCATCTGGGTCAACCTGGCGGTGGGGATGCTGGGTGACGAGGACGGCACCATCAACCTGGTGTTCGCCGGGGTGCTGTTCATCGCCACCGCCGGCGCCCTGATCGCCGGGCTCAGGCCGCGCGGGATGGCGCTGGCGATGCTCGCGGCGGCGATCGCGCAGCTGGCGGCGGTGGGCGTGGCGCTGGCGATGGGTGGATACGACGCACGCGAGCTCACCTTCACCGCCATGTTCGGGTTGCCGTGGCTGGCGTCGGCGGCGCTGTTCCGCGAGGCGGCCGCGGACGCACGGGGACTGCCAGGGGCCTGCTGAGCGCAGGCTCGCGCCGCGGGCCTCGATTCGCCGGGCGTGTTTCCGGGACAATGGGCCGCTCCCGTTCGAGTCCGCCTACCCGACATGCTCGCGCTGCGCCTGGTCCTGCTGTTCCTGCTGATCGCCGCCAATACGCTCCTGCACGTACCGCCGCTGCTGGTGGTGGCGCTGTTCAAGGCGGTGTTGCCGTTCCAGCGCGTGCGGGTGGCGAGCAATCCGGTGCTGACCGGATTGGCGGAAAGCTGGATCGGGGTGAACAGCTGGATGTGGGATCGTTTCACCGGCACCCGCCTGCAGCTGGACGAAGGTGTGGCGCTGCAGGCCAATGGCCATTACCTGGTGCTGGCCAACCACCAGAGCTGGGTCGACATCCTGGTATTGCAGAAGGTGTTCAACCGGCGCATCCCGCTGCTGCGCTTCTTCCTGAAGCGCCAGCTGTTCTGGGTACCGTTGCTGGGGCTGGCGTGGTGGGCGCTGGACTTCCCGTTCATGGGTCGCTACACGCCGAAGCAGGTCGCGCGCCGCCCCGAACTGGCCCGGCGCGACATCGAGGCGACCCGCCGCGCCTGCGGGAAATTCAGCGCGATCCCGGTTTCGATCATGAACTTCGTCGAAGGCACCCGCTTCACCGTCGCCAAGCATGCGGCGCAGGGGGCGCCCTACCAGCACCTGCTGAAGCCGAAATCGGGTGGCGTGGCGTTCGTGCTGGATGCGATGGGCGCGGGCCTGCACGCGATCCTCGACGTGACCATCGTCTACCCTGCCGGCCGCCCATCGCTGCTGGACCTGCTGGCAAACCGCATCCCGGCGGTACATGTGCAGGTGCGCCAGCGCGAGATCCCGCCAGCGCTGATCCACGGGGACTACCAGGGCGACCGCGGGTTCCGCGCCGGGTTCCAGCAATGGATCAACGGCATCTGGCGGGAGAAGGACGCGGACGTCGCGACCATGCTTGCAGGCAGATCCCACCGGGCCTGAAGGCGCGACCCGCGGCGCCCGCATTGAAGGCGGTGCGCTGTTGCGCGCAGCGGATCAGCGCCGCGGTTTGGCCGGGGCCGGGGGTGGCGAGCCGTCGTCGCCGTCGATCTTCTTCAACGAACGGGTCACCCCAAGCACTTCGATCTTGCCGCCGGCCTTGTGGAATGCATCGAGGTCGGCGGCGATGCGCTCGTGGGTCATGCCGGGATTCTTGGCGGCGGGACGCGGCGAGAACAGGTGGCTGGTCTTGGAGGGCGGCACCTGGGGCGCGGCGGGCGTCGCGGGAGGCGGCGCAGGCTTCTTCGGGCGGGGCATGTGGTCGTCCTTTCAGTAAAGCGTGAGCGGGATGCCGCGGGCGTTGCGGTCGGCGTAGTCGGCGCGAACGTCGCGGCAGTACGGTCCCCCCATCGGGAACTTTCGGCAGATCGTGGGGCGCAGTTCGTAGATCGAGCAGCACATCCGCGCCTGGTCGATCGCCACGCACCAGCCATCCTCGTCGCGGGCCATGACTTCGACGCCATGCTCGTTGCGGGCGGTGAAGCGCAGCGGCACGTCGTCTTCGGGCATCAGCACCACGGTCAGGCGGCAGCAGACGGCATCGCAGCGATCGCAGTGCGGGGCTTCGGTGGGCGTCGCGGAGGCCGTCACGCGACGATCCGTCGCCGGCAATGCAGCAGGCACCCGCAAGGCCGGACCCGGCCGGACCCGCTCCGATGCGCCAGAAGGATGCCGAGGCGCGCACGCCGTCCATCGGGGTCGGCGAACCGCCTGGTGTCGTTGCGCAAGCGCAGGCGATCGCGATGTCCGTCGATGGGATGCTCGGTCTCGCGGATCGGGTAACCCGGCATGGGCGCTCCGGAGGGGCGTCGCCCCCGGCAGGGGTGGTGACGCGTGGGGGGAGGCGCAGCGAGCGACGATGGAGGCGGGTCGGACGGACGCACGTGGCAACGCAGTGCCGGCCCATCCTACGCGATAAGGCCGGGCCGCGCCCCGCCGGCGACGTGCCGCGCAGGCGCGCGCGCAAGGCGCATACTCGGGCGCCAGGTGGAGCACCGCATGTCCCAGCACCAGATCGCCCTGTTCACGTTCACGCTTGGGAATACCGAAAGCATCAGCCCGGTGGCACTGCGCGACCTGTGGGTGCGTGCGGCCGGCATCGGCAATGTCAGCGTGGGCCGCAAGTCGCCGCACGGCAGCTACCGCGACCGCCCGACCTACATGCTGTACGCACCGCAAAGCCTGGGCAACCTGCGCGACGTGGAGCTGCGCCTGCGCAAGCTGCTCGAGGATGCGCACCTGAACGCATCGCTGACGCCGCTGCACGCCTGAGCCGCGGCAACCGGGCTTGCGCGGTGGCGATGGCGGCTGCGCGGGCCGGGTTCGGGGCCGGTACGGCCGGCCGCCGGGATCAGAAGCGGTCGCCCACCGGCAGGTAGCGCCACTGGCCCACCGGCATCTTCGCCAGCGATACCTTGCCGATGCGCAGGCGGCGGATCGCCACCACGTCCAGCCCCACCTGCTTGCACATGTCGCGAAGTTGCCCGCCCTGCACGCCCTTCAGGGCGAAGCGCAGGCGGACTTCGTTCTGCCAGCTGACCTTGCACGGCGGCAGCGGGCGGCCGTTGTAGTGCAGGCCATGGTTGAGCTTGCGCAGTCCGTAAGGGGCGATCTCGCCACTGACCTCGACCACGAATTCCTGTTCGATCAGGTCCTGGTCCTCGGTCAGGCGCCGCCAGATGCGGCCGTCCTGGGTCAGCACCATCAGGCCACTGGCGTCGCGATCCAGCGGTACCAGCGGGGTCAGCCGCTGGAAATGGCGCTCCAGCAGGCGCACACCCGAGGGGTCCTCGGTCCAGTGCGTCTCCGGCGCCACCAGCGCCGTGGCCGGGTTGGCGCCGCTGATGGTGTCGAAGCCGGCCGGCTTGTGCAGCAGCAGGGTGGCCGGTTCCACCGCTTCCAGCAGCGCGTCCGCGTCGATGCTGACTGCTTCATCGGTCACCAGCAGGTGCGGGATTTCCACCACGCGCCCATCCACGCGCACCCAGCCGCACTTGATGTATTGCTCGGCGGCGATCCGCGAGCAACGCGCGAGTTCGGCCACGCGCTTGGCCAGTCGGACCGGTTCGGACATCGGGCAGGGCCTCGAAAGGGGACATGCAGTGTATAGATCAGGCACTCTGTCGCCCCGGATTTGCGCCGTGCGCCCGCGACGCGCGCGCGGCGGCCGGGCCTCCCCACCTTCCGAGATGCCATGAAAACCCCTTCGGGCCTGCAGCCGCTGATCGACGACGGCGTCATCGACGAGGTCATGCGTCCGCTGAAAAGCGGCAAGGAAGCCGCCGTCTACGTGGTTCGCGCCGGCAACGAGGTGCGTTGCGCGAAGGTCTACAAGGACATGGCGCAGCGCAGCTTCCAGCAGCGCGTGCAGTACCAGGAGGGGCGCAAGGTGCGTGGCAGCCGCGAGGCGCGCGCGATCGGCAAGGCCAGCAAGTACGGCCGCAAGCAGCAGGAGGCCGCCTGGAAGAACACCGAGGTGGATGCGCTGTACCAGTTGCGCGACGCCGGGGTGCGGGTGCCGGAACCGTTCGGTTACTTCCACGGCGTGCTGGTGATGGAACTGGTGGTCGATGCCGACGGCCATTCCGCGCCGCGGCTGGGCGAGGTCGAACTGTCGCCGGAGCAGGCGCGCGGCTTCCACCGGTTCCTGGTGCGGCAGGTGATCAGGATGCTGTGCGTGGGCCTGATCCACGGCGACCTGTCCGAATACAACGTGCTGGTCGCGCCGGATGGTCCGGTGATCATCGATTTCCCGCAGGTGGTGAGCGCCGCCGGCAACAACGCCGCGCGCACGATGCTGCTGCGCGACGTCAACAACCTCACCGCCAGCCTCGGCGGATGGGCCCCGGAACTGCTGGAAACCTGGTACGGCGAGGAGATGTGGGCGCTGTTCGAGGCCGGCGAGTTGCATCCGGACAGCGAACTCACCGGCGCGTTCGTGCATGACGAATCCACGCCGGACATCGACGGCGTGCGGCATGCGATCAACGATGCGCGCGAGGAAGCACTGATCCGCCAGCAGGGACGCGAAGCAGCGGCGCAGGACGATTGAGCCTGCGATCGACGGTCGCGGTCAGCGCCGCGTTGCCAATACGCCGTCCAGCGCCGGCCCGGCCCTGAAGCCCGACTTTTCCAGCCGCCTGGCGACCTCGCGCGGCAGGTCGCGTCCGCTGGTGAGCCTGTTGGGGGTGCCGGTGTAGTGGAACAGGCGGCCACCGCGCTTGATCACCCGCGCAAGCTGGTCGTAGAAGGCCTGCGAATACAGTTCGCCGGCGATGCCGAAGCGTGGCGGGTCGTGCAGCACCGCATCGAAGCCGGCATCGGGCAAGGCCACGATCGCCTTCGAAACGTCGGCGTGCGCCAGTTGCAGGCGACCGCCGCTGGTTGCGGGATCCGGCGACCACGGGTTCAGCGCGCGCAGCCACAGCACGTCCTCGTTCTTCTCGAACGACTGGATCGATGCCACCCCGGCATCCAGGCAACACGCGGCGAAGTAGCCCAGACCGCCGCAGGTGTCCAGCACGCGCATGCCGGCGGGCTGCACCAGCGCGACCTTGCGGCGCGCATCGTCGACCGGTGATTCCTTCGAGGTCGGCAGCATCTTGATGCCGTCGATCTCGAAGGTCGGGGCATCCCATTCGGTCGGCACCAGCTTGATCAGCGAACCCGCGTAGCGCGAAACGGCCGCGAAGCCGTCGCCATCCCACCAGTAGATGGTGCGCTCCTTCAGCGTGCCCGGATACGGATAGTGCTGGCCGCGCCATTCCCAACCATCGGCGAGCAGTGCGGCCGCTGCGCTGCTGCGCCCGAGGTCGAGCGAGCCCGACCACGCGGGTTCGCCGGCATCGCGCGCGGCGAGCAGGCCGTCGGCGGCGGGTTTGGTCAGGAGCGGGCCGTGGTAGCGCATGCGTGGATTATCGGCTGGTTCACCTGCGCGCGGCTTGCACGGGGAGGCGCGCGACCCCGGCAGCTGCGAAAATGCACCCGGACCAATCGCCGGGACAGAGCCGATGAACGCAGTCAATTCCTTTCCGATCGGGATTCCCGGCCAGCCTTGGGGCGCGACCGAGAAGGCCGAATGGCGTGCGCGCCAGCGCAGGCAACGCAGCTACGCGGACGAGGTGGTGGCTAAGATCGACGCCCTGCGTGGGCGCTTCGATGTCTCGCAGTACGGCGAACTCGACTATGCGGCGGACGGCCGCTATCCGCTGTTCGCAATCCGCAGCCGCGATTGGGATGAAGCGCTGCCGGTGGTGCTGGTGACCGGCGGCGTGCATGGCTACGAGACCAGCGGCGTGCATGGTGCGTTGCAGTTCGTGGACCGGCATGCGGCGGAGTTCGCCGGCAGGGTCAACCTGCTGGTGGCGCCGTGCGTGAGCCCGTGGGCGTACGAGCGCATCCATCGCTGGAACCCGGATGCGCTGGACCCGAACCGCAACTTCAAGGCGGCCAGCCCGGCCGGCGAATCGGCGGCGTTGATGGACTTGGTTGAACCGCTGCTGGGCCGCTTCCTGGTGCATGTCGACCTGCACGAAACCACCGACAGCGACGAATCCGAGTTCCGCCCGGCGCTGGCCGCGCGCGATGGCAAGCCCCACGAGCCGGGCACGATCCCCGACGGCTTCTACCTGGTCGACGACAGCGGGAATCCGCAGCCGGGCTTCCAGCAGGCGATGATCGGGGCGGTTGCCAAGGTGACCCATATCGCCCCGGCGGATGCGGACGGTACCATCATCGGTTCGAAGGTGGTCGCGCCTGGCGTCATCGAGTATCCGGTCGGGTCGCTGGGGCTGTGCGCCGGCATCACCGGTGCGCGTTTCACCACCACCACCGAGGTGTATCCGGATAGCCCGCGCGCCACCCCGCAGCAATGCAACGACGCGCAGGCGGCGGCGGTGTGCGCCGGGATCGGGTTCGCGCTTGCCGGCGGCTGACCGCGGCGGCGACCCGCCGGTGCGCTTCAGGCGGCCGGCGGGTGCCGGGCCGGCAATGACGGGCACCACCACCTCTGCTTAAATGCGCGCTCGCCAGACCCAGGACTGCCATGAATTCCCGATTGCCCGATTTCCAGCTTGCGCTTGCGCATGCGCGCAGCGGACAACGCGCGCATGCCGAGCATGTGTGCCGCGGCCTGCTGGAGGCGAATCCACGCGACGTGGATGCGCTGGAACTGCTTGGCGTACTGGCGATGGAGCGCGGTTCCTCAGCGGAGTCGCTGGCCCTGTTGCAGCAGGCCATGCTGGTCGATCCTTCGCGCCCGGGCGTGCATTTCGCGCATGGCAATGCGGCGCTGGCGATGGCGAGGCACAAGGAGGCGCTGGCGAGTTACGAGCGCGTGCTGCAATTGGCACCCGGATCGGTGGATGCCATGCGCAGGCGCGCAGACACGCTGTTGCTGCTCGGTCGCGCCGATGAGGCGGCGCGCGGCTACCAGTCGGCGCTCGAGGCCAACCCGGGGCAGCCGGACGTGGCCCTGCAACTGGGTGGTGCCCTGCTGCAGGCGGGCCGTGCCGCGCATGCGCGGGAAGCCTTCGAGTGGTTGCTGGCGCGTTGGCCTGACGACGTGCGTGCATGGGTGAACCATGGCAATGCCCTGTTCGCGCTCGGCGAGTTCGACCAGGCGCTTGCGAGCTACGAACGTGCGATCGGCCTGGCCCCGCGATTGGCGGAAGCGCACGACAACCGTGGCATGGCCTTGCTGGCGCTCGGCCGCGCGGAGGAGGCGATCGCCAGCCATGGTGCGGCGATTGAGTTCGCTCCCGGTTTCGCGCCAGCCTGGTACCGACGGGCGATGGCGACCCGGGCGACCGGTCGCCATGCGGAAGCCCTGCCGGATGCGGAGCACGCGCTCGCGCTTGCGCCCGGGGATGCCCTGGCCTGGAATGCACGTGGCGTCGTGCGCAATGACCTGGGCCAGTACGCCGCCGCGCTCGACGACTTTCGCCAGGCGATCCGGATCGCCCCGGGCATGGTCGAGGCGTGGAACAACGCCGGCAACGCCCTGCACGACCTCGGGCGCTTCGACGAGGCGATCGCCCACTTCGAGCGTGCGCTGTCGATGCGACCGGATTATCCCGAGGCGCTCAGCAACCGCGGCCTGTCGCTGCAGGAGCTTTCGCGGTACGGCGAGGCGCGGGCCGCGTTCGACGCTGCGATCGCCGCGCGTCCCGACTTTGCCGAAGCCCTCAAGCGTCGCGCCGGGCTGCGCCTGTTGCAGGGCGACTTCGATGGCGGCTGGCGGGACTATGGAGCGAGCCTCGCAACGCGGCCGGCCGTGGCCGGCGGCCGGCACGGGCTCCCGGCCTGGAACGGCGAGTCGCTGCGCGGCAAGTCGATCCTGCTGACGGAGCCGAACGGGTTCGGTGACGTGTTCCAGTACTGGCGCTTCGTGCCCCGGCTGCTGGAGATGGAGGCGCAGGTCACGTTCCTCGGCGACCCCCGACTGTTTCGCCTGCTTGGTTCAGGCGGGCTTGCAGTCACCTTCATCGGCTCCATCGATGAAGCCGGGCAGGGATTCGACTTCCATTGCGAGTTGTGGAGCCTGCCGCGGGTGATGCATGTGGACCCGTTCGGATTGCCGGCGCCGGCGCCGTGGCTGTTCGCTGAACCGCAGCGCAGCGGCCAGTGGCGGCACCTGCTGCGCCCGGGCGCCTTCAACATCGGCATCGCCTGGCAAGGCAAGCCTGGCCGCAAGATCGACAGTGGCCGCTCGATCCCCCTGCGCGAATTCGTCGCCCTGGCCGGACTGCCGGACGTGCAGCTGCTCAGCCTTCAGCGTGGAGAAGGCCTGGAGCAGTTGCATGCACTTGCGGGCGAGATGTCGATCGTCGATCCCGGCCCGCTTTTCGATACCGGCGAAGACGCATTCCTCGATACGGCGGCATTGGTGCAGGAACTGGACCTGGTCGTCTGCTCGGACAGCGCGATCGCACACCTGGCCGGAGCGCTGGGCCGGCCGGCATGGATCGCGTTGAAGCACGTGCCGGAGTGGCGCTGGCTGCTCGATCGCGGCGACTCGCCCTGGTATCCGGGTGCCCGCCTGTTCCGGCAACAGCGACGCGGCGATTGGGCGGGCGTCTTCGCACAGATGCGCGAGGCCCTTGCCGCGCGCGGCTGATCTTTCCGGCGCCGGCCAGCGGCCGCGTCGAAGCGCGGGTTGCGCTCAAACCACGGTCGCAAGCCGGGCCAGGTGCCGCGGGCGCAAGAAGACGCCCGGCGCGATGGCCGGGCGTCGAAAGGTCGAACCGGTTGCTCAGTAGTGCTGGAAGCCCAGGATCGCGGCGAGGACGACCGGCAGGATGATGGCCAGGCCGTTGTCGTAGCGTCCGTACTGGTAGCGACCGTAGTAGCCGTCGCGATAACCGCGCTCGAAGCCCTGGCGGAAGTAGTAGCGGTAGTCGTTGCGGTTCACGTAGTAGCCGTTGTAGCCGAAGGTGCCGTCGATGTAGCCGTAGTTGTTGCGGTAGTCGAAGCGCCAGCGGTCCATGCGGTCGGCGCGGCCCGCGTAGTAGCCTTCCTGGTAGCCATCGCGCACGGCCTGGCGCAGCAGGTTGGCGCCGTACTGGTTGGTGCTGTACCAGTTGCCGCCATAGCCGTAGCGGTAGCTTGCGGCGGTGTAGTAGTACGGGTCGCTGTAGTAGTCGTATCGCGAGGCATTCCAGCGCGACTGCTGCGCCAGCCAGCGACGGTAGTAGTCCTGCTGGTAGCGGTACTGGGCGTTGCGGCGCTGCCGCTCCAGTTCGCGCACGCGCTGCTCGAGCTGCGAGCGGCGCGCGGATTCGTGGCGTTGCCATTCGATCGCCTGGCGGCGCTGCTGTTCGATCCGGTGCTGCTGCTCGCGCGAAGAGCGGCCGTCGCGGTTCCCGCGGTCGCCATCGTGGCGGCGGCCGTCGTTGCCATCCCGCCACGCCTCGCGGTTGCGCGCTTCGGCGATGACGCGCTCGCGTGCGCCCGACTGCGCGGGCTGGCGGCGCTGCTCGTCGGCGTGGTGTTCGGCCTGGACGGGTTGTTCCGGCTGGCGCTGGATCGCCTCGCGACGCTGCTCGGCGATGCGCCGGCTGGCATCCTCGCGCTGGCCGACCTGCTCGGCGACCTGCTGGCGGCGGTCGGCGGCGCGCGCGGCGTCGGCATCGCCAAACCGGGTCGGGCCCTCGGCCTGGTCCCGGCGCTGCTGCTCGATCCGCTGGCCCATCCGTCCGCGCTGGCCGATCTGTTCGATGTCCAGCGCATCACGCCTTTGCTGCTGTTCTTGCTGCGCGGAATCACCCCAGTGCTCGTGGCGTTCCGGCGCGGGGGCGCTTGCCTGCGGCGCCTGCGCGGGCTCGGCCTGGCGCTGCTGCCTGCGCTGTTCGTATTGCTGCTTGCGCGTGGCGCGGAGATCGTCGCTGTCGTCATCGCCGCCACGCTGTTGCGCGCTGGCGGGTGCGATGCCGCCGACCGCGAGCAACGTGCCCAGCAGTGCGGTGGCCAGGGTGCGGATGGCGGGAAGGCGGTTCATCTCGTGGTCTCCTCGTGGCGCGACCGATTCGCGCCCGATGCGTGCAGTTGGCGGCTGCATGGATGAATCGCCGCTGAGATTTTCCGGCACCGGGCGGCCACCGCGGATTCCCGCAAGCCTTCATTCAGATTGCGGGCACCGGCGGTCGTGACCAACGACAGGCTCGCGGCCTGCCTGCACGTGCGAAAGTCCCGGTCCGACCACAGGAATCGCCTGCATGCTTCCCGTCCAGCGACTGCTTGCGCACGCCTTGTGGCTGTCGTCCGCGGCCTTCGCCGTGCAGGCCGGACAGCCCGCGTTGACCGCCACCACCTCTGCCACCGGGCTGCCGCGCGCGTCGGGCCAGGAGGTGCTGGTGTTCGAGCGCGCCGAGCTTTCGTTCAGGGTCGATCCCGCCCGCAGATGGCTGGATGGCGACGCAACGCTGACCTTTGTTTCCGGCGGCACCGTCGATGCGCTGTTCGTGGACCTGGACCGCAACTACCGGATCGCATCGGTCGAGGTGGATGGCCAGGCGGTCGCCGCGGGCCGCTGGAGTAACCCCGAGGGGCGGATGCGCGTGGACCTGCCGCGGCCGCTGGCGGCTGGCGAACGCGCCACCCTGCGCATCCGCTACGCCGGCCAGCCGCACGTGGCGAACAAGGCCCCGTGGGATGGCGGGTTCGTCTGGGCCAACGCACCGACCGGCGAGCCGTGGGTCGCCACCGCGGTGCAGGGCGAAGGCTGCGACCTGCTGTGGCCGTGCATCGATCACCCGCTGGGCGAGCCGCAGGAAGTGGTGCAGCACATCACCGTGCCGAGCCCGCTGGTGGCCGCCGGCAACGGCATCGCCGAGGGCATGGACGAACGCGACGGCTGGCGCACCTGGCACTGGCGCGCGAAGCATCCGAACACCTACGCCATCGCCCTCAACATCGGCCCGTATGAGTTGCTGCAGGGCGACTACTCATCGCGATACGGCAACACGATTCCGTTGCGCTTCTGGTACCTGAAGGGCAACAAGGCGAAGGCGGAAGGCCTGTTCGCCGAACTCACGCCGATGCTCGACTTCTTCGAGGAGATGATCGGCCCGTTT
>Ga0209477_1000744_pt1 | contig 20344 bp, 13 predicted proteins | sample KloWWTupernatant_FD_187180 | JGI IMG/M metagenome (GOLD analysis project Ga0209477, IMG submission 187180) | Active sludge microbial communities from Klosterneuburg, Austria, studying microevolution and ecology of nitrifiers - Klosterneuburg... | ecosystem: Engineered > WWTP > Aerobic digester >... | reverse complement strand
AAGTCTTGAGCGTGGCGTCGATGGAATCGCTGTTGCTTTTCGGCATCGCAGCGTTCTATCTGATAGACACTTCAATGCTGCTGTATCGAGATGAGGTTGTGTTCGTAAAATCCGGCGCTCACTGGCGCGCGCCAGTGGGCACTGGGTTCATGCTTGCAGGGCGGTATCCCGCATTGCCAGGGTTGCTCGTGCCAGGGGCACCCATATTCCGTTCAGTTTGGTGTGCACCTGCAACCGCCAATCAACCAAGTACTGAATTACTTTTGCAGATCCTGCGCCCCTTGCGATGGCCGGCGCGATTTATCGCACTACTGTTGTTCCTAGTGCTGCCATTGGCACTGCTGGTGAACATGGGGCCACAACAGATGCTCGCGTTGCTGTGCCTGCTGTATGTGACCTCATCGCTTTCTGTCGCGTATGTGGCGCGTCGCCGTTTCGTGCTGGGCCTGTCGCGCAAAGACGTCATCGCGATAGCTTTCGATGTGATCGCCTGCCCGCCATTCGCGATCAACCTCGTCAGGCGGGTGACGCTGCGCTGCGGGTTGACAGTTTCGGCTGACCAATTCGCTGTGGCAGTTCTTAATGCAAGCGCCCACGCGAAATTGGTGCGCTTACTGGAAGCACGAAGCGATGCTATGCCGGAACAAGACAATAGTAATGTGGATCTAAATCGAAGCGATGACGCTCATGAATCGTCTGGTAGGGAGGCTCCATGACCTTCTATGAAGGACTGGTGATCGCGAGCGGCCTAGCTATCGGGTATTGGCTGGTCTCTGTTTTTACCAAGTCTCCTATTGAGCATGTTGAGGCTGCCGATACTGAATCAGACGATTCCGGCACCTCAGAACAGGCTACGTCATGGCATGAGGTTCTCGGCGTGTCCCAATGGGCTACGCAGGAGGAAGTCACTGCAGCCTATCGCGAGAAAATCCAGCAGTACCATCCAGATAAGGTCGCAAAAATGGGGCCGGAAATCCGCGCGCTTGCCGAGCTCAAGGCCACGCAGATCAATGAGGCCTACCGGCACGCCAAACAGCGAAGCTGATCGAGGCAAACGAAAACCAACCCATATTCACCATGATTTCCTGCAGCGGTGGAAGGTCCTACTGCAGCAACGACCGCAGCATCCACGCATTCTTTTCGTGGATGTTCAGGCGCTGGGTCATCAGGTCCACGGTGGGGTCGTCGCCGGCCTTGTCGGCGGTGGCCAGCACCTTGCGCGCGGTGCGGCACACGGCTTCGTTGCCGACCACCAGCTGGCGCACCATCTCGCGCCAGTCGGCGGAGTCGCCCAGGCCGGGTTCTTCGGGGATCGAACTCAGGCGGACGAACTCCGCGTATGAACCCGGCGCCTTGAAGCCGAGTGCGCGGATGCGTTCGGCGATTTCGTCCAGCGCGGTCCATTGCTCGGTGTACTGGCCCTCGAACATCACGTGCAGGCTGTTGAACATCGGCCCGGTGATGTTCCAGTGGAAGTTGTGGGTCTTCAGGTACAGGGTGTAGGCATCGGCCAGGAAATGCGACAGGCCGTCCGCGACCTTGCGGCGGTCGCCGGTGGAAATGCCGATGTCGATGCCCGGCGCGCCGTCGGCGTGCGCGGTGGGCAGCGGCTTGTCGGCCTTGGGGGCGGGCTTGGCGGTGGACTTGGGGGCGGACTTCTTCTTGGCCATGGCGATGTTCCCTTGGTGGTTGCGGCGACAATAGCGGGATGCGGCGTTGCCGTGTGATCAACGTTACCTGGCACGGCCATCGATGCAAGCTACCGAAAACAACGGAAAGACCGCGTCAAGGCAGGCCCGGCGCGCCATCGACGGCGCGTTGAGCAAGGACCGCGGCCGGCTGCTGGCGCTGTGGTCGAAGTGGAACGCAAAGCCAGACGACCCGGCCCTGCGCGAGGGCTTCGCGGCGAAGCTGCAGGCGTCGGTGGCGGAACGCGCGCGCCGTGCAGCTGCCCTGCCTGCGGCCAGCGTGGATACGACGTTGCCGATCGCCGCGCACGCCGACGAGATCGTCGCCCTGATCCGCGCCCACCAGGTGGTGGTGGTCGCCGGCGAAACCGGCAGCGGCAAGACCACCCAGCTGCCCAAGCTGTGCCTGCTGGCCGGGCGCGGCGCGGCGGGCATGGTCGGCTGTACCCAGCCGCGCCGGATCGCCGCGCGCTCGGTGGCGCGGCGCGTCGCCGAGGAGCTGCAGGTGCCGCTGGGTGGCGCGGTCGGCTTCCAGGTGCGCTTCAACGACGCGGTCGGCGAGCAGACCGCGATCAAGTTCATGACCGACGGCATCCTGCTGGCGGAAATCCAGACCGACCGCTGGCTGTCGAAGTACGACACCCTGATCATCGACGAGGCGCACGAGCGCAGCCTCAACATCGACTTCCTGCTGGGCTACCTGAAGCAGCTGTTGCCGAAGCGGCCCGACCTGAAGCTGATCGTCACCTCGGCGACCATCGATACCGCGCGCTTCGCCGAACACTTCGGCGGTGCGCCGGTGGTCGGCGTGGAGGGACGCGGGTTTCCGGTGGAAATGCGTTATCGCCCGCTGGGTGAGCCGGCGCGTGCCGGCGGACAACTTGTCCGCCGCACCGGCGAACGCCCGGCCACGGATGGCCGGGCAGGGCGATCCGAAGGCGGCGAAGTTTCGCCACGGATGGCAGCGGAATCGTTGGAAGGAGCGGGCGAGCGCACGATCGTCGATGGCATCGTCGCCGCCTGCGACGAGATCATGCGCGACAGGGGCATCGGCGACACCCTGATATTCCTGCCCGGCGAACGCGAGATCCGCGACGCCCACCAGGCGCTGGAGAAGCGCAAATACCGCCACACCGAAGTGCTGCCGCTGTACGCGCGGCTGTCGGCGAAGGACCAGGACCGCGTGTTCCAGCCCGGCCCGCAGCGGCGCATCGTGCTGGCTACCAACGTGGCCGAGACCTCGCTGACGGTGCCGCGCATCCATTACGTCATCGATCCCGGCGTGGCCCGGGTCAAGCGCTACAGCCCGCGCCAGAAGCTGGACCGCCTGCACATCGAGGATGTTTCGCAGGCCAGCGCCAACCAGCGCGCCGGCCGCTGCGGGCGGATCGCGCCCGGCACCTGCTTCCGGCTGTACTCGGAGGCGGACTACGCCTCGCGGCCCGAATTCACCGACCCGGAAATCCGCCGCGCCGCGCTGGCCGGGGTGATCCTGCGGATGCTGTCGCTGGGGCTGGGCAGCATTGAAGACTTCCCGTTCCTGGAGCCGCCCGATTCGCGCGCCGTTGCCGACGGCTGGCAGCAGCTGAACGAACTCGGTGCGGTCGATGCCAACCGCAAGCTCACCGCCATCGGCAAGGCGATGGCGAAGCTGCCGGTGGACGTGAAGCTGGCGCGCATGCTGGTGGCCGCGCAGGTGCACGGCGTGCTGCGCGAGATGCTGGTGATCGCCAGTTTCCTCGGCATCCAGGACCCGCGCGAGCGCCCTGCCGACGCCCGCGGCGCCGCCGATGCCGCGCACGCGCAGTTCGCCGATGCAAAGTCGGAATTCATCGGCATCCTCAAGCTGTGGCAGGCCTATCGCGAAGCGCACGAGGACATGACCCAGTCGCAGCTGCGCAAATGGGCCGACAAGCATTTCCTCGGCTTCCTGCGCCTGCGCGAATGGTGGGAATTGCATCGACAGTTGAAGCTGCAGTGCGATGAGCTGGGCTGGCAGCAGAACGATGAACCAGGTGGCTTTGCTGAACTGCATCGCGCGCTGATCGCCGGCTTGCCCACCCAGATCGGCAATCGTGGTGACAAGGGTCTCTACGACGGCCCGCGCGGGCGCAAGTTCCAGCTGTTCCCCGGCTCAAGGCTGGCGTCGAAGCCGCCACCGTGGGTGCTGTCGGCCAACCTGCTGGACACCGAGAAAGTCTGGGCGATCACCAACGCCGGCATCGAACCGGACTGGGTGATCGCCGAGCTGCCGCACCTGCTGGCGCGCCGCCACCACGATCCGCACTGGTCGCGTGCGCAGGGACGGGTGCTGGGTAGCGAGCAGATCAGCCTGTTCGGGTTGGTGCTGGCACCCAAGCGGCCCATCCATTACGGCGCGCTGTTCCCGGAAGAGAGCCGCGGCATCTTCGTGCGCGAGGCCCTGCTGGCCGGCGAGATCAACACCCGCAGCGGCTTCCTCGCCCGCAACCTGCGCACGCTGGCGCTGGCGCAGCAGGAAGAGGCCAAGCAGCGCCGGGTCGGCCTGGTGGTGGACGAGGACTGGCAGGCGCGCTGGTACCTGGACCGGCTGCCAGCGCACGTGCACAACGCGCAGGCGCTGGATGCGTGGTTCGGCAAACTGTCGAAGGACGAAAAGGCCGCGCTGGAGTGGACGCGCGACGACCTGCTGGTGGCCGACCAGACCGATGCCGCGCGCTTCCCGGCGTATCTCGCGCTGGGTGATGTGCGGTTGGCGGTGCAATACCGCTTCGAGCCCGGCGCGGTGGACGACGGCATGACCGTGGCGCTGCCGCTGCATCTGCTCAACGCGCTGGATGCCGCCCGCCTGTCGTGGCTGGCGCCGGGCTTCGTGGAGGACAAGGCGGTGGCGCTGATCCGCTCGCTGCCGAAGGCGTTGCGGCGCAACTTCGTGCCGGCACCGGATTTCGCCCGCGCCTTCGCGGAGGCGCACGCAACGGTGGAGCCGGACAGCATCGAGGGCGCGCTTGCACGCTTCCTGAAGAAGCTCTCCGGGGTGGAGGTGTCCGCGCTGGATTTCGATGCCGCCGCCATCGCGCCGTACCTGCGCGCCAACCTGCGCCTGCTGGATGGCAAGGCAGTACTGGCCGAGTCGCGCGATCTCGCCGAACTGCGCGCGCGCTTCGGCGAGCGCGCCGCGCAGGCGTTCGCACGTCACGCCGCGCAGGGCATGGCGCAAGCAGGCATGACCGGTTTTCCGGCCGCGCCGGTTCCCGTGTCGGTGCCGGGCGCCGGCGGCGTGCCGGCCTATCCGGCGTTGCAGGACGATGGCGACAGCGTCTCGCTGGCCCTGCACGCGCAGCGCGAGGTGGCCGAGCGCCTGCATCCTCAGGGCGTGCGCCGGCTGCTGGCGATCGCGCTGGCAGACAAGCTGAAACAGGCGCGCAAGCAGCTGCCGGTGCAGCCGAAGATTTCGCTGCTTTACGCGGCCATCGAATCCGTGGACCCGCGCCGCGACGGTCTGAAGGATGCGGACCGCCTGCGCTCGGACCTGGTCGATGGTGCGTTTGCCGCGCTGGCCGCGGACGGCCTGCTCGCGATCCGCGATGCGGAGGCCTTCGCGCAGCGCCGCGACGCGCTCGCCAAGGCGCTGTTCGGCGAAGCCATGCAGCGGCTGCGGCAGGCGGACACCATCCTCGGGCTGGTGGCGGACGTGCGCGCGAAGCTGGAGTCGAAGCTGATGGGCTGGGCGCGCGCCAACCTCGATGACATGCAGGCACAGCTGGCGGCGTTGGCTGCGCCGGGCTTCCTGCGCGAGGTCCCGGCGGAGGTGCTGGCCGAGTATCCGCGCTGGCTGAAGGCGCTGGTGCTGCGCGCCGAGCGCGCGCAACGCGACCCGACCCGCGACCAGGCGCGCATGCTCGAACTCAAGCCGTTCGCCGATGCGCTGGCGGCGGCGGATCCGGCCGATGCCGACGCGCAGGCCTTGCGCCGGGAACTCCAGGAGCTGCGCGTGCAGCTGTTCGCGCAGGAGCTGGGAGTCAAGGGCGGGGTTTCGCCCAAGCGCCTGGCGGCCCGCCTGCAACGGCTGCAGCGACCATGACGGCATGCCGCTGCATGGCTGGCTGCAGCGCGCCGGCGTCGCTACTGTAGGGCCATGCCTGCGCCCGTTGCCGCCGCCAAGATGCACTACGCCGATGCGCTCTCGCGCCTGCCGGCGGGCGCGCTGCCGGAGCCGCTGGCGGCGCTGTGGAGCGCGCAGGCGGAGGCGGGTGCGCCGATGCGCGACCGCGCCGACGTGCTGGCCGACACCCTGCGCATCCTGGCCTCGTTGAATGCCGATGCCGACGTGGTCGCCGCGGCCCTGCTGGACGCGCTGGTGGATGTCGAGCGCAGCGCCGCCGGCCAGGGCGTGGCGATCCCCGAGCGCCTGCAGGCGCTGCTGGAGGGCCAGCGTGCGGCCAGCCGGGTGTGGGCGCTGCATCGCAGCCACGGCGGTGGCCGCAACCCGGAGGGCATGCGCCGGTTGCTGCTGGCGCTGGTGCGCGACCTGCGGGTGGTGCCGATCGTGCTGGCGCGCCAGCTGTCGCGCATGCGCGCGGCGTGGCGCCTGCCGGTGGAGGAGCAGTGCGCACTGGCGCAGTTGACCCGCGACATCCATGCGCCGCTGGCCAACCGGCTGGGCATCTGGCAGCTGAAGTGGGAGCTGGAGGACCTGGCGTTCCGCAGCCTGGAAACCGACACCTACCTGCGCATCGCCCGCCTGCTGGACGACAACCGCAGCGGCCGCGAGCGCTACATCGAGCAGGCGAAGGCGCAGCTGCAGGAAGCGCTGGCGGCGCAGGGGATCGCCAACGCCGACATCGCCGGGCGGCCCAAGCACATCTTCAGCATCTGGAAGAAGATGCGCCGCAAGGATGCGCCGATCGGCGAGCTGTACGACCTGCGCGCGCTGCGGGTGCTGGTGGAGGATGTCGCCGACTGCTACGCCGTGCTTGGCCTGGTGCACGCACTGTGGCTGCCGGTCCCGAGCGAGTTCGACGACTACATCGCGCGCCCCAAGAGCAACGGCTACCGCTCGCTGCACACCGCGGTGGTCGGGCCTGGCGGCAAGACCCTGGAAGTGCAGATCCGCACCCGCGAGATGCACGCGCAGGCCGAACTCGGCGTGGCCGCGCACTGGCGCTACAAGGAGGGCGGCGCGGCCGGCGGCGCGGCGATGGACAAGCGCATCGCGTGGATGCGCAAGCTGCTGGAGCAGGCCGCGGAGGCCGCGCGCGACGGCGAGGCGTCGCCGCTGGACGCGATGGACAGCGAGCTGGTCGAGGATCGCGTCTACGCGCTGACGCCGAAAGGCGAAGTGGTCGACCTGCAGCAGGGCGCGACCGTGCTCGACTTTGCCTACCAGGTGCACACCATGGTCGGCCATCGCTGCCGCGGCGCGAAGGTGGATGGCCGCATCGTGCCGCTCAACACCCAGCTACGCAGCGGCGAGCGCGTCGAGATCCTGACCGGCAAGACCGCGGAACCCCGGCGCGACTGGCTGCAGGCCAGTTCCGGCTTCCTTGCCAGCAACCGCTCGCGGGAGAAGGTGCGGGCCTGGTTCAACAAGCTGGACCGTGCGCGCAACCTGCAGGCCGGACGCGAACTGCTGGACCGCGACCTGCGCCGGCTCGGACTGCTGCACGCCGACCTGCAGCCAGTGCTGGGCAGGTTCAACGTGGCCACGGTGGACGAACTGCTGGTGCTGGTGGCGCTGGGCGATGTCGGCCCGAACCAGGTCGGGCGCGCCCTGCTGGAGCTGGAGAAGCCGGCGGAAGAAGCACCGCCGTTGCCGTCCACCGCGCCGCCGAAGGCGACCACGCCCGCCGCCGGTACGGTCACCGTGCAGGGCGTGGACAACCTGCTGGCGCAGGTCGCGCGCTGCTGCCAGCCGTTGCCGGGGGAGCCGATCGCCGGTTACCTGACCCGCGCGCGCGGGGTCAGCGTGCACCGGCCTGACTGCGCGTCGTTCCTGCGCCTGGCCGGCAGGCAGCCGGCGCGGGTGCTGCCGGTGGAGTGGGGCGCGCGCAGCGGCGGCCACGAGGTGGCGATCCGGATCGAGGCGGTCGACCGCAAATGGCTGCTGAAGGACATCACCACCCTGCTCGCCCAGCAGGGCGTGCATGTGCTGGGTTTGCACGCCGACCAGCTGCGCGATGGCGACCCGCGGGTGCGCCTGAACGTGCGCGTGCGGGTGGCCGACTATGGCCAGCTCGGGCTGTTGCTGGGGCGGCTGGAAGCGATGGCCGGGGTCGAATCCGCGCGCCGCGGCTGAGCGACCGCCACCGCGCCGGCGAACGCCCGGACCCGGCTTCGCAACCACGCGTCGGCGACGGCTCTGGCGGCCGGCAGCGGCACGCCGCGTCCACGACTCAGTGCAGGAACAGCTCGCGCACCACGCCGCGCGCGGCGTCCATCGAGAAATGCCGCGCCACGCTGGCGCGGCCGTTCGCCGCCAGCCGTGTCCACAGGGCCTCGTCCTGGTGCAGGCGCAGTACCGCCGTGGCGAACGCCTCCGCGGCGTCGGCGACCAGCACGTCGCGGCCATCGACCAGGTGCATGCCTTCCGCCGCGGGCGTGGTCGCGACCACCGGCAGGCCGTGCGCCATCGCCTGGTTGACCTTGCCCTTGACCCCGGCGCCGTAGCGCATCGGCGCGACCGCGGCCAGGCAGCCGGCCAGCCAGGGCTGCAGGTCCGGGACGTGGCCGTGGATCTGGACGCCATCGCTGGCGGCCAGCGCCTGCACCTCGGCGGGAACATCGCCACCGATGCAGTGGAAGCGGACGTCGCCGCGGGCGGCGCGGATGCGCGGGAACACCTCGCGCACGAACCACAGCACCGCATCGACATTCGGCGGGTGGCGGAAGCCGCCCACGAACAGCAGGTCGCGGCGTTGCGACCAGGCCAGGCCGTCCGCGCCGGGTTCGTGCAGGTTGGACAGCACCCGCACCTGCGCGCCCGGTGCATCCTCGGCCAGCAGCGCGCGTTCGGCCTCGCTCACCACCAGCGTCGCATCGGCCTGCGCCACCAGCGCCAGCTCCGCCTCGCGGGTGCGCTGCGCAGCGCGCAGGGCGGCGGCATCGCCCGACAGTCCGGCGGCGCGGCGTTCGCGCAGGTAGTGCAGGTCCACGGTGTCGAACAATACCCGCGCGCGCGGCGCGTGCTTGCGAAGCAGCGGCAGCAGTTCGCTGGCGACGTAATGGCGGCTGACCATCGCCACGTCGAAGCGCGGCCCGTGTTCGCGCAGCCAGGCCGGGATGCCGGTGGCGAACGGTGCGTGCCAGCACTCCACCCCCAGCTGCTGCAGGGCAGTCGTGTACGCGCCGTCGGCACTGCGGTTGGCCGGCAGGAACACCACGTGCGCGCCTTCCCCGATCAGCAGCCGCATCAGGTTGACCAGACGCAGCGAACCGGAATCGCGATCGGGCTGCGGGGTCAGTGCATCGACGATCAGCACCTGCGGCTGGCCGCGATGCAGCAGCGCCGGCGTCGGGATGCTGCCTGCCGGCAGCTGCGTGCGCAGCGCGTCCTGCCATTTGTGCGCGAACACCGACTGGTTGCGCACCTGCGCCGCCTTCGGCCCCTGCGCCAGGTCGGTGCCGGCGGTCGCGCCTTCGTCGTGCACCACCACCGCCGCCGGCTGGTAGAGCACGCGCAGGCCGGCAGCGCGCACCGCGAAGGCGAGGTCGGTGTCTTCGTAATAGGCGGGTGCGTAGCGCTGGTCGAAGCCACCGAGGCGCTCGAAGAGTCCGCGCGGGATCGCGATCGCGGCGCCGCTGCAGTAGTCGGCAGCGCGCACGCAGGCGTAGCGGCAATCGTCCGGCGAATCGTTGCGGCCGTAGTTCCAGCCGGATCCGTCGGCGAACACCACCCCGCCGGCTTCCTGCAGGCGGCCATCGGGGTACACCAGCTTCGCGCCGGCCAGGCCGGTGCCCGGGTGTTGATCGAACGTGCCCAGCAACGCGTCCAGCCAGCCGGGCTGCGGCACCGTGTCGTTGTTGAGGAACACCAGGTAGTCGCCGCGCGCCAGCGCCGCGCCTTCGTTGCAGGCGGCGATGAAGCCACCGTTGCGCGCACGCGCATGCACGCGGATGCCGCCGACCTGCGCGAGCCGCGCCAGGCTGTCGTCGGGCGAGGCATCGTCGACCGCGATCAGCTCGAACGCGGCGCGCGGCGGATGCGCGGCCAGCGCGCGCAGGCAGGCGAGGGTATGCGCGAACGCACCGTGGACCGGCACCACGATGCTCGCGCGCGGGGCGTCCGACGTCGCGATCGCGAATGGCGCGAACGGCAACGCGTCCGGCGCGTACAGCGGCAGTGCCGGGACCGCCGGGCGCCGGAAATGCAGCTGCAGGCGCCGCCAGCTGGCCGCCAGCCCGCGCGTGCGCAGGCTGGCCCAGCCGCGCCGCCACAGGCCCAGCGCGCGCGCGATCCAGAAGCGCGCCTCGGCGGGGATGGGCATGCGGCGGAACTCCGGCTGGTAAATTCTGGCTGACGAAGGGGGCGACGGCCTACCGCGCAGCGCGCAACCCCTGCGCTAGACTCGCCACGACCGTTCCCGGCATTGTCGCATCCTGCGAAACCGCCGCCAGCCAGACCGCCCATGCCCCGCATCGAAGACGAAGACGACGACCTGCACGACGAGGATCGGGAAGGCGGCGAGGGCGGCATCGACTGGCGGTCGCGGCTGTTGACCTGGGGCCTGGCTGCCGCCGCCCTGCTGCTGGGCTTCCTGGTCCCGTACATGCTGTACCTGAACCACCAGGTCGGCGAGCGCTTCGGCAAGCTGCGCTGGCAGGTGCCGACCCGGGTCTACGCGCGGCCGCTGACCCTGCGCGACGGCCTGGCGATGGATGCGCAGACCCTCAAGACCGAGCTGGACGCCGCGTCCTACCACGGTGGCGATGGCAAGCGCGCCGGCACCTACGCACGCAACGGCAGTCGCTGGCACATCGCCAGCCGTGGCTACGACGACGTCGATGGCCGGATCGCACCGGCGCGGCTGGAAGTGACCCTGTCCGGCGGCGAAGTCATCGCGATCCGCGACCTCGGCAGCCGCAAGGCGCTGCGCAGCGCGCGGCTGGACCCGGCGCGGATCGCCACCCTGTACGGGCAACAGCAGGAAGAACGCCGGCTGGTGCGGATCGAGGAAGTGCCGGAACTGCTGGTCACCGGCCTGCAGGCGGTGGAAGACCGCGACTTCGCCCACCACCTGGGGGTGGATTTCAGCGGCATGCTGCGCGCGCTGTTCGTCAACGTGAAGTCCGGCGGCGACACCCGCCAGGGCGCCAGCACCCTGACCCAGCAACTGGCCCGCAGCGGCCTGCTGGGGATCGGCAAGGAGCAGACCTACACCCGCAAGTTCAAGGAAATCCTGTTCGCCCTGCTGCTGGAGGCGCGCTACGACAAGCGCACCATCCTCGAGGCCTATTTCAACCAGGTCGACCTCGGCCAGCGCGGCGCGCAGGCGATCCGCGGGGTCGCCGCCGCCTCCGAATTCTGGTTCGGCCGCGACCTGCGCGACCTCTCCACCGAGCAGGTCGCGCTGCTGATCGGGCTGGTCAAGGGGCCGTCCTGGTACAACCCGCGGCGCAACCCGGCGCGCGCGACCGAGCGCCGCAACTTCGTGCTCGGCAAGATGCACGAAAGCGGCCTGATCGACGATGCCGAGTTCAAGCGCGCCACCACGGCGCCGCTGGGCATCACCGAAAACGCCGGCAACGTCGCCGCCAACCGCTTCCCGTCGTACGTCGACCTGGTGCGCAAGCAGCTGGCGCGCGACTACCCGGCGGATTCGATCTCCGGGGCCGGCCTCAGCGTGATGACCGGCATGTCGCCGTCCGCGCAGGGCTATGCCGAGGGCGCGGTCGCGCGCACCCTGAAATCGGTGGGTGGCAAGGGCCGGCCACCGCTGCAGGCAGGCGTGGTGATGACCGACGTCCACAATGGCGACGTGGTCGCGGTGGTCGGCAGCCGCAATTTCGGCGAACAGGGCTTCAACCGCGCGGTCGACGCCAGGCGCCCGGTCGGATCGCTGCTCAAGCCCTTCGTCTACCTGCTGGCGCTGGCGCAGCCGGACAAATGGTCGCTGGCCAGCACCATCAGCGATGCGCCGGTGACCGTCAGCCTCGGCCGCGGCCGCGACTGGAAGCCGGGAAATTCCGACAACCGCAGCCACGGCACGGTGCGCCTGGTCGATGCGCTCGCGCAGAGCTACAACCAGGCCACGGTGCGACTGGGCATGGACGTGCAACCGCAGCGGCTGGCGGACCTGATCCGCACGCTGGCGGGTATCACGTCCGAGGGCCAGCCCTCGCTGATCCTGGGGGCGGTCGACCAGAGCCCGTACGCGATGGCCCAGCTCTACCAGTTCCTCGCCGCCGACGGCGAGATCCAGCCGTTGCATGCCGTGCGCGGCGTGCTCGATCCGCAGGGCCGCACGATCAAGCGCTACGACAGCGCACCGCCGCCGGCGCAGAAGGGTGATGCGGTGGCGGCGCGGCTGGTCGGCACCGCCCTGCAGTACGCGGTCACCTCCGGCACCGGCCGTCCGCTGCTGCGCGACGGTCTCGGCCGGTTGGCGCCGGCGGGCAAGACCGGCACCAGCAACGACAGCCGCGACAGCTGGTTCGCCGGTTATACCGGCGACCACCTGGCGGTGGTCTGGGTCGGCAACGACCAGAACCAGCCGACCGGCCTGTACGGCGCCACCGGCGGCATGCGGGTGTGGTCGGACATCTTCGCGCGCCTGCCCAGCGCAACCCTGCGGGTGCCGGGCGAGGGCCTGGACTGGCAGTGGGTGGAGGGCGGCCACAGCACCGATCCCGGCTGCCCGGGTGCGCGCCGCTTCGCCTTCGTGGCCGGCTACGCGCCGACGTACCGGCAATGCGTGTACGCGCCACCCCCTGCGTTCGACGAATTCGGCAACCCGTTGCCACCCGACGACGGCAGTGCGCCACTGGAGCGTGCCGGCCAGGCGATCCGCGACTTCCTCGGCTTGGGCGATGGCCGCGACCCGGCCACCCAGGCGCCACCGGAACCCGCGCCGCCGGCCGATCCCGTGCCGCAACCCTGAGCCGGTGGTGGACCCGATCTCGACCTCGCGCCTGGGTGCAGGCGCCCGCGATGCGCTGTCCGAAGGCGCGGCGCTGGCGCAGGGCATCCCCGGCTTCGTTGCCAGGCCCGCGCAACAGCGGCTGGCGATGGCGGTGGCCGAGGCCTTCGAACAGCGCGGCGTGCTGCTCGCGGAGGCCGGCACCGGCACCGGCAAGACCTTCGCCTACCTGGTCCCGGCGCTGCTGTCGGGAATGAAGACGATCATCTCCACCGGCACCCGCGCACTGCAGGACCAGCTGTATTTCCGGGACCTGCCGCGCGTGCGCGACGCGCTCGGGATCGGCCTGAAGACGGCCCTGCTGAAGGGCCGCTCGAACTACCTGTGCCTGTACCGGATGGAGCAGGCGAAGGGCGATCCGCAGCTGTCCAAGGGCGGCTTCAGTTCGCGTGAGCAGGTCGCGCAGTTCCAGCGCGTGGTCGCCTGGAGCGGGCGCACCAAGTTCGGCGACATGGCCGAACTGGACGCGCTGCCTGAAGACAGCCCCTTGCTGCCGCAGGTGACCTCCACCGCCGACAACTGCCTGGGCAGCGAGTGCCCCTCCTGGAGCGACTGCTTCGTGGTGCAGGCGCGCCAGCGCGCGCAGACCGCCGACCTGGTGGTGGTCAACCACCACCTGCTGCTGGCCGACCTTGCGCTCAAGCAGGAAGGCTTCGGCGAAATCCTGCCGGGCGCGCAGGCGTTCGTGGTCGACGAGGCCCACCAGCTGCCGGAACTTGCCGCGCAGTTCTTCGGCGAGGGCCTGGGCGCGCGGCCGCTGGTCGAACTTGCACGCGACGCGATCGCCGAATGCAAGGACGTGCCGGGAGCGCTGGGCAGCCTGCAGGAACCGGCACGCATGCTTGAACAGGCGGCGCGCGCACTGCGTGCAGGGATGGACCACCTGCCGCAGCGCGGCACCCGCTGGCGCGCGCTGGAGGGCGAAGGCGTCGAGGCCGGGTTCCAGGCGCTGGAGCATGCCCTGCAGGCGCTCCAGCAGGCGCTGCAGCCGCTGCGCGAAGCCGCGCCCGGCTTCGATGCCTGCCACCTGCGCGCGAACGACCAGCTCGGCCGGCTGCGCCGCTGGCTGGGAGAAGCCGGATCAGGTCCACGTCCGGATGCAGGCATGCCGAGGTCGGCGGACGTGCCGGCGGCAAGTGGCCCTGACCCCGTTTCCGTGCACTGGTACGAACTCACCCCGCGCGGCTTCCGCCTGCAGCGCACGCCGTTGGACGTGTCCGCGCCATTGCGCGCGCATCGGGATGCCTCGCACGCCGCCTGGGTATTCACCTCGGCCACGCTGGCGGTCGCCGGTGGCTTCTCGCACATCGCGCAGCGGCTGGGCATCGATACGGCGGTGGAACTGATCGAGCCCAGCCCGTTCGACTGGGACCGGCAGGCCCTGTGCTACCTGCCGCCGCGGTTGCCGGAACCGGCCGCGCGCGATTTCGGCGCCGCCCTCGTCGACGCGCTGCTGCCGGTGCTGCACGCCTCGGCCGGGCGCGCGTTCCTGCTGTTCGCCTCGCACCGTGCCCTGCGCGAGGCCGCCGAACTCCTGCGCGACGGGCCGTGGCCGCTGTTCGTCCAGGGCAGCGAGCCGCGGCATGTGCTGCTGCAGCGTTTCCGCGAGTCCGGCAACGGCGTGCTGCTGGGCACCGCGAGTTTCCGCGAGGGCGTGGACGTGGCCGGCGATGCGTTGTCGGTGGTCGTGATCGACAAGCTGCCGTTCGCCGCGCCGGACGATCCGGTGTTCGAAGCGCGCCTGGATGCGATCCGCCGCAGCGGCGGCAACCCGTTCCGCGACGAGCAACTGCCGCAGGCGGTGATCGCGCTCAAGCAGGGTGCCGGCCGCCTGATCCGCACCGAGCGCGACCGTGGCGTGCTGGTGCTGTGCGATCCGCGGCTGACCCAGAAGAGCTACGGCCGCGTGTTCCTGGAGTCGCTGCCGCCGATCCCGCGCACGCGTGAACTCGCCGACGTGCAGGCCTTCTTCGCGGATAATTGAGCGATGAGACTGCTTGCGATCGAAACCGCCACCGAAGCCTGCTCCGTCGCGATCCTGGTCGACGGCGATGTCCGTGAGCGCTTCGAGATCGCCCCGCGCCGGCACGCCGAACTGGCCCTGCCATGGGCGGAGCAGCTGCTGGCCGACGCTGGCGTGGCCAAGCCCCAGCTCGATGCGATCGCCGTCGGTCGCGGCCCGGGTGCGTTCACCGGCGTGCGCCTGGCGATCGCGCTGGCGCAGGGCATCGCGCTGGCGCTGGATCGGCCGCTGCTGCCGGTCTCGACGCTGGCCGCGCTGGCGATGCGCGCCGAAGGCGGCCGCATCGTCGCCGCGATCGACGCGCGGATGGGCGAGGTCTACCTCGCCGCCTTCGCCCGCGCTGGCGACGATGTCGTCGCATTGGGCGAGGAGGTCGTGGTCAAGCCGGATGCCGCGATCCTCCCCGCGGGCGATTGCTGGCACGGTGTCGGCACCGGCTTCGCCGCCGGCGACAATGCGTTGCAGGCACGGATGCAGGGCCGCCTCGCCACGGTCGATCCGCAAGCGCTGCCGCATGCGGCGGACGTAGCCCGCCTCGGCGCGCTGCTGTTCGCGCGCGGCGGGGCGGTCGCGCCGGAGCGCATCGAGCCGGCCTACCTGCGCAACAACGTGGCGCTGACCATCGCCGAACAACAGGCATTGCGCGCTTCCCGCTGACGCGCCGCTGCCGGGAGCTATTGGTCGATCAGCTCGCCGCCCGGCATGAACTGCCAGGTCCGGGTCACGTGCAGGATGTCGGGGTCGTCCTGGGTCTTCGGCAGCGGCGCGAACGGCTCCGACAGCTTGACGATGCGCAGCGCGGCACTGTCCAGCATCGGCACGTGGCTGGACTGGATGATGCGGGTGCTCTCCACGCTGCCGTCGCGGCGCACCGCGACGCTGATCACCACCAGCCCGCCGATCCTGCGGCGGCGCGCTTCGTCCGGGTAGTTGAGGTTGCCCACGCGCTCCACCCGGTCAACCCAGCCACGCAGGTACTGCGCCCACGCGTATTCCTTGGTGCTGGCGGAGACGAACTTGCGCTTGGGACGCTTGGCGTACTGCTGCGAGCGCAACTGGATTTCCGCGGCGAGCCGCGCCATTTCGATGTCGCGGTCGATCTTCTCGCTGCCCGGCGGCAGGACGCTGGCCTCGATTTCCTGCCGCGGCTGCGGCGTCGGCAGCACCTGCCGCGCGTTGCGCGAAGTCACCACCCGCGTTTCCGGCGGCGGGCTGGGCGCGGGGGTCTGCGCACGCAGCGGGCGCGGCGCCAGCCCGTCCTCCGGCCGCGGCAGCGGACCTGCCTGCGGCGCGGTGGGGCGGCTGCTCTTGTCGTGCTCGCCGCCGCCCTGGTTGTCGGCCTGGGCCAGGAAGTCGGCCTGTTTCGGCGTCAGCGCGGTCCGGGTCTGGGACAGGATCACGTCGAGGGTCGGCATCATCGGCGCGGCGTCCTCAACCGCGAAGCCGATGCCCAGGATCAGCATCGCGTGCACCAGCACCGACAGCACCATGGTCGCGCCGAGCCGCTCGGATTCGCCGACCCGTGGCGGCGGGGGCAGGACCACGGCCTCGGCAGCGGCGCGCGGCTCGCCCATCAGGACGCCAGCTTGGCTTCGATGCGCTCGAACAGGGTGCCGGCGATGTCCAGGCCGAACTGGGCGTCGAGCTCGCGGATGCAGGTCGGGCTGGTCACGTTGACTTCGGTGAGGTAGTCGCCGATGACGTCGAGGCCGACGAACAGCATGCCGCGGCGGCGCATCTCGGGACCGACCTGGGCCGCGATCCAGCGGTCGCGCTCGGTCAGCGGTCGGCCTTCGCCGCGGCCGCCGGCGGCCAGGTTGCCGCGGAATTCGTCGCCCTGCGGGATGCGCGCCAGGCAGTAGTCGACCGGCTCGCCATCGACCAGAAGGATGCGCTTGTCGCCGGCCACGATCTCCGGAAGGTAGCGCTGCGCCATCGCCAGGTGGGCGCCGCCCTGGGTCAGGGTTTCCAGGATCACGTTGAGGTTGGCCTCGCCCGCGCGGGCGCGGAAGATCGAGCGCCCGCCCATCCCGTCCAGCGGCTTCAGCACTGCCTCGCCATGTTCGCCGACGAACGCCTTGAGCGCGGTCGCGTCGCGCGAGACCAGGGTCGGCGGGCAGCACTGCGGGAACAGCAGCGCGGCCAGCTTCTCGTTGAAATCGCGCAGGCCCTGCGGGTCGTTGACCACCAGCGCGCCCTGCAACCGCGCCATGCCGAGGATCTGGGTGTCATGCAGGTAATCGGCATCGACCGGCGGGTCCTTGCGCATCAGCACAACCTGCCCGGGCCCGAACTCGAGGCGTGACCACGCGCCCAGTTCGAAATGTTCGTTCGCCTGGTCGCGCACGCCCAGCGGCGCTACGGTGGCCACCGCGCGGGCGCCAGAGACCGACAACCCGCCCGGGCGCACGTAATGCAGGCGATGGCCGCGCCGCTGGGCTTCCAGCAGCATGGCGAAACTCGAATCCTTGGCGGGCTTGATGGATTCGATCGGATCCATCACCACCACCACGTCCAGTGGTGCTACAGCGGGCATCGGCAGCTCCCGGGAATGCAGGGCCGATGGTAGCAGGGCACCCGGCCCGATCTTCGGGGTGACGCAATGCGGCGCTTGACAGGTCGTCCACGGACTGGGATATAGGCAGTCCGCGCCACGGCGAATCCCGTGGCGGCGCTCAGCGGATCAAGGGGAACGCATGACGCAGGACGCCCAGGACGTCAGCCTCAAGGGATTGAGGGTGATGGTCATCGACGACTCCAAGACCATCCGCCGCACGGCGGAGACCCTGCTGGTGCGCGAGGGTTGCGACGTGGTCACCGCCACCGACGGTTTCGAGGCGCTGGCCAAGATCGCCGACCACGATCCGCAGATCATCTTCGTCGATATCATGATGCCGCGCCTGGATGGCTATCAGACCTGCGCGCTGATCAAGAACAACCAGACCTTCAAATCCGTGCCGGTCATCATGCTTTCGTCGAAAGACGGTTTGTTCGACAAGGCCCGAGGACGTATCGTCGGGTCCGAGCAGTACCTCACCAAGCCATTTACGCGGGAAGAACTGCTCGGGGCAATCCGCACGTACGTCAACGCCTGACCGGGGGGTAAGGCACGCATGGCACGCATTCTGCTGATCGAGGATTCACCGACCGAGGCCGCGGTCATGACCCAGTTGCTCGAACGCAACGGGCACCAGGTCACGACGTCGGGCAGTGCCGAGGACGGGATCGCCGCCGCGCGCCGCGACAAGCCGGACCTGGTCCTGATGGACGTGGTGCTGCCGGGCATGAACGGTTTCCAGGCGACCCGCGCGCTTTCGCGCGATGCCGATACCAGCCACATCCCGGTGCTGATCGTCAGCACCAAGAACCTCGATACCGACAAGATGTGGGGGTTGCGCCAGGGGGCCAAGGACTACATCGTCAAGCCGCCGCGCGAGACCGACCTGATCGAGCGGATCAACGCACTGGTTGGGCACTGACCGATGGCCAAGCGCGGCAAGAACAAGGGCAAGGGCAAGCCGCAGCAGGCGGCTCCGGCGCAGGTGGCTCCGGTGGAGTCCCTGGTTGCGGCGGAGACGCTGGACGCGGAGGCGCCGGCGGTCGACGTCGAAGCCGGAAGTGCGGCCGCGGTGGAGGCTGCAGGCGCAGATGCGCCGGCGGATGCCCCGATTGCCGAGGAAGCGTCGGTTGCCGACGTCGTGCAGGCAGCGCCCGCACCTGAGGCCGAAGCCGAGCTCGCACCCGCCAAACCCGCCAAGCCGGCACGCCAGCAGAAATTGCGCGCGCGCGACAAGCGCTCGCCGTACCTGGTCCTGGCCGAGTACGAGCAGCGCAGCCTGGCGCATGTCGCCGGCCTGCCCGAGCAGCTCGATGCCCCCGGCCTGTGGCGCGGCGTGGCTTACCGCATCGGGTCGCACCGGTTGGCCTCGGGCTTCGACGAGGTGGTCGAGATCCTGTCGATGCCGGCGGTCACCCCGGTCCCCGGTTCGCAGCCGTGGATGCTTGGCGTCGCCAACGTCCGCGGCACCCTGCTGCCAGTGGTCGACCTCAAGCAGTTCCTGGAAGGCGAGCGTACCGTCCTGCACGAGGGCCAGCGCGTGCTGGTGGTGCGGCAGCCGGGCGGCGACGTCGCCGTGACCATCGAGGAAATGTACGGCCAGCGCAGCTTCGTGGATGCCCAGGGCATCGACGCGGCGGCGGTGACCGAGGGCCGCTACGCGTATTTCATCGATCGAGCCTACCGCATCAACGACCAGGACTGGGGCGTGTTCAGCCTCGAGCGCCTGGCGCGCACCCCCGAATTCCGCCAAGCCGCCGCCTGATCGGCGGCCAAACACACCAGCCAAGCACGCAAGCCGAGGTCGCAACATGAGCACTATGATGGATTCCGTCGCCGGCAAGGGCCAAAACCTCAGCACGCGTGCTTGGGCAGCGATCCTGATCCTGTCGCTGGTCGTGTTTGGCGCAAATACCCTGTACGCCACCACCAAGGCGGCGCGCGTCGGTGGCGCCAGTACCGCGGCCTCGAACCTGCAGGTGAACTCGCAGCGGCTCGCTGTCCAGGCACAGGACGCGGTGTCGGGTAACGCCGATTCCTACAAGGCGTTCAAGTCGACCAAGGAGCAGATCGACGGCGACGTGAAGTCGCTGAACGACAACTTCGGCGATGCCACCGGGGTCTCCGGCCCGATCAAGGCGGTGACCGACACCTGGACGCCGCTGGCGAAGGGCGCCGAGCAGCTGCTTGCGGCGGAGCCGCAGGTGCTGGCGCTGGCCGGCCAGGCCGACAGCGTGACCGCGAAGATGCCGCAGCTGCAGGCGCAGCTGAACGAAGTGGTGCGCGGCCTTGCCTCCGGCGGTGCGGGTTCGGGCCAGGTGTTCACCGCGCTGCAGCAGGTGGTGACGTCGGCGGCGATCGCCCGCCGCATCGCCGAATTGCGCGCCGGCGGTTCCGGTGCCCAGGTGGCGGCGGACGGCCTTGCCCGCGACGCCGCGGTATTCGATCGTTCGATGAACGGCCTGCGCAATGGCGGCGGCGACATCGCCCGCGTCACCGCGGCCGGCGCGGTGGCCCCGCTCAACCAGGCCTTCACCCTGTGGCAGGGCATGAAGAAGGACCTCGACGCCCTCAACGCCAGTTCGCGCAACCTGCTTGGTGCGCAGGCGTCGGCAACGGCGCTGGCCTCCGGTTCCAACAAGCTGCTGTCGGAAAGCCAGCGCCTGCTGGCCAGCGTGACCTCGTTCGGTTCGCTCAAGGACACCAGCATCGTCGGCGGCGTCTGGGTCAGCATCCTGTCCGGCCTTGGCATCCTGCTGTCGCTGGTCGGCCTGTACTTCAGCACCCGCAGCGCGGAGCGCAAGCGCTACCAGACCACCAAGGAACTGAACGACCGCAACCAGGAGGCGATCATGCGCCTGCTGGACGAAATGGGTTCGCTCGCGGAAGGCGACCTGACCGTGAAGGCGACCGTGACCGAGGACATGACCGGCGCGATCGCGGACTCGATCAACTTCGC
>Ga0209477_1000742_pt1 | contig 20361 bp, 20 predicted proteins | sample KloWWTupernatant_FD_187180 | JGI IMG/M metagenome (GOLD analysis project Ga0209477, IMG submission 187180) | Active sludge microbial communities from Klosterneuburg, Austria, studying microevolution and ecology of nitrifiers - Klosterneuburg... | ecosystem: Engineered > WWTP > Aerobic digester >... | reverse complement strand
CCACTGATCAGAGGAGCAAGCTCCTCGTCACCGTTCGACTTGCATGTGTTAAGCACGCCGCCAGCGTTCGTCCTGAGCCAGGATCAAACTCTCCGTTGATGTTTGACTCTCTCGTCCGAGGACGGAGAAATCTGTACCCATCGAAGGGTTGTTTCCAGGCTGAGCACAAACAACTAGCTTTCGCTGTTGTTCGTTGTCCAACCAAAGGATTTTCGTACGAGGATGACCGTCCACCTGGCCATGTTGACCAAGGTTTCGTGCCACCTCGTGACGAGGTTAATTGGCATCGATTTTTGACACGCTGTTGAGTTCTCAAGGTTCGGACGCGCACCAGCACTTGATCTTGCGATCTCGTTTTGGGGCAACTGTTCCAACTTACCCGCGTCCATGCTTGGGCGTCAAATCCGCGGTTCGCATCGTGCTGAGCACGTCATGCGGCCTGCGTTTCGGATCGCGCTTGGATCTCTGCGGGGCCACCACTGTAGCAATCTTTCGGTGCTACTCCAACTCGGCTTGTTCGGCCGGCTTGGCTGTGGAGGTCATCCCTGGGACCGGCCTGCTTGGGTCGAGCTTTCGCTCTCCGCTTGGTGTCCGTTCCTCCCTTTCGGGCTGACGTCGAGAACAGTAGAGGACGTCCACGTGAACTTCCAAATCGAGACCCTCTGCACACCCGCCGACATCACGGCATACCGTCCAATTCGGTTGCGACACAGTGACTTTCGCGCTCAGTCGCGGCGCCCGGCGGCCTGCGCCTTGCGGCCGCGTCGGAGCAAGACCACCTGTCCGTGGAGGAAGTCGGCCTCGGTCAGGACGTGTTCGGCGTCCTGGATCCGCGCACCGTTCATCGACGCTCCCCCCTCGCCGATGGCCCGACGAGCGGCATTGCGCGAGTCCACGAGGCCAACGGCGACGAGGGCATCGGTCACGGACATCCCCGGAGTGACCACTCCCGAGGGGAGCTCGGCAGTCGCATCCGCCAGCGTCCGGGCGTCCAACGCTGTGATGTCGCCCTTGCCGAAGAGAGCCTCCGACGCGGCCTGGACGGACTGCGTCGCCTCGGCTCCGTGCACCAAGGTCGTCATGTCTGCCGCCAAGGCCTTCTGCGCTGCCCGACGGAACGGCTCCTCCGCGACCTGCCGCTCCAACTCGGCGATGTCCGCCTGCCCCCGATCCGTGAAGACCTTGAGCAGGGTGATGACCGACGCGTCTTCGATGTTGAGGAAGTACTGGTAGAAGGCATACGGGCTGGTCATGTCCGCCGAGAGCCAGATCGCGTTGCCCTCCGACTTCCCGAACTTCACTCCTGCGGCGTCGGTCAGCAGTGGCGAGGTCAACACGTGCGCCGACCCACCTTCGACCTTGTGGATCAGGTCGACGCCGGCGGTCATGTTGCCCCACTGGTCCGAGCCGCCGAGTTGCATCGTGCAGCCCTGCGTCCGGTAGAGCTCGAGGAAGTCCAGGGCCTGCAGCAGTTGATAGCTGAACTCGGTGTAGGAGATCCCCTCCTGGCTCTCCAACCGCGCAGCGATCGCGTCCTTCTTGACCATCTGGTTGACCCGGAAGTGCTTGCCCACGTCGCGCAGGAAGTCCAGCGCCGACATCGGCGCCGTCCAGTCGAGGTTGTCGACCATGACCGCCGGATGGGCCACCCCCGAGGAGCCGTCGAAGTCGAGGAAGGGCTGCACCAACTCCTTGATGCGCGCCACATTGGCCGCGGTCTGCTCGAGCGTCTTCAGCTCGCGTTCAGCCGTCGGTCTCGGGTCACCGATGAGGCCAGTCGATCCGCCGACCAGGCAGATCACCTTGTGGCCGGCCCGCTGGAATCGCCGCAGCGCGACCAACTGGACGAAGTTGCCGAAGTGCAGCGACGGCGCCGTCGGGTCGAAGCCGCAATAGAGCGTGATCGGGCCCGCCGCGAGTGCCTCGCGCAGCGCGGCCTCGTCGGTGGTCTGGGCCACCGCTCCGCGCCACTGCAGCTCGTCCAGGATGTCGCTCACGCTGATTGCTTCCGTTCTCATGTGGTCCATTCGCACGGCGGCGTATGCCGTGTGCTCACCCAGCCTGCCCCATCGGGCTTGCACCCGGGGCACTCCCCCAGCCCGCGGACACTCGTTGCTCCTCCGATCCCTCCCACTCGGTACGCAGGATCGCGTAGGTGTAGCCGTCGACCCAGCCGTGCTCGGCATGCCAGGCGTCCTTGACCGAGTGCGCCTCGCGACGCATGCCGACCCGCTCCAGCAGCCGCCATGAGGGGTGATTGTCAGCGAAACAGGTGGCGGTCACACGGTGCAGGCCGAGGTCGTCAAAGGCGAGCGAGAGCAGCCCCAGAGCGAGCTCGGTCCCCAGTCCTCGTCCGTGCACCGACGGGTCGAGGGTGTATCCGATGCGTGCCTCCGAGGCGCTCCAGGGCGAGTCGGGTGCCTTGACGCCCTGCCCGAGCGAATCCGTCACGGACAGGGTTGCCGTCCCGACCACAGCGGATCCGATCAGAGCCACGGCACTGTGGTCACCCGGGTCGTCGGCATCGGCCAACCAGGCTCGCCGATAGGACTCGGGCTCGACGATGGTGCGCAGCATCCAGCGGGTGACCGCTGGATCATTGCGCCAGGACAAGACCTGATCCAGATCAGCCTCCGTCGGTGGGCGGAGCACGAGCCGGGCCGTGCGACGGGGCCAGAGGCCGGGACGTGTCACGCCGTCACCCAACCAGAGCGGGCCCAGCACCACAACAGAATTCGACGAGCCACGGCATACTCAGCGCTCGTGACGCGACCACCCTCCCGAGTCGATCCGCTCGATGTCGCCTGGCCACGGCATACAGCTCAGACGACGCTTCGGCCGGTGTCCATGGACGATGTCGACGCCATGTGGTCCTACCGCCGTCTGCCCGAGGTGTGCAGATTCCTGAGTCACGGTCCGCTCACCCGCGAGGAGGTCGTGACACGCGTGGAGGGACGCCTCTCGGGTGTTGATCCCACGCCCGGGCGACTGGTGCGCGGGGTCGCCATCATCGTGGGTGGCGAGGTCGTCGGGGACGCGATGCTCCGGGTGCAGGCGGACGACGCCGGACACGACGCCTTGTGGATTGGCTACGCATTGCATCCGTCGATCGCGGGACGCGGGGTGGCAACGGAGGTCGCACGGGAGATGGTCGTCGTCGCGGGCGAACTCGGAATGCCCGTCTGGGCCGATGCCCAGGTGGACAACGCTGCCTCCCGGCGAGTGCTCGAAAAGGCCGGATTCGTCCCCGTGGCCACCGGGGCTGACGGCGACACCGAACTGCTGGTGTTCACGGTTCCTCAGGGGTGAGCGGGCGGCATACTCACTCCTCGTGAGTTCACCGACTGCACGACGCGACCTGTCCACCTTCATTGCCGGCCTGCCCAAGGCCGAGTTGCACGTTCACCACGTCGGATCCGCCCGACCGGAGACGGTCGCCGCGCTGGCGGCGCGCCACCCCGATGCCGGTGTGCCGCAGGACCTCGAGGCCCTCAAGGACTTCTTCACCTTCACCGACTTTGCGCATTTCATCGACGTCTACCTCGCGACGGTGGCGCTGCTGCGCACGCCGGAGGACATCCGCCTCCTCACCTATGAGGTCGCTGAAGGACTTGCGGCACAACAGGTTCGCTATGCCGAGCTCACCATGACGCCCTTCACGAGCGTCCGCATGGGCATCCCGATCGAGGCCTACACCGAGGCCATCGAGGACGCCCGGATGGCCGCAGAGCGCGACCTGAGGCTGGTGCTGCGGTGGATCTATGACATTCCCGGTGAGGCGGGGCTGGAGTCGGCCGACGCGACCATTTCGTATGCCGTGGAGCACGGTCCCGCTGCACTGGTCGGCTTCGGCTTGGGCGGGCCGGAGATCGGCGTGCCGCGCCCCCAGTTCAAGCCGCACTTCGACCGGGCCAGAGCGGCCGGCCTGCACTCGGTCCCGCACTCCGGGGAGTCGACCGGCCCCGAGACGATCTGGGACGCGATCCGCGAGCTCGGCGCCGAGCGAATCGGCCATGGCATCGCGGCCATTCACGACCCCGCACTCGTCGAATACCTTGCCGCGCACCGGATCCCGCTCGAGGTCTCCCCCACGTCCAATCTCGCCACCCGCGTCGTCGAGCGGATCGAGGAGCACCCGGTGCGGGCCCTGCGCGATGCCGGTGTCATCGTGACGATCAACAGCGACGACCCACCGATGTTCGGGACGACGCTCAATCGCGAATACGAGATCGCAGCCGACCTCCTCGACCTGGACGAGCAGGGCCTGCGCGACCTCGCAACGACCGCGATCGACGTCTCCTTCGCCCCGGACGATGTCAAGGCGCGAGTGCGAGCCGAGATCGCGGCACACCGCCGCTGATCCCCGCCTCGCCTCAGAGGCCAGCCGCCACGGCGATCCCGACGGTCACGAGGACACCACCCGAGGTGAGGCCGAGGCGACGCCTGGCCCGTGTTGAGGCGAAGAGACGTCGCCCGCGGACGACGAGGCTGGTGAAGAGGAGGTACCACGCGAAGGTGGTGGCTCCCCAGACGAGGCCCAGCAGCACCGTCTCCCGGAAGACATGCGCCGGGTCCGTGACGAACTGGGGCAGCAACGCGACAGCGAAGACTCCGGCTTTGGGGTTGCCGAGATTGACGAGCAATCCCGCGAGCACGGCTCGTCCGGTGCTCCAGTCGTGCGCAGGCTCGGGTCCTCCTGCTGCATCGCTCGCCGCAGTGCGCCGCGCGTCCACGACGGTGCGCACCCCGATGACGACGAGGACGACTCCGCCCAGGACCCGCAGCGCGAGGAAGGCGCTTGGGTTGCCGAGCAGGACGGCGGACAGACCGGCGCCGGCCAGGGAGGACCAGCACAACAGCCCGAGGGCCGTGCCCAGGGCCGAGGCCAGCGCCGGTCGGTGTCCACCGTCGAGGGCCTGCTTGGTCATGAGTGCCTGCCCGACGCCGGGCAGCATCGCGAGCAGGAAGGTGGTGCCGATGAAGGGGAGCAGGTGAGCCATCACCGGACCAGCGTGGCGCGGTCACAGACCTTCACAGAACTCACATGTCGAACCACTACCCTTAAGATTTCTTCATGCCTATGAGCCCTGAGTCGCTGCGTCTGCTCCACCTCATCGGCGAGGCTGGCGCCCTGACCGGCGCCGCGGACGAACTGGGCCTGTCCACTCCCGCGGTCTCACAGCAACTGGCCCGCCTCGAGGACGACCTCGACCTCTCCCTTGTCGACCGCGGCCCCCGAGGCGCCCGACTCACCCCAGCCGGTCGCGTCCTCGCCGCGCACGGGCGGCTGATCGACGAGGAGACCCACCGCGCAGCCGACTCCTTGGCCGGCTTGCGTGGGCAACACCTCGAACGCCTGCGGATCGGTGCCATCCACGCGGCCGCGCTGCACCTGCTCCCCCAGGCGTTGACGGCCTTGCATCACCGGTACCCCGGCGCCGAGGTCTCAGTGGCCGACCTGCTCTCCGTCGACGCGATCGACGCCGTCGTCAACGATCGGCTCGACGTTGCGCTGATGGCCGTCGTCGACGACCCGCCGACCTGGCCGCAAGGGATCGTGGGTCACGACGTCCTGCGGGACCCCCTGATCGTCGTGCTCCCCGACGACCACCCCCTCGTCCTGGCCCGGCCGGAGGCCCGCACCCTGTCGTTGAGTCGACTGCGCGACGAGCCGTGGGTCGTCATCTCCAGCGGCATGGCCGCTCGCGCACAGTTCGACCGAGCCGCCGCCGCGGCCGGATTCGTCCCGGCGGTTCGCTCCCAGACCGAGTCCTACGACATCGCCCAGGCCTTGGTCGCCACCGGCTACGGAGTGGCCATGATCAGTCGACTCGCCCACACGGCTGTCGAGGGGACCGCCGTGCGAGCGGTGCGGCCGGCGCTCTCCAGGCGCCTCGTGGCCGTGACCCGCGCGGACCACTCCCTGACTCCGCTGGTGCAGGTCGTGCTCGGCCTGCTCGCCGATGTCAGCGAGGACCTCACTGAGGCTTGGGCCGCCGCCGACGGATGACGTCAGTCCTCCCACCTACCGTGGATCGCATGTCCCCCGAGTTGGAGATCGTTCAGTTCCCGACCCGCGCCGACCTCTGGGCGTGGCTCGACGTCCATGCCGCCCACCACCCGGGCGTGTGGGTCCAACTGGCCAAGGTCGGCAGCTCTGCCCTGTCGGTCACCTTTCACGACCTGCTCGAGGCCGGCATCGCCCACGGCTGGAGCGAGAGCACCCGGCGCGCCCACGATCACGCCTCCTATCTGCAGAAGTTCACCCCACGCAGGAAGCGAGGAACGACCTCGCAGCGCAATCTCACGATCGCTGCCCGGCTGGAGGCCGGTGGCCTCATGACGCCCGCAGGACGCGCCGCACTGGGCCTCCCGGCTCTCCCGGTCGAGGTCAGGACCTCCGCCGCGTGCGAATGACTCCCGGCCGGTAGGCCGAGACGGTCGGCTCTCCGTCGAGCCAGAAGCGCCATGGGTATGCCGTGCCGTCCCCGCCGGGGCCGCTCACCCCGACGCGTGGTCCGGTGCGGATCAGGGCTGGATCGGGCCGGGTGATCGGCGCCCGGACGACCAGACCGATGGGTTCGCCGGCGTCGGCTCGATGGGGCACGCAGAAGTCCCGACCGGTCGACGAACCATCGAGGTCGAGTGTGGCGGCGAGTCGAGCCGGCCCTCGGCACCAATCCCGGTCTCGCACACCGGGTCTGCGCTTGGCGGCGAGGTCGTGTCCGGTGACGACCTCACCAGCACGGATGAGCACCGCTTGCGCTCCCCCGGGCTGCCCGGTCACGAGGCAGAGCATCCAATGCATGCCATAGGTGAAGTAGACATAGGTCTGGCCCGCGACCCCGAACATGGGCGCCGTGCGTGGCGTCCACCCGCGGAAGGCGTGCGATCCGGGATCACCCTTCTCCCCGGCATACGCCTCCGTCTCGGTGACCCGGATGGTGACCCCAGCGTGCGTGATCGTGCAGCCGAGCAATTCGGGTGCGACCTCAAGCACATCGCGCGCAAAGAAGCTCCGTGGCAACCGATGCCCCGGAAGAGCCATCTTCAGCGCACAGTCGGGCGGGCTGCGGACCAGGTCCTCAGGTTGGCGGACTGCTCCACCACGCGCCCCAGTTGCTCGCGAACTCGGTCGGGGGCCGTGCCGCCCTTGGCACTGCGGGAGGCCAGGGAGCCCTCGACCGTCAGGACCTGACGGACGCCTTGCGTGAGATGCGGGGAGATGCGCTGGAGGTCCTCGTCGCCGAGGTCCCAGAGCTCGATGCCGTGCGCCTCGCACTCACGCACGCAGGCGCCGGCCACCTCGTGGGCGATCCGGAAGGCGACGCCTTGGCGGACGAGCCATTCGGCGATGTCGGTGGCGAGTGAGAAGCCTTCTGGTGCAAGGGATTCGAGACGCTTCTCGTCGAAGACCATGGTCTCGACCATGCCCGAGAAGGCCGGGAGCAGGACTTCCAGGGTGTCGACCGCGTCGAAAACCGGCTCCTTGTCCTCCTGAAGGTCACGGTTGTAGGCCAGCGGCAGGCCCTTGAGGGTCGTGAGCAGCCCGGCGAGGTCACCCACGAGCCGGCCCGCCTTGCCGCGCGCCAACTCCGCGACATCGGGGTTCTTCTTCTGGGGCATGATGCTCGACCCGGTCGAGTAGGCGTCGCTGAGCCGGATGAAGCCGAACTCCTTGGTCGCCCAGAGGATGACCTCCTCGGCGATCCGCGAGATGTCGACGGCGGTCATGGCGCAGATGAAGGAGAACTCGGCCACGAAGTCACGAGAGGCGGTGCCGTCGATCGAATTCTCCACCGCTGCGTCGAAGCCCAGGTCCGCCGCCACTGCCTCGGGGTCGAGACCGAGCGAGGAGCCCGCAAGTGCGCCGGAGCCATAGGGCGACACCGCGGCGCGCGCATCCCAGTCCCGGAAGCGGTCGACGTCACGCAGCAGCGCCCAGGCGTGGGCGAGCAGGTGGTGGGACAACAGCACGGGCTGGGCGTGCTGGAGGTGAGTGCGTCCGGGCATCGCGACCCCGAGATGCGTGCTCGCCTGTGCCACAAGGGCATCCACGACATCGAGGACCAGGGCCGACACCGAACGTGTGTGGTCGCGCAGGTACATCCGGAAGAGGGTGGCGACCTGATCGTTGCGGGATCGACCGGCGCGCAGGCGGCCGCCGACCTCGGCGCCGGCCCGCTCGATGAGTCCGCGCTCCAGCGCGGTGTGCACGTCCTCGTCATCCTCGGCGGGCACGAAGGCACCCGACTCGACATCCGCACGCAGCCGCTCGAGGCCATCCAGCATCGCCGACAGTGACTCGTCGTCGAGCAGCCCCGCACCGTGCAGGACACGGGCATGGGCGCGCGAGCCGGCCAGGTCATAGGGGGCGAGCCGCCAGTCGAAGTGGGTCGACTTCGACAGGGCCGCAAGGGCGTCCGCCGGACCACCCGCGAAGCGCCCACCCCACAGGCTCACCCGCTCAGGTGCTGACTCGGTCACGCAGGATCCCTCCGGGCATAGGACATGAGCTTGTCGGCGACCTCGGGCGAGAGCGCCGAGCCGGCCGTGATGACCATGATCGTGTCATCTCCGGCGATGGTCCCCACAATCCCCGGCACGGCGCCGTGGTCGATCGCGGAGGCCAGGAAGTTGGCCGCGCCGGGGGGCGTGCGCAGGATGACGAGATTCTCGGAGACATCGGCCGACACCAGGAGTTCCTGGCAGCGGGCGACGAGCCGGCTCGACACCTCGTCTGCATCCGGAGCGACGCGCACGGTGCGGTCGCCGCCCTCGGAGGGCACGGCATACACAAGGCCTTTGCCGACCCTCACTTTCTCGGCGCCGACGTCGACCAAATCGCGCGAGAGGGTCGCCTGGGTGACCTCGATGCCGTCGGCGGAGAGCAGGTCGAGGAGTTGGGTCTGGGAGCGAACCGACTGACTGCCGAGGATCTCAACGATGCGCTGCTGGCGGGCCCCGCGTGAGGTGGAGATGGTCATCGTCGAGCATCCCGGTGCTGCTCCACCAGCCACGACAGGACCGCCTTCTGCGCATGCAGGCGGTTCTCCGACTCGTCCCACACCACCGACTGGGGGCCGTCGATGACGTCGGCGTCGACCTCGAAGCCGCGATAGGCCGGCAGGCAGTGGAGGAAAATCGCCTTTGCGTCGGCGTGGGTCATCAGATCGGTGGTCACCGCGTACTTGGTGAAGGGGCTCTCGGAACCCTTGCGCGTCTCGAGTTGGTCCTCCTGCCCCATCGACACCCACGTGTCAGTGGCGACAACATCGGCACCAGTGACCGCGGCGATCGGGTCGTCCATCACGGTGACCGAGCCACCCTGCTCGGCCGCGATGGCCTCCGCCTTGGCGAGGATCTCGGGCTTTGGTTGGTATGCCGTGGGCGTCCCGATCCGCACGTGGAGACCAGCGAGCGCGCCACCGAGCAAATAGGAGTGGGCCATGTTGTTGCCGCCGTCGCCGACATAGGCGAAGGTCAGGCCGGCCAGGGCTCCCTTGTGCTCCTGGATGGTGAGCAGGTCAGCGAGGACCTGACACGGGTGGAAGTCGTCGGTGAGTGCGTTGATGACCGGCACCTCGGCATACGCGGCCATCTCCTCGATCCGCTCCTGACCGTGGGTGCGCCAGACGATGGCCACCGCCTCGCGCCCGAGGACACGGGCGACGTCGGCGATCGACTCCCGCTCCCCCACCTTGGCGAGCTTGCCGTCGATGATCATCGGGAAGCCGCCAAGGTGCGCGATCGCTGCCGAGAAGGAGACCTGGGTGCGCAGGGTCTGCTTGTCGAAGAGCACTCCGACGACCTCGGGACCGGCGAGCGTGCGATCCGAGAACGGGTGGGCCTTGATGCGGGCGGCCTTGGCGAGGATCTCGGCCTGCTCGGTGGCGGTGATGTCATCGTCACGCAGCAGGTGGCGCACGGTGGTGCTGGTCTTGGCAGCGGCGGCCTGGGTTGCAGTCATGAGACGTCCTTCTGGGCGGTGTCGAGCAACCCCGGCAGGGCGTCGATGAAGAGGTCGAGTTCGTCGGTCGTGATGGTCAAGGGTGGGGCGAGGCGGATGGTGTCGGGGGCGACGGGGTTGACGATGAAGCCGGCATCACGGGCGAGGCTTGCAACGGTGGGAGCGACGGGGTCGGTCAGGCCGATGCCACGGAGGAGGCCCGCGCCGCGTACACCCTCGATCACGGAGTGACCCAGGGCAAGGACTCGATCCGCGAGGTGCTGACCCGTTGCCTCGGCGTGGGCGAGCAACCCTTGCGACTCGATGGTGTCGAGCACGGCGAGAGCGGTGGCTGCGGCGAGCGGGTTGCCGCCGAAGGTGGTGCCGTGCTGGCCGGGCGTCAGTCGCTGGGCGTTGTCCGGGCCGAAGGCGACCAGAGCCCCGATGGGCACGCCGCCGCCCAGCCCCTTGGCCAGCGTCATCGCGTCGGGGACGATGCCCGCGCGTTGGTGATCGAACCAGCGCCCGGTCCGGCCGATGCCGGTCTGGATCTCGTCGACGATGAGGAGCGCGCCCCGGTCGCGGGTGATCTCACGGGCTGCCTGCAGGTATGCCGTCTCGAGCGGGCGGACTCCCGCCTCACCTTGGATGGGCTCGAGGAAGAGGGCGCCGGTCTGGTCGGTGATCGCCGCGTCGAGAGCAGCCAGGTCGCCCGGAGGGATGTGGGTGACCCCGGGCATGAGCGGCTCGAAGGGTTCTCGGTAGGCGGCCTTGTGGGTGAGGGCGAGGGCCCCGGTCGTGCGGCCGTGGAAGGCGCCCTCCAACGCGACGAGGCCAGGGCGTCCAATGCGGCGAGCCAGCTTGATGGCCGCCTCGATCGACTCGGTGCCGGAGTTGGTGAAGAAGACGCCCGAGCCCTCAGGAGCCCCGGCCAGGGCCAGCAGCCGCTCTGCGAGTTCGATCTGGGCCCGGGAGGTGAAGAAGTTCGAGAGGTGAATGACCTCGCCCGCCTGCTTGCTCACGGCCGCGACGACCGCGGGGTGGTTGTGACCCAGGGCGTTGACCGCGATGCCGCCGAGCAGGTCGAGGTACTTTGCCCCGTCGACATCCCAGACCCAGGCACCTTCGCCCCGGTCGAGCACGAGAGCCGGCCGGCCGAAGACGCCCAACAGGGAGTGCTCATAACGGTCGAGCAGGTCCTGACTCGTGGCGGGCTCCGGGGACGTGGCGCTCATGGGTTGACCTCAGCGGACTCGATCATGGTGCCGATGCCCTCGGACGTGAAGACCTCGAGGAGCAGCGAGTGTGGCTTGCGTCCGTCGATGACGTGCGCCTGCGGCACCCCTTCTTCGACGGCCCGGATGCAGGCCTCGAGTTTGGGGATCATGCCAGCATCGACCGAGCCCAGGAGTTCTTTGGCACCCTCGACCGACAATCGCGACAGAAGGGACTCGCGATCGGGCCATGCGGCATACACGCCTTCGACGTCGGTGAGGACGACGAGTTTGCGGGCCCCCAGTGCAGCCGCAAGGGCGGCGGCCGCGGTGTCGGCGTTGACGTTGAGGACCTGGCCGTGGGCGTCGAGGTCGGGCGCCACCGTGGAGACGACGGGGATGCGACCGGCATCGAGGATGTCCATGACCGCGGCCGGGTCGACCGAGACGACGTCACCCACGAGTCCGATGTCGTGCTCCTCGCCGTCGACGACGACGCCACGCCGGCGTGCGCCGAAAAGGCCGGCGTCCTCACCGGACAGGCCGACCGCGAGCGGTCCGTGTTGGTTGATGAGGCCGACGAGTTCGCGTCCGACTTGCCCGGTGAGAACCATGCGGACGACGTCCATGACCTCCGGCGTCGTCACCCGCAGGCCGCCGCGGAACTCCGACGCCAGCCCCAGCCGATCCAGCATCGCCTTGATCTGCGGTCCGCCGCCATGGACGACGACGGGGCGCAGCCCGGCATACCGAAGGAAGACGATGTCCTGCGCGAACGCGGCCTTCAAGGCATCGTCGATCATGGCGTTGCCGCCGTACTTGACCACGACGAGGGCGCCGCGAAAGCGCTCGAGCCACGGCAGTGCCTCGACCAGGGTGCTGGCCTTGGCCTGAGCGACGCGCAAGGCGGCCGCATCGATCGCGCCGCGGAGGGTCTGCGAGGTTGTATCGGTCATCGGTCGCTGGCTCTCAGGTGCTGTAGGCAGAGTTCTCGTGCACGTAGTCGTGCGTGAGGTCGTTGGTCCAGACGGTCGCGGAGGCCTCGCCCGCGTGCAGCTCGACGGTAATGATCACCTCGCGACCGGAGAGGTCCACGAGGGAGCGGTCCTCCCCGACGCCGCCCGCGCGGCAGACCTGGACACGGTTCATTGAGACGTCGAGCTCATGCGGATCGAAGGCCGCCGCGGTCGTGCCCACAGCGGCGAGCACGCGGCCCCAGTTGGGGTCGTTGCCGAAGACGGCGCACTTGAAGAGATTGTTGCGGGCGATGGAGCGCGCCACCTCGAGGGCGTCGGATTCGGTTGCCGCAGAACGGACCTCGATCGCGATGTCGTGCTTGGCGCCCTCGGCATCGGCGATCAGTTGTCGGGCCAGCGAGGCGCACACCCCCGTGACGGCCGCCGTGAGCTCAGCTTCTGAGGGTGCCGCCCCTGAGGCCCCCGAGGCGAGCAGGACGACGGTGTCATTGGTGGACATGCAGCCGTCGGAGTCGATCCGGTCGAAGGTCAGCGCCGTCGCGGACCGCAGGACCCGGTCGAGGTCGATCCCCTCGACCGAGGCATCAGTGGTGACGACGACAAGCATGGTCGCCAGCGCCGGCGCGAGCATGCCCGCGCCCTTGGCCATGCCGCCCACCGACCAACCTCCGGCCGAGACCTCAGCCTCCTTGGCGACCGAGTCGGTGGTCATGATGGCTGTGGCGGCAGCGGGCCCCCCGTGCGTGGAGAGGTCGGCGACGGACAACTCGAGGCCGTGGGCGATCTTGTCCATCGGCAGTCGTTCACCGATGAGTCCGGTGGAGCAGATGACGACGTCGCCGGCAGCGATCCCGAGGGCCTCCCCCACCCACTCCGCGGTCTGGTGAGTGTCTTGGAAGCCGGGCGCCCCGGTGCACGCGTTCGCTCCCCCGGAGTTGAGGAAGACGGCGTCGACCCGTCCGTCGGCCACCACCTGACGCGACCACGTGACGGGTGCGGCCTCGACGCGGTTGGTGGTGAAGACGGCAGCGGCAAGGCGCTCAGGGCCGTCGTTGACGACGAGCGCCACGTCGGGGCGCCCGCTGGCCTTGATCCCGGCGGTGACTCCTGCCGCACGGAAGCCCTTGGGGGTGGTGACGCTCAAGACAGGCTCCCGGAGAGGCTGGTGGGGGTGAAGATGAGCCCGGCGCGCCGCCACGCCTCGCCGGCAGCGGTGATCTCCTCGGCCTTGACGAGGATCCAGTCGGTGTCGAAGGTCGACATGGCCAAGACGCTGATGTGGGCGGCGACCAACGGCGCGAGAATCTCGGCCATCACCCCCCACATCCCGAACTCCAGCGGCCCAGCGACTTCGACGACCCGAAACGGCCCCTCGGTCGCGACCCCGACCGGCACGGCCTCGGCCAGGGTGACGATCGAGGTCTCGTCGGCCGTCACCGTCAGCGACGCGAACGGCCCACGCTGCCACTCCCACCGTGGCTGCTCCGCGGGTCCCAGGCGAGCGACGACGACATCCTCGGGATGGGCCATCAAGTGCAACGGCATCTCACTCATGGGGCAACTCCGGTCATCGGCAGCCCAGTCGTCTCGGGGAGGCCGAGCGCAAGATTCAGGCACTGGACCGCGGCCCCGGCCGTGCCCTTGGTGAGGTTGTCGACGGCGGCGATGGCGATGACGCGACCGACGCGCTGGTCAAGGGTCACCTGGAGATGCACGTTGTTGGAGCCCAGCACACTCGCCGTCTGGGGCCACGTCCCCTCGGGCAGGAGGTGGACAAAGGCTTCGTCCCCGTATGCCGTCCGCCAGGCTTCGCGGATCGCCTCCGGCGTGGTGCCGGGCACCACCTTGGCGGTGCAGGTCGCGAGGATCCCGCGGGGCATCGGTGCGAGCGTCGGGGTGAAGGACACGGTCACGTCGCCCGCACCGCAGGCCGTGAGGTTTTGCTCGATTTCCGGGGTGTGCCGGTGGACTCCCCCGACGCCATAGGGGCTCATCGAGCCCATGACCTCGGAGCCGAGCAGATGGGGCTTGAGGGACTTGCCTGCACCACTCGTGCCCGAGGCAGCGACGACCGTGATGTCGTCGGGTGCGATCACGCCCGCCACGAGGCCGGGGGCGAGGGCCAGGGAGACCGACGTCGGATAGCAGCCGGGCACCGCGATCTGCCGCTGACCGATGAGGGCGCCACGCTGCTTGCTTCCTCCTGCGCGGAGGAGTTCGGGCATGCCGTAGGGCCACGCCCCGGCATACGCCGTGTCATAGAAGGTGGTCCACGCCTCGGGTGAGATCAATCGGAAGTCAGCACCGCAATCGATGACGACCACGCCGTCCGGGAGTTCGGCGGCCAGTGCGGCGGAGTGCCCGTGCGGCAGGGCGAGGAAGACCGCATCGTGACCGGCCAGGGTTGCGGCGGTCGTGTCCTGCAGGACCACGGCGTCCAAGGGGGTCAGATGGGGATGGATCGAGCCCAGGGTCTGGCCGGCATTGGAGGCGGCCGTGACTGCGCCGATCTGCACCTCGGGGTGGGCAAGCAGCAGACGCAGGATCTCCCCGCCCGCGTAGCCGCTCGCTCCGGCGACTGCAACACGAACCATGTGCATAGTCTTGCATTAGTTCACAAGTTCATGCAAAGGCATTCAGCTACCGACGTTGGTCAGATTCGCTGGAAGGCGCCCACATCTCTGGCGGCTCGGGCCACTGCTGCGTCCCGGATCGCGCTGACCTCTTCGGACCGCAGGGTGCGATCGGCCGCCCGGACGGTCAGGCGATAGGCGAGGGACTTCTTGCCGTCGCCGACCTGGTCACCGCGATAGACGTCAAAGAGACGCACCGACTCCAGCTCTGCACCGGCACCGGCGCGCAGGGCCTCCTCCACGGCTGCGGCCGTCACGCCCTCGTCGACGACGAGCGCGATGTCCTGGTGCGACATGGGTGCCACGGAGATGGGCTGCGCCTGCACGGCGACACCGCTCGCCGCCGCGAGGGCGTCGACATCGAGTTCGCCGGCGACCGTTCTCGACGGAAGGCCCAAGGCGGCGGTCACCTTTGGGTGCATCTCGCCGACGTGCCCGGCAAGGGTGCCGTCCGGCAGCGTGAGCTTCGCGCAGCGCCCCGGGTGAAAGGGCATCGCATTGTCGGCCGCCGGGGTCAACACGACACCGAGGGCGGTGGCCAACGCCTGGACGAGTGCCAGCGCATCGGTCACGTCCGCTGGGCGACCTTGGCCCCACCAGCCAGCTCGCTCGGACTCACCGGCGAGCAGGAAGCCGACGTGACGTGGCTGCGGCGGCACTGCTGCCCTGATCCGGGCAAGCACCTCGTCGGCCGGGCGGATGCCGACGTCGACAGTTGGAGCCGCGGTCTGCTCGCCCTCGAGTGCGACGACGAGACCGAGCTCGAAGAGACCAACGTCCTTGGCGCCACGAGCGACGTTGCGCCGCAACGCATCGACCAACGTCGAGAGGATCGAGATGCGCATGAGCGGCGCTTCGTCGGAGAGCGGATTCGCGAGTTTCACCGTCCGGGCGCGCGCCGCGTCCACGGGGTAACCGAGCTCGACATGGCGCGCGTCACTCACAAAGGGAGCGCTCCACACCTCCGAGAGCCCCTGTGCCGCAAGGACATTGGCGATGATACGGCGCACCGACTGACCGTGCGTGAGTCCGCGCCCACCCGGAGGAGTGGGCACGATCGACGGGATCTGGTCATAGCCGCGGATGCGCGCGACCTCCTCGACCAGGTCCGGACCGTTGCGCAGGTCAGGTCGCCAAGTCGGCACGGTCACGGCGATCGAGCCTGCGTCAACGTCCTCCGAACTCATGACTTCGCAGCCAATCTCGCGGAGCACCCCGACAACCTCGTCGCGCGAGTAGTCCACTCCCACGAGCCGCGTCGGCAGCGTCGAGTCGAGGGCGATGACCACTGGTGGCACAGGGGTGCCCACATCGGTCACACCGGCGTCGGCCACGCCGCCGCCGTGCTCGACGAGCAACTGCACCGCCAACTCGGCCGCCGCAGCCGCGACCTGCGGGTCCACCCCGCGCTCGAAGCGCTTGGATGCCTCGGAGGGCAACTTGTGCCGGCGCGCCGAACGCGCGATCGACACCGGGTCGAAGTGGGCCGCCTCGATGAGGACGTCGGTCGTCGCGTCGGTCACCTCGGAGTCCTCGCCGCCCATGACCCCGGCAATCGCGAGCACGCGCTCGCCGCCCTCGGTGATGAGCAGGTCCTCGGGCAGCAGCGCCCGGTCCTGGCCATCGAGGGTCGTGAGTCGCTCACCGGTTCGAGCCCGCCGGACCACGATCGGCGCGCCCAACGTCTTCACATCGAAGGCGTGCAGGGGCTGGCCGAGCGCGAGCATGACGTAGTTGGTCACGTCGACCGGCAGCGAGATCGGACGCATCCCCGCCTCGGTGAGACGGGTCGTCATCCACGTCGGTGAGGGCGCAGCCACGTCGATCCCGCGGACAATGCGCGCGACATAGCGGTCGCAACCATCCCTGCCACGGATGGGGGCCTCGTCAGCCAGCGACACGGCATACCCGCTGTCATTGGCCTCGGGAGCCACAGCCGCCAACGCGAGAGCCGGGTCGACGAAGGCGGCACCGGTCGCATGGGAGTACTCACGCGCGATGCCCCGGATCGAGAAGCAGTAGCCCCGGTCGGGCGTGACGTTGACCTCGACCGTCTCCCGGTCGAGACCGAGGAGCGGGATGGCGTCCTGGCCGGGCACGAGGTCAAGAGCATCGGGGCGTCCGGACAGGACGAGGATGCCGTCGTGGTCGTCACCGATGCCGAGCTCCTTGACCGAGCAGATCATCCCGGCCGACACGTGGCCGTAGGTCTTGCGCGCGGAGATCTCGAAGCCACCGGGCAGCACGCCACCGGGCAGGATGACGGCGACGAGGTCGCCGGGCTCGAAGTTGTGCGCACCGCAGACGATCCCCTGGGGCTCGCCACTCCCGTTCGCAACACCCACATCGACGGTGCACCAGTTGATCGTCTTGCCGTTCTTCTGCGGCTCAGGCGACTTGGTCAGCACGCGACCAACCACCAAGGGACCCGTGATGTCACCCCCGTACAGGCCCTCCTCCTCGAGGCCGACCTGGACGAGCGAGGCGGCGATGTCGACGCCCGCCGCGTCAGCGGGGACGGCGACGTATTCGCGCAGCCAATCAACAGGAACGCGCATCAGATCTCCATCCCGAACTGCGCGGCGAAGCGCACGTCACCCTCGATCATCTCCCGCATGTCCGAGACCCCGGTGCGGAACATCAGCGCCCGGTCGATCCCCATGCCGAAGGCGAAGCCCTGATAGCGATCCGGGTCGACCCCGCACGCCGTCAACACGTTGCGGTTGACCATCCCGCAGCCGCCCCACTCGATCCAGCCGGTGCCCTTGCAGGTGCGGCAGGCCGGGTCCTCACCGCGGCAGACGAAGCAGCGCAGGTCCATCTCGGCGCTCGGCTCGGTGAAGGGGAAGTAGGAGGGGCGCAGGCGCGTGGTGATGCCCTCACCGAAGAGGTCGGCCGCCATCTTGTCCAAGGTCCCCTTGAGGTGGGCCATCGTCAGACCCTCGTCGATGGCCAGTCCCTCGACCTGGTGGAAGGCCGGCATGTGGGTGGCGTCGAGCTCGTCGGTGCGGAAGACCCGCCCGATGCAGGCGATGTAGACCGGCACGCCGCGCTCCAACAGGGCCCGCGCCTGGACGGGCGAGGTGTGGGTGCGGAGCACGAGGCCGCCGTCGGCCGGCTCGACATAGAAGGTGTCCTGCATCTGGCGCGCAGGGTGGTCGGCATCGAAGTTGAGGGCGTCGAAGTTGAACCACTCGGCTTCGATCTCGGGGCCCTCGGCGATCTCCCAGCCCATCCCGACGAAGAGGTCGGCAATGCGCTCGGACATCAGCTCCGTCGGGTGACGGTGGCCCATGGGCCGCCGCCCGACGGGCAGGGTGACATCGATCGCCTCGTCGATCAGGATCCGCTCGTCGCGCTCGGTCTCGAGTTCGGCCTGCCGCGCGGCATACGCCTGGCTGACCTGCCCGCGGGCCTGGCCGACCCGCTTCCCCGCCTCGGCCTTGGCCGACGGCGGGAGAGCGCCGATCTCCCGGTTGGCGAGCGCGAGAGGGCTCTTGTCACCCTGGTGGGTAGTGCGGGCGGTCTTGAGCTCGTCGAGGGAGTTGGCGGCGAACGCCGCCGCCAGCGCGTCGGCCAGGGCCGCCTCGATGTTGGCGGGATCGAGCGCCGCCACCTCGACCGGGTCGAAGTTCGTGTTGGGTCCGGACATGCTTCTCTTCCGTTCGGCAGGGCACAGCGGGCGTGGCTTGCGTGTGGCCCCCGGGCGAGGCGGCGTATGCCGTGCGGCTGGGTCAGCGCGCAGCGGCGAGCGGGCCCGAGGGCACGATAAATCGCCGAACGGCACGGGGGGTGCACTGGTCAGCGGCGATCGTCACGAAGGCAACTCTACCTGCGCGACACGGGGAGGGCGGCGGCGACCGATGGCCATGAGGAGCCAACCGCCGACCGCCACGACGAAACCGAGAGCGGCGACGACAAGGAAGGCCCAGGCTCCTCCGCGTGCATCGATGACGAAGCCGGCCAGCGGTGCTCCCGCTGCACTGCCCCCGGTCATCGCGGTGGCGTGGAATCCGAGGGCCTCTCCCCGGGCACGGTCCGGCACAGCGAGCGTGAGGGCCTCCACTCCTGCGGTGATCACCGGTTGGCACAACAGGCCAGCGATGAAGACCGCCACGACGAGGGACACGGTGCCGGTCGCCAGTGCGGGCAGTGCGGTGAGCGCGGACAGCAGGCCGAGGAGGAGCGGAAGGGTCATCGGCCGCCGCAGACCTCCATAGAGCAGTCCCCCGACGAGTGACCCGATGCACCACGAGGCGAATGCCAGACCGATGAGTGTGGGTTGCCCCTGCTCGCGCAGCATGGCGACGATCCCGAGGTCGGTCGCGGACAAGATGATGGTGGCCATCGTGCACGCGGCCAGGATCCCGATGAACCGTCGCCCGAACCACTCCCGCCGGGCGACCGGCGCCTCCGGCTTGGCATCGACGTGGATCGGCAGGTCCTGCCACCACAGCAGCGCTCCCGCCACCACGTTGAGGACGAGCGCGATGAACAGCATCCACCGCGTCGACCACGACGTGGCGATCGCGACGGCAATGGCCGGTCCAATGGCAGCGGACAGCTCGAGGACCATCCCGTCGAGGGAGAGTGCCGTGCGTCGTTGCTCCTCCCCGACGGCGGTGATCAGGCTCTGCCGGATGAGCGCGTGGCCGGGGACGACGAACAGGCCTGAGATGGCGAGCAGCACCAGCAGGGGCACGTAGTCGACGAAGGGCACCGTCCACGTGACGAGCACCTGCACGGCCAACGCGGGGGCGACCACGCGACGCAAGCCGAAACGATCGAGGAGCCGCCCCCGCCAGGGTCCACCGATGGCGATCGAGGCGAGGAGCACCGTTGCTGCGATCCCGGCCTCGCCATAACTGCGGCCGAGGTCGGTGACGATGTGGACGGTGACGAGCAGACCGATCGTGAACATCGGCATCCGCACGAGGAACCCGAGCAACACCGCTCGCCGCACGGCGGGAACGGCGAAGACGGCACGGTAGGCACTCCACATGGCCGGGACATCCTCGCACCGTCGGCCAGCCGACCGGAACCACCGTCGATTCCCGAGGGATCCCCACCGCTTCTCTTGACTCATTCCAGAAAAGGGGCCACGATGGGGGCATCATGAATCGCGACATGGCAGTCGAGGTCGACGGGCTCCGGGCCGACCCGAGCGAGTTGCTCCGATCGGCTGGCCTCCGTGTGACCGCGCCTCGAGTTGCGGTCCTCACCGAGTTGGCCGCCCTTCCCCACTGTGACGTCGACACCCTCAGCCGAGTCACTCGGCAGCGACTCGGTTCGGTCTCGACCCAAGCGGTCTACGACGTCTTGCGAGTGCTCACGTCCCACGGGCTGGTGCGTCGCTTCGAGCCGGCCGGTCAGCCTGCCCGCTACGAGATCAACGCAAGGGACAACCACCATCACCTCGTCTGCCGCGTCTGTGGCGCCTTTGCGGACGTCGAGTGTGCCGCGGGCAGGCGTCCCTGCCTCGATGTCGTCGACTCCCACGGTTTCGTCATCGACGAGGCCGAGGTCCTCTACTGGGGCACTTGCCCCGAATGCACAACCACCCACTGAAGGAGAGTTCGATGAGTGTC